>Ga0075029_100002419_pt1 | contig 10605 bp, 15 predicted proteins | sample LitLauG_LLR_2013_FD_71391 | JGI IMG/M metagenome (GOLD analysis project Ga0075029, IMG submission 71391) | Freshwater sediment microbial communities from North America - Little Laurel Run_MetaG_LLR_2013 | ecosystem: Environmental > Aquatic > Freshwater > Creek > Sediment | place: USA...
GACTGCGTTTTTCTCCTTCCCGCCGTCCGGCTCTCTTCTTCGAGTCCCATAACGGGAGTTTTGCCATCGTGCGCTGGTAGCATTGGGCATCGCCCGCGACGAGCGGCGAAGATTGGAGGATTGGGAGAAACCTGCCGAGCGCAAGGTGAGAGGCCGATCAGAGGAAGATCGGCCTTCGGTGAGCGACTGAAGAAAGCAGTCTCGATGCGGATGCTGGTTCAAAACTATCATAGGCAGTCAAGGAGGCAACATGCGAACGACGACTACACTAGGCCGATAACGCAGCAGTCTGGAGACAGGCTCGACGACACGTTCCCGAACGGCGGAGTGGGCGAGCCTTCAGACGACCAGCCAGCCTTGCCCTCGAAGGAAAAGGTGCAGATACCGCGAGACTGGCCTCGCAAGTAGCGATTCGCATGCGATCTATTGCAGCCTGCGGTCGGGTTGTCGCATATTGTCGCAATATTATCACGAAAGCCATGCGGTAGGTCGCTGCAATGTCGCACTGTGGTGGCTTGAGACTGGCGTCGCGACGTCCGAACTCTTTGTGAATAAGCGGCTTGGCCCGTAGTCCGCATTCCGGCACGGCCCGGTCGCAACTTGCATCCCCACTGGATTTTGCTCACCTTTCGACACCTGCGAACTTATGCGACCCGGCTCACACTTTCGACCCGCCGCAGGTTCGGAAAGGTTGCGGAAAGGTTGTCTTGATGTTAACCGCCGCGAGCCATCCGGCAGGCGCACACATTGCAAATAAAGGCCTTGTGCGCGAGGAACATGTTTAGGCCGCGAGAAGAGTTAACATGCTGTTAAGTCGACACTCCGACGAAGTCAGCGAATATTCTTTCGTCAGCGGCTCGGCCTCCGCCCGCGCTCGATCTCGATCTGGCCGCTCTGCTCAAAGGCGAAGCCGCCATTCGTAGGCGAGGAGTTGAAGGCGAAACGCGGTCTGCTATCCTGAAGCCCTAGACCCGCCTGCGCCGCGCCTGTTCGTGTTCCGTAACAAAACCAGCTCTCGGATTCACTCGCCTGCTGGATCAAGTAAAAATGACTACTTCTACGGGACTTAGTACGGTATAGGCTGCTCAGCGCACGCGGGGAAACGGTGTGGCCAAGTCTCGTAGAAACCAGATTACGCCCGCCGAATCTGGACATGCTCCGGAATCAAGTTGCATCGAATCGTTCGATGCGCGGAGAAGTAGTGGGGTGTACCTGATGCTCACCAAATGCAGCAACCCTTCGTGCGTTGCCCGCTTTCTTCACCTCGATGACGGGAAGCTCTTTCGCCTCATCAGCGTATCCGATCCAAACCGATTGGAATATTTCTGGCTTTGTAATTCCTGTTCATTAACGATGACGCTGCGGCTGGCAGAAGACGGGTCAGTGATTGTACTTCCGCTCCCAAAGCCACTTGAGGGCTTCCCTCATGGATTCGATTATCTTCCTTCCCATCGAGAAAAGGGGCTAACGCTGCGTTCTATCACTTTCCCTTTGCCAGAATCCGTTAGAGATCGGACTGGAACACGGGTGAAGGTCGGAAATCACGCGGCATGAAGTGGGAGTATCAATGATGACCGAGGTCGAAGCAATTTGCCGAATACCTGATTGGAGGATTGAATGGAATATTTCTGCCTTGACCATCCATCGGACCAACTGATTTTGTGCATTCGTTCGCGCTGCGAAAACATCGCTGACTATCTGGAAGTCAACGAGCATGGAGAGGAAGAGTGCGTTTGCGCGGCCCACACGAGCAGCGTCAGGCACGCTGCGGTTCTGCCGATAGCTCTACCCGGTGCCAAACCAGTGGGAGCCGCCCCGCTGCTTAGCTCCCTCGCCGTGGTTTGCCCGGTGCCCGGATGTCTGCCCTCTAGCCCAATCACTTACCTTGCTGGTGCTCGTTACTCGCCCAGTTCTGCTGGGCAAATTCCTCACAGTCGTGCGCACCAAAGCGTGTTTGGACTTCCGGGAAAGGTTTTGCCGGGGTGACTTCCCTGTCGAGGGTTATGTGCCAGCAGCACCGCTCGCAAAACCATCCCAGCCAATCAGGAGTGGCCACAAAGACAAGACGACGTGGGTGCTTCCACTGCAAGGGCATATACGGTGGCCAGAGTTCCCGTGCGGCCCAATGATGCTTCGAAGCACGTAAACTCTAACATCGAGTGTGCTGTCATCGAGCCAATGTGCCGCACTTGTCCGGATTGCGTAAAAACTCTCAAAGGCAAGGCTATCCTTCAGATGCGTCGAATCTTACTAGCGCTGTGTCAACAAACGGCGCCGCGCGGCGCGGGAAATCATCCCTTTGAATACTATCGGTTAGGGGCGGGGAACAGTGTGCCTTCAAAGGTTCGATTGTTGATACACTCATTCTGAGGGCAATCCTAATGAAAACCGTTGGAGTTTACGTAAGAGTCAGCACCGAAAAACAGGAAAACGGGAATCAGTTGGATCAATTGCGCGACTTCGCGGCGAAACAGGGATGGGAGATCGTCGCTGAGTTCGTCGATACCGTGAGTGGCTCCGGGAAAAAGGCGAGGCCACAATTCGACCAGATGATGCTGGCGGCGAGCCAGCGCCAATTCGATCTTGTGTTGTTCTGGAAGCTGGACAGGTTTTCGCGTGAGGGGGTGCGAAAGACGCTGCGGTATCTGGAACTCCTCGACTCGTACGGCGTAGCTTGGCGCTCGTTCATGGAGCCGTTCTTCGATTCTTGCGGGATCATGCGCGATGTCGTCATCACCATCATGGCCACGCTGGCGGAGCAGGAACGGATCAGCATCTCAGACCGGACGCGGGCTGGATTGCAGCGAGCAATCAAGGCAGGCAAGACGCTGGGACGACGTGCGGTACTCGTTGACGTGGCGAAGGCTCGCAGGCTGCGACGCGAAGGTCTCGGGCTAAGGTCCGTCGCTAGGAAGCTAAAGATCAGCGTGAACACCTTGCAGAAGGGGTTGAAGACCGCCTAGCTTCCCCGCTTTCTCGCCAGCTTTTTCCACAGGGGAGGAATCAGGTCGTTGCAAAAGGCCGATCTGGCGGCCCATTTTCAACACTTCATAAAGAGATTGTTGATCCGATTTGCCATGAGCGGGCGCGGGGACAAAATAGCTTCTTCCGAAACGGAGGAAGCAAAACTGCCGAAGCCATCGGACGGACGTCTTGACCTAGCCCGCAAAGTCCTCCATCACTCCCTCGATCTGGCGCAGGGAGTCCTTTGCTCAAATTGCGCTGGGTCAAGTCACCCTGCCGTGCCTCTCCTTATTATGGGATCGCTAGTAGACGATCCTGAGAGGCTGTAGAGAAATGATTGTACGAGCCAGAATGAGCGAGAGAAAGCAACGCGAGGCGCGGCTCCGCAAGCTTCAGCAGGGTAGCTGGGGCACGGCCTCCGCGACATATTTCCAGAGCGTGCAAGACGTGTTTCGCGAATCGGAGAAGGCAGCCGCCGAAAGCCCCACGGGATCGTCGCGGTGGGTGTATGTCGGCCTGCCCGTTCTCATGGCGGGCTTGGATGCTTTTCTTATCGAGCACCAGCGCCTGCTCAGCAACTCAACCCTCAAGGAACTCACAGGCGTCGATGGCGTGAGAGAAATACTGATGCAGTATCAATTGCCGGACGAATTGCGGCTCGACATGGAGGCGCTGGTCGAAGTTCGCAACCAGATTATCCATCCGGTTCCGGTGCCTTTCGGAAAACCGGAATGGCCTCACTCCTTACAAAGGCTGCGTGACCGGAAAGTGTTGGACGGACACGTGCCGCAGAGCGGAACAGACGTGCTTGCGCTGTTGGCGAGTCACCGACTCTTTGAATGGGCTGTGGAGAGATGCGCCGACGCTCTGGACGTAGTCGCGGCCTGCGATCCGGAACGAGCGTGGATGTTCCGAGAGTCTGCTCGCAATCTCTGGCGTGTGCTGAAGAAAGCCTAAGCTGGCCATGTGCCGTCCGAGTATCCGCCAGCCCGCTCTCCATTAACCCATCAGGTAATTGTCGAGCGTGGTTCCTGTAATAAATAAAGACGACATCGGGTAATACGGATTACGCCCGCAGTTATAAGATGTCTTAAGAACTGTCAAACGGCGGACCCAAGCCGCCGCGAAAAGAGGAAATAACTCTTTTCGCAAGTCGTGTGCGAGACGACTCGCGAAGTAAGCGAGGTGTCATCGCATATGTCTGCCGAAGTCCCGATCCACCAAGAATACACACAAATTGATGTTGCCAGCGAGGTTCGCTTGCTGCGCCTGCACATGGGCGTTCGGTTGCCGCTGGCGAAGTTGGGCCAGATGACGAACCCCAAGACGGCGGCGTCGCACTTGTGCCGATGGGAAAACGGTTACGAAGCGCTGCGTCCGGCAGTTGTGCGCCAAGTCAGGCAGGCCGTGCGGAAGGAGTTTGCGAAGTTCGTCGTGGAGGTCGCGCAGTTGGCGGCGCAGCACAACATCGAGGTTTGAACGAGCTTGCTGGGGACTTTCACGGGGGAGGTTTCCGGCAACGTTGGCTTGGTCGGGTGGAGGCTGGCCACCCGACCGGGTCAAATGCATTTCACGAAGGGAAGCGGCATCAACAGGAGCACGATCCAAGGAGGGAACGAGGCAACCCGCGATGACGATGACAATCATACACGAACAGGCAAGCGGTTCCGCGTTGCCAGTCGTTGACCTCGCGCTGAAATCGTTGGCCCGCCTCCGTCTGATCCCGCCCAACAAAAATACTCGCAAAAGCGAGACTGATCCCCGTGTCGGCACGGCCCGAGGGAGGACTGTGGAGAACCTGTGGACAACCGCTGGTTTTACACGACTTGTTTTTGATAATTGTGAGTTATCCGGGAGTCGCGGCGAACGCACCCGGAAAGCTACCTTCGACTGAAGGAGCAGAAATAAATTAGGGCCAGCGCGATTAAGTACTGGCCCAAACCTTAACTCGACAGCGCGGTAAAGCGGCTAGCAAGTAGGTTTCTCTGGCTGAGAACTTCCAACTTACTAGTCCTTGGCCGCCAAGTCAATAACTGCGCGGCCATGTCCCGAGTCCAGCTTCACTCCTACATCCCGCCGCATTCGAAGAAACCGTATGTGTGCTTTCGTCGTCAACGACGACGGCTGATCCCGGCACCCAGTCCGAAAAAAAAGGGCCGATGATGTACGTGAACTCCGCCAACGTCGGAGAAGAGAAGGCAAGCCTCAGGGAAGGACGCGACGGGCTGGTGCCGAAAGGGTAAAGCCAGCAAGACCCCTCTGTCGTCCACGCTCAAAGGCTGGCTCAACTGGTCGCTACCTTCTCAAGCACGAGTGAGCACACGTGATGAGCATCAGGGGAGCGCTACCCCTCTACAGCCAATACGGAAGGGGTGTGTCCAGAGAGAGGAGATAGCGCCGACGCTGCGAGCTTGACGCTGGCAACGGAGGGAGGCCGAAGAAGATCAAGGACAGCAAAAGCGCGGGCGGCTCCGGTTCTGTCAGAACGAGATCGTCTATTCGCGGTGGCGTGGCCAAATCGAGGTCAACGCAGAATCATCGCAGCTGCGAGACCGCAACACAGGCCAACGGCATTCTGTGCGAGGTGCCGCATGAAGTGCTGCCGGGCGGTCGCTTGCGCCGCCTGCACTACGCGAAGCAGGTGGCGTACGCGGCGCAGCAGGAGAAGGCCGAAACAGAGAAGGCGGCGTCGGCAGAGCCGGAGCGTAGACATTCACAAGTTTTCCACGGCCAGCCCCGAGTCCGGCATCAGGAATTTTGAGAAGTTTTGGCTCGGCCCGAGCCGAAAGTCCTATTTTAGGACTTTTGGGGTTCCTGCAAGAACGAATGTGCCATGTTAAAAGGTGTCCCGCCGAGATTTAGCAATGGAAAGTGCTCGAACTGCGGAACAAAGGAGCGCCGCCCCAAGGGCCGCTACTGCCGCGACTGCCATTCTGCGTCAGAGAGACTGCGGCGGTTACTGAAGAAAGATGGTATGCCGACCAGTCGCGTGGTACTGGGAGTTGCTGCCAGCAGAAGCGTAGACCTTCATAGCCGCATCGTCGGCTTGATCGGTGCGTTCGGCCACAACCTGCCCCCGCACTGTATCAAAGAGGGAAAAATGTCCGTACTCGCAGCGGTACAGATGATGCCCGTTCGGACGCACGAACACTTTGACAGAACTTCGGCCACAGATTGGGCAAAACTTCGCGAAATTTAACCGTTCGCTGGCCATCCCTAACCTCCTCCCAAAACCCTGAATCCCAACTAGCCGCTCGCATGGTGAGCTTTTGTCCCATTACTGCGCTCAACGAGCGCAGTTTCGGCTCGCAGGGTCTGTAAGAACGCGCCCATCTCCGGCGTGGGCTTCACCTCGTATGTGTCCGGGTAGTTCGGAAAAACCGCCCGGAGCAAAGCCGTGCTTTCCGCGACGCTGAAGTCCTCATATCTCATTCGTCAACCCCTTAACTGTGGCGCTGGATGCTCAATTCCCCTTCCAGCACGATGTTTCGGGCCACTGGCAATGGCATCGCGGCGCGTCAGTATCGCTGGCTCTACGATTTCGACCAGCCTGAACAACGAACACGTATCGGGTTTCCCGCAGAATAGCTTCGTACGCACTCTGCCAGTCGGGAGTATGCGGGAGAGAAGGAACGGGCAGCGTCAGTCGATGCCGACATGGGCAGCCTCCTTTTAACATCATCTGTTCACAAGAGACCGCTCTTCTTCGAGCGCGGGCGGAAGGTTGTGGATAGACGAGGTAACCTTACACCCAAATGTACGCTACCGTACACAGCAATGTCGTTTGCTCAGGCACAATTTCAAAAGTGTTACACAGAGCAGAAATTGTTGAAGTTTGCAATAGTGTTGCAAAACCGTGCACTTTGGAGTAACCTCGCTCCCGGTATTGGAGGTCACCCTTTGTGGTGTCTCCTTCGAAAGTTTCCGCAAAACTTCGGATGGCGAGAACTCTGCCAAGCTGCCATCCGGGAACAAGACCCCAAGAAATCCTTGGCTTTGATCGCAGAGGTTAGCCGTATTTTGGAAGACGAGGAATGCCGCCTAGTCAGGGCTATCTGCGAGACACCAACCGAGTAGGTTCAACCCGCTTTCCACACCTATTTGCGACTGTGATTACAATCACAGACAGTGCCACTCCGATCAATTTCTAATCTGTCACTACCGAGTCGTCTGGGAGCGAGAAGATTGGGACCCGGGGCGGAACACGCCCTCTGGTTTACATTCCCTCTATTTGGAGTTTAGTCATGAGCACGGCATTTCCCCCATGCCTGAATTGTACAGACTGGAGACCTCTCTACAGAGCCGCCATTCTGGAAACCAACAAGATAGTTCTCCCGCAGCGAGTCTCGGAAGCGGAAGAAGCCGTGATAGCGCGTGGACGAGAAATCTTTTACGCCGACGGAACCAGCGAAGAAAAAGAAGCCCTCGAAGACGCACTGTATGCCTTGCGGGCATTCAGAACCGCTTGGCAGCACACCCAAGCTCTGTAATTCCGCCACCACAGACGAGGTGTGCGATGAGTAACCAAGGGTCTGCGCGAAGAGTGGCGGGGTCCGACAGGTGACCATCAACCAGTGAAATGGCCAATATCTCACAGTCAAGGCTGGAAGGTCAGCGGGCGGCGCGGTGTGATGTGCGTCACTGACAAGACTAGCCACGCTGATGTTAACTGGGAGTTGCTTTTTTCATTGACACGACCTCCTTCTGAAAAGCCGACTCGGATGCCCCCGCCGACTCGGCTTTTCTGTTACTCGGTGGATCGTCAACGCTCCCAAACGGGCGATGATGTCGCCCCCGATCCTCTGGCTTCAGGACTCCGGTCGCTACCAGTTTCTGGAACTCGCTGAGCAGTTCTCGCCTCATCGCCCCTTCTTTGCCAAGCGCACGAGCGCCTCGTCCCACGGCAACTCCGGTCGACGATCAAGGAACTCGCGCAGGCGCTTCGCGAGATCGCGTGGCACCCGCGTCGCCGAGCCATTCGCGCTAATCTCCTGCATCACGGTATCGACTGCGGCATTCACCTTCTCGACCATCTTCGCCCGCTTCCATGCGATCTCCAGCGTCGGGCGGTCGGGCACGACCTTCTCGACGCCATGCTCCTTGAATTTCATCTCTAAGAAGTCGATGAACTGTCGGCTCGTCATGGCATTGAGTTCGACCCTGAATCCATTCCAGTGCTTATAATCGGTCTGCTTCCCGACTAGGAACCTGATCTCTTCCTCTGGCACGCCGATCTCGCGCAGCACATCCCCCGGATTCTTCTTCTGTTTGTAGACGAGCGGTTCTTTGTCTGTGTCCAGCCCCATCTTCTTCACGTCTGCAAGCCGCAGTCCAATGTCGATGACCTTTGGCCGAGACTTGAACTTGTAGCGAGGAGAGTCGTGCGATAGCCAATGTGCGATGAGAAGGCCCCACTTATCAAAGTCGTGCAGCACCAGCACGCTCACGCCCGCCTGCGACAGATGATCGACCAGTCTGCGCGTCGCGATCACACTTTCCCCCTTGCTGGAGAAAATGGCCATGTCATATCTCTGCGCGATCTGGCTCTGCGCGAGCAGTTCGTCAAAGCCTTCTTTTTCCACGAACAACGCGAACTTGAATCTATTCGTCGGTCCGTTGGTCGGGAATGAGCCATCAATCTCCGGCGGCTGCACGTTCAGCCGCGTGCTTCGGGCGCTGAGAGAGAATTGCCTGCATTTCCCTGAGCAGCGGGAGATGACGGTGCAGAACGTCGTAGGCGCGGGCCATCTCGGGCAGGCCATGAACAATCGTGCGATTCAGGTCGTTGTAGCGCACGACGAGCTTGTCCGAGGGGACAAAGCTAGAACTGGGGCCATTTGTCCCCAGTCCGGGCCTTTTCTCTTGATCCATCGTCATTGCACGCGCTCCGCCTTGGTTGCGCGGAGCAGCCAGCGAACATACTTCGCCGCGACTCTCCCGTTGCCGAGTTTCTCCGCGTGAAAGAGTCGTTCGAGTTCGAGTTTCTCGCTGACCAAGCGCAGAGCTTGCGCGACGTGTGGGATCGCGACGATAACCTTTGCTCGCTCGAACTGCTGCCTGCGCCACGCGGCGAACTGGCGAATACCCAGTTCGTGTGCCATGTCCTTGACGATCTGCTCATCGCCCTGATAGCCGAGTTCAGAGACCGACAGGCGACGGCCTCTGAGCGTCTTGACCTTCATCCTGTCCATTGCCGCCCTCGCAGCGAGAGCGACAACGACCATGCGGGCCAATCGTTCGCGGTAGACGTCTCTGAGTTCTTGGGCGCTGCGCCGTCGAAAACCGCCGTGACGATCCGAAGCGAACAGACGAACGCGGGTGCGAGAGTCTACGCCATGCACTTCTCCGCCGTTCTTGGCGGATGGGACTGCCGTGACGTAACTGAAGGGCACCCGGAGGTACGCGGCGACGACTGCGTGCGCCGCCTCATGAACTGAGTTTTCGGTCACTAACATCGTGCCCTTAGCTCCTGCCGCTCGCACGTTGAGTTTTGTCTTCATCGGGGCCTCCGCTGTTGCAGGCGATCACGAACGCGCAGGAACACGCTTAGCGGGATACGCAGTGTGAAGTAGTGTCTGCGATATTTGCTCCCCACGCGGACCGTCTCGTGGCCAATCTTCAGCACCCCCTCCTCGTTGACGAAGATGCGGCGCACTGCATCATCGCTAAGTTTCAATTTTTGGGCGATGTCGGCGACGGTTAGGTGCTGCTCGATCTGGACTTCGTTTTCCGGATTCATGGGCGCGACCCCTTCGCAGTGGGGCGCTTCCGCTCCTCACGCTCCCATGCGTAGACGGCGGTTTTCTCGTAAAAGCGCTTCTTCTGGATGAGTGTGGGCTTGGGGCCACGGCCCTTAACGTTCCGGCGTTGCAACGTGATGGGGTGAACGTTCCAACGAAGAGCCAGTTCGGCCTCGGAAAAGAGGCTATCGAGAACTACATTAACTGCATCTTGGATTTTCTGTGTGGCCATCGCGCCTCCGGGCAGACCAATAAAGGGCACCACGGTGTTCTGTGGTTTTTCCCTCTTTTCATTGGCTACCCGGACAGCGCTCGCTTGGGCGGGCAAACAGTCCGGTAACTACACGCTCAGATAAATGCTCTCAAATGGAGAGCTTCAAGATATGGACTTCGGTCGGCTCGTCCGTGTTTCTGTTCCGTGAACGGCCCCCAATGCAACGGTATCACACTGTCAGACACATCGACATATTTTATTTTCTGCCCAGCGGGAAGCCGCGCCAGACGCGGGCTTTGGCTTGACGGCTCGCAGGGAGTTCAACAGGTTTTCAACCGCGACGGGTCAATTGATGGTTGGCCTCTGCACTTCCGACTCCGGACTCTCGGCTTCCGTCGCAGCTTGTGCGCGGCGGAGCAGGCCTAAGCGCTGGTCTGCGATGCAATGATCCAAGCGGCGCTTAATCCACGGGAGATAACTCTTCTGCACCATCTGCGTGTTGGCATGGCCCAGCATCTTTGCCACGTTCTCAAGACTGACACCATTCGTGATGGCGCTGATTGCAAGGCTGTCGCGTAATGCGTGCGGGTGTGGCTTGTGCTTGCCACTTTCGCCTTCGATCTCGGTGACGCCAGCGAATCGGCAGAGGCTCGCAAGTCGCGAGCGCCAGCGCTCGCGGTTTACTTC
>Ga0075029_100002423_pt1 | contig 10598 bp, 9 predicted proteins | sample LitLauG_LLR_2013_FD_71391 | JGI IMG/M metagenome (GOLD analysis project Ga0075029, IMG submission 71391) | Freshwater sediment microbial communities from North America - Little Laurel Run_MetaG_LLR_2013 | ecosystem: Environmental > Aquatic > Freshwater > Creek > Sediment | place: USA...
GTGGGCGAGTGGCGGCGGCTGGCGATGAGTTCGGCCGTGATGGAGACGGCGATTTCCTCGGGCGTGACCGCGCCGATATCGAGGCCGATGGGTGCGTGGACGTTGTCAAACAGATTGGCTGCGACGCCTTCTGCTTGCAGAGTTTTGGAAATCTCGATGACTTTACGGCGCGAGCCGATCATGCCGATGTAGCGCACGCGGGTGGTGAGCGCCCAGCGGAGAATGCGCATGTCGTCGCGATGGCCGCGGGTGACGATGACGATGTAAGAAGATTCGTTGGGGTCGAGCTGCTGGAAGGCCCGGTCGAACTCAAGGGCGTGGACTTCGCGGGCGGCGGGGAAGCGCTCGGCGGTGACGTAGGAAGAGCGGTCGTCGGTGATGACGGGGTCGAATCCAGCCAAAGCGGCAATCTGACAAAGTGCCTGAGCTACGTGGCCTGCGCCGAATATGTAAAGTAACGCTGGAGGTAGAACCGGCTCGATAAAAACTTCGAGCGTGCCGCCGCAGACCAGTCCGGTATCGAACTTCGGATCGTGATTCAGATCGAACGTGAGAGTGCGAGGCTTTTCTGATTCCATGACTTCGCGGGCGGCCTGCCAGACCTCGGCTTCGACGCAGCCGCCGCCGATGGTGCCGACGATGGAGCCATCGTCGCGGACCAGCATTTTGGCGGTGCGGAAGGATGGGATGGAACCGCGGGAATTGATGATGGTGGCGATGGCGCCGCGGCGGCCTTCGCGGCGAAGTTGGACGATTTGTTCGTAGATGTCCACGCGTGGGTTGATTATGGCGGGGGCGCGAGGGAGAGTCAAACCGGGTTAGCGACAGGCAGAAGTCAAAATCCCGACTAGAATGACAGGTCGGAAAGTGAGCGGCAACGATATGAAAGCAGTTCGCATTCATCAGTTTGGCGAGCCGGAGGTTTTGACCTATGAAGATGTGGCTGATGCGCGGCCGCAGGCAGGCGAGGTGCTGGTGCGGGTGCGGGCGTGCGCGCTGAACCATCTCGATGTCTGGGTACGCAAAGGACTGCCGGGGGTGAAGCTGCCGCACATTCTGGGCAGCGACATTGCCGGTGAAGTTGCCGAACTGGGCGAAGGCGTGAGCGGATTCAAAACCGGCCGGCGCGTGCTGGTTGCGCCCATGCACTATTGCGGACATTGCGCGAAATGCCTGGCGGGAATCCAGAACCAGTGCCGCGAGTTCACCGTGCTGGGCAATGCAGTGGATGGCGGAAACTGCGAACTGATTGCGGTGCCGGCGGCGAATGTGCTGCCTTTTCCCGAGAAGCTGAGTTTTGAGCAGGCGGCCAGCGTGCCGCTGGTGTTTGTGACCGCATGGCACATGCTGGTGGGGCTGGCAAAGGTGCGGCAGGGGCAGACGGTGCTGGTGCTGGGTGCGAGTTCGGGAGTGGGGATCGCGGCGATCCAGATTGCAAAGATGTTTCACTGCCGCGTGATTACGACCGCGGGCAGCGAAGAGAAACTTGAGAAAGCGCGAGGGCTGGGCGCGGATTTCGGGATTGATCACTACCAGCAGAAAATTTCCGAAGAAGTGCGGAAGATTACCAATCGCGAAGGCGTGGACGTTGTGATTGAGCATGTGGGCGCGGCCACCTGGGATGAGAGCGTCCGGTCGATGAAGTCGGGAGGGACGCTGGTGACGTGCGGCGCGACCACCGGGCCGGAGGTGAAACTCGACCTGCGGCATTTGTTTGCCCGGCAATTGAGGTTGTTTGGATCGTACATGGGTACGATGAGCGAGTTTCAGGAAGTGATGGCGCATGTGTTCGCTGGAAGGCTGAAGCCGGTGGTGGATTGTATTTTCGAGTTGAAGGACTTGCGAGACGCGCATGAGTATCTGGAGAAGAGCGCGATGTTTGGGAAAGTGGTAGTGAGGGTGTAGGACACTCGGGAAAGTTAAAACCCCCACCCAAGCCAAAAGAAGGCTTGGATGGGGCACCCGAATCACGTGGGGGCATCATTACTATTTTCCACGCCGACGACCGATAATTGTTTTGGATTATTCCGCCGGGGCGAACGAAGGGATAGCATCACTGATCATGAACGAAGTGCAAGCGGTTCCGGACAGATTGATTCCTGCGCGCAAGGCGCTGACTTCGTTGTGGATTGTTTTTTCTGTTTGCGCGCTGGCTTGCGTAGGACTGTTTTTCATCCCTGCATTCATCATTCGCCCATTTACGCATCAGTCAGAGCGCGGATTGTTGCTGGCGATGGCGGTCAAACAACACGCGCCGATGCTGACGCTGCTTGCGGCGCTGGCGTGCGCAGTGCTGGCCTGGACGATCTGGGGCAGGGTTGGCCGGTGGCGGAAAGTATTGCTGGTTATGTGCATGGCGCCGGTCGTGTTTTCCGCGGTCATGGCACGCACGAATTATTTCGAGTGGATGTACCATCCGGTGGCCAGTCCGGGATTTGAAGCCGAAGACGCGAGCAAGCTGGACGGCAAAGAGATGGTGATGGCGGTGAAATTTGGCCCAGATGCGCGGGCTTATCCCATCAGCCAGATGGCTTACCACCACATTGTGAACGACGTGGTGGGAGGAGTGCCGATCGCGGCCACGTATTGAACGCTCTGTCACACCGGTCTGGTGTGGAAACGAACGGCGAACGGCAGGGTGCTGCATTTTTATCTGGCGGGCATCAACAATCAAAATTTTCTGATGCGCGACCGGGAAACCGGAAGCTGGTGGCAGCAGATCACCGGCGCGGCGATTTCTGGGCCGATGAAAGGCGCGGCACTCGAACCGGTTATCAGCGATGAGCTGACGTTCGGGGAATGGAAGGCCGAAACCACGGGCGGACAGGTGTTGGTCCCGGTCGCGAAATACGTGAAGGAATATGACAGCAACTGGGAACCGGAAGTGGCCAAGCTGCCGGTGGTGATCAGTTTTCCGGGCACCGAGTTGAAATCGCGGGACGTGGTAGTGGGGTTGGCGGTTGCCGGACACGCGCGCGCGTATCCGTGGGATGCGGCGGTGAAGCAATCGCCGATTATGGATCGCGTGAGCGGCACGCCGATTCTGCTGGCGGTGGCGAAAGACGGGAAGTCGTTCCGCGTTTTTGTGAGCCGGGTGGATGGCCAGGACGCGGAGTTCTTTCTGAAGGGCGACGCGGATGAGTGGGTCCTCGTGGATACGGCGTCGGCGAGTGAGTGGAATTTTCAAGGCTGCGCGGTTTCCGGGGCCGCTAAGGGCAAATGCCTGGACCAGGTGTATGCGCTGAAGGACTATTGGTTCGACTGGCGGAATTATCATCCGGATACGACGGTCTACAAGCGGTAGTTTGAGAGAGCCGACACTCCCTTGCGTGATTGTGATTTGCAGGAAAGCCAAAGACCCACTTCTTGTGCAAAGCGCGCGAGAAATTGGGTCGTGCGATTGGGCTTACGCATTCGGCCGGTTAAGTACGAGATCCTTCGCTCCGCCTGAAAGGCGGCTACGCTCAGGATGACATCGGGTATAAGGCCGAATCGCACGGCGGCCAGACATGAGACATCCTCGCGCGTGGGGTGATGTATTCTGAGTGGGCCGCTCGCGGAGCGGCCGTTTCTATCTGATCGTCAATCCACCACGAGGCAGTTACCGGTTCATGTCCAATCCACAGGAAGAATTGTTGAACAACCCGCCAGCGGAAGCGTCCGAGAGCGCCGAGTCGTTTCAGGATGTGCTTGCGGCCTTTGAGAAATCGAGCAAGGCCAAGAAGACTACCGGCGGAGAAGCGCGCGAAGCCACCGTGATTGCCGTGAATGCGGAAGCGGTGGTGTGCGACATCGGCTACAAAACCGAAGGCGCGTTGCCGCTCACGGAATTGCGCCCGGGCGAGACGCTTAAGCCGGGCGACAAATTTCCCGTCACCATCAAGGGCCGCGATCCGGAAGGCGGATATTACCTGCTGACGCGGGGCAAGGTTTCGCGTCCGGCGGATTGGGATGCGTTGAAAAAAGCGTTCGACACCAAGGCGACGATCATCGGCACGGTGACGGCTGTGGTGAAGGGCGGCTTGAGTGTTGACGTGGGCGTGCGCGCGTTCATGCCGGCCTCCCGCAGTGGCGAGCGCGATGCCGCAGCCATGGCGAAACTGGTGGACCAGGAAATTCGCTGCCGCATCAGCAAGCTCGATGTGGATGACGAGGATGTGGTGGTGGATCGCCGCGCGGTGATGGAAGAAGAAGCGAGCGCGAGCAGGGACCTGCGCTATGCGGAATTGAAAGAGGGAGACGTGGTCTCGGGAATGGTGCGCAGCCTGACCGACTACGGCGCGTTTGTGGATGTAGGCGGCGTGGATGCGCTGCTGCACATCAGCGACATTGCCTGGAGCCGCGTGAGCAAAGCCGCCGACGTGCTGGAGCCGGGCCAGCAGGTGGAAGTGCGCGTTTTGAAGATTGATCCGGAGAAGAAGCGCATTTCGGTGGGCATGAAGCAACTGCTGGAGCATCCCTGGGACGCCTCGGCAGGGAAGTACAAAGCGGGCGACCGGGCCACCGGCACTGTAACGAAACTGATGGAGTTCGGCGCGTTCGTGGAACTCGAGCCGGGAGTAGAGGGGCTCATCCATATTTCGGAAATGTCTTGGGGCAAGAAGGTGCGGATCGCCAGCGACGTCGTGAAACCGGGCGATGTGGTGGAGACGGTGATTCTTGGCATCAATCCAGCCGAGCGGAGGATTGCGCTGGGATTGAAGCAGGCGTTGGGCGATCCGTGGGCGGATGCAACGAAGAAATTCGAAGTGGGTACGGAAGTGGAAGGTCCGGTCACCAGCCTGCAAAAATTCGGCGCCTTTGTGCAGCTCGCCGAAGGCATTGAAGGCATGGTCCACATCAGCGACATCAGCGCGGAGAAGCGGTTGAATCATCCGTCGGAAATGCTGAAAGTCGGTCAGGTGGTGAAGGCCGTAGTGCTGGAACTGGATTTGGAAAAGCGCCGGCTGAAGCTGGGCATGAAGCAGTTGATCCCGACCGGGCTGGATGAATATATCGCCGAGCGCAAAGTAGGCGACGTGGTGAGCGGACGCATCATCGAAGTTTCCGGCGAGACGGCGCGAGTGGAGTTGGGTGAGGGCATCAAGGCGACGTGCCGCATTACCGCGGCCAAGCCCGCCGCCGCGGCGGAGAAGGCAAAAGCGGGCAAGGCCGATTTGTCATCGCTGGGATCGATGTTGCAGGCGCGCTGGAAAAGCGGGCCGGTCGCGGAATCAGCGGCGGCGCAGGAGATTGCCGCCGGGCAGGTGCGGACGTTCAAGATCGTGAAGCTGGATCGGGAAGGGAAGAAGATTGAGGTGGAGCTGGGGTAACGCGTCATTCCAATGAAGCGAGCCGAACAACGATACGTAGTTTGCGTGAAGAACAGGGGCTACGGCGCTTCGCTTGAGCTGCGAAAGCTTTACCAAATTGTTGCTGATGAAGTTGCGGCCGACTTGAGCCAGATTCGGGTAATTGACGAGTCAGGCGACGATTATCTCTATCCGGAAGAATATTTTGTACCCGTCCAACGTCCACAGTCTGCTGAGAAGGCCGTGAGGCGCGCCGCAGGCGCCAGAGGATAGAGGGCCACTCCAGTTCCCAGTTTCGGGAAGCAAATCAAGTGGTTTAGAATACCTACATGTCCCACTCACTCAATTTCGGCCCCTACATTGACATCGAAGACGGCAAGAAAGTCGTCAAAGACCTGACCTATGGCAGCCCGACGCCGGAGGGCGTGGTGCTGACGACCGTGGATTCGGTGGTCAACTGGATGCGGAAGAGTTCGATCTGGCCGATGACTTTTGGCTTGGCCTGCTGCGCGATCGAGATGATGTCCATGGGCGCGTCGCGGTTCGATATTGCGCGGTTTGGCGCGGAAGTGTTTCGTCCGTCGCCGCGGCAAAGCGATTTGATGATCATCGCCGGGCGCGTGTCAAACAAAATGGCGCCGGTAATTCGCCAGCTGTGGGAGCAGATGCCGGAACCGAAGTGGGTGATCTCGATGGGCGCGTGCGCCACCTCAGGCGGCGTGTTCCAAAATTATGCGCTGGTGCAGAGCGTGAATCAGGTGATTCCGGTGGATATTTATGTGCCCGGATGCCCGCCGCGGCCGGAGCAGCTGATCTACGCGATCACGCTGCTGCAAGAAAAGATCCAGAACGAAAAGGGCACGATGAGGAAGGCGTTGAACATCGGATGATTTCCAGGTGGGCCCCGGCCTCCGATGTCCTGCTGGTAGAAAATCAGGCGGCCGCCCGAAATGGGCGGCCGTTTTTTTTGTTTTATGCGGCGTACCGCTATGGCCTTACGCCAAAGGCGGCAGTCTGCTGAGTCGTGCCATAGAAAACGCCGTTCGGGGCCTGTACCAGGCCGACCGCCGGGAATCCACCTTCCACCGAATTACCGGTGAAAGAGTGGACAATCGTTTCCGTCCAGTTGGTGCCGGGAACCAATTCAAAGACAGTGCCCGCGCCGCTGTCGCCGCCACGGGCAGTCACACCCCACATATTGCCCTGCTGGTCAAACGCCACCCGGTCCGCGGGGAACGTGCCGTCTGTAGTCGACGCCCCGAAACTGTAGAGGGTGTTGAGCGTCCACACTGGGCTTCCTGGCGTGGGGTGCGCGAGTTCGAAAACCGTACCATCGCCGGAGCCGGAGCCGCTATTGGCACCCCCAGCCTCGGTGACGCCGTAGAGATTGCCAGCCCGCAAGACAAGCCCGGTAGGTCCAGCTCCGTCCGTACCGACGAAAACGTGAAGTATTTTGTAGGTCCACGGATCACCCGGGGTTGCCGGAGGTGTCAGCTTGTAAATCACCCCGCGGTTGTCTCCCCCACCGGATGCCGCGCCGTACAAGGCACCCGTTGCATCAAAGACCGGAGTTCCCACCGGAAATCCACCGAGCCCCAATTTGCCGAAGCGGTAAATTACGCTTTCCTGCCATCCGCCTCCAGAGGTGGGCGTCAGTTCGTATATCGTGCCGCATCCTCCCAAGCATGGGCTGCCCGTGCCATCTCCGCCTTTGTTGGTGAACCCCCACAGATTGCCGGACGGATCGAAAGCCAATCCTGTATTTGAACGAGACCCCACGCCATCGGTGCCTCCCTGAAAGGAGTAAAGAAGTTTTTCGCTCCATCCGGTCGCAGAAGGAGACAATTCGAAGACGGCGCCTTCGTTGTAAGCTCCGCCTTGGTAAGTTGTGCCGTAAAGATTGCCGGCGGCGTCGAACACAACACCGGCATAGGGACGTTCGCCGTCGCCATTCCAACACCGGCACTTGAAACTGTAAAGAACCACTTCCGTCCATTTTGTGGCAGGGGCCACGGGTTTCACGAGTTCATAGACAAACCCGAAACGGTTCTTTCCGCCAGATTCGCTGGCGCCGTAGAGATTTCCAGCGCTGTCGGCGACCAATCGCCCTTCCGTAAACGACGTCGCCGCGCCGGTTGTCGGAAAGCTGTAGATTGTAAATTCGGTCTGTGCAGTGGCAGCGACAGTCAAAATGCCAAAGGCGCAGGCGGCGAGAAAAAGGTTGAGCTTGCTCATGTGGACCAACTCCTGAGAGAAAAATCTGAAGTGACGTTCGGGGGGCGAGACCTGGCGATCAACAACGATATCGCTAGTATAACTCCAACTGCCGCGTTGTCAATCAGATGCCGCTATGGGAAGGGCATCTCGGCGCATAGGGGGATGCACCTGGGTAGTATTAAGAAATTCATCAACCACAAAGGGCACGAAGGTACACGAAGCGCGATAGATTCGTCGTGCAAATGGGACACTGCAACGCTCCAGACGGCGTTTTCATCCGCTCGCGCCGCGGACTATAATCAGTTCGTATTCGCGCGGGGGTGCATCATGGCGCAATCGGTAATAGGGCGCGGGATCGGGTGCTGGATTTTGCTTGCGGCTCTAGCGGGTGCGCAGTCCGGCAGTCAGGCTCCTAAAGATTCCGCCAACGTGCCGCCCTCCTCGGATTCTGCGGCCACTTCTTCCGTTCCGATGACCCGGCAGACCCGCCTTGAGCTGATCCAGGTATTCACCACGCAAGTGGTCTATGCGCACGTTCCGTTTCCCATGGGCACGCTCGGACTGAAGCTCAAGAACGGAGAGATGACCCCGACGCGCGACGAGTTGCAGCAGGCGATGGCGATCTACGGACCGTCGGTGAAACAGGGCGATCCGGCGCAAATCACCCTGGTGCAGTTCAAGAAAAACAGCGTGCGCTTTGAGCTGAACGGCGGACCGGTGCGCCGGAAGAAGTGGTATGAGCACATCGAGGTCAGCGGATCGAACAGCACCATCGCTCCCGGAGGCGCCGACGCGAACGCGCACGGCTCGTTTGTAGAGCTCGATTTCGATGGCTTCGTGCCCGAAGTGAGTGCCGCCCAGTTGCGCGCTCTGCTCGAACCTGTGCTCGACTTCAACGCAAAGTCGAAGGAGCAGGCCTATCTCGACACGATGAGCCCTAAGGTGAAACAAGCTATCCAGGAGCACCGGGTGCTGGTGGGGATGGACACCGACATGGTGCTGCACGCGAAAGGGAAGCCGCCGAAGAAGGTGCGCGAAGTGGAAGGTGATGTGAGTTACGAAGAGTGGATTTACGGGGACGCTCCGGCTGATGTCGACTTCGTGCGCATTGTAGGGGATGAGGTGGTGCAAGTGAAGACCATGCGGATGGGCGGCGAGAAGATCGTCCGCACCGAGCGTGAAGTGGACATGGCCGAGAAGCCCAAGGAAGCGAGCGCCGAGCCGGACGTGAAACCGGCGGGCGCGCCGAGCTTGATGCGTCCGGGCGAAGAAGCTCCCGAAGCGGTCCCGGGCACGGCGCGCGACCCACGCACCCAGCCCCGGCCTTTGCCTCCCGATAGCGCTCCCCCGCCTGGGGGAGATTCGCCGAATCTGGTGGCGCGGGCGCGCTAGATCCTGTTTTCCATCAGCAATGTGATTTCAAGTTTCTTTGGAGGGCGTTCCTTGAAGCACTACCGAAACGCCCGTGTGCCTCGGCAATAATCACTCATGACCTTGGAGATTCGACAGGCCCTCCCCGGCGACTTCGGCACGATCCACGAGATCAACGAAGCCTCGGTTCCGCACGTCACCAGTATCTCTATGAGTGAAATGAAAACGCTGGCCGCGCAGTGCTGTTATTTCGGCGTGGCTTTGGCAGATGGCGTTTGCACTGGATTTCTCATGGCCCTGCGCCCCGGCGAAGACTATGCGAGCCCTCATTACCGGTGGTTTTCAGAGAAGTATCAGAGTTTTGTGTATGTCGACCGCATCGCGGTTTCGCCGGCGGGCAAAGGGCGGGGAACTGGGCGTGCTCTCTATGCTGACCTGGAACGTGCGGTGCACGGGACGGAACTGATCACCTGCGAAGTCAATCTTGTGCCACCCAATCCCGACTCCTTTGCTTTCCACACCCGGCTGGGTTTTGAGGAAGTGGGCCAGCTCGAATCCGAGGGTGGGAAGAAGCGCGTCAGCCTGATGGCGAAGCGGCTTGTGGTTGGCTGATCTCGCCGCGATATCGGTGCGCCAGTTAGAATGACCATCATGCCGGCCGCCATCCAATGCAAAGACCTGCGCAAGACCTATGACGGCAAAGTGGAAGCTGTGCGCGGAATCACCCTCGAAATCCAGCCCGGTGAGTGTTTCGGCCTGCTCGGGCCGAACGGCGCGGGCAAGACCACGACTATTGAAATTCTTGAGGGCCTGCTGGATCCAACTTCAGGCGAGGTCGCAGTTCTGGGCAAGAGCTGGCGGCAGAATGCGCAAGAGCTGCGCGAAATGCTGGGTATCTCGCTGCAGGAAACCCGGCTCTCGGAAAAACTGACGGTCCGCGAGACAGTGCAACTGTTTGCCAGCTTCTACCGGCAGCCGAGTTCGTGGGAAGTCGTGCTGGAGCGGCTGCAACTGACGGAGAAAGCGGACTCGTGGGTGGGGAAGCTCTCAGGCGGGCAGAAGCAGCGGCTGGCCGTAGCGACAGCGCTGGTGGGAAATCCGAAAGTTCTTTTCCTGGACGAGCCGACCACGGGGCTCGATCCGCAGAGCCGGCGACAGCTTTGGGACATCGTTAGCGACTTCCAGCGGGGCGGAGGAACGGTGCTGCTCACTACCCACTACATGGACGAGGCCGAGAAGCTGTGCGACCGCCTCGCCATCGTCGACCACGGGCAGATCATCGCCGAGGGTACTCCGCCGGATTTGATTGAGCGGCTCGGTGGTCACCACGTAATCGAGTTTTCCGCGCGCGGAAACTGGAATGGCGCAGCCTTGGATACATGGAAGAAGCTGCCGGGCGTCGAGTCAGCGCGCGAAGAGGACGGTTTAGTTGCACTAAGTGTGAAGGAGCCGCACTTGACCATTCCGGCGCTGTTGGAGTCGGTGACCAAACAGGGAGGCGAGCTATTGAGCCTGACCACAAGGCAGGCGAGCCTGGAGGATGTGTTCGTGCGGCTGACCGGGCGACATTTGCGGGAGGACTAAGTTTATGGAAGTCCGGAGAGAAGTTATGAAGCGGAAGATGTGGTTGATTGGTGCCATGATCGTTCTGGGAATATTCCTGGAGGCAAATGGGCTAGGACAAAACTCGGCGGGCCTTGCAACTCCCGACTTCCCGCC
>Ga0075029_100002424_pt1 | contig 10593 bp, 6 predicted proteins | sample LitLauG_LLR_2013_FD_71391 | JGI IMG/M metagenome (GOLD analysis project Ga0075029, IMG submission 71391) | Freshwater sediment microbial communities from North America - Little Laurel Run_MetaG_LLR_2013 | ecosystem: Environmental > Aquatic > Freshwater > Creek > Sediment | place: USA...
ACCTAAAGAGGCGCTGGCGGATTTCCACGACAGCCGAGCGATTGAACGTCAGCACTACCATCCCTCGCGCCGATTCGCGCAGGACGCGCAGCAAATAGGCGATACGATGCACGATGACGCGCGTCTTGCCCGAACCTGGGCCCGCCAGGATCAGGCGATTGATCTCCGGCTTGGCGGTGACAATTTCCTGTTGGACCGGATTCTTAAGGTCTTCGACAATGCGGCGATAGGACTCCGCGGTCGTAGCTCGCTCCAGGATGTCGCGACGGCCGGCGAAGTAACGGCGGATGAATTCCAGCTTGGGCAAAGTGAAATAGGCAAGCACAAAGCGCAAGGCGTCCGGTACCTTGTTGAGTCCGAGACGCGCATATTCCTGGATTACGTGGACCTGGAAGGTTTTCTCGTCGTAGTGCTCCTTCAGCGGCTCATAATCATCGTTGGTGAAATGCCGCCCTTTCGCGTCAGGGTTGATCTGGATGGTCATCGCGCTGCGGAATACACTTTTGCCACGATCGAGCAACAGCACCTTATTGTCGTGTAAATAGAGCAGCCCTGCTTCGATGGCTGTCGTCTCGTCCTTGAGGGTGGGGCCAACCTCCAAATCGGATCGCAGCGCGTGCGCCAGATCACCCATCTTGCATTCCACACGCAAATCGACGCCTTGGACCCGCGCATCCAATCGCGCGACAAGCGCGTTGACCAGAACCGTGGCTGCCAACCGGCGCCGCTCAGTCACCTCGCGAATATTCGACCAGCTACGCAGCAGTCGGACGCGCAACACGTCACGGCGCAGGACGCGCACGTCAAACATGGCCCGCCGCGCATGGCTACCTTCGCCGAATGGTTTTGCCAGCGAGCGCATTAGGACCAGCAGCTGGTCGGGAATGAATTCGCATCCCGCGCGCGTCTTGATTTCCTGGCAGACGGCGCGCAGGCTCATGTCCTGCCAGTCATTTGCTCCGGCATCGGGTGCGAGTTCCGGCAACAATTCGACGAGCGTGGCCTCCAACTTGAAGAGCCGCGCCATGCGATCGAGAGTTGCATCTTGAACCCCTTTTCGCAAAAGAACGGTCAGACCAAGGTCGTTGGACAATATGCCGAGTTTTTCGAGCTGGCTCAGCATGCGCACGCAATCGATACTGCCTAAACCGGTCTGCACCATCAGCTCGTCCGTACTAATACCCCGGTCCTCGGGTGCATTGATCAGTAGCGAGATTAGCGTCTGGTATTTGCCCCGCATGCTCTCTGAAAGATTGGCCGGTGCGAGGCGGGTCAACGCTTCGTCCAAAGATCCCACCTTGAGGCTGCCGGGAAACACCCGGGTATAATTTTCATTGCGTTGCAAAAAGCGTGAACGCTCAAGCCAAGCCACAGCGGTTTTGACCTTGGTGTCCGCGTTCGGATTCTCTGGCTCGATGGATATCTCGGCTTCTTCGTCGGCCAGAATCTCGCCGGGGGTCAGCACGATCTCGGCGCTATTGACCCTGCCCGAATAGCGCCGTAGCGAGCGCAGGATACCGGCGATGTCGTGACGCGAAAGGCGCGATTGGGCGCTGAGGGAAAACTGCGTCTCGACGTCCTCTTCATCGTAGAGGAGCACGCAATAGGAGTTGTGGCCGTCTCTGCCGGCGCGCCCCGCCTCCTGCAGGTAGTTCTCCAGAGAGCCTGGAATCTCTGCATGAATCACCATTCGCACGTCCGATTTATCGACGCCCATGCCGAAAGCGTTGGTGGCGACAATGACTGTCAGGTCGCCTTCGATGAAGGCCTTCTGCACTTCGATCTTCCGTCCGGAATCGAGCCCGGCATGAAAATAGGCGCAGTTCCACCCCATCTCTTTGAGATAGTTGGAAATTGTCTCACAGCGCTTGCGGCTCGCGGCGAAGACTATGGCACCGCCATTAGCCCGCTTGAGTTCCTTTTCCAGGAGGCGGTGCACCAAGGCGAACTTCTCGGATCCGCTGACCGAAAGCACCTCGTAATGCAGATTGATCCGTTCGTGGCCACCATCAAAGAGGTCCAAGTCGATGCCAAGCGATTCCTTGAAGTGCTTGGTGAGATCCGCTACGACTTCCGGCTTCGCAGTCGCAGTGAAGCAACAGACCGGCGCCAGATCGTCACGGTAGTGTTCGCGAATGAACCGGGAGACGTACAGGTAGTCTGGCCGAAAGTCGTTACCCCACTTGGAGAGGCAATGTGCCTCGTCAAATATCCAGGCGCCAATTTCCCGATACCGGATGGAGTCGGTGAAGGCCTTGTTGCGGAACTGCTCGGGCGATACCAGCAGCAGCCCAATGTCGCCGAGCCGGATACGCTCCAGAGCATCGCGTCGCTCCGGGAGCGTCAGCAGGCCGTTGAGCGTCGCCCCGGCAAAAATCCCTTGCTTGATGAGGTTGTCGACCTGATCCTTCATGAGGGACTGCAGGGGTGAAATGATGACCGTCAGGCTGCCGCTGCGCCAATGCCGGGAGAGCGCCGGCAACTGATAGCAGATCGATTTGCCTCCACCCGTGGGTAGGATTGCCAGTAGCGACTTGCCGGCATAGGCAGCGTCAACGATGTCGGACTGCAGAGATCCAGCCGCCGCATTGCGTGGTTCGAAGCGAAAATCCCGAAAGCCAAAGAGGCGCTCGAGCTCCTGCCGCGGTTCAAGATAGGTCCGGCAGTAAGCGCAGGCGGGTTCTTTGCAAGGAGTTTCACGCAATTGGCGAATCAGATGGCGGACGATTGGATACTGAAGCCGTACCCATGGCGGCAGGACCGAGTTGCCGCCGCTGACGCGCAGCCAGGCGATGAGATAGGCCAACGGCTTGGAGGTCTCCGGATTAGCTATCGCGCGTTCCAGCACGCTTGGGATTTGCGTAGCGCAAACCTTGCCTGCTGTGAGGTGAGCGGCGTATTCCTGAACTTGCGCGGCAGTCGGTGGCTGCGGCGCCCGCCGCAACGTCGCGAAAAAACTGCCAAGGCCGTTTTGCGGTTCACGGGTGAGCAGATAGTGATAGCAAGCCAGTTCCTGCGGCTCGTTTTCCTGGAGTGCGGCAAAGGCGTTGAACTGGTCTTGCCAGAGTCTTAGCGAGATTTGCGCGTCTTTCAGAGGATCGGCGCGGGTGTCGCGTATCAGCTTGTAGTCTTTGACCAGGCTGTGATACGGGTTCTGCGGGAAGGCAATTGGCGACAACTCCAGCGTATCCACGACGGGTAGTGTATGTAGCCGCAATTGCGGAAACTGCGATTTGAGGACTGGGAGATCGTGTCGGATCAGGTTGTGCCCGAGGACGCAGGCTGCACCGCTTGTAATTGCATCAAGGTCCGCGACGAGATTTGGAGATCGCTTGATCGATTGACAGACCAGCTTCTGATCAGTATCGGCTCGCCAAGCCCCCAATTTTCTCAAGGCAAGCGAATCGTCGGCAGACGTCTCAATATCCAGACAAAGACATTTTGGGGCAAATTTTGCAGCAATTATTGCGGTGCTCTCCATTGGAGGGTGGCAGTATCATGCCATATACCCCCATGAAAAATGTGAGAACGCCGGGCACGGTTTGCCCCTAGTCAGGACGGCGCGGATTAATTCACGCCCACCCCGGGGCATCGCTGCGGAACTCATCTTGGCCGACCCTTATTCGGCCTCGCTTTATCCGGATCGCCACCGATCGGGAAGCCGCAAGCGAATTGACTTCTCAGTGACCGTCACGACTACGCCGAGCTCAATTGACGCTGAGACCTCGTTCGACACTCGGGGGGGATCCCTATCGAGGAAGACACGCTAAGGCCGCTACTGGGTAGCCGGGTGGCACACGAAAGCTCGATATGTACCCGAGCTTGTTCCGCCCAACCGGCGTGCCTCATACGTTAGGGATACCGCAAACCACAAGCGCGTGCGTCAGCTGTCAAAAATAAAATTCTCTGATCGTGAGAAATCAACGAGTTAAAATTCAGCGCGTCGGGATTTTATTTGACACTCAACGAGTGCCATTTGCAGGCGACTCGGCAGCTTAACTGCGATTGGGCAGCTTTCTGAAAATCCGCGTGTCGGGGGTTCAATTCCCTGCCTGTCAGATATTCGCCAACCTTTCGACTGTGTCGGGATATCGTTCAACCATTCGGATCAACAAGGCTGCTTGCGCGTTAGGGCGTGCTCGCCCCTGCTCCCAGTTTTCAAGAGTGCGTACGTTGATTCGCAGATATTTTGCAAACAACGCTCGAGATAGATTCATTCGCGCACGCAGCGCTGATAACTCCTTCGCAGACACTTTTGGCGTGGCCTTGGATTGAACGATATGAGTGCGCAGAGTGCGCTTGCCACTTCGCTGATCGGCCAAGGCAACAAAGCCCTCCGTCAACTCGGTCATCAAACTGCGCTTTTTCCTCAAATCTGCCTCCGCATCTTTATTTCGAACTTCAAGAGACCTTCCAGCGTTGCCCGATCCTTTTTCGATAAATCGCTTAGCTCATTCTTGTCGTACAGCTTGTCCGTCCAACGAAGCTTTCGGAGACCACCGGTTCCTCGAATGGCATCGCCGGCTGACGGATCATCCGTCAGAGCGTTCTGGATCGCGCGGAAACTCTCATCATCGAGATAGTCATTGCGTAGTCGCTCGAAAGCCGCAAGTTCGACGAACAACGCACGCATAGCCTAACTATACGCAGATTGCGTATAGTAGTAAAGCGCATGGACATGACGCGACGAATGGCCACGATAGCGCGAAAAGGGCTGCAAAGCCTTGGGATACTTCCTCGAATCTTGATCTCGGCGGCAGGGCTATTAGCGTCCACTCATGTCCACCAACAGCCACGCCATTTGCGGGTTAATTTGAGGGTAACTTTTTTCGGACTCGCGAAAAATTCTTTAAATACAGCAAGTTATAGCCGTCTTCAATTCCCTCCCTGGCAGCTATTGATATCTATTGCCATTGGCGGCAACATGGACATGATGGGATCTATTTTTGGGAGGGTCATACTTTGAGCAGTAGTCTCAATGTGCAATTGACTGACGCGCTTCGCAAGTACGTTGATGAACGGGCGAGCGATAAGGACGTGTACGCGACGCCGAGTGAGTACATCCGCGACCTGATCCGCCAGGACATGCAAGATCGGGCGATCGCACTGAATGTTTTGGAAGGTCTCGACGATCTAAAGCATGGCAGGCTATCTTCCAAGTCGATTCGCGACATGAAGGATGAGGAGTGACCCACAGTGCCACGTGCGCGGTATGTTCTGACCGCTAGAGCGGCCGCAGATCTACGTGAAGCGCGAACTTGGTCTCGTACGAGATGGGGCAAAGAACTGACGAGCAGATACTTCGATGATCTGCACCAGGGCGCACAGTTCATTGCAGAGAATCAAACTGCGTTGCGTGGGAGGCAAGAACTCAGCGGAGGAACCAGCTTGCTGGTGTACCCGGTCCGGGAACACTATATCGTGTACGAACCACTAGCCGAGCGGTTCATCGCCATTGTCGCTGTGATTCGTCAGGGGCGCGACCTTCCGGCCATTCTTCAGAAATGGTCTGCTCCAATTCGCCGCGAATTGATCGAGATCAGAGCCAAAATCGAGCGCGGTGCGATTAGTTGGCCGGCGCGGTCTGCCGCCAAGCCGCAGCGGAAGAAATAAGCCAAGTGGCTTCGGGCTCACAACACGAAGGCAGTTGGTGTCCGTACGATCAGTCACGCTCGATGCTATAGCGATCTTCCCAAGGGAATCAGATGGCGACAAAGGCCAGAAATAAGGACAGCGGCAAACTGAGGATCGGAGATGATTGGAATGCGATCCGCATAATCGCACTGTCACAGAGCAATCCTCTCAAAGCGATTGCCGAGTTCGTCGAGAACAGCATCGACGCGCAGGCAAAGACCATCACGATCACTCGCGGCCGAGAACACGGCGCTCATTATCTGTCGGTCAAGGATGACGGCAATGGAGTGCCGCGCGATGCCGATGGACTTCCCGACTTTAAGTACGTGGCCACGCACATTTGCGATTCCATCAAAAGGCACCTCAAAGCAGACGGCCACGGAACCAGATTGCAGGGGGAGTTTGGCATTGGTCTCTTGAGCTTCTGGACAGTCGGCGACAGCCTGACGATGACCTCCACCGGTGCTGACCAGCGCGCGTATCAAATGACGATGAACAAGGGCGATTCAAGGTACGAGGTGAGTCCACGCCGGGTTTTATTCGCGGAGAAGGGCACAGAACTCAAGGTGGGCCCACTGCTCGAGGGAATTCGCACGCTCAGTGGCGAAAAAATCCAGTGGTACCTTGCGTCGGAACTTCGGGACCGGATTCGCGACGCAAAGGTCCGGGTCACAGTGGTCGACAAGCTCGCTCGAAAACAATACGCGGTCGAACCCCGGCAGTTCGAGGGACGACTGCTGCACCAGCTGCCGCCGGTGCATACCGCCTATGGAGACGCGTACGCAGAATTGTACCTAGCAGAGCCGAACGAGACCGCGCGCGTGGCATTGACTCGCGCCGGCACGCGAGTGATTGAGGATCTGGCGACTCTGCCGGGGTTGGAACACATTCCCTGGGCGTCACGCTACCTGCAGGGCTTGGTGGATGTGCCGTTCTTGAACCTCACGCCGGGGACGCGAACCGGAATTATTCAGGATGAGCGCTATGCGGCCTTGATCACGGCATTGAGTCCCCTGGAAACTCACCTCAAAGGATTAATCGACGAACAACAGCGCGCCGAAGAGGAGCAGGCCAGTCAGCAGTCTTTGAAAGCGATTCAAAGGGCGTTTCACGAAGCGATGCTCGCGCTGCCGCGCGAGGAATATGACTGGTTTGATGTGCAAGGCCGCGCACGCCAAGAGGGTGCAGCTGCAAAATCCAGCGTAAACGACGTCATGGACGGTGCTGAATTGGAGAGTCTGTTGCCGGGATTGGCGGATTCGGGACCCACGGATTCACCGCAACGGCAGTTCTTTGACTATGCCGGGCCGCTGTTTAGTGTCGTGGTTTCGCCTGCCGTGAGCACGACGCCGCTCGGTGAGACTCGCAAGTTTCGGGCGCTGCCGCGCGATCGATCTCGACGGCGTGTCGTCGATGATTTGCAATTCGCATGGCAGATGCTGGAAGGCGAGGGCACATTGCAGTGGACCACCAACCAGGAAGTTGAATACCGAGCGCCAGCCGTGCCAGGTCTCGCTCGCCTGAGCGTGAGCGTGAGCCAGCGGCACATTGTTTGCACTGCGGAGGCGCTGATTACCGTGACCGACAGTCTGACGGGCGCCGTGAACCCGGCAGTTGTCAACGCTCGCGGCTTGCCGGGCTACACCTTTGAGCGGGCGGCTGGGGAATTGTGGCGATGCCGTTTCGATGCCGACCGCAATATCATCGTCGTCAACAGCGGTCATCGCGACTTTGTATTTGCGACGCGCAATCGGGCCCTGCAGCTGCGCTATTTGGTACGGCTATACGTCAAAGAGTTGGTATTGAAGAACTTTGCGGGCGCGTCGGCGGATCAGCTGCTGGAGCGAATGATCGAGCTGTCGCTGTATGCGGAGGAAAAACTGAAATCAGGATAAGGCGCGAGATCCCGGCGTCCATGGACGTCCACCAACCGCGGCGCCATTTGCAGGTCAATTTGAGGGTAACTTTTTTCGGATCCTCAAAAATATCTTTAGATTCCGTAAGATAGCGACGATCTTCAATTCCCTCCCTGGCCACTATTTTAAATAAAATCAATCAATTACATCGCTGCCTGAAGCGCAAAAATCACCCCGACACTCGGACGAAAAATCCGCGTGTCTCGGCCGACCGACCCGTCTTTCTTTACAGGAATCGGCGCAGCGACGGCGGTCGGGGCGCTACACATGCCGACGTAAACACGAAGCTAGGCAAAATCTCGGCGCCGCGTCCTGATACTTCGATCACGCGCCCTTGTCCTGCGGGCTGCGTGCCATCGCGACCGCCTCAGCGCGTGATGGCACACCGAGTTTGGTCAAGATCGCCGACACGTGATGGTCGACAGTCTTCGTCGAAACAAACAGACGGTTGGCTATCGCCGCGTTGCGCAAGCCCTCGGATAACAGCGCAAGAATCTCAGCTTCGCGTCGCGTCAGGCCGAGTGAATTCCGCCGAGTCGATGTCCGTGAACCGCGCGGAACAGTGCGGACACCGCGCGCGCGCATCTGCCGGCGCAGGGCCTGCGCCGCTGGCTCGGCACCCAACTGATCGAGTATCGCGAGAGCTTCATACTGTTCGGGTTCGGTTCCGTACCATCCGAGCACGAGCGCCTGCTCATAAGGACATCCCAGCCCCTTCCAGGCGCGCGCCGCACCGCGCCAGTCGCGTGAGATCTCAAGCGCATAAGGTTCAGGGATATCCGTTGGAAGCTGCTCGAGGACACCCGCTCGCCACAGCCACGCTGCAAGTTCGCCTTTCATCCGCGGATCTCGCCGCGGGCACACTAGCTCGTATGCGGGCTGCACCTCTCGGCGGACGGCCTCCTGGTCGCCTCTCAGCCATGCGGCTTCGGCGCAGATCGCGGCGAGCGTGCCGACACGTTGCAGTTCCGGTGTAGCGCCACCGAGCGCCCGCGCCTCGTCCAGCGGTGAGCTTGCATCGGGATCACCGCGCCGAATTCGCAGGTGCCCGAGAATCCTCAGCGCCGGAATGCGGCTAATTGATGTCGTGCGCGGATGGCGCAGCACAGCTTCTACGTCGTTGCTCGCCCCGTTCCAGTTGGCCTGCTCAAACCTCATGCGTGCCCGATAGGCGAGCATATAGAGCCACCAAGAATCCAGGTCGTGTTCTTCGCAATACGCGAGCCCCTCGCTCAAATAACGAGACGCCTGCTCATATAGCCGGCCAGAAACTGCCATGGCGGCCAGGTTCGTACGGCAACCTGCAATTCGTTCCGGAAGGCCGCCATCCAGTGCAAGTTGCATACTCCGCTTGAGATCGGCCCAACCTGAGGTGTCGCCACCAATGAGTCGTACGGTGCCAAGAATATTCAACGCTTGACTCAAAATCCCAGTATTCGCCCATGGCTCCGCAAGCGCGATGGCGCGTTGCGACCAGTCGATCGCCGAATCCGCTTCGTGAGCCTCCATATGGAGGTCCGCGCGAATGCAATAGGCCATCGCCAATTCCGGGCTCGGCGGCAGCGATTCAAGGATATTGACCGCGTCAATGCCATACTTATTGGCCTCGGCGCTATTGCCTGCAAACCAGCTTAGCCACGACAACCAGCGCAGCGCGTCGCCTTCCTTCAGGCGTTGTCCGGATATTCGCCAGTACTCCAGCACGGAGCGCTGGTAGTCGATGGCGCGCTCGTGCTGGCCCGTCAGATGACACTCGTACGATAGACGGCCCTGCAGATGTACGCGCTCATCGGGGGAGAGGTTTTCGGCGTGCCGGAGTGCGGCGTGATAGTGCGATACCGCTTCACGATGTGCACCCACCGATGCGGCCTGAGCGGCGGCAATGGGCGCATAACGCAGGACCGCCTCGGCATTGCGGGCGCCATCCGCATGATGTGCGAGACGCGCGGCGGGGATGCCCGGCCGCGCCGCAAGAATCGAGAGCACTCTTTCGTGCTGGTTTTGCTGGCGCGTCGGGGAGAGGGACTCCACGAGCGCACGCCGGGTAAGCTCGTGTCGGAAGGCAAGAGCGCCGTCCTCGTCGCGTACCATCCCGATACTCAGGCAACCCTCGATGCCCTCGTCATTCAGCCGCGTGGCCTGTTCCAGCAGCCAGATTTCAGCCTTTCCGGGGACAACGCAGACCAGCTCTGCAATTTCACGCGCTTCCGGCGGAAGCCTGGCTGCCCGCGCGAGCACGGCGTCGCTCACGGTAGATGGCACGGTGTCGGCAGCCGCAGCCAGTACTTCGGTCACGAACAGCGGATTGCCGCCGGTGATGTTGTGCAATCCTTTCGAGGGCCGTTCAGCCCGCCTTGCCAGCTGCGCGACAGCGGGTTCGGAAAGCGGCGCGAGCAGCATTCTGCGCACGCTCGAGTGCGGCAAGTCGCCAATTACGTATCGCAGTGGATGTCGCGAGCCGACCTCGTCATCGCGATAAGTAACCGCGAGCATTGAGCGTGTGCCGTGGATGCGTCGGCCCAGGTACTTGAGCAGATCGAGAGTTGCTTCGTCCGCCCAATGCATGTCTTCGAATACGATCAGCGTCTTTTCTCGTTCCAATTCGTCGAGCGCCGCGGTGAAGATTAAGTCGCGGGTCGCTCGGGAACTGAGGGCCGCGAGCAGCGCGCCCTGCGTCTGCCGCCCTATGTCGTGCAGCGGGCCGAGAGGCCGCGGCGTGAAGAGCGCGTCACACGCCCCCCACAGTACCCGTGTCTTGCGCTGCTGACGCGAAAATTCCTGCAGCAAGGCGGTCTTGCCGATGCCCGCTTCGCCGGACACGAGCGCGATACAGCCGCCGCGCTCGGCAGCGGCATGAAGCCATTCCGCCAAATCCGCAAGACATCGTTCACGCTCGAGCAATTCCATTCGAATTCTTACCCGAGAGACGGTTGGGTAGCGCTAGTTGTAACCGATCCAAAGTGGTCGTGCAAAAGTTAGTAATTTTCGACCCGGAGAGTCAAATTCAACTATGAATGGTAATTCAATTTTGGGTGAGTAGTCC
>Ga0075029_100002426_pt1 | contig 10590 bp, 5 predicted proteins | sample LitLauG_LLR_2013_FD_71391 | JGI IMG/M metagenome (GOLD analysis project Ga0075029, IMG submission 71391) | Freshwater sediment microbial communities from North America - Little Laurel Run_MetaG_LLR_2013 | ecosystem: Environmental > Aquatic > Freshwater > Creek > Sediment | place: USA...
GTCGCTTCTTTGTAAGTAAGATAGTCAACGAGCCGTTGCAGCCCATTCGTATCAACATAAGATGGGAGGCGAATAATGACTTCTTTATTTGTTCTTTCAATTAACATTTCACAAAATTTATTCTATACGAAGTTATGAATTTCTTTTGTTGCATCCTACTTGAACGCACCTGAAACTCTAACCAAATAGTTGGAAGGCTTACCTATTATCAACAGCCAGATAAATTTCAGTCTCCCTTCTTAAGGCACATAAAGTACTAATCAACCAATTTTTCATAAATTCAATTATGAAAAATTATTCTTGTAAACTGCTTGTCATACTAACGGCTGCTTTTATTTTCCTTTCTTTTATTCCTGCTAACACAATTGCGCAAACGAATAAAGATGCATTCATCAATGGCGATGCATTGCCCGATGCGCCGGAGCTTTCAGCAAGAGGTTCTTATAAAGTGGGAGTTCGAACGCTGGAATTTATTCATGCAAAGCAGATTGATATCTTAAAATCAAAAGGCGGCGTTGATCCTTTATATGACCGCCATTTGAAAGTGGAAGTCTGGTATCCAGCAATTATTCCCGCAGATAAAAAAGAACTGGTCACGTATGATCAGGTCATGGGTTTAAATGGTGATTCAACAAGACCTTTCATTCCATTTACTTTTCAGGGTCGTGCATTGCGCGATGCTGTACCTGATATATCTGGATATCCATATCCGTTAGTTATCGTTTCGCATGGCTACCCTGGTTCGAGATTGATACTCACTTATCTCACAGAAAACCTCGCTTCAAAAGGTTATGTGGTCGTTTCTATCGATCATACAGAATCTACATTTCGCGACAGAGCAGGCTTTCAAAGCACTTTGCTAAATCGCGCAAAAGATGAATTGTTTGTGCTTGATCAGATGGCTGAACTGAGCAAACCAAATAGCAAAAATTTTTTATCTGGACTTGCAGATGCAAACAACACCGCTCTGATAGGTTATTCCATGGGCGGCTATGGCGTGCTGAATGCCGCAGGCGCTGGTTACAGCAATAAACTGGATTCTTTCTTTTCATTACTCTCAGGCGGAAGCAAAGCCATACAATCGCGCATTGCTAACAAACCGGCGTATAAAGCATCCTACGATAGCCGCATCAAAGCAGTTGTTGCATTTGCTCCGTGGGGCATGCAACGTGGTGTTTGGGATGCTGAAGGTTTGAAGGGATTGAAGGTCCCCACTTTTTTCATTGCAGGAACGCAGGATGATGTAAGCGGTTATGAATTGGGTATCAAAGCTATTTTCCAAAATGCGGTTAATGCTAACCGTTATTTGCTTACGTATGAAAACGGTCGCCACAATATAGCGCCCAATCCACCTCCGCCTGAAACAATGCAGCCCGGCATTTCTCCGGGTGAATATGCTTTTTATTCAGAGCCTGCCTGGAAAGAACAGCGGATTAATAATATCAACCAACATTTTATTACTGCATTTTTAGGCATTTACCTAAAGAAAAAGGATTTTTCAAAATACCTGGAAGTAAATGAAAAATCAAACGATAAGCCATGGACAGGATTTAAGCCACGCGCATCTATTGGATTAGAATTATTGCATGCAATGTCAGACAGCAAAAACTAATAATAAATATCAACGTTTTTCTGCGGTTCATAACAACCTATTGAAGATTGTCATTTCCTGCTTCAATATCCCAATATGCTAATAAAAGCTCAAAGCGATGTTGCTCGGCTTTTCCGTAATTATCCTGATCTGGATATAAAAGTTTCTTGTAAGGAGCTGTGAGATTTTCATCGAATGCGAGCGCAACAGTTTTGAACACAACTGTTACGCGAAAATCCCAACGCGTTTCTTCACCGCCGTGAAATTTGGATCGTGATGCAGTGATGCTGATAACATCTCCTTTTTCAAGTAACTTTTTTAATAACGGATATCCAAAAAGGCTTTTATAATATTGAATATTTGGGCGGACAAAGAAATAATCCTGATGCTGAAATAAATGCAGGCAAATTGCTAAAATTCCGGAGAGATAATAAACTTCCTTTGTTCTATATTCAACATTTTTAGTTTCTCAGTCGAGTCTTCGCATCTCGCAATTAGCACTCTCAAGAAGCTATTGCGCGAATTGCCAGATTGAAGTTTTCTGACATAATATTTTTACTGTTAATCAAAACAATTTAGCAATGAAAGCAATCTGGACAGGCACTATTGGTTTCGGTCTCGTAAACATCGCTCTAAAAATTTTCAGCGCCATTGAAGAGAGCAGCCTTGATTTGGATACGCTCGATAAAAAAGATCATGCAAGAATAAGGTTTAAGCGTGTAAACAAAAACACGGGAAAAGAAGTTGCATGGCCGAATATTATTAAAGGATATGATTACGATGGAAAATATGTGGCGCTAAATGATGAAGACTTTGAAAAAGCAAGTCCTGAGAAGACGAAGATTATCGAGATAAAAGAATTTGTAAATGAAAACGAAATCGAAAGTATTTTTTTTGAAACGCCTTATTTTTTTGAAACGCAAAAATCTGGAGAAAAAGCGTATGTGCTTCTCCGTGAGGCTTTGAAAAAAACCGGCAAGCCCGGCTTGGGAAGTTTTGTGATGAGGAATAAAGAAAGCCTTTGCATACTTAAACCTTTGGATACAGCGATCGTGCTTAATAAAATCAGGTTTGCCCAGGAAATAAGAAATGTGAATGATTTGAATATTCCGCAAAAGGCCACAATTAAACCTGCAGAATTGAAAATGGCAATAGCGCTTATCAATCAGCTCAGTTCTAACTTCAATATCGCAAAATATAAAGACAGTTATACAAACGAGCTAATGAAACTTATTAAAGCAAAAGCAAGAGGCAAAAAATTGAATGTGCCTGCACTGCGTGTTGTTCATAACAAAACAAAAGACTTGATGCCGCAACTGAAAGCAGGTCTTGATGTAAAAAAGAAGCGAGCTTCATAAAAGGTTAAAACAGTTTAGCCATCTCAATTCTTGATGGCTTTTATCTCTCAAAATATTTCCCATCTTTTTGAGGTTGTAGAAATTTTTCCCCAAGGTTAATGGTTTAATTTTGCATAAATCATTAACCAGCCTTATTTTAAAAAGGGTATGATTTTGCTTATGTCTTATCAAAACATTTCAATATGCTGGAAGAAATAAAAACATTGCTTAAGCACGGAGAGGAATATGTTGAAACGAATGTTGAATTGACCAGATTAAAGGCGATCAATTCTGCATCAGAAACGATGTCATATATAGTTTCTATGTTGGTGGTAATCGGTTCGTTTATGCTATTTACATTCATGCTTTTTATTGGGTTTTCTTTTTTGATTGGTCGTGCGTTAGGGAGAACTGAATATGGCTTTTTTATAATGTCCGGAGTGATTGGCGTGTTCTGCATTCTGCTCTACGGTTATCGGGAAAAATTAGTTAAGAACCGTGTTTGTGATTTGCTGATCAAAAAAATTTTAAACTAATGAAAAAGATAAATTCATCTCAGGATTTGCTGGCAGCTATATTCATGCTGGAGCAAAAAAGAAATGCACAACGAAGAGAAATTGAAGATGAAGTTGAACAGATTCATAAAAGCTTAAGCGTTGCGAATGTTTTTAAAAGTACTTTGCGGAATATAGTAGGTGGCGATAGTATCGGAACAAAGGCAGCAAGTTCTGCGCTGGGTTTCGGCTCGGGATTGATTGCACAGAAATTAGTTGCGGGAAAATCAGCAGGTATTTTTAAAAGATTACTGGGCACACTTGTACAAATTGCAATCACCGGGCTCGTAGCAAAAAATTCTGATAAGGCTGTATCAAAGGGAGTAGAGATTGGAAAAAAAGTTTTTGGATAATTCGCTGGCTGACCTATGACCGAAAAAAAAGTAAAAATAAAAAGACCGTTATATAAGCGAATCCTTCGTGTGCTTTTTATTGTGGTACTGATTTTCTTGTTTTTATTTAGCGCTGTTGTATTGCTCATTCAAACAGCACCAGTACAAAATTTTTTGAGAGGCAAAGCTGTTTCTTATCTGCATTCAAAAATTCATACCCGAGTTGAAGTTGGAAGAATTTATATTGGCTTTCCCAAAAATATTGTTATTGAAAATGTTTTTTTAGAAGACGAGAAACATGACACATTAATTTCTGCCGGAAAACTATCTGTTAATATAAGCATGTGGAAACTGCTTCATGGCGAAGTAGAAATTAGTAATATTGATTTGAAGCAGGCAACTGTGAAAATAAAAAGATTATTACCTGATACGGCTTTCAATTTTCAATTTATTGTCAACGCATTTTCTTCACAGGGTAAAAAAGAGATAAAAAAAGATGACACTTCATCTACAAAGATTTCCTTGAAAAATATTTCGTTCGATAATATCCGTGCTGTTTATGATGATGTGATAACAGGAAATGATATAGATGTTTCACTTACTCATTTGGATATACATGTCAATGAGCTCGATTTGAAAAATCAATATTATGAAGTGCCTGAAATTAATATAAAAGGTTTGCGCGGTAAAGTTTATCAAAATAACCCGCTTGTAATATATGCGATTAAGGATACCTCTTCGAATTCTGCGGTCTCTTCTTTGCCAAGTTTCAAGTTTAAGAATATTGCGCTGAAGAACATTGCGCTTGATTATAGAAATAATCCCAGCGCATTATTCATACAATTAAATGTTGGTGATTTGGCAATTGATGCACGAACATTTGATTTGAATAAAAGAATTATCAATCTTGATAAACTTGAACTGTCGGCCACAACAGCTTCTGTTCGGTTAGGCAAGAGCGTGAATAAAAATGAAGATGTAAAAAAAGCATCAGTGAATACAACAGATTCTTCAGGTTGGCGGATAATGGTAAAAGAATTAGCACTTGATAATAATAATATTGGTTTCGATGATGATAATGTGCCAAGACAAAAAAAAGGGATTGATTATTCTCATATTAAAAGCAATGGAACAACATTTCACATCAGTAATCTTTTAGTTTCTAATGACTCAATTGCGGGGGATATTTCAAAAGGATCGCTGGTCGAGCAAAGTGGGTTTAAGTTACAATTATTAGAAGGCAATTTTTTATATTCAAAGAATCAGTCTTACTTAAAAAATTTCCGCATTCAAACGCCTGGCACTTTGCTTCAGCGTTCATTGGTTTTGAATTATCCATCAATCGGTGCATTGAAAAAGAATATGCGGTTGCTGTTACTTGATGTTCATTTGCGCAACAGCAAAATTCAGGTAAAAGATATTTTGATATTTGTTCCTTCTTTAGATACTATGGCTGCATTGAAAAATCCAAATGCGGTTTTTGCAATGAACACAGGAATGAAAGGAAGCCTGGGAAATTTGAAAATTAAAGAGCTTCAATTCACCGGATTGCAAAACACAAAAATTGATGTGAGCGGTCATATAAAAGGGTTGCCTGACATAAAATCTTTACAGACAAATCTTGTTATTAAAACCATCAGTAGTTCCCGTAGTGATATTTTGAACTTTATTCCTGAAAAGGAATTGCCATCAAATATTGCCATACCGAAACAGTTTGAGCTGAGTGGAAAGTTGAACGGCAACATGCAAAATTTAGTAACTGATTTGGTATTGAATACCAGTTCAGGAAAAGCAACTGTGAAAGGAAGTTTTAAAAATCTGAATGATGCGAAGAATATCGGATATGATGCTGCGATTACAACGCAGGACTTGAATCTCGGCTATATATTAAAAGACGATAGCACTTATGGCAATGTTTCATTGCGATTGAAAGTTGTCGGAAAAGGCACAGATCCTAAAAGTGCAAACGCAAATGTTGATGGAACTATTCAATCAGCGTTTTATAAAAAATATAATTATAAAGATGCGCTTATAAAAGCTTCTATCGCAAACCAAATTGCAAAAGCAGATATATCCATTCACGACCCGAATATTTATTTCTCATTGAATGGCTCCGCAGATTTAAGCACAAAATATCCTGCAATAAAATTCACTTCTGTTATTGATAGCATCAAAACAAAACCGCTTCATTTCACTGCTGATGATATTGCTTACTACGGAAAAATTGATGCAGATTTTCCAATCAGTGATCCTGATAACTTAAAAGGCAATTTGCTGATTGAAAATTCTTTGCTTGTAAAAAATGGGAAGAAAATAAAACTGGATACAATAAAGCTTGCTTCAGGGCAAACAGATAGCGGGCAATATCTACGGTTGTTCGCTGACGTTATTACCGCGCAATTGAACGGGCATTATAAACTAACGGAGATAGGAACTGTTTTTAATCAGCTTATCGAGCCTTATTTTTCAACTGTTCATTCTGATAAAAAAATTAAAACGAGCCCTTATGATTTTTCTATCGCACTAAATATTCGAAATGGAGCAATATTAAAAGAATTGTTGCCAACGCTTGAGCGGCTTGATCCCATTCGCTTTCAAGGAAAATTTAATTCTGAAAAAGGATGGAATGCCGATTTAAATTCTCCATTGATTATTTATGGCGATATGCGCGTTCAGGATTTTCAATTGCATGCAAAGCCAGAATCAAACAAGTTAGCACTGCAAACCACATTGCAACAATTCACGAGCGGCAAGACACTTGTATTATACAATACTTCTTTAAATACATCCATTGCTGATAATAAAATTGATTTTGCGCTGAACGTGCAAGACAAATCTTCAAAAGATAAATATCATATTGGCGGATTAGTACAATCTAAAAATTCAGGAGAATATCTTTTTTCGTTAAAGCCGGAAAAGCTTTTGCTCAATTATAATAAATGGAATATAGCAAGTGATAATCAGATTGAATATTCTTCTTCCAAATTATTAGCCCATGATTTTAATTTAAGCAGAGGTACCGAATCATTGAACATTTATAGTAGTACTACAGAAGTTAATGCCCCATTGGAAATTTCATTCAATAAATTTTTATTGTCAACCTTAACTGGTTTTGCCGGAACTGATTCCTTGCTTGCGAACGGAGAATTGAGTGGGAAAATAGCTGTAAAGAATATTCAAATAAAACCAACTTTTATTAGCGACTTGAAAATAAATAACCTGAGTGTTTATAAAGATACTGTTGGTGACATTACATTAAAAGTAAGCAACACAGCAGAAAATAAATTTTCTGCAAATGTAAATATCACAGGCCATGGAAATGATATTGCATTGAATGGCGATTATTATGTGAAGCCTGATAACAACAGCAATTTTAATTTGATATTGGATATGAAGAAGCTTGATCTTTCTTCAATCGTTGGTGTTTCTGCGGGGGCTTTAAAAAATGCATCCGGGTCATTAAATGGAAAAATTGCATTAAACGGAACTTTAGACAAGCCAAATATTAATGGTAACATCGCTTTTAATAATGCGCAGTTGAATCCGGCAATGCTCAACAGCAATTTTTTTGTTGATGGCCAAAAATTTGAAATAGATAATGATGGATTTAATTTTGATAATTTCACCATTCTCGATTCTTCAAAAAATAAATTAGTGCTAGATGGTAATGTAAAAACTAAAGATTACAAACGTTATGATTTTGATCTTTCCATTAATGCAAAAAATTTTCAGGCGCTCAACAGCACAAAGCGTGATAATAAATTATATTATGGCCGATTGTTTTTCAATACCAATCTGAATATTAAGGGCACTGATTTACAGCCTTCTGTTGATGGTACTTTTCATATTACGAATAAAACAAAACTTACAGTTGTTATTCCTCAAGAGGAACCTGGCGTCGAAGAAAGGCAAGGCATAGTTCGCTTCGTTGATATGAAAACTTCCGGTCATGATTCTATTTTAAATTTGGGGTATGATTCAATTGGCAAATCATCCCTTCGGGGATTTGATATATCAACCAACATTATTGTTGATAGCAGCGCTGAGTTAACGCTTGTGGTGGACGAAAGCAATGGAGATCATTTAACGGTGCAGGGCACTGCGAATTTAACGGGCGGCATTGATCGTAGTGGCAACACAACTTTATCAGGAAGATATCAATTAACGCATGGTTCTTATGATTTGACATTTAGTGTACTTCACAAAAAATTTGATATTCAAAGTGGCAGCACTATTACATGGACAGGTGAACCGACAAAAGCAGATCTTAATATTAATGCAATATACACATCAAACACTGCGCCGATTGATTTGGTGAGCGATCAAATTCAAAATGTATCTAACACCAACAATTATCAGCAGAAACTTCCCTTCTATGTTTATTTGAAAATGACTGGTGAATTGCTGAAACCTCAAATCAGTTTTGATATTGTTTTGCCTGATGATAAAGCATATTCAGTTTCAAAAGAAGTGGTGACAACCGTGCAGTCAAAACTGCAGATGATCAGGCAAGATCAGGGCGAAATGAATAAGCAGGTTTTTGCATTGTTATTGCTCGGCAGATTTGTTGGTGAAGATCCATTTGCGAGCAATGCCGCTGCACTAAATGCTGAAAGCCTTGTGAGGCAAAGTGTGAGCAAAATTCTATCTCAGCAGTTGAATCAGCTTGCTGCAAACCTGGTGCATGGAGTAGATATTAGTTTCGATCTGCAATCAACGGATGATTATACAACAGGACAATTGCAAAATCGAACGGATTTGAATGTTGCTATTTCCAAGCAATTATTAAATGACAGATTGAGAGTAACAGTCGGCTCTAACTTTGAATTGGAAGGCCCGCAAAATGTGAATGCAAATCAGCAATCAAATAATCTGGCAGGGAATATTGCTTTAGATTATAAGCTGAGCAAAGATGGAAAATATCTTTTGCGCGCATATCGCAGAAATGATTATGATGATGTAATAGAAGGTTATGTAATTGAAACAGGTCTTGGATTTGTCATCACTGTTGACTACAACCATTTCAGAGAACTTTTTCAAAATAAAAAGAAAAAACAAAAGTCTTTGGAAAAAAAGAAAACTACTTCAGATAAGGATGATAAAAGTGTTTTAGCGGGAGGCAAAAAAGAATAAGTATGGCGTTGTTCAAAAAGCGATATCATTTTTTCTTTATGATGATTGTATTGTTTCTTGCATCTTGCAGCAATACAAAATATATTCCTGATAATGATGCTTTATATACCGGTGCAGAAATTAAAATAGATAGTTCCACACTTACGCATAAACAAAATAAAAAGATTAGTAATGATCTTGCCACGCTTACAAGGCCAAAACCTAATAGTAAGATACTTGGATTGAAAGTAAAATTGTTTGCTTATAATGCTGCTGGTCATCCTAAAAAAGAAGGCTCTCCCCGCGGATGGTTAAAAAATAAGTTTGGTGAGCCACCTGTGCTTGCAAGCGATGCGGATTTAAAGCGAAATTCAAAAGTGCTACAGAGCTATTTGCAGAACAAAGGATATTTTAATGCACAAGTTTACGGCGATTCATTGATTAAAAATAAAAGAGCAAAAGCAATTTATCATGTGCAGCCTGATGTGCAATATCTCATTCAATCTGTCACGTTTGTGAAAGATAGTTCTAAGCTTAGCAAAACCATCGCTGCTGATTTTGTGGAAACACTATTGCAAAAAGGTAAACCATTTGATCTGGATATTATCAAATTGGAAAGATTAAGGATTGATGCGGATTTGAAGGAGAACGGCTTTTATTTTTTTAATGCAGATTATCTGATTATAGATGTTGATAGTAATCTTAAGAGCAACAAGGTTAATTTGTATGTTCGGGCGAAACAAGGGCTTGATTCAGAGGCAATGCAGACTTATGATATTAAGGATGTTTTCATTTTTGCCAATTTCAAATTGCGCGGAAAAGCTTCAGATACCAGTAAAGAAAAGGCAGTAGCATATAAAAATTTTCATTTGGTTGATTCTGCGCATATGTTCAAACCAAAATTGTTTGATGAAGCGATGCGTTTTCAACCTGGCAATACTTATACAAGGAGCGATCATAATTTGACATTGAGCAGATTAATAAATCTCGGCGTTTTCAAATTTGTAAAGAATCGTTTTGAAGTTGCGAAAGGAACAGATTCACCGATGCTCAACAGTCTTTATTATCTCACGCCATTGCCGAAAAGATCATTGCATACAGAAATATTTGGTACTACAAAATCGGATAATTTAGTTGGTTCACAGTTAGCCGTGGGCTGGAACAATCGTAATACTTTTCATGGTGGCGAATTGCTCAGCATTGATGCGTATGGTGGCTTTGAAGTTCAGTTCAGCTCAAATTTGAAAGGTTATAATACTTATCGCGCAGGGCTTGATAATAAATTATCTTTCCCACGTTTCATCGTTCCATTTTTTAATTTGAATACAACGGGCGCGTATGTTCCAAAAACAACCATTGAATTGGGTTATGACTTTCTGAACAAAGACAAATTATATACACTGAATAGTTTTCGGACTGCATTTGGCTATGATTGGAAAGAAACTGCGAGAAAAGAACATCACTTGAACCCAATTGCAATCACCTTTGTGCAGCCATTAAATGTTACGCAGGAATATAAGGACAGTGCGATACATAACCCAACCTTGTTATTGGCGATACAAAAACAATTTATACTCGGTTCAAATTATAATTTCACCTTCAACCAGTTAATAGGTGTGCAACCAAGAAACGCGATTTACTTCAATGGAAACCTCGACTTATCG
>Ga0075029_100002432_pt1 | contig 10578 bp, 9 predicted proteins | sample LitLauG_LLR_2013_FD_71391 | JGI IMG/M metagenome (GOLD analysis project Ga0075029, IMG submission 71391) | Freshwater sediment microbial communities from North America - Little Laurel Run_MetaG_LLR_2013 | ecosystem: Environmental > Aquatic > Freshwater > Creek > Sediment | place: USA...
CCCCGCTTCCGGCCCCAGTCGTACCGGCTGGGATCCGGGTCCGCACCTTCCTGCCCGGGATCGACGACCAGGCGTGGCTGGCCCTGAACGCCCGGGCGTTCGCGTCTCATCCCGAACAGGGCAGCTGGACACAAGAGGACCTCCGCCAGCGCATCGCGGAGCCGTGGTTCTCCGCGGAGGGATTCTTTCTGGCCGAGCGTCCTGACCAGGACGGTCGCCTGGTCGGCTTTCACTGGACCAAGGTGCACGGCGAGGTCGAGCACGGGCACCACCACGTCGGCGCCGACGGCCACGCCGCGCTGCACGAGGCCTCGGAAGAGCCGCAGCGGCCGCACCACCCCAGTGGGGGGGTGCACGGACACGACCCCATCGGGGAGGTCTACGTCGTCGGGGTCGACCCCGCTGAGCAGGGCAACGGCCTGGGCCGGGCCCTGACCCTGGTCGGGCTGGCGCACCTTCGGGCGCTGGGACTGCCCGACGCGATGTTGTACGTCGACGCGGACAACGTGCCCGCGATCAAGCTTTACACCGACCTCGGGTTCACCCGGTGGGACAGCGACGTCATGTTCCGGCGGGGCTGAGCCACCCCGACGGACCTGGGCGCACCCGTTTTCCCGCTGCGCTGTCGCCAACACGGCAGGAACTTCGACGTCCGGGTGCCACCATGGACCCATGACCGTCGAGCCGCTGACCGAAGCCACCGAAGAGACCACCCCGCCGGAACGTTTCCTGGACCGCGAGCTGTCCTGGCTGGCGTTCAACCTGCGGGTGCTGGAGCTGGCGGAGGACACTGACATCCCACTGATCGAGCGGGCGAAGTTCCTCGCGATCTTCGGAAGCAACCTCGACGAGTTCTACATGGTCCGGGTGGCCGGCCTGAAGCGGCGCATCGCCACCGGCATCGCCGTTCGGGCCGCCAGCGGCGGACTGCCCAGGGAGGTGCACGAGGCCATTCTGCGCCGCACCCGGGAGCTGATGGCCCGGCAGGCGGCCTGCTTCGGGGACGACGTGCTGCCCGCACTGGCCAAGGAAGGCATTGAGATCCTGCGCTGGAGCGAGCTGACCGCCGACGAGCAGGCCCGCGCCGGCAAGCTGTTCGACGAGAGCGTGTTCCCGGTCCTGACCCCGTTGGCCGTCGATCCGGCGCACCCCTTCCCCTACATCTCGGGGCTGTCGCTGAACCTGGCGGTGGTGGTGCGCAACCCGCTCACCGACGGGGAGCACTTCGCCCGGGTCAAGGTCCCCCCGATCCTGCAGCGCTTCCACGCCCTCGGCGAGCAGCGGTTCGTGCCGCTGGAAGACATCATCGCCGCGCACCTGGACAAGCTGTTCCCAGGGATGGACGTCCTTCAGCACCACACCTTCCGGGTGACGCGCAACGAGGACGTCGAGGTGGAGGAAGACGACGCCGAGAACCTCCTGCAGGCCATGGAGCGTGAGCTGATGCGCCGCCGGTTCGGACCCCCGGTCCGCCTGGAGGTCGAGGAGACCGTCGACCCTCATGTGCTGGATCTGCTGGTCCGCGAGCTCGCCATCACCGAGAGCGAAGTGTTCGCCCTGCCCGGGCCACTGGACCTGACCGGGCTGATGGGGCTGCTGGACCTGGACCGCCCTGAGCTGAAGGACCCGCCGTTCCTTCCCAGGACCAGCCGCGAGCTCACCGAGGTCGAGTCGGCGTCCGCTCCCGACATCTTCGCGGCGATCCGCGACCACGACGTCCTGCTCCACCACCCCTACGACTCGTTCTCCACCTCGGTTCAGGCCTTCCTCGAGCAGGCGGCGGCCGACCCGCAGGTCCTGGCGATCAAGCAGACCCTGTACCGGACCAGCATCGACTCGCCGATCGTCGACGCACTCATCGACGCAGCCGAAGCCGGCAAGCAGGTGCTGGTCCTGGTGGAGATCAAGGCCCGTTTCGACGAGGGCGCCAACATCAAGCGGGCACGAAAGCTTGAAGAGGCCGGCTGCCACGTCGTGTACGGGCTCGTCGGCCTCAAGACGCACTGCAAGCTGAGCCTGGTGGTCCGTCAGGAGAAAGAGGGCATCCGCCGCTACGCCCACATCGGCACCGGCAACTACCACCCGAAGACCGCCCGCCTGTACGAGGACCTCGGCCTGCTGACGACCGACCCGGCGGTAGGCGCCGACGTGGCCAACCTGTTCAACGTCTTGTCCGGATACTCCATGAACACCGAGTACGACCGTTTCCTGGTCGCCCCGAACTCGGTGCGCACCGGCCTTGTCGAGCGGATCGACCGCGAGATCGAACGCCGTCAGAGCGGACAGCCAGCGGCGATCCGCTTCAAAGTCAACTCCCTGGTCGACGAGGAAGTCATTCACGCCCTGCACCGGGCCTCGATGGCGGGAGTTCCGGTCAGTTTGTGGATCCGCGGCATCTGCGGGCTTCGCCCCGGAGTGCCGGGACTGTCGGACAACATAGTGGTCCGGTCGATCCTGGGCCGCTTCTTGGAGCACTCGCGGCTGTACGCGTTCGGGGTCGGCTCCCAGACCGAGATGTGGATCGGCAGCGCGGACCTGATGCACCGCAACCTGGACCGCCGGGTGGAGGCGCTGGTCAAGCTGAGCGCGCCGCACCACATCGCGGAGCTGAACGCTTTGCTGGACCTCGGGTTCGACGCTGGCACCGCCTCGTGGCATCTGCACGAGGACGGAACCTGGGTCAGGCACAACAAGGGTGCCGACGGGGAGCCGCTGCTGGACCTGCAGGCGCACCTGATCTCCCTTCACCAGTGGCGACGAGGGCTGGTGTGACGGCGACCGGGCCATCTCCTACCACCTACCGAGAGGTCGAGCGCAAGCTCAGGATCCATGCGCTCTTCCAGCTCCCTGACCTCACCACGGGGCCCGTGGCCCGGGCCATCGCCCGGGACACCCTGACCTTGAGCGCGACGTACTACGACACCGCGGACCTGCGGCTGGCACGCGAGGGAGTGACCCTTCGCCGTCGCGAAGGCGGCGAGGACGACGGGTGGCACTTGAAGCTGCCCGCCGACGACCAGGCGCCGGGGGCCAGGGACGAGATCCGGCTGCCGCTGGCAGACGCCTCGGGGGCGCCCGTGGTGGACCCGCCGAGCGAGCTGCTGGACCTGGTCCTCGGGCTGACCCGTGGCCGCTCCGTGGAGCCGGTGGCCACGTTGCGCACCGAACGCATCCCGCGGGACCTGGTGGCGTTGGACGGTCGGACCATCGCCGAGCTCACCGACGACTCAGTGTCGGTACTGGACGGCAGCCGGGTCGCTGGGAGTTTTCGTGAGCTCGAGGTGGAGACCCGGGATGGGACCGACCAGGAGATCGACGCCGTCGTCGCGGTCCTGGTCGCCGCCGGGGCGATCGAGGGTGGTCTTCCCCCCAAGGTCGTCAGGGCGCTGGGCCCGGCCGCGGTCGCACCCCCCGACGTCACCCGACCCGGGAAGGTACGCCCGGATGATCGTGCGGGAGACGCACTGACCGCTCACCTGGCCCGGCACACAAGGGCGCTGATCGACCAGGACCTTCGCCGCCGCCGCGGCCTGCCCGACGCAGTCCACCAGGTGCGGGTGGCTGCCCGGCGTCTTCGCAGCGGCCTGAAAGTCTTCACGCCGCTGGTGGACGCGCAGTGGGCCGAAGGGCTGCGTACCGAGCTGGCGTGGATCGCCGCCGAGCTCGGGGAGGTGCGTGATCGCGAAGTCCTGGAAGAGCGGCTGCTGCGCGACCTGGCAGCCCTGCCGGCAGTCGATCCGGTGCCCACCCACCCGGGCGGAGGCGCGACAGTCGCGGCACCCGGCGGCGCAGTCGCCGGGGTGGACGCCACCGACACCCGCGATATCGCCGCGGCGGAGTCGGTGGTCAGGCGCGACTTCGACGACGAGCGGGCCCGCGCCCTGGCCGAAGTCGACGAGGCCATGACCTCGCCGCGTTTCCTCGCCCTGCTCGACGCGCTGGTCGCCGCGGCTCACGCACCAGCGCTGACCGAGGCGGCCCAGGCCCGCTGCGACACGGCCCTTCCCCCGCTGGTGTCCAAGGCCTGGCGGCGGCTGGCCCGGGAAGCCGACCAGCTCGAGCTGTCGGGGACCGACGACAGCTGGCACGAAGTACGCAAGTCCGCGAAGAAGGCCCGGTACGCGGTGGAGGCGCTGATCCCGGTGTTCGGCACCCCCGCCAAGGACATGGCCGGGCACATCGAGCGGGTCACCGAGCTGCTCGGTGAGCACCAGGACGCGGTGATCGCCGCAGATACCTGCCGGCGACTGGCCGGTGGACGCCGGGTCACCGGGACGACGGGGTTCGTGCTGGGTCTGCTGCACGAGGCCGAGCGCAGCGCGGCCACCGCCACCCGTCATGAGTTCGTCCGGGTGTGGCCGGACGTGTCCCGCCGACGCCACCGCGCCTGGCTCGCCTCGGGGGCGTAGCAGGTGCGAACGGGACCTGTCATCCGCGCTGCCGGCGCCGTCTTGTGGCGTCGGTCCGACGACGGGTCACTGGAGTTCGCGCTCGTGCACCGGCCGCTGCGGCAGGACTGGAGCCTGCCCAAGGGCAAGCTCGAGGCCGCTGAGCACGCGGTCAGTGCTGCGGTGCGGGAGGTGGCTGAGGAGACCGGGCAGCATGTGACGCTCGGGCGGCCGCTGACCACACTGCGGTACCTGGTCGACGGTCAGCGCAAGCAGGTCCGCTACTGGTCCGCCGACGCCACCCCCGACTCCAGCGCGGACGTCACCTCTGGCCAGCAGGGCCAGCGGACCGCACCCGCGACCGAGATCGACGACCTGCTCTGGCTGCCGTACGACGCGGCGGTGGCGAAGCTGAGCTACCCGCACGACGCTCGGCTTCTGAAGGAGGTCACCAAGGGGCCGCTGGACACGGTGCCTTTAGTGCTGCTTCGACACGCAAAGGCAGTGAAACGGGCAGCGTTCCAGGGGAAGGTCGACCAGGCAAGGCCGTTGGACGGCCGTGGGATCGGACAGGCCCGCCGGCTGGTCCCGATGCTGGCGGCCTTCGGCGTGCGAACGGTCGTCACCTCGGACGCGACCCGCTGCCGCGACACGGTGCTGCCGTACGCCCGCGCCAACGACCTGCAGGTGTATGACGAGCCGCTGCTGTCCGAAGAGGGGCACCAGGAGCAGGCCAAGCAAACCCGGCGGGCAGCGCGCCGCATCCTCGAAGACCCCACGGCTGTGCTCGTGTGCAGCCACCGACCAGTCCTGCCCGATCTGCTCGCAGAGATGCTCCAGAACTGGCGCGGCGGCCAGCCGCGGCCGCTGGGCCCCGGAGCGATGCTGGTGCTGCATCGAGACCTCGCAGGCCCCGAACCGCGGATCGTGGCCGTCGAGCGGCACCGCCCCTGAACGCAGCCAAGCGGCGCCGGCCTGAGTACCCATCCTTACCGGGTCGAGGTGTTCCCTTAGAGCAGCGGCGGGCCGCATCTCAGCGCCGAAGGAGACAGATCCTCGCCGCGGGCCGCGGGCCGTGGGCCGCGGGCGAGCGTTTGTGCGTGCTGGCGCCGCCCAGGCGAGCGCGTGCCCCAAAGCGTGCCATCTCCCGACATGAGTCGGGGGGACGGCGGATCGTCCGGCGTGGGCCTGCACGACGAGCCGGGACGGGATGCAACGTTCACTCGCCGGGGACCGGCCGTGACCGGGCCCGTCACCATTCTGAGGCCCTCCGTTCATCTCCCGTTCACCAAGATCCGGGAGTCCGGTCACTTGTGATCTCTAACGTCGCGGTCGTGACACACGACGTGAAGCCCAACAGGAGGACATCCCCGGTGAACATCGCCCGCTTCGGACGCAAGGCCCCACTGATCGGTGTCGCGCTCGCGGCGACGCTCGCGCTGGCGGCCTGCGGATCAAACAGCAACGGAACGAGCACACCGGCGGCATCAGCGGCCGCCAGCATCGCTTGCGCGTCCGGGACGCTGACAGCGTCGGGGTCAACAGCCCAGGCCAACGCCATGTCGGCGTGGATCAAGGCGTACCAGACCGCGTGCTCAGGGGCCACCATCAACTACGGCGGCGGCGGCTCCGGCGCCGGCGTCACCCAGTTCCAGCAGGGCACCGTGGACTTCGCCGGGTCGGACTTCGCCCTCAGCGCCACGCAGCAGCCCGCCGCTGACGCGCGCTGCGGCTCGGGGAATCGGGCGATCAACCTTCCGATGGTCGCCGGCGCGGTCGCGGTGGGCTACAACCTGCCAGGCGTGACCGGGCTGCAGTTGTCGGCCGCAACGCTGGCCAAGATCTTCGGCGGCCAGATCACCAAGTGGGACGACCCGGCGATCAAGGCCGACAACCCAAGCGCCACCCTCCCCAGCACCGGGATCCAGACCTACCACCGCTCGGACGGGTCCGGGACGACCTACAACTTCGTCAACTACCTGTCCCACGACGCTAAGGCCGACTGGACCTACGGCGTGAACAAGAACTGGCCCGCGCCCGGCGGCCAGGGCGCAAAGGGCTCTTCGGCGGTGGCCCAGGGCGTGAAGTCCACAGTTGGTGGCATCGGCTACTTCGAGCTGTCGTACGCCACCCAGAACAGCATCTCGACGGCGAAGATCGGCAACGGTATGGGGGCGTTCATCGAGCCCACCACCGCCAACGTCGTCAGCTTCCTGTCCAAGGCAACGGTGGTCGGAACCAACGGCGACCTAGCGCTGGCGTTCGACTTCACGAACACCGACCCCAGCGCCTACCCCGCTGCCCTGGTCACCTACGAGATCGTCTGCAAGAGCGGCAACAAGTCCGCTCAGCTGCCGCTGATCAAGGGCTTCCTGACCTACACCTCAAGCTTGGCGGGGCAGGGGATCTTGGACAGCAACGGCTACGTGAAGCTCCCGGCGGCCTTGCAGCAGCAGGTCAGTTCTGCGGTCGCTACGCTGGCCTGACCCAGACGGGAGTGACCACAGACTGAAAGTCGACCGGTTCGGGCCGCAGGTCGAGGCCCGAACCGGTCGCTCGCCGCGATGCTGGAGAGCCATGGCAAGCGATGTGAAGACGAAAGAGGGTCCGGTCAGCCCGGGCACCGTTTCGGGCACGTCGGGCTCTGACCATGGACGCCTCCTCGACCGGATCTTCCGACGGTTCACCGTCGCCTCCGCGCTCTTGGTGCTCGTCATCCTGGTCGCCATCGCACTGTTCTTGCTCCAGCAGGCGCTGCCGGCGCTGCGGCAGAACACCGCCAACTTCTTCACCGAGACTCGATGGGCTCCCGACGACACACCGTCGGTGTTCGGGATCGCCGCCCTGCTGTACGGGACGTTGGTCACCGCGGTCCTGGCGATGACGATGGCCATGCCGGTCGCCGTTGGGGTGGCGCTGTGCCTGACGCAGTACACGCCTCGGCGGCTGGCTCGCCCACTGGGCTACGTCGTGGACCTGCTGGCCGCGGTGCCGAGCGTCGTCTACGGCCTGTGGGGACTGATCTACCTGGTGCCGAAGATGGTTCCGCTGAGCGCCTGGATCTCCACCTACTTCGGTTGGATTCCGATCTTCACCTCGGACGGGATCTTCGGTAAGTCGATCTTCACCGCCTCGGTTGTGCTCGCCATCATGGTCCTGCCCGTCATCGCCGCGGTCAGCCGCGAGGTGTTCTTGCAGGTTCCGCGGGAGAACCAGGAAGCAGCCCTCGCCCTCGGCTCGACCCGCTGGGAGATGATCCGGCTGTCTGTCCTGCCGTTCGGCAGGTCGGGGCTGATCAGCGCCGCCGTCCTCGGATTCGGGCGCGCCCTCGGGGAGACCATCGCGGTGGCCCTGGTCCTGTCCGCCAACTACACGATCTCCGCGCACCTGCTCACTCCCGGCGGGAACACCATCGCGGCGAACATCGCCAACACCTTCGGCGAGGCCGGCACCATCGGCCGTGGCGCGCTGATCGCAAGCGGCCTGGTCCTGTTCGTAATCACCCTGATAGTCAACTTCAGTGCCCGTGCCATCGTCGCCCGGCGCCGGGACTTCACGGCGGCGACGACATGACCCAGGGCACCATCGACGTTGATCCGCTGCATCTGGCCACCCGGGGACGGCTGCCGCGGTACGCGACGCTGCTGATCGCGGTCGGCTGCGCCCTGGTTCTGTGGGTCGTCTTCGCGCTGACACCAGCTCAGGGGCGAGCCGACTTCCTGGTCGCTCTCGTGCTGCTGTTCGTCGTCGCGCAGTTCCTTGTCTCGTACTTCGTCGAGGGTGGGCGCAAGGCCCGCGACCGCCTCGCTGCGTCGGCCGCCGTGGCCGGGCTGTTCGCTGCGCTGCTGCCGCTGGCCGCGATCCTCGGCTTCACCATCGTCAAGGGCCTCAAGCGGCTGGACATCGAGTTCCTGACGCACTCGATGCGTAACGTCGCGGACAGCGACCCCGGGGGCGGCGCCTACCACGCGATCATCGGGACCCTCGAGCAGGTCGCCATCGCCACCTTGTTCTCCGTGCCGCTGGGGCTCATGGTGTCCATCTACCTGGTCGAGTACGGCAGGGACCGCAGGTTCGCCCGGCTCGTGAGCACTTTCGTCGACGTGATGACTGGCCTGCCGTCGATCATCGCCGGGCTGTTCATCCTTTCGCTGTGGGTCCTTGTCCTGAATCAGGGGTTCTCCGGATTCGCTGGAGCTCTCGCGCTGAGCGTCATCATGCTGCCGGTGGTGGTGCGCACGACGGAGGAGATGTTGCGACTTGTTCCGGCAGCGCTTCGGGAGGCCTCGTTCGCCCTCGGTGTCCGCAAGTGGCGCACCGTGGTGTCGATCGTCATTCCGACCGCCCTGCCCGGAATCACCACAGGGGTCATGCTGGCGGTCGCTCGTGTGATCGGCGAGACGGCACCGGTGCTGCTGACCGTCTTCGGGGCGGCCTCCATCAACTTCAACCCGTTCAGCGGACCTCAGGAGAGCCTGCCGCTGTTCGTCTTCGACCAGGCCTCGTTGCCCAACAACACTGCGGTGGACCGCGCGTGGGCGGGTGCGCTGACTTTGATCATCTTGGTCCTTGTCCTGACCACCGCCGCCAGACTGCTCACTTCAAGGTCCGCGCTCCGCGGACGCTGACCGACAGGAAGACCACCATGGCAAAACGGATCGACGTGTCTGACCTGAACGTCTACTACGGCGCGTTTCGGGCGGTAGAGGGCGTGACTCTCACGATCGAGCCGCGTTCGATCACGGCGTTCATCGGGCCTTCGGGGTGCGGCAAGTCGACGGTGCTGCGGACCATCAACCGGATGCACGAGGTCATTCCTGGCGCCACGGTGGAGGGCAAGGTTCTGCTGGACGGCGAGGACATTTACGGGTCAGAGATTGACCCGGTCAACGTCCGGCGCACCATCGGGATGGTGTTCCAGAAGCCGAACCCCTTCCCGACCATGTCGATCTACGACAACGTGGTGGCCGGCCTGAGACTTCAGCGGCGCTACAAGCGGTCCGAGCTCGACGCGGTCGTCGAGAAGTCGCTGCGTGGGGCGAACCTGTGGGAAGAGGTCAAGGACCGTCTCGAGAGACCGGGTGCCGGACTGTCCGGTGGTCAGCAGCAGAGGCTGTGCATCGCCCGGGCTATCTCCGTTGAGCCCCAGGTGCTGCTGATGGATGAGCCGTGCTCGGCGCTGGACCCCATCTCGACGCTGGCCATCGAGGACCTGATGCAGGAGCTGAAGGAGCGGTACACGATCGTGATCGTGACCCACAACATGCAGCAGGCCGCACGGGTCAGTGACTCGACCGGGTTCTTCAACATCGCCGGCACCGGGCTGCCCGGGAAGCTGATCGAGATGGATGCGACCCAGAAGATCTTCAGCAACCCAACTGAGAAGAAGACCGAGGACTACATCACCGGCCGGTTCGGCTGAGTCGAGCCGGCCGGCGGACGTCCTACAGGTCGGGACGGCAGCGGCCGGGGCCCGCCAGGGCCGCGCAGGTGCTCTGCGCGTGGGTCCGTGATCGCCGCCTGGCTGGGGGCCCACCGCGACCCGGTGCTCAAACTGACCGGGGCAGGCGCCCGGAGCTGTGTCGAGCAGAGCGTCAGGGCTTGACGTCAGCCACAACGCCGAGCACCGCATCGACCTCGGCGACGGTCATCGGCCGGTCGTGGCTGGACGCGGCGATCACGAGCTCCCCGTACAGCTCGATCTCCTCGAGCTGTACGGCGTCGTGCAGGCTCATGTCCGGCGTCACACGTTCAGGCTAGATCCCCGCTCCGCGCGGTTGCATGGTCCGTCCGGATGGTTCGTTTCCATAGCCCGCTCGGGCGTCAACCCGTACGGTGGGGTCCCGGACACCCGAACGAGGGGATCTCATGCCCGACCAGCAGCTTCAGGCCCAGCCTTCACCAGCTGACGTCGAGCCGGCTGCGCAGCCGCACGAGGTGGTCGTGCACGCGATCGCCCTGGTCGAGCGGGGGCCTTTCGTGGTGGCCCGTTGCTCCGGCTGCGGCTGGGAGACCTTTGCGAGACGCTCACGGCCGCTGGCGCGTAGCGAAGGCAGCGACCACGTGCTGTTGCACTCCCCGTCGACCCTGGAGTAGGTCCCGGCGCTGCTAGCCGCGCAGGATCGGGCGGGTCAGGCATGTCGGCCCGCCGTCGCCCTTGTTGATCTCGCTCGCCGCGTAGGTGTGCACC
>Ga0075029_100002433_pt1 | contig 10577 bp, 7 predicted proteins | sample LitLauG_LLR_2013_FD_71391 | JGI IMG/M metagenome (GOLD analysis project Ga0075029, IMG submission 71391) | Freshwater sediment microbial communities from North America - Little Laurel Run_MetaG_LLR_2013 | ecosystem: Environmental > Aquatic > Freshwater > Creek > Sediment | place: USA...
ATGAGCTTGCCAGAACTCGCGCCGAATACCGTCCCCTTCAACGAAGGCGCCACCATCTCCGGCAACAGCAAATCCGGAACCGACCGCAGCTGATACCCCGTTGCCGGATGCCCCGCGACATCCACGCCCAACCCGCGCAGTTGTTGAATAAGGCGCCAAACTTCGGACCGACTGGTCCCGATCTCTTCGGCAATCTTGGTGCCGCTGACCACGACCGTGGCGTGGCTCATAAGCAGCCGCACAATACGGCCGAGGCGAACGTCGGTCGCCTTGTGCACCGAAGGAATGCTGCGAGTTTTCGCAGAAGCTGTGATGGAGGGATTATAAACAGTGGCTGGCCGCTAGTCGTTGGCTGCTGGCAAAACCAATTCCGGGCGGGATCAAGACCGAGCGATGAACGACAGCCACTAGCGACTCTTTACGCAGGCTGAACTCTCATACTCATATCCACTGCCGTCGCCGACTGCGTCAACGCTCCCACCGAAATGAAATCCACGCCGGTCTCCGCATAGGCCCGCACGTTCTCCAGATTGATTCCGCCCGCATACTCCAGCGCAATCCGCCGTGGTTGCCGCGAACAAATCTCGACCGCTTTTTTGACGGTCTCGACGCTCACATTGTCGAGCAAAATCGCCTCCCCACCGTGGTCGAGCGCCTGCTGCAATTCTTCGAGCGAGCGCACTTCAATTTCGATGGGCTGCCGGCCGCGCCGGTTATGGATGGCACGCTCCAGCGCCGGAATTGCGCCTCCCGCCAGCACAATGTGATTGCCCTTGAGCAGCACGCCGTCCGACAGATCGAGGCGGTGATTCTGACCGCCGCCGCAACGCACCGCGTACTTATCAATCACGCGCAGCCCCGGAGCCGTCTTCCGCGTATCCAGAATCCGCACCCGCGTGCCTTCGACCGCATCCACAAACTTGCGCGTCGTCGTCGCAATCCCCGCCATCCGCTGGAGAAAATTCAGAATCACCCGCTCGCACGACAGAATCACCCGCGCGTTGTGGCGGATCACGGCAATCTGCTGCCCAGGCTTCACCCGGATCCCATCGAACATCGAAGGATGGCTCGTCACCTCATAATGCGACGTAACCGCCCCGTCGAGCGCCGCATAGACATCGAGAATCCGCGGGATGCATCCCAGCCCTGCCAGAATGCACTCCTGCTTGGCAATAATCGTGGCCGAGGCGCGCATATTCGGATCGATGCAAGCGTAGCTGGTCGCGTCGCTCGTCGCCCGATCTTCGTTGAGCGCGTTCTCAAGAATCGCGGTAATCCGTCGTGAATTCCAATCCATAAAATCAGTGGCTGGGGGCTAGGGGTTAGTGGTCAGTTGAGAAGAAAACCGGCCACTTGCCACTATTCCCCAAGCTCCTTCAACTGCCCCAGCATCTTCTCCCGCAGCACCATCGCTTCGTCGACCTGCTTCCGCAGACCATCCACAACCTTCGCCGGAGCCTTGCTCAAAAACTGTTCGTCTCCGAGCCGAGTCTGCGCGCCGGCCAATTGCTTCTCAATCTTCTCCAACTCCTTATTCAGACGCTCCCGTTCCACCGTCACGTCGATCTTTTTTTCGTAGATCGCATGGACATCAAATCGCGACGTGCTCCGCGCCCCCGGCAAATTCGCCAGCGACCGTTCCACAAACGTAATCTTCTCCACATTCGCCGGACGGTCCTGCAGCACCGCGCTCAAGCTTTTTTCCAGCATCGCCCGAATTTCCGGTTCATGCGCGAATACTTCGATCGGCACCTTCACCTTGGGCTCCACTTTCAATTCTGCCCGCAAATTGCGCACACTGATGATCAAATCCTGCAGGATCGCCATCTCCGTTTCCACCGCCAGATCGATTTGCTTCTCATCCGCCGCCGGATACGCCGCCAACGCAATCGACTTCAGCGGAGGCTTCCCGTCATACATCGCATGCCAGATTTCCTCGGTGATAAACGGCATCACTGGATGCAGCAGCCGCAGCGACGCCTCAAATACATTGACCAGATTCCCGCATGCCACGCGCGCCGTCGTCGTGTCGGCGCCTTCCTCAAAATTCAGCCGCGGCTTGATCAGTTCCAGATACCAGTCGCAAAACTCTCCCCAAAAGAAATCGTAAATCCGAGTCGCCGCCTCATCGAAGCGGTAATTCTGCAACGACGTATTCACATCCGCCGCTGCCCGGTTAAACCGGGAGAGAATCCACCGATCCTCCAGCGTGACAGCCCGGAACCCGGCAACTCCTGCGGAGTGACAGGCGCCCTCGGCTGTCACCGGCCGCATTGTGGAGTCTATACGGTCCACATTCATGAACATCAGCCGCGCCGCATTCCAGATCTTGTTGGCGAAATTCCGGTACCCCGCCGTCCGGCTTTCGCTGAACGCAATATCCGTTCCCGGAGCCGCCATCGCCGCCAGCGTAAACCGCGTGGCATCGGTCCCGTACTGGCCAATCACTTCGATCGGATCGAGCACGTTCCCCTTCGTCTTCGACATCTTCTGGCGGTCGGCATCGCGCACCAGCGCGTGAATATAAACTTCGCGGAAGGGAACGCTCTCCCGCAGCGCATCTTCTTCTGACTCCGACCCCGCCGGGTGCCCCATCCTAAACGACTCGCTCTTTGAGGCGTTTAGGGTGGGTTTATGCGGAGGCATCATGAACCAGCATCCCAGCATGATCATCCGCGCCACCCAGAAAAACAGGATGTCGAATCCCGTAATCATCAGTGAATTCGGATAGAAGGTTGCGAGATCCGCCGTCGCCTCCGGCCAACCCAACGTCGTAAACGGCAGCAGTCCCGACGAGAACCACGTGTCGAGCACGTCGGTATCCTGCTCCAACTTTCCACCGCACTTCGCGCATGCCGCCGGAGCCTCGCGCGCCACCACCACTTCCTTGCAATCCTTATTTGTGCAGTACCACGCCGGAATCCGGTGTCCCCACCACAACTGCCGCGAGATGCACCAGTCGTGGATGTTGTTCATCCAGTTCAAATAAATCTGCCCGTAATTTTCCGGCGTGAACTTGATGTATCCCTTCTCCACCACCTCAATCGCGCGCTTCGCCAGCGGAGCAATCTTGATGAACCACTGCGTCGACAACCGCGGCTCCACAATCGTTCCGGAGCGGTCGCACTTGCCCAAGGCAATCGTGTAATCCTTCGTGCCCACCAGGAACCCTTGCTCCTGCAGGTCCTCGATCACATGCGCCCTCGCCTCAAACCGGTCCTGTCCCGCATACGGACCGGCGTTGGCGTTCATCTTCGCGTGTTCGTCGATCACTTCGATCTGCGGCAGGTTGTGCCGCAACCCGGCCTCGAAGTCATTGGGATCATGCGCCGGCGTCACCTTCACCGCGCCTGTCCCAAACTCGGGCTGCGCCAGTTCGTCCGCAATAATCGGAATCTCCCGGTTCATCAGCGGTAGCAGCACCTTCTTGCCATGCAGATGCAGGTAGCGCTCGTCCTTCGGATTCACCGCCACCGCCGTGTCGCCCAGCATGGTCTCCGGACGCGTCGTCGCCACCGTTATGAACTCGTTCGAACCAACCACGGGATACCTGATCTCATACAACTTCCCCGCCACATCCTCGTGCTTCACTTCCAGATCCGAGATCGCCGTCCCGCAGTCCGAGCACCAGTTGACGATGTACTTCCCGCGATAAATCAGACCTTCTTCATACAGCCGCACGAACACTTCCTTCACCGCATGCGATAGGTGGTCATCCATCGTGAAGTACTCGCGTCCCCAATCCACCGACGCGCCCAGCCGCTTCATCTGATCGAGAATCGCGCCGCCATACTCGCGCCGCCATTCCCAGACGCGCTCAATAAATTTCTCGCGCCCCATCTCGCGCCGCTTCTTGCCTTCTTTCAAAAGCTGGCGCTCCACCATCATTTGCGTGGCAATCCCCGCGTGATCCGTGCCCGGGAGCCACAGCGAGACGAATCCGCGCATGCGATGCCAGCGCGCAACAATATCCATCTGCGTCTGGTTCAGCATGTGCCCCATATGCAACCGCCCCGTCACATTCGGAGGCGGCAAGAGCAGCGTAAACACCGGACGCGAATCCCCCTCCGCCGGCGTGTCCACATGAAACAGTTTTTCCCGGACCCAATACTCGGCCCAGCGCGCTTCAATCGCGCCCGGTTCGTAAGCTTTTGGCAATTCGTGCGTCATGATGTGTGCATCTCCAACGCCCGCGTAGGGACAGCCGTCCTCGGCTGTCCAACCGAGCAAAGCCCGGCAAAATCACGGCGAAGAAGGGAATCTTTGATCTTACCTGCGCATGAAAAGATGGGTCAAACAGGAGTGGCCGTAACTGACGCGTGACATCGGCATTGGCGGCGCCTCGTTTTTGTTGGCGGGGCTGACGATTGCGGGTATCGTTAGCTTGCCTGTGCGCAATCCTGGCAGTCTCCGCACCATCTTCGCGTCCGCCGCGTTATTCCTTGTGTTCGCTTCCAGCGCCCGGGTATTTCATCTCAACTTACGCGGACGGCTGACGGCTGCCCTCAGAACGGAAACCGCACCGTCAGAATCGCGTTGTGATTCGTGGTGTGAAACTTCGTCGTCGCAATCTGGTATCCGCCACCAAATGTGAGGCCGACTCGTCCCGCTAGTCGGAAGCGCCCTAACAGTAGTCCCGGTGTCACAAAATTCTGCTTCTGGCCATCATTCTTGCCATCCTGAAAGAAGGTGGAATTTAACTCAACCTCGGGCCAGAACTTGCGAAACAAGCGGTATTGGAACGCGTTATTCCACGCGATCGTGCGTCCCAGAGTGCTGGTATCCGCGGTCGGCATGCCGACGCCGAGAGTGCCTTGCAGATCAAAATCGCCAAACCCCTTTCCATACCCAATCGTCGGAGTGATCACCGGATGCAGCGCTCCGTTCGAGAATTGTCCGGTGGGCAGACTCCATCCCAAAAACGCCGTCAGAATGTAATTTCCGTGCTCTTCGTTCGCCGAGAGCAATCGGTACTTCACGAGAAATGCCGCATCACCCCATCCGTTCCGGACCTTGGGGTTGTTGTGGTTGATATAGGGAGGCACGTTGAAAATCACTTCCACCTTGTCGCAGGGAATCAATTCCAGGCCTTTTCCGCCATCAAAGTTGTTGGTCGTAACTCCCTTGGCGTTTTCCTGCCAGAACTGGTCGTAGCGATACTCTTCCTCAAGACGCGGCGTCGTGGTGGCCACGGGCGTCACCCAGTGCGGTTGCTCATCTTTACTTTTGTCCACGCGCGCAAACCAGCCGGAAAACACTCCGTCCTGAGCAACTGACACGTTAGCGGATAGAAAAAGAATACCCAACAAGAATGGCAAGCCTGCCCTGCGCATTACGCCTCCCGTTATGGTGATCTAAGGCAAAGAATAGAAAGTGTATAGCACAGACGGTTTACATGTCGACTAATACACACTTATATTCAGAACTACACCCCAACAACAAGACGCCCTGTTTGTAACTCCACCGGTTGACCCCACCCCGTCCCGACTGTACGATTTCGTTCCGATGGCGAAAGATGGAATGTCCGGACGAAAGACGGGGGAATTGTTGAAGCTCCGTGAAGCGGCTCTAGAGCTGGGAATCAGCTTCCCTACAATCAAACAGTGGATCTACAAGAAGAAGATTCGCAGTATCAAGACGGCCGGAGGGCACCATCGCATCCCGCAGGCTGAAGTCGACCGGCTTCTTTTCCGGACGCGGGGCAAGACCGAACAGGAACGCGAGTTTGTGATCCGCCGTGTGAGTGGGCGGAACCAGCTCGTGGGCCGGATCGTTTCCGTCCGCATGAGCGGCTTGATGGCCGAAGTCAAGATTTCGATTGGAGGCCAGCAGATCACTTCCATCATCACGTCAGCTTCGGCGCGCGAGATGCAGCTCAAAACCGGACAAACCGCCGCGGCCTTGATTAAGGCCACCGAAGTGATGATTCTTCGCGTGTGACGCCGGCCAATCAGGTTTGCGCTTGCTTTATTAACCCCCGGAGCTCGGCGTACCGTTCCATAACTCCGAGCTTCTCCAGACAGGCTCGTACCGGCTGGCCCAGCTGCGTGCCGGTCAGATCTTCGGGATGGGACTCCATTTCACGATTCAAAACGTCGGCGACATAGAGCGCGATCGAACTGTCGAAGCCGGAATGCGGTATGCGCGTGGGTCGATGGTGGTGCGCGATTGCCTCCACCGCGAGCGGATGAAAACCCCACAATCCCAGCAGGTATGCGCCCAACTCGGCGTGCGAGAGACCGAGCAGTTCTTCCTCTGCATCAAACTCCTCGCATCCGCGCTCTTGGGCCCGCGCCATCACGGCACAGTACTTTTCGGGCATTTTGCTCGCCAGAATCAACCTGCCCACATCGTGGAGGAGTGCCGAGATCACCGTGACATCCAGCATTTTCGCGGGCACTGGCATTTTTCTTGCGATCATGGCAGTCTGGTGGGCGTGCCGCTGCAGCGATTCGCAAACCGATGGCGGGATGCGCCCGTCGGGTACAAACACACGGAAGGTTTCGGTAGCCAGGGCCAGATTCTTCAACGTTTCGATCCCCAGGTAGGCGGCCGCGCTCTTCAGGCTGGTCACCGTCTGAGCCAAGCCGAAGAACGCGCTGTTTACCAGTTGTAAAACCTTCGCTGACATACCCATATCCATCTCGATGATCTTCGCCACATCCTGAATGGAAATGTTTGGGTCTTTCAACGCTTCGACCAAAGAGTGGTAGGTGCCTGAAAGTGAGGGCAGTTCACCGATGGTCCCCACAATTTTCCGGAGTTCGGCCGAGGACAACAAGTCTTGTAAAATGCACACCCGCTCGATCGTCGCCTGCAGTTCGACTCCATCGCAAGGCTTGGCCAGAAAGCGGTGGGCCACGGGGATGGCCCGCGTCGCCATGCCACCGTCGGAATAGCCGCTCAACACGATTCGCGCCGTGCTCGGGTAACGGTCGCGAATGTGCCCCAGCAGCGCCGCCCCGTCCATCCCAGGCATCCGCATGTCGGAGACAACCACATCGAACGGAGCCTGTTCAAAAGCCTGCAGAGCGGCTTCTCCCCCTACCGCGAATTGCATGTCCCAGTGTTCGCGGTTTTCTCGCAACATGCGCCGGATGCCATCCAGAATCTTGCTTTCGTCGTCCACAAACAGAATGCGTCTCACGCCGACGCCCCCTCTGCCGCGCTCTCTTTCGGAAGCCGGACAATGAACGTCGTGCCCTTGCCTTCTTCGGTCTCGAAATGAATGGTTCCCGCGTGTTTGTCCACCACCACGGAACGCGCGATGGCCAGACCCTGACCGGTTCCCTTGCCAATCGCCTTGGTCGTGAAGAAAGGATCGAACACGCGCGCGCGCGCCTTCTCCGGAATTCCCGTACCCGTATCCTGGATGCGGATTTCCGCCCATTCGGCACAGTTCCGGGTTTGCACTTTGATCTTTCCCTTCTCGCTGCCTCCTTTACCAACGACATCGCTAATCGCATGCACCGCGTTAACGATCAGATTCAGAATCACCTGGTTGAATTCTCCCGGCTGGCAGGAAACCCGCGGCAGAGTCAAATCAAAGTCGGTCTCCATGTCCGCGACATACTTCCATTCGTTGCGCGACACCGTAATCGTGCATTCAATCGCGTGGTTCAAGTCCAGCAGCGTTTTCTCTTTTGTGCCGGGGTGGGAAAACTCCTTCATGGCTCCGACCAGTGCTGACACGTGGCTCACGCCCTCAAGCGACTGTTCGATGGCTTTCGGAATTTCGTCCAGCAGGTAGGCCGCATCCGCTTTTTTCACGGCCGCTGTCAGCGCTTGTATTTCCTCGCGCGATAGCGAACCTCCGTTGCCGGCAACCGACAGCCGTTCATAAGTCGCCAGCAGACCTTGCAAATCTCGGAATGCGTCTCGCAGGAACCGCACGTTGTCTCCGATGTACTGCGTCGGAGTATTGATTTCGTGGGCGATTCCGGCGGCCAGTTGACCCACCGATTCCAGCTTCTGCGCCTGCCGCCGCTGTTCCTCCATAGCGTTGCGGTCAGTTGTGTCAGAACCGATGATCAATAACTCGGTTAGGTCCTCACAGCTTACGTTCACCGGGGTTATCGTCAATCCAACGAGACGAGTTTCACCGTCGCGTTCGAAGGGAAGGTCTTCGCACCGCCGTGTGCGCCCGCAAAACCAGGAGCGCACTTCCTCCGCCATCCCCGGCCGCACCCACCTTATGCCACAGTCGATAATGGACTTCCCAATCACTTCCGGCAGGGGCAAGCTGAACGTCCTGGCAGCGCTTAAATTCCAGCGCGTGATGCGCGAGTCATGGTTCAGTCCGATCAGGATCGACGGTACGGCATTGATAAAGACTTCCGCTTCCATCCGCGCTGTCCGCAGTTTCGCGTACTCGTCTCGCAAGCTGTCTGACTCTCGTCGTGTCATATCTTCGGCAAGGCAGTCTGAGTTCCTGCGATCTTCATCGGCCTGCCATGCCCTCAACTCCCGAGCGCATGACCTGCCAACGGGGAGGCGTCTCCCGTGCCTGATCGGGTTTCGGCCCTATGCCGATCAAATCACTGCAATCTTTCCTGCAGCTTTGCGCAGCTTGCTATGTGGCGAGGGCCCGGTGATCAGAGGGCGAAATCGAACGACTGAAGGGGAACCAAAATGGCGGAAAAAGTCCTTCTCGTGGATGACGACAACAACGTCCTCGACGGTTACCGGCGCAGTCTAAGCCGGGATTTTTTGCTGGAGACAGCACTGGGCGGCGAGCAAGCTCTCAAGCTCGCTGCCGAGAACGGCCCCTACGCCGTCGTGATTTCCGATATGCGCATGCCCGGCATGGATGGCATTCAGCTCTTAAGCCACATCAAGAACCGCTGGCCTGACACCGTCCGCGTCATCCTTACTGGCTACGCTGACATGGACAGCGCCATTCATGCCATTAACGAGGGCAGCATCTTCCGTTTTCTCAACAAGCCATGCACGAAGGAGATGATGGCCAAGACCCTGACAGCGGCGCTAGTGCAGTTCCGCCTGGTCACGGCTGAAAAGCAACTCCTGGAACAGACTCTGAGCGGCAGCATTCAAGTTCTCACCGAGGTGCTGAGTCTGGTCAATCCCGCCGCGTTCGGACGCGCCGAGCGCGCCCGCCACTACATCCATCACATCGCCACCGCGATGAAGCTGCCGAACGTCTGGCAGTATGAAGTCGCGGCCATGATGTCCCAACTTGGTTGCGTCACTCTGGCTCCCGAAACCATCGACGCGGTCTATCGCGGGGAGAGCCTTACTGCCAATGAGCAGGCGCAATACGACGCGCATCCCAAAGTCGCCTACGATCTGCTCTCCAAGATCCCCCGCCTCGAACCGATTGCCAGAATGATCGAGCACCAGAGTGATCCCGTGTCAGCGATCGTCAACGACAATCCCGATACGGCCGATATGCGCCTGGGGACCGAGATCCTGCGGCTCACCCTCGCCTACGAGAAACTTATTCGGCAGGGAACCTCGCGCACCGAGGCTGCCCACCGGCTGTCGCGGCAGAATAGGAATTTCAGTCCCGGGTTCTTCGAGGCTCTGGTGGAATTGGATCCGAACGCGGAAGAAGGCGAACTCCGAACTTGCCGCTTCGAGCAACTGTCGGAGGGCATGATCGTCCAGCAGGATGTGCTCTCTGTCGATGGAGCATTGCTCGTCTCCAAAGGCCAGACGGTGACCGTACCACTGATTGCCAAAATCAAGAACCTAGTCGCCCGGCGCGCTCTGACGGGACACGTGACTGTCTCGGCGCCTACCAGCACACTTGCTTTCGTGAAAGGCGCTTCCTGAGGATTGGAGGCGCGAAAGGTGGCGGAGGTGGCAAGGGCGCACCTACTGCAACTGCATCCTGCATCCGAGAGAATAGTGAGCAGCTCTAAACTGACGGCTGAAGGCTGCTCCTACTTTCCCGCCAGCTTCTTCGCAATCTCTTCCACGATCTTCGGGCGAAGATCGGCCATAACGCTGTCAACAATGCTCGCGATCGTTCCCGCGTCCGGGGCTGGCGCATTCGATCCTTCTGCTGCCGCAGCCGCTGCCATAACCTTCGGAGCCTCTTCGGCGACTGGCTCCGCCTGCTTTGCCGCTTCCACAGCGTCTTTGCTGGCCGCGCCAGCGCCAGGCGCTGCCGTGTGAATCTGATGCCAATTCGACTTTCCCGCTTTCGCTTTAGCCATGGAATCCTGACCCCCCACTTCTGAACTTGAGTCTTGCAGCTCTTCCACTTCTGCAGCCGTTGCTCCCACCAACACTTGGTCCTGAACCGTTGAACTGTCTTGTGCCGGAGATTCTGTCTCGTCCTTGCCCATCGCGTCGGCAAACGTAACCGGGGCAGCTTCTTCCGCCGCCTCATTTCTCTGTTTCGGTTCGTCTCCGGTGGCGTCAGTATCTGCGGGCGTGACTTGCGGTGGTTGCGCCGCTTCATGAGCGCTCGCAATCTCAAACGGTGTCACCTTGTTTCCCGCCATTGCCCTTACGCTTGGCGCGGTTACCGCTTCTGCTGCCGCGGCGCCTTGTTCCGGCAAATCGTTGGCCGGCGATACTAACTCCATCGACGCCAGCCGATTTTCTAC
>Ga0075029_100002434_pt1 | contig 10577 bp, 12 predicted proteins | sample LitLauG_LLR_2013_FD_71391 | JGI IMG/M metagenome (GOLD analysis project Ga0075029, IMG submission 71391) | Freshwater sediment microbial communities from North America - Little Laurel Run_MetaG_LLR_2013 | ecosystem: Environmental > Aquatic > Freshwater > Creek > Sediment | place: USA...
ACTTTGCTTTTGAGGCTGCGCACGACGGATTCGGCGACATATTCCTTGGGGACGACGTCGACCTTGGCACCGCGCTCCTCGATGGCTTTCCTGGTGGCGGGACCGATGGCGGCGATGCGCAGGTGCGTGCCCCCAGCGGCGCGACTGAAGTCGTGCCCTTCCCGGATTGCTTGCCTACCGCCCCTGAGCTTCCGCATGCGGTCCCACATGGCTTCGACGCCGTTTGCACTGGTCAGGATGAGCCAGTCGTAGGTGTTGAGGCTCTTCACAGCCGCGTCGAGAGGCTGAAAAGATTTTGGCTTGCGAATTTCGATGAATGGAATTTCGATGACGTCCGCACCCAGCTTGCGGAGTTCGGTTGAGAGTGCGCCGGCCTGATGGCGGGCTCGGCCTACCAGCACCCGGATTCCGCCTAGTGGCTGGGACGTTGGTGATTTCTTTTTCTTGCTCATGGTTCGCTGGCGGGCAGGCTTGCCCTGAGCCTGCCGAAGGGAGTGCCCGCCCCACACTTAATTCTTACCCGACTTCTTACCCAGGCCTTGTTCATTCATTAAACCAGCCGTGCCTGAAACCGTTGTGTCGGATGCCGCGCTCAGCGACTCGATCACCTTCGCCTGCTCTTCTTTCGTGCGGTTCTGGCTCAGTTTGAATTTGGCTTCTATCTGCGTAACGGTGATCTCGAAGCCGACAATGTGGCTCAACATGCGCTCGCGATATCCCTCATTCAGGCTCGCAAATTGCTCGGCGTACGCCGGCTCGAACATGGGGATGAGTTCGTGAAGCACCGCCAGCAACTCTCCAGCATCCGAAAATACACGCGCCTCGCCGTAGACGTGCACCGCGCCGTAATTCCATGTGGGAACGTTCTCACGCGTCGCGTAGTTTGCAGGCGAGACGTAAGCGTGGGGCCCGTGAAAGATGGTTAGCGCGCGCGGCTCCTGCTGCAGGTAACGCCAGTGCGGATTCGCCTTGGCCACATGGCCGCGCAGAATCACCTTCTCTTCCCGTTCCTGGATCGCCAGCGGGAGATGCGTCGCGAATGGCCCTTCCTCCGTCGACGAGATCAAAATCGCGAACGGGTTCGCCCGCACGAATGACACCGCAGTGGCATGATCGCGGACGCGGAAATGTTCGGGGATATACACGACGTCTAGTTCGGCGACCTGTCTTTCATGCGCACGTGCAGCAGTTTCTCCACTTCGGCGATCACGGTTCCCTGCTCGTCTTTCACTTCGACGGCAAACACCGGCTCATACTTCGGCAGCGTCTTCAGTTTGTCACGGATGTCATCGAGCTGCGCATCGGTGAGCCGGAATTCGGCGCGCACTGTACCTCGCCCCGGCTTGCGATAGCGAATCGTTGCAGCCTTATCCCAAACAATGTAGTCGCGGCCAAGATTCGCCATCACCATGAGCATATAGAAAGCGTCGGTCATGGCAAAGAGCGATCCACCGAAATGCGTGCCGACGTAGTTGGCGTTCCACCAGCGCAGTTTCATCTCGACGTCGACGGCCTTCATGTCGGGCGCAATGCGAACGACGCGAATGCCCGCGCCCAGGAACGGAGGCCAGAGATTGACCCAGCGGCGGAGGTGAGCAGCGTCGCTCCCGCCCAGCAATTGCAGTAGGAATCGGCCACGCATTGGGCAATTATGGCTGCGGAGGAACCGCCAGGCCGCGTCCGTAAACAGCTTCGAGGATTTGATCGCCACCACGCGCCAGAAGGGCCGCGCCAGCCGCGTTGCCGAGTTTTTCGGGATCGTCTCCGTCGCGGGAGTCACGCAGAAGTCTTGATCCATCGGGGTCGGCGACGATCGATTCCAGATGCAGTTTGCCGTTCTTCATTTCGGCAAAAGCCCCAATGGGAACCTGGCAGCCTCCACCAAGGCTGTTCAGCAGCGCGCGCTCGCAGGTGGTCGCGGCGCGGGCGTTCGCGTCGTTCAAGAATGCCAGATGCTCTCGAGTGGCTGCATCGCCGAGGCGAATTTCGATGCCGAGCGCTCCCTGCCCTGCCGCTGGGCACATAATCTCGGCGGGAATGATCTGCTTGATCAACTCCGTCTTGCCGAGGCGCTTCAGTCCGGCCGAGGCGAGAATGATTGCGTCATATTCGCCTTGCTCCAGCTTGCGCAGGCGCGTGTCGACGTTGCCGCGCAGGGGGTGAATATCGAGATCCGGCCGGACGGCTTTCAGTTGCGCTTGGCGCCGCAGGCTGGAAGTTCCCACGCGCGCACCTTGCGGCAATTCCTGAAAGCTCTTGTGATGCACAGAGCAGAAAGCGTCACGCGGGTCTTGACGCTCGGTGATGGCAGCGATTTCGAATCCAGTCGGCAGTTCGGTGGGCAGATCCTTCAATGAATGCACAGCCAGATCGACGCGGCCCGCGGCAAGGGCTTCTTCGATTTCTTTGGTGAACATGCCCTTGGTGCCGACCATGGCGAGGGCAACATCGGTGATCTTGTCGCCGGTGGTGTGGATGATTTCGATTTCAACTTCATGGCCGCGCTCGCGCAGCAGCGCGGAAATGTGGTTGGCCTGCCAGAGGGCGAGCTGCGAGCCGCGGGAACCGATGCGGAGTTTAGGGTGGAATCCGCTGTCGTGGGATTGCTTCATCGACGGTTTCGATTCTTAGGTGGAACCACCATTTCGATGAATTCGTAGCTTCCCGGATTAATCCGAGCGACGGCATCTGAGATTGCCGTCAAGTGGCTACGAACAATTGGCCAGATGTTGGACCCAAGCACGACTAACGACAGACTGCGCCCCGTCAGATTCTGCTGGTAACGGATATTCTGGTCCGCCGTTATCAGAAGCTCAAACCCCGCTTCTTCCGCCGCCTTCAGCAGTTCACCGTTTTCCAGGTGAGGGGGCCAGTTCATTTCGACCATGGTTAAGACTTCATGCTGGGGCAGGGATTTCCGCACTGGGACGGGTATGTTGTTATCGAACAGGATGCGCAAGTTGCAGACCTGCAACATATTCCAGAATTTCATTGACGCGGACGAGTGGGACTTGGAACTGCTCCGAGATCTCTTCGGGACTAAGGCCGTAATCGAAGTTGTCCACAATGGCACTGACCGGCAGCCTCGTGCCGCGCAGGACGGGGGCTCCGCTTTGCACGTTCGGTTTGACTTCGACCAAGGGGCATTCGGACCAGTCGATTTGATCGGACAATAGCATAGCGGCCTCCCTGCATCATCTTTCCACGTTCGCAGTGGAAAATCCAGCACTTCTTTTCCAGCACCTTTCTGAGATCGTCTGCGCATCCTGGTTCGATATTCCAGCGCCTCTTAGATGTAGAGTCGCGATTGCCAGTCAATGGGCTCAACTCCGTGTTTTTTCAAGTGGGCGTTGGTTTTCTTGAAATGGCTGCAGCCGCGGAAGCTGTGGATTTCGCTTTCGCCATCAGCAATCCGGCGGCCAACGGAATACGGCGAGGGGTGCGATGCTTTCAGCACCAGATGCTCTCTGCGGTCGGCGATCGGCGCGCATTCTTTCTGCGCGCAGCGATCCCAGACTTCCTGCGCGTCGCGACCCCAGAGCAGAAAAACGACAGGCACGGGCTTTTTTTTGACGGCGCGGATAACTGCGTCGGTGAATTTCTCCCAGCCTTTTCCCCGGTGCGAGCGGGCTTCGTCCTTCCGCACGGTCAGCGTTGCATTCAGCAGCAGTACCCCCTGCGCCGCCCACCCCGTCAGGTCGCCATGGCTCGGCATCTGAATCCCGCAATCTCTTTTGATCTCTTCGTAGATATTTTTAAGGCTCGGCGGGATTTTTTTGCTCTTGGTCGAGAAGCAAAGGCCATGCGCCTCGCCCTCGCCGTGATACGGATCCTGACCGATAATCACCGCTTTAGTTTTCTTAAAGGGGGTTGAGTTAAGAGCGTTGAAAATGTCCTCATCCTTCGGATAAATAGTGCCCTTGGCTTTCTCCTTCTGCAAAAACTGTTCCATCGCCACATAGTCGAACTCGTCGCCGATAATGTGGCGCCAACTTTTCTCAAGCCTGTTCGATAAGGTCGTCATAAGTGGGCATGATGGCATTCTCCTGCCGCACAGCGGGAAACTCCTCGCATTGCCGACAGCAGTAGAAGCTGGTAGGGATCCTTCGACTCCGTCCGGCGATTCGCTTCGCTCGTCGCCGGACTGCGCTCAGGATGACAGGGTTGCGGAGTGTCGAACCTATCGGGGCGCCTGATCATTGGCGCGTCCCCACTTCGTTCTTCTTTTCCGACGTCGGCGCTGCTTTAACTTGCAGATTAAACAACCGCCTCACTACATCGACGACAGTCGTGGCCTCCGATTCGCGCGCTGCCGTCTTTAGCGTGGTGATCGGCGTGTGCATGACTTTGTTGATGATGCCGCGGGTCAGGGCCTCGATAGCGATTTCCTGCTCCGGCGTCAGTTGGCCCATGCGGCCGCGCACGCGATCGATTTCCGCCTGGCGAATCGTCTCCAGATGATCCTGCAAGCTCACGATGGTCGGCACCACGTCGAGCGTGTGCAGCCGGGCCTCGAAGCGCTCGACTTCGCTGGCGATAATTGCCTCGGCGAGCTCGGCTTCCTTCCGCCGGTCAGCAACGTGGCTCGTTACCGCCTGCTGCAAGTCGTCGATGTCGTAGGCGAAGATGCCGTCCAGCTTGGCCATTTCCGGCGAAACGTCGCGCGGAACGGCGATGTCGATGAAGAACATCGGCTTGTTCTTGCGGCGGGAGAGAAATTGCTCGCCGTGCTCGCGCCGGAAGATGGCATGGGGCGCGCCCGTTGAGGTGATGACGATATCGGCCTTGTCGCAGGTGTTATAGAGGTCCTCGAACTTGATGGCCTGCCCGTTGAATTTCTGCGCCAGGCCGATCGCCCGGTCGTAGGTGCGGTTGGCCACGAAGATTGAAGCGCAACCATGGGCCATCAGATGCCGGGCAGCGAGTTCGCTCATTTTCCCCGCGCCCACAATGAACACGTTCTTGCCCTGCAACGTGCCGAAAATTTTCTTCGCCAGCTCGACCGCGACCGAGGCAATCGAGACCGATGACGATCCCACCGCAGTTTCGGTGCGCACGCGCTTGGCTACGGCAAAGGCGCGGCTGAAAAGTTGATCCAGTTGTCCGCGCACCGCGCCCACGGCGCGCGCCGTCGCGTAAGCCTCTTTCACCTGGCCAAGGATCTGCGCTTCGCCAACCACCATCGAATCCAAACTCGCGGCCACGCGGAAGATGTGCCGCACCGCATCTTTTTCGCGGAACTCGTACAAATGCGCGTCCAGCTCTTCCGGCTTCAGATGAAAGTGGTCGTGCAGAAATCCGCGCAGGTCGGCCGAACCGTTCACCGTGTGCGTCACTACCTCAACGCGGTTGCAGGTGGAGATCACCATGCCCTCTTCAATCCCCGGATACGACGCCAGTTCGCGGCAGATATCGGGCAGGCGCGATTCAGGGATCGCCAGCCGCTCGCGGACTTCGAGCGGTGCGCTCTTGTGATTCACGCCAATGAGTTGAAATCTCATGCTCTGAGCCTTAAGACGCAAACCGGTGAATCGTCGAGAAGTAATTCGCCGCCCAGGCAGCCAGCGCGGCCACGAACGCGAATGTCGCCAGGAACGCGGCTCGCCGCCCGCGCCATCCCGAGTTCCAGCGGGTGAAGACCATGACCATGTAGACGGCCCACATCAGCAGCGACAGCAGAATCTTCGGGTCGAGAAAGTCCATGCGGCCGTAAGTCGTCAGCGCCACCACCGACCCGGTCAACAGGCCCAGCGTCATGAACGGGAAGCCCAGCAGCAGCGAGCGGTAGCCGATCTGGTCGATCACTTCGAGCGCGGGCAGAAACGAGATCAGGCTGGTCGGCTGCTTGGACTTCAGACGCCGTTCTTGAATCAGATAGAGCAGGCTAGCCCCGAAGCTGAGCACCAGAGCCGCGTATCCCGTAAAAATCAAGATGATGTGCGCGATCAGCCAGCCTTTATGCGAGACGAATTGCGTCAGCAGCACCGGCTGCTCATCCACCGCCGCGACAAATGTCAGAAAAAAGACGATAGGAAAGACCACCACGCCAGGCGAGGTCGTCTGATAAATCGCATAGATGATCATGAAAAACGACATCGACAGAAACCCCAGCAGCGACTCGCCGTTGTGCACCGAAGCCCATACAACTTTGTCGGAAAGAAACAGCTCGGTGAGCGATACGAAGTGGAAGACCATGCCCAGGCTGGCGGCATGCAGGGCGATGCGGCTGAACAGGTCGCTGGTGCGGGTCAGCGCCACGAAGGCGTAGATCAGGCCGATAAAATAGCAACCCAGCGCGAAACGGAGCCAAAGCAGTGACATAAGCCTTCTAGCGTTAATTCCTTAGTAACCCCGGAATCCCATGAGTTTACCCCAACTCGTGGGCCCGTACCGCTACCACTTGTACCACCGCGGACATTGTCCTACCGGCGTGAATCCAGGGTAAACAAAGAGGGTCACGAGAGGGTGTGATTAGGATCACAGACGGGTCGAGTGCCCAGGGATAACCCCCTGTTTTGGCCGAAACACTCCCTTCGGCGGGCGGTTACGGCTTGTGACTGGGCGGGGTCGCTCCACCGGCATGCGGATTGGGCATCCCCGGGGTCATCGGCCCCGCGGTGTGGCTGCTGCTCATCGAACTCATATCGCCGGGGGCGAAGCAGGTGAGGCGTCCGCTGGAGGCGACCCGAAGTTGCGACGGACAATCGCCACTGGTCACCGCCGATCCCGTACCTTGGGCCTGTACGGTGAACAGTTTCGCGTCAGAGTTTCCTGCTACGCCGACGGTCATGCCAGGCATGTCGTAGGCGACGTAGAACGGATGCTTACCCTTGTTGGCCTGCATGGCGCAGTCGCTCGCGCCCTTGAGTTGCTCGGGGGTGGCGCTGATGCCCAGACGGCCGCAATCGGTGGCGCCGCCGCCTGAGGCCTGCTGCAGTTTCTCGAGCGCCGGGTCGGCGGATTTCGCGGTCGAAGAAGCCGCTGGATTCGAAGAGGCAGCGGCGTTGGGTGAGGTTGCCGGGCTCGTCGGCTTGTCACAACCCGTCAGGCAACAGAGGGAAAATAGGAAAGCAGCAGCGAACGTGCATGTACGCTTCATGCGCTGATTGTAAATCGTGCGGGAGTTAAATTCATGCACTGTCAGTGCGTGAAATGGCCTGTTTTCGACAATTGACTTAGCACTAAGCTCAGTGGGAGAGTTTACGCATGGTTAGGTTTATGCGCAGTCTCGATTGAAGGACGCTCATCGGTCAAGATCGGCGTCAATTCTTGCAAGTTAAAGAATTAGGCCGCGCTTCTTTTCAGCGGGACCAGCTTGGGTCATGGTCATGGAGTTATCTCGAATACCGTTCCCTGATTGTTTCTGGCCCCGCCGAGTTGCGAGGTTCCGAAAATATTGCCGGCGCTGTCGAGAATGAGCGGATTGGTGATGTACCAGCCGTCTGGCCCCGTAAAGTCGTGGAGTACCGTGAAAGTCCACTGGCCAGCGGAAGGCGTTAGTTCATACACCAGGCCGCAGCCAGCGCCCTGGCAAACTGCTTCGGATTCGCCCCCTTGGGACGTTGTGCCGTACAGGTTGCCTTGAGAATCGACCGCCACACCGGCCTGTGGGGCCAGCCCTCCATCCCTGCCGTTGAACAGATGGATGACGTGAAAGTCGGCACGGCTGAGGGGAGCAGGAATCTGAAACACGATTCCCGACTGGTGCTTACCGCCGAGGTATGTCGCGCCATACAGATTCCCCGCGCCGTCGAAGGCAACCGCCCCAATGGGATCCGATCCATCGGTCCCCACGAACGCATGCAGCACTTGCAATCGCCAAACTCCGCCGGTGTGATTCAGTTCCCACACCGTGCCGCAGCTTGCTGCGGGGCAGTCACTGCTGACAATACCGCCTACTGAGGCGTTACCATAAAGATTGCCCGCAGCGTCCAGAACCACTCCCGTCGGAAGGCCGCCGGTTCCGATTGTCTGACTGAAGTTGAAGAGCACGGTTTCGCGCCACCCGCTAGGCTGCGGACTGAGCTCATAGATGATGCCACCACCGTAGAGGCCCCCGAAAGCGGTGCTGCCGTAGATGTTTCCCGCTGCGTCCATGGCGATATTGCCCGCAGGATTCTCGCCGTCGTGGATATACCCGCCGAACGTATAGAGCGTTTTCTTAGTCCACCCTCCGCTGCTATTCGGCGAAAGCTCGAACACAAGTCCGCATCCACACACGATTCCGCCAAAGGCGGTTGTTCCGTAGATGTTGCCTGCGGCGTCGAATAGCAGGTTCGACGTGGGCCCTTCGCCGTCGAGCGCGCTCTGGAATGTGTAAAGAGTAGTCTCGTTCCAGCCAGTGGATGTGGGCGAGAGCTCAAACACAACTCCAAGATTGGGGGCGTCCGCGCCAGTGGTGCCGAACAAGTTGCCGCTGCCATCAGAGACCAGTCCAGTTACGGGGCGGCCGCCGTTGAAGCCGTTAAAGACGTAGATCGTGCTTTCAGTCTGAGCTTGTGCGGCAAGATCCGCTGCAAGAGTCGCCACAACCAGCAAGACCAAGAAACGATGGATTTGCACAGTGAACCTCCTGGCCAGATTTTCTGGGATTGACGCAGAGAGCAGGGGGAAGCGACTCCGCAGCAGCCTGGAATATTATCCCCGAACCCGACGGTGGTCAACAGCTTCGCGGGCGCTACGAGACGGCCCGCCTCGGCTTTGCGGGTTTAGTCTTCCACAAGGATCGTTGTTGAAAAATCGTCATTACGCTCATTGCCCCTGAAGAGGGGTTTTGTTGAATTGGATTTGTTTACCTGCAGCAACACCGCATGGCACCCATTGACCAGGTTTTGAGTGTTGGTAGTGTCCTTAGGACAGCGCCGACGGCGCCGGAATGTCTCGTTTGAGCCGGGAAGGTGTAAACTAATCTTAGGAGACTGACATGGAAGCCGCCCAATTTGTAGGGATATTTGTAGCCATATTCGTAGCCCTATTTGTGGCCATTTTCTGTGTGATTATCAGTGCCTTTGATCTAAGCGGAGAACGAAGAAAAGCTGCGCGGGAAAAGCGTATCGCTGAGTATAAGATGGCCGCCAGACTCCTGAGACTCGACATCTGATTCGTTCCTAAACAATTCAAACTGATCCATTACCCTCCGGTTTGCCAGTAATACGCTCCGGAGCCGCTGGTGATATCCTTCCGCCACGCTGTTTTCCTGGGCCGCAATCACTTACTTTCCGCGCGCGCCCTTACGCATGCAGAGCTAGGTGGATCAGATGCGCATATTTTCGTTGAGATGTCTGCTCTTGGCGGTGCCGATGGCCAGCGCGCTGGCGCAGATGCCGGCGCTGCAAATGAACGTTGTTTACGTGTGCACGGACGGACAAAGCTTCAAAGTCTTTTCGTGCGACAATGCCACCGGCGCCTGCGACTATCAGAACTATAAGAAGGGGCAGGCGTTCCAGCGCGGCGAAGCGCTCCGCGTACAACTCGCTGCTTTGCTGCCGGCAAAATGCCACGCGCAAACGCCAGCCGAAGCGCAGGCCGACCCTCACAGCGGCGAGATTCCACCTGCGCCTTCTCCGTTTAAGGCGCGCACCAGTGCTGCCAGCAACGGTTCGGGATCCGCAGCTGCGGTGAATTCGCAGGCCGGGCCCGGCGGATTCAAGGTCGGCGACACCGTGCGCGTTTTGATCGACGGCTGGCAGGAAGCCACAATCATCCAAGTGCACGGCCGTTCTTACGTGGTCCATCTGCCGAATGGGATTGATGTTTCAAAACTCTGGCCGATGGAAGTGCGCCGGCTCGGGAAACTCACGGCCGAGGATCACGCGGCCGGGCAATACGATCTCCACGATCGCGTGCAAGTGCGGGTCAACGGCAAGTGGATGGAGGGTGAGATCCGCGGGCAGAATCTCAATATGTACGACATCAAGGTGCCGGGGGTCGATACCGGCTTCGGCTCTGACATCGTGAACACTACTCCCGAGAATATCCGCATGTCGACCACGCCGGCGCCTCCGCCTCCTGCCCAACGGGCCTCCGGGCAAGCTCCCAAGCCTGGACTCACCAGCTGCGCCGGCAAGTATGAAGGCCGCTGGGAGCACGTCTCAGGCATGGGCGGCATGAAGGTCGTTTTCCGTTCGGGCAAGGCCACGATTACCGAAGGATTGGGCGGTGAGATGCCGTTCGATTGCTTCACCGGCGACGGCAAGGTAGTTTTCTACAAGGCCGGATCGTTCACGCCCTTTTCCTACGACTTCGACATCAACAACGACGGAACGCTGCAGACGCCGCTCGGAGCAATCAAGAAGATGGGCAACTGACAAAGTTGCTACGCGCAATCTGCTTGCCCGGGCACCAAGAGCCGAACGCGAGTTTTGTCAGCGAAACATCGCGGTTGCACTCATCGACAAGTCAATGATTGCGAACGCCTGATTTCAGCAGTTACTTTCCGGTTTGCCCGTACCCGGACGCAATCGCGCCACTCAACCGAAGAGGTATAAGTCCGGAAGAATCCGGTAGTCGGAACACGCAAGAAATGCGGCTAACGGAGGTTACTGAGCACAGCGGCGTCACTGGTGGATTCGCCGCGG
>Ga0075029_100002438_pt1 | contig 10566 bp, 10 predicted proteins | sample LitLauG_LLR_2013_FD_71391 | JGI IMG/M metagenome (GOLD analysis project Ga0075029, IMG submission 71391) | Freshwater sediment microbial communities from North America - Little Laurel Run_MetaG_LLR_2013 | ecosystem: Environmental > Aquatic > Freshwater > Creek > Sediment | place: USA...
GAAGGCGTCGAAATGCGCGAGCAACTCGAAAGCCTGAAGACGCTGGGTGTTAATTTCGCGCAAGGGTATCTGCTCGGCCGCCCGATGCCGATTGGCGAGCTTGAAGCCCAGCCCCCGACGTTCCGCTCGCATCTCGACGCGGCCTGACCGCACTCCGAGGTGTCCCGAAAAATTGAGGACTTTCCGTTGCGAATTCGGGCAAACCGCGTTTAGTGGTAATTAGGTGAAGGGCGCAGCTTCCTCGCTCTCCGAACGCAAGAGTATGAATCTCTATCGAACCCCCACGATTGGGACGATCATTCTTTTTTCGGCCGTGCTATTGCCGCGGTTAGAAATATGATCCTAGTTGATTGTAGCCGCGGGCTACGGGGGAGGTGTTTTCCGCCGGAGCCGATCCGTCAGGGGAACTCTCAACGATGTCTGCCCGCCTGCCACGCCGTGATCGTGCGAACGCGTGTTGTGCCGAGGCATAAATGTCCGTCATCGATCCGATCTACGTCGCGTCCGGCTTCAGCGTTGGCCTTCTTGTCGGCATGACGGGCGTGGGCGGCGGCTCCTTGATGACACCCCTGCTGATCCTCTTGTTCGGCGTGCATCCGGCGACCGCGGTCGGTACCGATCTGCTCTACGCCGCCGCCACCAAGACAGGAGGGGGCATCGTACATGGCTGGGCGCGGAGCATCCACTGGCCGGCCGTCCTCCGGCTTGCCAGCGGCAGCATTCCTGCAAGCGTTTTCACGCTGTTGGTGCTCGGCTGGCTTGATTTATCCGCCGAGAGCGCGCGCAGTCTGGTCAACAGCGTGCTGTGCTTTGCGCTGATGTTGACGGCAATTTCGCTGATCTTCCGCAAGGCGGTGATCGATAATTTGCGGTGGCGGATGGAGCGGCACGACGACGTCACGATTGCGCGGGCGACGGTGCTTGTGGGCGCGGGTCTGGGCGTGCTGGTCTCGATCTCATCGGTCGGGGCCGGCGCAGTCGGTGTTACTGCGTTGCTCTTGCTCTATCCGCAGATGCCGATGGCGCGGATCGTCGGTTCCGACATCGCGCATGCGGTGCCTTTGACGCTGATTGCCGGGATCGGGCACTGGGCGATGGGCGCGATCGACTGGCAATTGATGGGTGTTCTGCTTATCGGCTCGCTTCCCGGCATCGTCATCGGCAGCTACTGCGCGACGCGCGTGCCGGAAACGGCGTTGCGGCTACTGCTGGCGGCAACGCTGATTCTCGTTGCCGGCAGACTTGCCGTCAACGAGTGGTACTGGTCGCCCGCGAGCCTTGCCGCCGTGACCCAAAGCGCCCCACGCTGAAGCGTTTATCCGTCGCCTTGCCCGATAACGCCTGCTCGGAGCGAGCTTCTTTCGCGCGATTCGTCGCTCGGGTTCCTCAGCGCAGATTTCGGTTCGGAACAATTCTGCGTCAGCGGCTTTGTCCCAGAGACAGGAGAGCGGATGAAACCGCGGTTTTTTACCAGCCCTTTGGGCGTGACCGACGCCATTGAATCGGCGTGCCACACCTATTCGATGATCTATGACAAGCCGGATGAGCGGGTCAGGCTTGCGTTGGAAACCTATATCCACCGGCTGGTCGCCGACGGCGAGCGAAACCAGGACCAGCTCACCTTGAAGGCGATCGTCTTTCTGAAAAAGCATGAAGGCAGGGCAGGCGAGGGCCGGCAGAATCGCGACACCTGACGCAGCGCAAACCTCGCCTCTTACTCTTCGCTCGAAAACTTCACAGCTCTATTCGTTCGCCTCCGGCGGCAGGAAGTTCACTTCGTGCGCGGCTGAAAGACGAACGACTTCTTCGACATCTGTCAGGTTGTGAAGCCGGTCGAACAACGCCTCAAGCTTTTGAGCCGGCGAAACCCAGAACAGCGCGCGAGTCGGTTTGTCCGACTTGTTGAAATAACCGTGCGGAATCCCCCGCGGCATTCGTACCAGATCGCCAGCCATGGCCTTTACCCAAACGCCGTCGAGCTTGAGATCCAGCACACCTTCCTGAACCAGTATGAATTCGTCCTGGGTGGGATGAATGTGGACGGGGACAAACTGGCCCGGATCGCTGTTGGTCTCAAATGCGAAAGTGGAGTCGGTCACCGCTTTCGGGAAGTAGACCTGTCCAAGGATATTCCAGGTCTTGCCCGAGTAACCCGTTCCATTTCGCGTAATGCCCTTCTCAAGCGCAGCCATGATCGGCTCCTCCAACCGTTGAACTCAAATTTGGCCGGCCAACTCGACGCCAGCGAGCCGCCACTGTCAAGCACGGCTTCTGCTTGCTTTCGCATGATTTGTTGCAAAAGCTTGAAGTATAAAATATACGCAGAGAATGCATTGGAAGGAGGCTGCGCTTGGTCGGACTGCCGTATTCCCCGCATGCGCTCGTCACTGGCGGCGGTCGAGGCATCGGCCGGGAGGTTGCGACGGTCCTGAAAGGGGCGGGCGCAACCGTCACCGTGCTCGGCCGTCATCGCGCAACGCTCGATGCCGTTGTTGCCGCAGGTAGCGCAGATTTCGCCGTGGTGGCGGATGTGGCCGACCAGGCCCAGGTCGACGCCGCAATGGCGCAAGCGAGCGCGCGGCAGAAAATAGATATCTTGATCGCCAATGCTGGCATTGCAGAATCGAGGCCGTTCGCAAAATCGGATGCTGCGCTGTTCAGGCGGATGATGGATGTCAATTTCATGGGCGTGGTCCATACCATCTCCGCCGCGCTGCCCTCGATGCGCGAGCGACCCTACGGCCGCATTGTCGCGGTTGCTTCCACTGCGGGTTTGAAGGGATATGCATATGTCAGCGCCTACAGTGCGGCCAAGCACGCGGTCGTGGGCTTGGTGCGATCGCTCGCGCTCGAGCTTGCCACGACGCGCGTGACCGTGAACGCGGTGTGCCCCGGCTTCACCGATACCGATCTCGTAGCCGCAAGCATCGCCAACATCATGAAAAAGACCGGTCGTGACCAGGCACAAGCCGTGGCCGAATTGGCAAAACACAATCCGCAACGGCGCCTGGTAACCCCCTCGGAAGTGGCCGATGCGGTATTATGGCTGTGCGGCGAGGGCGCGAGTGCAATCACCGGCCAGGCGATCGCGGTGGCCGGCGGCGAGGTTTGAGCTATCGAAACAGCGTCGGTTAACGACAACGGAGATCCCATGAGCACACCGGCCAATCCTGTTACGCTGCCGCTGGCGCAATATTCACCTCGCCATTTCCTGCTGAAGGTTGACGCCGGCATCGCAACGGTGACGCTCAATCGGCCCGAGCGGAAAAATCCGTTGACCTTCGAGAGCTACCGGGAGCTTGCGGATTTTTTCGGCGCCTGCGCATTCGATGACAACGTGAAGACGGTGGTGATCGCGGGCGCCGGAGGCAATTTTTCTTCCGGCGGCGATGTCTTCGAGATCATCGGCCCGCTGGTAAAAATGGATACCAAGGGGCTTACCGCCTTCACCCGGATGACCGGAGATCTGGTCAAGGCGATGCGGGCTTGTCCGCAGCCGATCGTGGCCTCAGTCGAGGGCATCTGCGCAGGCGCCGGTGCCATCGTCGCCATGGCCTGCGACATGCGGCTTGCTGCGACCGGTGCCAAGGTCGCATTCCTGTTCAACAAGGTCGGTCTTGCCGGTTGCGACATGGGTGCATGCGCGATCCTGCCCCGCATCATTGGCCAATCGCGCGCCTCGGAATTGCTTTACACCGGCCGCTTCATGACCGCGGAGGAGGGCGAACGCTGGGGCTTCTTCAGCCGCATCGTTGCGCCAGCCGAGGTTCTTCCGCAGGCGCAGGCCGTGGCCAGGGAAATCGCAGCGGGGCCGACTTTCGCCAACACCATGACCAAGCGGATGCTGGCGATGGAGTGGGCGATGTCGGTTGAGGAGGCGATCGAGGCCGAGGCCATCGCGCAGGCGCTGTGCATGACGACGGCGGATTTTACCCGTGCGTACGAGGCGTTTTCGAGCAAGGCAAAGCCGGTGTTCCAGGGTAATTGAATTCCTCGTGGTGAGGAGGTGCGAAGCGCCGTCTCGAACCGGGACCTTACGGCGGGCTTGCCGGCGAATTGCTTTATGTTTAAAATAATTGAGGTTTGGATGAACCCTGGCAGATGAGGTTCCCATGAAGATCGCGATCATCGGTGGCGGACCGGCCGGTCTTTATTCGGCGATCCTGCTCCAGAAGCAGCGCCCCGACGCCGAGATCACGGTCTATGAGCGCAACCGCGCCGACGATACGTTCGGTTTCGGCGTGGTGTTCTCGGACGCGACACTGGACAATTTCGAAAAATACGATCTTCCGAGCTATCGCCGCATCACCCAGGAATTCGCCTATTGGGACGATATCGCAGTGCATTTCCGCGGCAGCGTGCACCGCGTCGGCGGCAACGGCTTTTGCGGCTGCTCGCGCCGCAAGCTGCTCTTGATACTGCAGGAGCGGGCGCGTGAACTTGGCGTCACCCTGACCTTCGAGATCGAGATCGAGGATGAAGCCCGTTTTGCCGACGCCGACCTGGTAGTGATTTCCGACGGCATCAACAGCCGCTTCCGCGAGAAATATATCGAGCATTTTCAGTCCGAGGTGGATCTGCGCTCCAACATGTTCGCCTGGATGGGTTCGACGCGGCCGCTCGATGCCTTCACCTTTATCTTTCAGGAGACCGAGTTCGGCCCCTTTATTGCCCATGCCTATCAATATGAGGCCGGCCGCTCCACCTGGATCTTCGAGACCGATCCGGAAACCTTCAAACGCGCCGGGCTTGGTGGTCTTGACGAGAAGCAATCGGCCGCTCGAATGGCAGAGATCTTCGGCTGGTTCCTCGAAGGTCATCCGGTCCTGACAAACCGCTCGATGTGGCGAAATTTTCCGATGATCCGCAGCAAGCGGTGGGTCAGGGACAACATGGTTCTGATCGGCGACGCCAAGGCCACTGCACATTTCTCGATCGGTTCGGGCACCAAGCTTGCCATGGAAGACGCGATTGCGCTGGCAGACGCCATGCACCGTGCGCCAAACATTGCGGCCGCCCTGCAGCGGTACGAGCAGGGACGCCGCGAGGAGGTCGAGAAGACCCAACACGCAGCAGACGTCTCGCTGGTGTGGTTCGAGCATGTCGATCGGTTCTGGGATTTCGATCCCGTGCAGTTTGCGTTCGGCGTCATGACGCGGGCCAAGGCAATCACCTATGACAATCTGATGCTGCGGGCACCTGATTTTGTCCATGAGGTTGATAAGGCGTTCGCCCGGCAAGTCCGCGCAAGGGGTTTCAAGGTCGACGCCGACAAGCCTCTTGCGCCGATGTTCCAGCCCTTGCGGCTACGCGAAATGACGCTCGCCAATCGCACGGTGGTGTCCCCGATGTGCATGTACTCGGCGAAGGAAGGCGTTCCCAACGATTTCCATTTTGTGCACTACGGATCGCGTGCACTCGGAGGCGCCGGCCTGATCTTTACCGAAATGACCTGCGTCGGGCGCGATGCACGCATCACGCCGGGCTGCGCAGGTCTGTGGAATGACGAGCAGCAGGCCGCCTGGCAACATATCGTCGATTTCGTCCACGCCAATTCCGCGGCAAGGATTTGCCTGCAACTGGGCCACGCCGGGCGCAAGGGGGCCACCAGGCTGATGTGGGACGGGATGGATCGTCCGCTGGAAGAGGGCGGATGGGACGTCATCTCCGCTTCCCCACTTCCGTACTTTCCGGATAGCCAGGTGCCGCGCGAGATGGACCGCGCCGCGATGGATGCGGTCAAGGCGGAGTTCGTGGCTTCTGCCGAGCGGGGCGAGATGTGCGGCTTCGACATGCTGGAACTGCACTGCGCCCACGGCTATCTGCTAGCGAGCTTCATTTCGCCGCTCACCAACGAACGCACGGATGCTTATGGCGGTTCGCTGGCGAACCGTCTGCGCTATCCGCTCGAAATATTCGAGGCACTACGAGCGGTATGGCCTGCGCACAAACCGATGTCGGTGCGCATCTCCGCCACCGACTGGGCCGATGGCGGCATCACCGGCGATGATGCCGTGGAAATCGCGCGCGCCTTTGCCGAAGCCGGCGTAGACCTGGTCGATGTTTCCACCGGGCAAACGGTGCGCGACTCGCGGCCCGTCTATGGCCGCATGTTCCAGACGCCGTTTTCCGACCAGGTCCGCAACGAGGCCCGCGTGGCGACCATGTGTGTCGGCAACATCACGACGGCAGACCAGGTCAATACCATCCTCGCCGCCGGGCGGGCGGACCTGGTGGCGCTGGGGCGGCCTCATCTGATTGACCCTGCCTTCACGCTGAAGGCGGCGGCCTGGTACCGCGCCGATGGGGTGTTCTGCCCGCCGCAATATCTGCCCGGCAAGGAGCAGATTTTCCGCAACAGCGAGAGAGAACGGCAGGATTTCGAGGAGCTGAAAATTAAGGCTAAGCCGAAGACCCGGGCGGAGCTCAAGGCGGAAGCCGGAAAGCCGCTTGCGGCCGAGTAAGGCGCCATGCGATTGTGGAGCGCCGTCGCAAGTTGTTTGGGTCGGGTGGAGTGCAGCGATGAAGGCGATCATCGTCGGTGGCGGTATTGGCGGCCTTACCACAGCGCTGATGTTGCGCGGACGCGGCATCAGTTGCGAACTCTTCGAACAGGCGGAGACGATCCGCGAACTCGGTGTCGGCATCAATACGCTGCCCCATGCGATCCGGGAGCTCGCGGCCCTCGGCCTGTTGCAGGAACTTGACGACGTCGCGATCCGTACCGACGTTCTTTATTATCTCAACCGCCACGGCCAGGAAGTATGGCGCGATGCCCGCGGCATCGACGCCGGTCACGACGTGCCGCAGTTTTCCATTCATCGCGGCCGCCTGCAAAGCGTGATCCACCACGCCGTCGAGGAGCGGGTAGGCAAGCAAGCCATCCACACCGGATGCAGACTGGGGGCCTTCACCCAGGACGAGGGCGGAGTCACCGCCTACTTCTTCGATCGCATGGGCAGCCACATCAATACCGTGCGCGGCGATATCCTAATCGGCGCCGATGGCATTCATTCGCGGGTGCGCGAGACGCTGTTTCCGAACGAAGGGCCGCCGTGCTGGAACGGCTTGATGCTGTGGCGCGGAGCGCGGGACTGGCCGGTCTTTCTCACCGGCCGTTCGATGATTGTCGCGGGGGGCTTGAACGCCAAGGTCGTCGTTTATCCGATCGCGGAAGGATCGAGTCCGGCAAATCGTCTCACCAATTGGGCGGTGCTGGTGAAGATTGGCGACGGCAGTGCGCCGCCGCCGCGCCGGGAGGACTGGTCGCGGCCTGGCAAGCGCGAGGAACTGATGCCGCATGTCGCGCGCTTTTCAGTCCCTCATGTCGATGTGGCGAGCCTGATTTCTGCGACGCCCGAGTTCTTCGAATACCCGACCTGCGACCGCGATCCGTTGCCCTACTGGTCGAGCGGGCGCGTGACGCTGCTCGGCGATGCCGCCCATCCGATGTATCCGGTAGGTTCGAACGGCGCCAGCCAGGCCATTCTCGATGCGCGGTGCCTTGCGGATGCGCTCGCTCGTTCCGAACATCCGCGCCAGGCGCTCGTGGCCTACGAACAAAAACGCCTGCCGATGACAGCAGAGATCGTGCGCTCCAACCGTCGTGGTGGACCGGAGGGCGTGATCGATGCGGTCGAGCAACTTGCGCCCGACGGCTTCACCGACATCGACAAGGTTCTGAGCTACAGCCAGCGCGAGGCGATCGTGCGCGGCTACGCACACAAGGCCGGCTTTGCGGCTGTCCCGGGGCTTGCGGCGGTACGAGGCTGACCGCTTCTCGGAGGCCGAACCCTCATCCTTAAGAAGCGCGCGGTTGGCGCGCATCTCGAAGGATGAGGCGAGGTGTCGGGGCCTCATGGTTCGAGACAGCGCTGACGTGCCTCCCCATCGTGAGGAACTGGAGACGGCGCAGGTGCGCCTCACCCGAGGGTGCGTCTCCCCACCATGAGCCTCACCGTTGTTCGTAGGACTCACGCCCCCGGCGGTGGGGGAAGGAAATGGATGTTGTATTCGGCCGCCATCGCCACGACGTCGTCGGGCTTTTGCTCCTTCATGTTGTGGAGGCCCCAGAACAAGTCGTAGAGCTTCTTCGTCGGCGATACCCAGAACAGCACCTTCGCGGTCTGGTCGGACTTGTTGAAGATGCCGTGCGGAATGCCCATGCCGAGGCGGATCAGGTCACCCGGTGTTGCCTGCGCTTCGGAGTTCGCGAGCACGAAGTCGAGCTTGCCTTCCAGCATGTAGATATACTCGTCCTGGTCCGGATGGATGTGCGGCGGCACGAAGGTGCCGGGCGGCAGCGTTGCGTGCCACGAAAAGCACTGGTCGGTGCGGTTTTTCGGTACATAGGTCTGGCCCAGGATATTCCATGAGATCCCCTGGATGCCCTCGTTGGCCCGGGTGATGCCGGTAATCTCGCTGTTCATCGCCTGTTTCCTTCCGTTATTTGGCGGCGTTTTCAGCACGCGGTGGAGTTATCCGCCTCGCCCTGAACGCCTTGCGTTGTTTACCTGGCCGGCGCGCAATCCTTGGCATAGCGGTCGCCGTAATTCTCAAAAACCTTCTGCACGATCTCGGTCTGAAATTTGCCGTCCGCGCGCTTGGCAACCTTGGTCAGGTAAAAGTCCTGGATCGGATAGCCATTGACGTTGATCTTGAAGTTGCCGCGCAGCGAGACGAAGTCGGCTTTCCTGAAGGCGGCCGCAAGCGCCTCCTTGTTGGAGAGGTCTCCGTGGATCGCTTTCATGGCGCTGTCGATCAGCATCGCCGCATCGTAGCCCTGCATGGCGTAGGTTCCGGGGACGTTGCCATAGGCGGCCTCATAGGCCGCGACGAATTTCCTGCTCTGCGGATTGTTAAGATCGGGCGCCCAATCTGCGCCTCCAAACATACCAACCGCCGCATCCTGCTGCGCCGGCAACGTCGACTCGTCAACCGTGAACGCCGAAAGCACCGGGATCTGATCGGCCAATCCGGCCTGCCGATATTGCTTCACGAGACTGACGCCCATTCCGCCCGGCATGAAGGTGAACACGGCGTCAGGCTTGAGCGAAGCGATCTTGGAAAGCTCTACCTGGAAATCCAGCGTGCCCAGCGGCACGTAGCTTTCCTCGACGACCTCTCCCTTGTAGTCCAGCTTGAACCCGGCCGCCGAATCCTTGCCGGCCTGGTAGTTCGGGACCATCACGTAGACCCGTTTGTAGCCGCGATCCTGCGCGACCTTGCCCAGGATCTCATGCACCTGGTCATTCTGGTAGGAGGTCACGTAGAAGAACGGGCTGCAGTTCTTGCCGGCATAGCTCGAGGGACCCGCGTTCGGGCTGATCAGGAAGGTCTTGGTGTCCGTCACCGGCTTGTGGATCGCCTGAAGGATATTGGAGAAGATTGGGCCGACAACAAAATCGACCTTGTCGCGTTCGAGTAGCCCCTTGACCTTGATGACGGCGGCGTCCGGCTTGAGCTCGTCATCGGCCGCCACGATCTCGACGTCCCGGCCAGCCATCTTGCCGCCGAGGTCCTTGATTGCCAGCGTGAAGCCGTCGCGGACCTGCTGACCAAGCGCGGCCGCCGGACCCGACAAGGTGAGGACTAGGCCGATCTTGATTTTTTCCTGCGCGACCGCCGTACCGGCGAGGCTCGCGAAAAGGGCTACTAATCCCGCCAACTTCAATCGCTCTTTCATCACTTCCCTCCTGCTCGGCCTCGCCCGCCGAATGACGCAAACGCCGGACCCCCAAACCCATCGCAACCAGCAGTTTATTCTGATGATGGTGGCGGCGGCAAGCAAAGCGGGCGCACGCCGACGGCAGTTACCGATAACACGGCGAGCGACATGACGGCATGCAAGGGTCGCGCCAATTGTTTGAAACCTAAAGAAATTTGTTATACGACTTTGTGACCCATTTTACGTTTTGGCTTGCGGGCCGCGCCTAATTGCTTGAAGGTCAAAACAACAGGGGTGCGCCACGGGAGCGTATTTGCCGTCTTGTGGCCATCGCTGGGCTCATTTGCAGGTGCGACCTCTTATGCATGACTCGGATATGATCCTCGATTCAGAGACCAAAGCCGTCGAACTCCCGGAAGATCACGGCAGCGAACTTCGGTTGTGGCTTCGCCTCCTGACCTGCACAACCCTTATCGAAGGCGAGGTCCGCAGCCTCCTGCGCGAGCGGTTCGACGTCACGCTGCCGCGCTTCGACCTGATGGCACAGCTCGACAGGGTTCCGGAGGGAATGACGCTGTCCGACGTCTCGAAGCGAATGATGGTCAGTAACGGCAACGTCACGGGTCTGGTAGAGCGCCTCGTCGAATCCGGCCATCTCGACCGGCGAACCTCGGATAGCGATCGGCGGGTCCAGGTCATCAGGCTGACCAAGGTTGGCCGTGCCGAGTTCCGCAGGATGGCGGCCGAGCACGAAAGGTGGATCGCCGAGATATTTTCCGATCTTTCGCCCAAGGATGTCCGCGAATTGATGCGGCTACTGGCGAAAACCAAGGCGTCGGCGCAAAAGTCCGCCCGGAAACCAGCTTGAAGGACGGCGTGGCCGAAATCGACTACGAGGT
>Ga0075029_100002441_pt1 | contig 10558 bp, 9 predicted proteins | sample LitLauG_LLR_2013_FD_71391 | JGI IMG/M metagenome (GOLD analysis project Ga0075029, IMG submission 71391) | Freshwater sediment microbial communities from North America - Little Laurel Run_MetaG_LLR_2013 | ecosystem: Environmental > Aquatic > Freshwater > Creek > Sediment | place: USA...
TTCTTGGTCTTCGCCGAGACGGCGGCGGAGCGCGTGGCCAAGCGATAGATTGCGATCGCGTTTCGCGCGAAGGGCAGCGCGGCGGCGCGGTCCCCTTGAGCGGCGGCGGCTTGCACGAGCAGCGCGTCGCCCGCTTTGATGAGAATATGCTCGTCGAGCCGCGCGTTGCCGGCGGCGCACGACTCGTAGAGGTCGAAGGCGCGCGCGGCTGACGTCGCTTCGGTGCTCGCATCGCGGCGGCGGCCTGCGGCGATCGCGTCGCTCGTTGCGGCATCGGCTTCCGCGACGCGGCACGTGGGCGGCTCGGCGAAGAGCTCGCCCGCGGGCACCGGGCTAACGGTCACCGACATGTTCCGCCCGTAGCGCGCGAGTGCGATCGTCAGCGGCGTCCCGGCCGGGCCTGCCGAGACGGTCGCGTAGTACTGGGCGGGCGAGGTCAGGGACGCCGCGCCGACGGCGGTGATGACGTCCCCGGGTTCGATCCCGGCGCGTTCGGCCGGCGAGTCCGGCACCACGCGCACGACGAACACGCCGTGCCCGGAGTAGGCGGCGTGCTGGCGGTAACCGTCAGGGATTTCAACGACCTGGGCGCCGAGCGTCGCGGGCTCGCCGTCCTGGGCCTCCGCGGGTACCGTGAGGAGTGCCCAGAGCGCGACGAACGCGACCGCCGAACCGAACGCAGCCTGCATGATAAGTCAGAAATCGTCATTTCGGGCCGCACTACTTAGCGGCGGCGAGCTTAGGCATCGCCCATGCGGACGACGCTTTTCCTCGAGCCCTCTTCCGCACGTCCGGCCATGCCACGGAGTCCGCGATGGTCAAGCCCCGTAACCAAGAGAACGCCCGCGATCTGCCGCGCACCACGGTCCGCGCGCCGAAGGCGGATGCAGAATTCGGCGGCTGGGGCCCGCGTTTGCGCTACTGACCAGAAGTCGCGCGGAGGCCGCGTTCGTTGCGGCCGCCAAGGCGAGACCGGATGTGGGAAGCCCTCACCGCCATCAGCACGGCTTTTACCGCGCTCGTCATTGCCGTTACGGCGATAGCGGCCTTGCGCGAAGTTCGCCTCACCGCGGCTGCAACGCGCGCGGCCGGCGATCAACTGGAGCAGTTGCGTAAAGCGACGCAATTCGAGGGCGCCCTCGAAGTCTTCAAAGAACTCGACGCAGCCGATCAAGTGGAAGCGAGGCGCTTCGTGCAGTTGGACCTCGCGGAGCGTCTCAAGGACGAACGTTTTCGAGAGGAAGTCACGCTCATCGGTGCCGTCGACGAGCGGCAGCACCTGGAGCTTAACGTGTTGCGCTGCTTCGAGCGGATCGGCTTCTATCAGACGAAGGGCTTCGTCGAGAAAGACGTTCTCCTCATGGTGGCATCCGGTCGCATTCTGACGATGTGGAACGCGCTGCGGCCGATCGTCGACCTACACCGGCAGACGCTCGGCAAACGGATGTGGGAGAATTTTGAAGCGCTGTACGAGGAGACCGTCGTGTACATGAAAGCCCGCGAGTTCGATATCGATTCGCAACTCGAACGCTTGAAAGCGACGCGTTAATCCGCGGCGGTGCCGCGCTCCAAAAACACGACCGGCGCCTCACCGAACGCCGTCCGCTCGAACTCCCGATACCCGCACTTCTCCGCGACGCGCAGCGACGCGGCGTTTTCCGCGTGGATCAGGCACACCGTGCGCGTAAATCCCCGCGCGTCGCCCCAGGCGACGACCGCGCGCGCCGCTTCCGTCGCGTATCCCTTACCGTGCGCGCGGGCCGCGAACACGTAGCCGAGTTCCGGCACGCCCCGCATCGAGGGCCCGACCTCGCGTTTGAAATCGGCGAAGCCCGCGTCGCCGACGAACGCGCCCGTCGCCCGCTCCTCGACGGCCCAGTACCCGAACTGCATCGCGGGCCAATGGCCGACGTACTCGAGCAGCCGCAGCCACGCTCGGTTCGCCGTCGGCGGACCGCCGCCGAGGTAGCGCCGCACCACGGGATCGGCCCACATTGCGGCGCACGGTTCGAAATCTCCGAGGCGATGACCGCGCAACCGCAGACGCGCCGTTTCGATGACGGGCACGTTCGGCCATGGAATCGGCGGTGCCGCGTTCATCGCGTCAGATGCGGGAGACGCGCCCGACGCCGTTGACCTCACTCTGCACGTGCGTCGGATTGCCGGTGTAGCGAATCTCGCCGACGCCGTTGATGCTCGCGGTCAGCGTGCCGCTGACGCGCACGCGCACGCTGCCGACGCCGTCGTTTTCGACCGTGACGTCGTGCGCGTCGAGGCCGGTCGTGTCGATCTTACCGGCTCCTTCGAGCGAGACGGTCAAGCGTTCCGCGCGGCCCGAAGCGACGATCTTCGCGGCACCCGCGTTCTCGAGCGACACGTTGCCGCCGGTCAGTCCGGTTACCGCGATCTTTCCCGCGCCCGCATTCGAGATGCCGTGCAATTCCGGAACGTCGATATCCAGTTTCGGTGCGCCGCCGAACGGCGCGAAACCGCTGCGCATACCGACTTCGAGCGTGCCGTCACGGACCTCCGTCGTCACGCGCGCGACTTGGCCGCGGTCGCCGCTCACGACGACGTGCGTGCGGCTCTGACCCGCGCGCACGGTTACCGTAAACGCGCCGTTCACTTCGATGCGCTGAAAGCCCGAAACCGCGCGCGTTTCCGAAACCCGGTCCTCGGCGATGCAGGCCGCGGGCGCGACGGCGAGCAGGGCGCCGGCGAGGGTCGTGGCGAGGCGGCGAAGGCGCGTGCGTTCGATCATGCCCGATGTACGGGGCGAGCGGCCGGGAAGTTTCGCGCCCCGGGCGCCCGTGCGAAGGAGAAGCCGGCCTTCGCGCGGAGCCTAGCGGACGTGCGATATCGTCGGTTGGGGCGCGCGGGCGTCAAGGTTTCGGTCGTGGGGCTCGGGTCGTGGCTCACCTACGGCGGCTCGGTCGAAGAGGAGGCGGCCCGCGCCTGCATCGCGCGCGCTTACGAGCGCGGCGTGACCTTCTTCGACACGGCCAACGTCTACGCGCGCGGCCGCGCCGAGGAAGTCGTGGGCCGGACGCTCGCGGCCTACCCGCGCGACTCGATCGTGCTCGCCACCAAAGTCTATTTTACGATGGGCGACGGGCCGAACGATCGCGGCCTGTCGCGCAAGCACGTCGTCGAACAGTGCCACCATTCGCTGCGGCGTCTCGGCGTCGACTACATCGACCTCTACCAGTGCCATCGCTACGACGTGCAGACGCCGCTCGAAGAGACGTGCGCGGTCATGAACGATCTCGTGCGCCAGGGGAAGATCCTGTACTGGGGCGTCTCCGAATGGAACGCCGATCAGATCGCGGCCGCCGTGACGCTGACGCGCGCGCGAGGGTGGGCCGAACCCGTCAGCAATCAGCCGCAGTATAGCGCGCTCTGGCGCCGCATCGAAGAGCGCGTGCTGCCGGCGTGCGCCGACTTCGGCATCGGCAACGTCGTGTGGTCGCCGCTCGCGATGGGCATCCTCACGGGCAAATACACCGATGCGGCCAAACCGCCGGCAGGCTCGCGCGCGGCCGGACGCGCGGCGGAGATGATGGAAGACTACTTCACGCAGCCGATTCTCGACGCCGTGCAAAAGGTCAAGCCGCTCGCGGCGGAAGCGGGCACAACGCTCGGCGCCCTCGCGCTCGCGTGGTGCTTGCGCCGGCCCGAAGTATCGAGCGTGATCGTCGGCGCGACCAAGCCCGAACACGTCGACGACAACGTCGCGGCCGCCGACCTCGACGTCGGCGCCGACGTTTTCGCCCGAATGGACGCGATTCTCGCGCCCGTCGCGCCGCACGAACCCTACCTGGCCTGAGCGGGCCGGCGCTGCCCGGTAAAGTTCCCGTTCCGGTCGTCCGACGCTGTATCTCAGATGAACGAGCGCTCGTCCTTGGCGAGAGCACGCTCTTGGAGTTGCCCTAGCACATGGCCCGATCCGTGACTTCGTCCCGCGCGGAATCGCGAGGTAAGCGCGTCCGAAAACCGCAGTCGAATCGCCCTGCGACGTGTTGCTGCACCCCGCGCGCCGGCTCGCCGAAGATTTCGCGCCGGGAAGCCATCAAGCTCGGAGTCGCCTTCGCAAGCGTCGCGACCGGCGTCGTGACCCTGCCGCCGGCGCCCGCGTACGCGGGCACCGATCCCGACTTGCCCAACCCGACGCCGAACCCGACCCTGATCCCGGCAGGCTCGCTGATCGTGCCGATGGACACGACCTCGCAGGCGCTCGTCAGCCCCTTCAACATGAAGGCCTACGGCCTCATCCACAAGCTGCTCAACGCCGGCATTCCCGTCATGTGGGCGATCCGAGCCGGCAAAGGCAAGGACGGCATCGACTTCAGCGCGGCGGCGTCACGCGTGCTGCCGTCGGCCATCTCCTCGGCGACGATCAACTTTTCGGGCGGCCCGTTCATCGTCCACTCCGCGTTCGCGAGCGCGGCGATGCCGCTCATGACGGCCTACGGCAACAGCGTCGCGGTCTATTCGCTGACGAACGCGACGACGATCGACATCCGCTACTCGCTCACGTTCCGGCCCACGATCGCCGTCGGCATGGTCAACTCGCAGATCCACACGCAGTACCTGACCGAAGCGGGCATCACCAACTACACGGTCATCGACGTAGCCTCGGGTTTGCTCAACAGCGGTTCGTGCTTCTCGATCGTGACCGAAGCGCACACGACGGATACCTCGGGGGTTCCGGCAGTCACGACGTTTCTCAACAGCGGCGGCAACCTGTTTTGCGAATGTGCCGCGATCATCAACTACGAGCAGCTGGACAACAAACCGCCGACCACCGGAAACTTTCAGACGACGACCGGCTACGTCACCCTCAACGACACGACCAACAATGCGAACGCCATTCAGTATTCCAATCCCGACCTCGCGGTGAATCAGTTCGTCGGCACGCTCAGCGCCAACACGGGCGGCTCCGTGCCGGATTTCGGCCTTCCGCTGAGCGGCGGCGGCTTCCAAAACAACACGTTCATTCTCGATTCGCAAGCGGTCGACAAGAACGGCTACACGCCGATCCTGGTGAGTCAAGGCAAACTCTTGGCCGGCACGCGCGGCTCGAACGTATTCTACCTGGGCGGCCACGACTGGGGAAACCAGGCCGATATTACGACCATGAACGGCCGGCGCGTGTACAACAACGCGCTGCTCGTTCCCACGCTGCGCACCGGCTGTCCCGACATCGAGTTCGGCGCCGCGGTCGGCATCGTCTTCGTCGACAAGAACCGCAACGGGCAGTACGACACCGGTGAAGTGGGTCTCGCCGGCGTCACCGTCACGTTGGTCGGAACGGGCGGCACGTTTACGACGACGACGGATGCGAACGGGAACTACGGATTTGCCGCGCCTCCCGGATCGTACAAGATCACGGCCACGCTCTCGGCCGCGCAGATCGCCGCAGGCTACGTGCTCTCGACGCCGTCGACGAACCCGCAGAACGTCACCCTCACGTCGACGGTGATCACCACCGCGGCGCCGATCGGTTACGATCCGCCCGCGCCCGCCATCACGCTGATCAAGACGTGCTCGTCCGTCGCCGGCAACGGGTGCGCGACCGGCAATCCCGGCGATAACCTCACCTACACGATCACGTTCACCAACGCCGGACACGCGGCCGCATCGGGCTTCGTCATCATCGATCCGATCGTGCCGAGTGCGTACTTCGAAGTCGGCAGCGCCACGGCCGCCTTGGGAACGACCGGCTTGACCGTCGCGATCGCCTACTCGCAAACGGTCGTGCCCGCGCCGTACAACCCGAGTTCTTACGTCTTCGGGTCGTACACGCCGGTGAGCGGCGGCGGCGGCGCGCCGCCGGGATACGATGCGACCGTTACCGCCATTCGCTGGACGTTCAGCGGCAGCTTGAGCCAGACGGCTCCCAACAATACCGGCAGCGCCTCGTTGACTAATCGCATCGCGTAAGGACCGAACTTTCGCGCCGCGGCGCGTTTAGAGCGAACCCATCGCGGTGGCGAACCAGACGCCCGAACCGAGCAAATTCTGACCGCCGTCCGCCACGAGCACGGTGCCCGTCACGTACGACGCGAGCGGCGAGGCGAGGAACACGGCCACCGCGCCGATGTCGTCGACGCTGCCGAAGCGGCCGAGCGGCACGAGTTTGGCCATCTTCGCTTTGCCTTCGCCGGTCGGCGCGAGGCGGCGCATCCCTTCGGTCCCGTCGATCGGCCCGGGCGCGACGCTGTTGGCGCGGATGCCGAACTTGCCCCAATCGACCGCGAGGTCGCGCATGAGCATGTCGACGCCGGCTTTGGCTGCCCCGACGTGCGCCTGATACGGATACGGCGTGAAAGCCTGGCCGGCCGATACGAAGACGATCGAACCCTTGGTTTCCTTCAGTTGCTCGAAGGCGGCGCGGCATGCGTGAAACGATCCGAGCAGATCGATGTCGACGACCGACTTGAAACCGTTGGGCGAGATGGCTTCGGCCGAGGCCGGAAAGTTGCCGGCGGCCCCGCAGACGAGCGTCGAGATCGGGCCGTGCGCCGCGCGCGCCGCCGTCATCGCCGCTTCGAGCGCCGCGTAGTCGCGGACGTCCGCGCTCTGCGCGAACACCTCGCCGCCCAGCGCGCGCAGTTCGGCGACCGCGCCGTCGAGACGCTCCTGCGAGCGGCCGCAGATCGAGATCTTGGCGCCGACCGCAGCAAAATTCTTAGCAATTCCCAGGTTGATGCCGCTGCCGCCGCCGGTCACGAAGACGTGCTTGCCTGAGAAAAGACCGGGCGAGAAAACGTCGGTGATCGTCACGCGGGCGACCTTCTTGTGCCGGGCGGGCGCCTCCCGTACGCGCGCCGCGCGGAATGTGAGCCCTCGGGCGTGTGAGGTCCGTCACGTACTGCAGGGCCCCGGCCACCGCATCGCGTCTTTTACAGGGGTCTCCCCTCTGCCCATTGCCCGCGAGGTCCCCCTTCCGTGCGTTTCATTACGAAACGACTTTTACTATCCGCATCGCTCGTCTCGCTCGCCGGATGTGCGAGCGCCGGCGGCTCGACACCCGCCGGCGTTCCCGGCACGGTCGCCGGTACGTCGCTCGCCCGCGCGGCGCGGTCGCCGCAGATTCCGCCGAACACGATCAAGCACGTGATCATCATCCTACAGGAGAATCGGAGCACCGATAATCTCTTTCACGGTCTGCCGGGTGCCGACACCGCGAACAGCGGCTACGATTCGCACGGCAATCAAATCCCGCTCGTTCCGATCCATTTGGCGCAGAATTTCGACCAGTCGCATCTCCATCAGGCGTTCCTCAACGCTTACAACAACGGGCAGATGAACGGGGCCAACCTCAACAAGCCCCAATGCGTCGGCGGCAAGCATTGCGGCTCGATTCCGCCCAACGCGAATTACTCGTACGTGCCGCGCAGCGACGTCGCGGAGTACTTTTCGCTCGCCGAAGAGTTCACGTTCGGCGACGAAATGTTCCAAACCAATCAAGGCCAGAGTTACCCGGCGCACCAGTTCATCATTGCGGGCACGTCGGCGCCTTCGACCGGCAGCAACTTGTTCGTCGCCGACAATCCGATCGCCGGCACCGCCGGCTGCACGGCCCCGCGCAACTCGCTCGTCCCCGAAATCGATCCCGCGGGCCACGAGAACCAGACGACGTATCCGTGCTTCGAACACGCCACGCTGATGGACGAACTCGACGCGCAGAATCTCACCTGGAAGTACTACGCCAACTCGGGCTATTCGATTTGGAACGCGCCGAACTCGATCCAGCACATTCGCCTCGGGCCGGATTGGAACAACGACGTCGTCCCCGAAACGCGCATCCTCCAGGACATCAGGAACGGTAACCTGGCGAACGTGTCGTGGGTCAATCCCAATGCCAACGATTCCGACCATCCCGGCATCAACGACGGCAGCGGGCCTTCGTGGGTGGCTTCGATCGTCAACGCGATCGGGCAGAGCGCGGATTGGCGCGACACGGCGGTGTTCGTGACCTGGGACGACTGGGGCGGCTGGTACGATCACGTGGCCCCGAGCGTGATCAACTCGTACGAATACGGCCTGCGCGTTCCGCTGATCGTCGCGTCGCCGTACGCCAAGAACGGGTACGTTTCGCACGTCACGCACGATTTCGGCAGCATCTTGAAATTTACGGAAGAAGCGTTCGGCTTACCGTCGCTCGGCTACGCCGATTCGCTCGCCGACGATCTTTCGGATTGCTTCGATTTCGGTGCCAAGGCGCGCAAGTTCCGGCCCATTCCGAGCCGCCACGACGCGGACTGGTTCATCAACCATCGCGCGCCGACCGCGCCGATCGAAGACGACTGAATGCGGCCCGCTCGCGCGCTCGCGGCCGGCGCCGCGCTGGTTTGGCTCTGCGCCTGCAGCGGCGGCGGTGGGTCTTTGCTCGGCGCGGGCGCGAGCCCGGATTCGCCGGCCGCGCGCGGATTTGCCGCCGCGGCGAGCGGCATTCCGCTCGGCAAGATCCGCCACGTCGTCATCGTCATGCAGGAAAACCGGTCGACGGACAACTTGTTCCACGGGCTTCCCGGCGCGGACACCGTCAACAGCGGCCTCGACTCCCACGGTCATCAGATCCCGCTGCAAGAGGAACCGCTGGTCGAGAGCTACGACTTCATGCACAACCACACCGCGTTCGTCAACGCCTACGATAAGGGCAAAATGGACGGGGCCGATCGCAACAAGACGTATTGCGGCATCCTCGGGAAGTGCCCGCCGCACGCAAACTACTCGTACGTGCGGCAAAGCGACGTCGCCGAGTATTTCACGCTCGCCGAGCAGTACGCGTTCGGCGACCGGATGTTCCAGACCAATCAAGGCGAGAGTTACCCCGCACATCAGTTCATCATCGCCGGAACGTCGGAGCCGTCGGTCGGCAGCAACCTGTTCGTCTCCGAAAATCCGAACGAGCCGAACGAAGTCGGTTGCAAGGCGCCGCATGGAGCGACGGTGCCCGAGATCGATCCGGGCGGCAAGGAGAACCAGTCGACCTATCCGTGCTTCGAGCATCCCGTGCTGATGGATTTGCTGCGCGAGCGAAACCTGACGTGGAAGTATTACACGAACGCCAGCGACTCGATCTGGAACGGACCGAATTCGATCAAGCACATCCGCCTCGGTTCGGGCTGGGAAAACGTCGTCGTGCCGGAGTCGCGCGTGCTCGACGATATCGCCAAGGGCCGGCTCGCAAACGTCGCGTGGGTCAATCCCAACGTGCACGATTCCGACCATCCCGGCGTGAGCGACGGCACGGGCCCGTCGTGGGTCGCCTCGATCGTCAACGCGGTCGGCAAAAGCCCCGATTGGAAGAGCACGGCGATCTTCGTGACCTGGGACGACTGGGGCGGGCTCTACGATCACGTTGCGCCCACCATATACGATTCTTACGAGTACGGGTTGCGCGTGCCGCTCATCGTCGTCTCGCCGTACGCCAGAAGCGGTTACGTCTCGCACGTGACGCACGACTTCGGCAGCATCTTGAAGTTTACGGAGGAAGCGTTCGGTTTACCGTCCCTCGGCTTCGCCGACGCGCGTGCCGACGATCTTTCGGACTGCTTCAATTTCGGCGCGCCGGCGCGAGCGTTCCAGCCCATTCCGAGCCGTCACGACGCGCGGTACTTTCTCTCGCAGCCCGAACCGTCCGGGCCGGCGGATTCCGATTGAGGGCATCCGTCGGCAGGCTGGCAGCGATCGCACTGGTTTCGACGCTCGGTGCATGCTCCGCCGGGGGATCGCTCGCGACCGGCGCCGGTTCGCCTCCGGCGGCACGCGCGCGTCAGATCGAACGCGGCATCCCGCTCGGAACGATTCGCCACGTGATCGTGATCGTTCAGGAAAATCGCTCGACCGACAACCTCTTTCACGGGCTGCCCGGCGCGGATACGGCCAGCAGCGGCCTCGACTCCAACGGAAATACGATCGTCTTGCGGGCGGCGCCGCTCGTCGAATCGTACGATTTCCCGCATACCCATAAGGCGTTCCTCAATGCCTACGACGGCGGCAAGATGGACGGTGCGAATCTCAACCACGCGGAGTGCAATAATTCGCCGTTTTGCCGCGTTCCCGATTTGAATTACTCGTACGTGCAGCGAAGCGACGTCGCCGAATATTTCACGCTGGCCGAGCGCTACGCGTTCGGCGACCGGATGTTCCAGACCAATCAAGGCGAGAGCTACCCCGCGCACCAGTTCATCATCGCCGGAACGTCGGAGCCGTCGGTCGGCAGCAACCTGTTCGTCTCCGAAAATCCGCTCAGCGCCGTCGGCTGCAAGGCACCGCCGAATTCGTTCGTTCCCGAGATCGAGCCCAACGGCAAGGAAGATTTGCTGACGTATCCGTGTTTCGAGCATCCCGTGCTGATGGATCTGCTCGACGCGAAGAACCTGACCTGGAAGTACTACGCCAATCAAAGCGACTCGATTTGGAACGGGCCGAACTCGATCGAGCACATCCGCCTCGGGCCGGGCTGGGAAAACGTCGTCGTGCCGGAGTCGCGCGTGCTCGACGATATCGCCAAGGGCCGGCTCGCAAACGTCGCGTGGGTCAATCC
>Ga0075029_100002444_pt1 | contig 10549 bp, 9 predicted proteins | sample LitLauG_LLR_2013_FD_71391 | JGI IMG/M metagenome (GOLD analysis project Ga0075029, IMG submission 71391) | Freshwater sediment microbial communities from North America - Little Laurel Run_MetaG_LLR_2013 | ecosystem: Environmental > Aquatic > Freshwater > Creek > Sediment | place: USA...
ATCATTCGCTGCTCTCGATCGAGGCGCTGCGCAAGCGCAGCATCGATCTGTTGGGCATTGCCTTCATCGGCGACGGCAATCCCGAAACTGAGCGGGCGATCTGCGAGATCGGAAGGGTGCGGCGATTGGGACGTCTGCCGCTGATCTCGCCTCTGACCGGGAGCGCGTTGCGCGCGGCCTTTGCGGCGGCGTTCGACCCGGCCGATTTCGGTGCATGATGTTCAGGCAGGCGTCACCGATCTGGCACCCGTTCACGCAACATGCGCTGCAGGGCGAAATGGTCAAGGTTGTGCGCGCCTCCGGGGCCTATCTGCATACGGCGGACGGCCGCCGCATCATCGATGCCATCTCGTCCTGGTGGGTCGTCACCCATGGTCACTGCCATCCGCACATCGTCGGCGCCATTCAGCGGCAGGCGGAAAAGCTCAACCAGATCATCTTTGCCGGCCATACGCATGAGCCGGCGGAGGAAGTCGCCGCAGCGCTTCTGAAGCTGACACCGCGCGGCCTCGACCATGTATTCTTCTCCGACAGCGGTTCGACCAGCGTGGAGGTCGCGCTCAAAATGGCGCTCGGTTACTGGCACAATATCGGCAAGCCGCGAACGCGCATCGTCGTGATGCGGCACTCCTATCACGGCGACACCATCGGCGCGATGTCGGTTGGTGCGCGCGGCGTCTTCAACGCGCCCTATGGTGCGCTGTTGTTCGACGTGACCACGGTGCCGTTTCCAGCCAGTGGTCACGAGCAGGCGAGTCTTGATGCGCTCGAGGCTGCGACCCGTAACCACAAGCCGGCCGCCTTCATTGTCGAGCCGTTGATCCTGGGCGCCGGCGGGATGCTGATGTACCCAGCATGGGTGCTCAAGGAGATGAAACGGATCTGCGAAGCCGCTGGTGTCCTGTTCATCGCGGACGAGGTCATGACCGGCTGGGGCCGCACCGGAACCATGTTCGCCTGCGAGCAGGCGGACGTCTTGCCCGATATCGCCTGCTATTCGAAGGGCCTCACGGGCGGCTCGCTGCCGCTCGCCGTCACGCTCTGTCGGCGTGAAATTTTCGATGCGCATTTTTCCAAAGACCGCAGTCGTACATTCTTCCATTCAAGCTCGTATACGGCAAACCCGATCGCCTGCGCGGCTGCCAACGCGAACCTCGATTTGTGGCAGGACCCCGGGGTGCGCACGCGCGTTGCCGCGGTCGCCGCGATGCAGGAGAGGGCCGTTGCGCCGCTTCGCGGCGATGAGCGATTCAAGAATGTCCGCCGAACCGGCACGATCACCGCGTTCGAGCTTGAGGCACACGATGCCGGTTACCTCGCCGGTATCGGTCCCAGGCTTCTGTCCTTCTTCGGCAACCGAAATCTCCTGCTGCGCCCGCTCGGCAACACGATCTATGTGATGCCGCCCTATTGTGTCACGCAAGCCGACCTCGACGAGATCTACGCCGCGATTTTGGATGCGGCAGGTATCATGCCGACGCGGGAAAGTTTTTGATCGGGTCCCTTATGGCGAAGCAGTTGAAACGGCAGGCCCAGGGTCTTGCAATTGCGGCTGGCAGCGAGAGCCACCTTTATCGGAAGGTGATCCTCCGGATCATTCCTTTCATCTTCGTCTGCTATGTTCTGAACTACGTCGATCGCGTCAATGTCAGTTTCGCCAAGCTGCAGTTTCAGGGCGATCTGCACCTGAGCGATGCGAGCTACGGTCTCGGCGTCGGCCTGTTTTACGTCGGCTACATCCTGTTCGAAGTGCCGAGCAATCTGCTGCTGCAGCGGATCGGAGCGCGCAGGACGATTACAAGAATCATGTGCTTGTGGGGTCTCACCTCGATGGCCATGGCCTTCGTCACGAGACCCGTGGAATTCTATCTGGCCCGCGTTCTGCTGGGAGCTGCTGAAGCCGGGTTCTTTCCCGGCGTCATCCTGTATCTGACATTCTGGTTTCCGAACCGGCTGCGTGCGCGGGTAACGTCGTTTTTTGTGCTTGCAATTGCTGTGTCGGGGATGATCGGGGGGCCGATTTCCGGCGTCATCATGCAGCAGTTTGAAGGTTTTTTCGGACTAAGGAGCTGGCAATGGCTTTTCCTCATCGAGGGATTGTTGCCGGTGGCGATGGGTGTTGCGGCATTCTTCGTGTTGGACGATCGCCCAGGCGATGCGGCGTGGCTGTCGGCGGCCGAAAAGCAATTGCTGACCGCCAACCTTTCGGTTGAAAGGCGACCGGAAAGTCATTCCGCCTTGCAGGCCTTGCTGTTTGCGCTGAAGAGGCCAATGCTGTGGATGGCGACCTTTGGCTATTTCTCGGTCACCTGGGCCGGCACAGTCCTGAATTTCTGGACGCCGACGATCATCCAGCGCTCGGGTGTTGGCAACGTGCTCTTTGTCGGCTTGCTGTCGGCGGTGCCTTATACGCTCGGCGCCATCGGCATGCTCGTTCTCTGCCAAAATTCCGATCGGACGCTCGAGCGGCACTGGCATTTCTTCGCCGCTGTCTTCATGGCGGCTTGCGCCGCAGTTGCAATCGCATTCTTCAGCTCGAATTCGTTTCTCTCGATCGCCTGTCTCGCTGTGCTTGCGATCGGTTATCTATCTGCCATTGCACTTTTCTGGACGATTCCGACCGGCTTTCTTTCCGAAAAGGAGCAGGCGGGCGGTATCGCTTTCATCAGTAGCGTCGGTCAGATCGGAAGCCTGCTGGCTCCGGTGCTGTTCGGATACATTTCCGACCGCACGGGGAGCCTTGCCATCGGGGTCGGCGTCGTTGCGTTGGTGTTGACCGTGGGCGGATGCTCCATCGTGAGCTTGAAGTTCCTCCGCCGCAGGGAGCCGATGCGACCGTTTCATTCCAATGTCGCCAATGTCGATCAACATTAGTGGCTGTTTCATTAATTCCAGCTAACCATGATTCGCAAGTGACGATGTGACGACGCAATTGTCATTCGGCGATAGGTGCTCAAATGCTCGGCAATCTGCGGATATCTTACAAACTGTTGATGATGATCGGCTTGTTGGTGCTCGGCATCGCCGCTGTGGCCGGCGTTGGCCTGTCGGCCTTGTGGAGCAATCTTTTGGAGGATCGCAAGGCCAAGCTGCAGGACCTCGTGCTGATGGCACGACAGGCGCTCGAACTCGACTATCAGGCGTCGAAACAAACGGGGCTTTCCGAGGCGCAAGCCCAGGAACGCGGCCAGGTATTGATGCGCACATTCCGTTTCGGCAACGGCGATTACTTCTATGCGTTGAACGCACAGGGCATCGTGATGGCCAACGCCAACCCGAAGATCGAAGGCAAGAACCTGTACGATGTGGCGGATCCCGATGGCGTCTTCTTCGTGCGCAAAACCCTTGAACTCGCGGCGAGCGGGGGAGATTTCGCTTTCTATCGTTTCCCCCGCGCGGCAGGCGGAGAGCCGCTCCCGAAGGTGTCGTTCGCTGTCCAATTCAAGCCGTATGGCTGGGTGATCGGCGCGGGGGTTTATCTCGACGATGTCCATGCGATCTTTTGGTCCCAGGTGCGTCAGATGGGGATGATGGCCGGCTTTGCGCTGCTGCTGATCGGCGGGCTGTTTGTACTGCTCAGCCGCAGCATCGCGGACCCGATCAATGCCATGGCGGCGGCGATGCGAAAGATCGCCGAGGGCGACACGTTGACCATGATCCCCGCCCTGGATCGGCGCGACGAAGTCGGAGCCATGGCGCAGTCGGTGCAGATATTCAGGGACAAGATGATCGAGGCGACGCGGCTGCGCGGCGAGCAGGATTCGCTGAAGGCGCAGGCCGACGGCGAGAAGAAGCTCCTTCTCGGCAAAATGGCCGATGAGTTCGAGCGCGGCGTCCGCGCCTCGCTCGACAAGCTGGCCGGAGCCGCTTTGGAGATGCGGACCACGTCGAAGAGCCTGTCGGCGACCGCCGGCGAAGCCAGCCATCAGGCTACTTCCGTCGCGACCGTGGCGGAGCAGGCATCGGCCAATGTGCAGACGGTTGCGGCTGCCACCGAGGAGTTGTCGTCGTCGGTTTTGGAAATCGCACGTCAGGTGACGCAATCGACCGAGATCGCGGGCCAGGCGGTCGCCGAAGCGAACCGCACCAACGTCACGGTGCAGGGTCTTTCCGAAGCCGCGCAGAAAATTGGCGATGTGGTCAAACTGATCAGCGACATTGCGAGCCAAACCAATCTCCTGGCGCTCAATGCCACGATCGAGGCGGCCCGCGCCGGCGAGGCGGGAAGGGGCTTTGCTGTCGTCGCCAACGAGGTCAAATCGCTGGCCAGCCAGACCGCGAAGGCAACCGACGAAATATCCTCGCAGGTTGGCGCGATGCAAAACGCCACCGCGGAAGCGGTTCAAGCCATCGAAAGCATCGGCCGCACGATCGGGGCGATCAACGAGATCGCCTCGGCCATTTCGGTCGCCGTCGAGCAGCAGGGCTCGGCGACGACAGAGATTGCACACAACGTGCAGAAGGCAGCCCAAGGCACCAACCAGGTATCGAGCAATATTGCAGCGGTCAACCGTGAGACCGGCAAGACGGGATCGGCGGCCAACCAGGTCTTGTCATCGGCAGAACAGCTCAGCAGCCAGGCCGCGACGCTGCGATCCGATGTCGACCGCTTCCTCGCCAGTATTCGCGCGGCCTGAATCACTCCACGCATCCCACCCTCGCGACTTCGTGCTCCATTGCAGCACCTTTGGCGGAGCCGGCGGTGCGACACCCGCCCAAACCCGCCGGCACAGGGCATTTCCTGACGGCCTTGTCTATGCCAATAAGATAACGACATAAGGTCTCAAACCCCGCGTGAGGCCGAATTGTTGATCAATTGGCAGCCAACGTGACCGAGCACAACAACCGCTTTTCCGTCGCCCCGATGATGGACTGGACCGACCGGCACTGCCGCGTCTTCCATCGCCTGATGACGCGCCGTGCGCGGCTCTATACCGAGATGCTGACGACAGGGGCCATAATCCATGGCGATCGGCGCAGGCTGCTTGGTTTCGACGCGAGCGAGCATCCGGTGGCGTTGCAGCTTGGCGGCTCGGACCCGCGTGATCTCGCCACCAGCGCCAAAATCGGTGAGGATTTCGGCTATGACGAAATCAATCTGAATGTCGGCTGCCCCTCGGACCGCGTCAAGGAGGGCCGGTTTGGTGCCTGCCTGATGGCGGAGCCTGATCTTGTCGCCGACGGTGTCGCTGCGATGAGGCGGGAGGTGAAAATCCCTGTCACCGTGAAATGCCGGATCGGCATCGACGACCAGGATCCGGAAGCCGCGCTTGATACGCTTGCTCGCAGCGTGGTTGCGGCCGGTGCCGACGCGCTGATCGTTCATGCCCGCAAGGCCTGGCTCAATGGGTTGTCACCGAAGGAAAATCGGGACATCCCGCCGCTCGACTACGACCGGGTCTATCGGCTCAAGGCTTCCATGCCTGACGTGCCCGTCATCATCAATGGCGGCATTGGCAGTCTTGCCGAAGCCCGCCATCACCTCGCCCATGTTGATGGCGTCATGCTGGGCCGCGCCGCCTATCGAGAGCCGTGGCGGCTGATTGCGGTCGATCCCGAACTGTTCGGCGAGGCTGCACCCTTCGCGACCGTGAAAGAGGTGTTCGAGGCGATGAGGCCTTACATCGAGAAAGAACTCGCGCAAGGTACCCGATTGCATTCGATCGCGCGGCATTTCGTCGGCGCGTTTCATGCAGTGCCCGGCGCGCGTGCGTTTCGACGCCACCTCGCCGAGCATGGTGTGAGGGCGGGCGCCGGCGTCGGCGTTCTCAGCGATGCGGTCGCGCTTGTCGAAGAACGCAGGCCTGTCGCGATCGCGGCGTAAACGCGAATTCGTCCGACTTCAGCTCATCGCGTTTTCAGGGATAGCCGCGCAGCACCAGGCTGTCGGCATGCACCTCCCAGCTTTCCAGCCGGTCCAGGAAACTCATGCCGAGCAGATTGGTTTTCATCTGTCCGTGCGGCACCACGAGCGCCGGTACCGAACGCTCGACAAGCTTGCCGACGGCAAGCCGGTCGAGCGTCAGCCGTGCCGCCTTGGCGTGACCGCCCGCGGTCTGGACATCGACGTCATATTCGAGCAATTCGAGCGGCAGCCCGATCGCCTTCGCCGTCTCGTAGGTCAGGACGACCGAGGTTGCGCCTGTATCGATCACCATCGCCGTGGTTACGCCGTTGATTTTTACTTGCAGCGCGAATTCACCGGCCTGCCCGCGCGAAATCTGCACGGTGCGCGCTGCGGATGGTGTCCGATTGTGCAGCAATCCGGAGACGGTGCTCTTTGCGCGCGCGATCCGGGTGGGATCGCCATAGGCGACGACCGCGCCGGCGGTCGCCACCAGCACGGCAATGACAAGCAGGATACGGTTCACAGCACGCCTCGCACGGATACCCGCATCAATCGCTTGTCGCAGGGGCGATCGGTTGAAGCTGCGCCAATCCAGCCTCGGCCATCCGCGCCGGCAATTGCGCCATCAAAGCCTGCCGCTCTGCGCTCTCCATGCGGTGCCAGCGCGCGATCTCGGCAAGCGTGCGGCCGCAGCCGAAACACAGATTGCTTCTCGGGTCGAACACGCAGACTGCGATACACGGCGTTTCTGTGCTCATCTATCGATAGTGAAACGAATTCGGTGATTTGCCAATCCCGCCTCTATAATCCGGTGCCGGCGCTCATGATCGGCTTGTGACGGGGCCTGCGCTTGTCTTCGCTGGGACCTGGGCTCGCCTCCGGTTGCAGTGGCGGAGCGTCGTCGGACATCGGCGCCAGCGCCGACATCACGCGCTCCGGCGGCACGGTGACGATCACTTCGGTGCCGATGCGCAGCTTCGATTTCAGCGTGAAGGTGCCGCCATGCATGTCGATCAGGCTTTTTGCGATCGGAAGGCCAAGCCCGGCGCCCTGTTCGGCGGACTTGATCGAATTGGAGCCCTGGCCGAAGGAAGCGAGCACGATCGGAATTTCATCTTCCGCGATCCCCGAGCCGGTGTCCTTGACGCTGAGATACTGCCCGCCGGACGCGGTCCAGCCCACCTTCAGCCAGATCTCACCGCCTTGCGGCGTGAACTTGATGGAATTCGATAGGAGATTGAGCACGATCTGACGTATCGCGCGCTCGTCGCCCCAGATCCGCGGCATGCCCTGCTCGAAAACCTCGTGAATGGTGATGCCGCGGCTGGAGGCGCGCAGCTTCAATAAATGGTTGCAATCGGAGACCACATGCACCAGCGAGACCGCCTCCTCGTTGAGTTCGTAGCGGCCGGCCTCGATCCGCGACAGGTCGAGGATCTCGTTGATCAGATTGAGCAGGTGCACGCCCGAATTGTGAATGTCGGCCGAATATTCCTTGTAGACCGCGACCGCATGCGCGCCGAAAATCTCGCTCTTCATGACTTCCGAAAAGCCGAGGATTGCGTTCAGCGGCGTTCTCAATTCATGGCTCATCTGGGCAAGGAAGCGCGATTTTGCGACGTTGGCCGCCTCCGCGCGGTGGCGCGCCTCGTCGGAAATCGCTTTCGCCTGTTCGAGTTCGCCGATCAGCGCGTCCTTTTCGGCACGCGCTTCCAGCGTTGCCAAAGTCGTCGAATGCAGGCGGTGGGCGAGCAGCGCGAAGTATCCTTCTGCGGCCAGCGCAAGCAGGGCCAGCACGTAGTTGTCGAACGATCCGTTCAGCACGAAATTCACCGCAATCGCCGAGGACACCGGGGCGGTTGCGGCAAGGGCTGCAATCGGCAGGCTCGCCGCGAGCATGCTTGATACCGCGATCACAAGCAGCATCAAAAACATGATCAGCGTGTTCGAAACAGCATCGAAGCTCGCCGGATGGATCAGTAGCGCCATCCAGCACAGGCCGTAAAGCAAATCGAGCAGGACAAAGCGCGTGCGCCATTTGCGCGTTGCCGTAAGCGACGGCGGTTCGGCGAGAAATTTGCCGCAGCAGCGGATGATGGCGATATGGATGCAGAGCAGGCCGCAGGTCCATGCCGCGGCGGAGACCAATGGCATCCAGAAGCCGAACAACAGGCCGGTCGCCACCACCAGCAGCATGATGACATAGGATGCCGACACGCGCGTCTGCGCGTACTGGCGGAGCAGTTCGCGATCGAAAGCCGGACGGGTTCCGCTGGTCGACGTTAACCGGTCGCGCGCCTCGCGCACCCGCTGAGCGGCCGCGCGCCTGTTGGGAGCAGGCGCGGCGGCTGGCGATTCAGCCGGAAGCTGCACGACTTCCGGCTTTTCAACGGGTTTACTCATCAAACAACACAAATCCTGCCCGCCGCGAGGTGCGAGCCTTTGCATTGTCTATCTCTGCCGCCAAATCATTAAGAGCTGGCTTAAAGAGCTAAAGAATTACGTTAAGGAGTGGTTAAGTGCGGCCTTCGCGGATCGCGCTGTTGTCTTTGGGGTAATGGCGGCCAGTCCGGCAAGAACCGATGGTAGTCGCGGCCGACAGGTTTGTCGAAAAGCTTCTGTCGGCGGCCTGCAACGTCTGGCTCCTCAGGAATATTGGCTCTCGAGCGGTGTCGGATGCATTGGGGTTGGCGCCAATAGGAGAGATGTATGCCGAAACTCGCGGTCCGGATTCTAGTCGTCTCGATGTTGACGACATCGCTATTGGTCATGCCCATCGTCACGTGGGCTAATGCGGCGACGACGAGCCACAAGCACATCAAGAAGAGGGTGAGGGTAGTGCACCAGAGCCCCAAACTCGCCGATCCCGGAGCTAACCCGTTTGCCTCCAAGTACGAAGATGATTTTGATCGCAGAAACGCCGGAGGCGGAGGCGGCTATTGAGGCCCCCGGGTTATTTCCTCGACCCCAGCAATCAAGTTCGTCACGGCGGGGCTGGTCCCGGCCATCGCTTCGCCCAACTGTTCCAGCAAAGACGTGGATGCCCGGCATAAAGCATGCATAAAGCCGGGCATGACGAAAACGAATAATCCAAAGAAGCGGTCGAAGGTTAGCGCTCCAGCCGCGCCAGCAGGCTCGATGTGTCCCATCGCTTGCCGCCCATCTTCTCGACTTCCGCATAGAACTGGTCGACCAGCGCGCTCACGGGCAGGTTGGCGCCGTTGCGGCGCGCCTCGGCGATGCAGATCGACAAGTCCTTGCGCATCCATTCGACCGCGAAGCCGAAATCATACTTGCCTTCGTTCATGGTCTTGTAGCGGTTCTCCATCTGCCAGGATTGCGCGGCGCCCTTGGAGATGGTGTCGATCACGGCGGCAACATCGAGCCCGGATTTCTTGGCGAAATGGATGCCCTCCGAAAGTCCCTGAACGAGGCCGGCGATGCAAATCTGGTTGACCATCTTGGTCAACTGGCCGGCACCCGCCGGACCCAGCCGTTTGCACATCCTGGCGTAGGCGGCGATGATCGGCTCGGCTCCCGCATAGGCGTCCTCGCTGCCGCCGCACATCACGGTCAGCACGCCGTTCTCGGCGCCGGCCTGGCCGCCGGACACGGGCGCATCGACAAACTTGAAGCCCAGTTTGTTGGCCTCTGCGTCGAGCCCGCGAGCGATCTCGGCGGATGCGGTGGTATGGTCGACAAAGGTCGCCCCTTTTTTCATGCCGGCAAAGGCGCCATCCGCCCCGATCGTGATGGCACGAAGGTCATTGTCGTTGCCCACGCATGCCATGACGAAGTCCTGGCCCTCGGCAGCGGCCTTCGGCGTCGGCGCGGTCTTGCCGCCGAATTTCTCCGCCCATGCCTTGGCCTTGGCCGGCGTCCTGTTGAATACCGTCACCTCATGGCCGCCCTTGACGACCAGATGTCCCGCCATGGGGAAGCCCATGACGCCGAGACCGAGAAAAGCGACTTTAGCCATGTGTGAACCCTGAAATTTGCCGGCGCGGTGTTTCGGCCGGACATTGTACTGAAGAGGATGGTGGACTGGTCCGCGCTCGAAACAGGCCACTGGAACCCGCCGCATGCCGTGCCGCGCGAAAGGGCACGGCCTTGGTTTGGCGGGCCGGGATGGTTTTATGATAGGATGAGGCGATAGTCGAGATTTCAAGAAAAAAGGGAGTGAGAACACATGGGAATGAGCGTTGGCGTGCTCGACCATTTCAACATCCGGACCCGGAACCTCGCCGATACCGTTCGGTTCTATGAAGATGTCCTGGGATTACAGAAGGGCGATCGGCCGAACTTCGCCTTTCCGGGAGCGTGGATGTACAGCGAGGGCAAGGCGGTGGTCCACCTGGTGGATATTTCGCCCACCGACGAGCCGCAGAAGCCCGATTCCGGTGTCGTCCATCATGTCGCCTTTGCCAGTCAGGGCTTTGCCGCCATGAAACAGCGGCTCAAGTCCAGGGGGATGGCGTTCGACTCGCGACAGGTTCCGGGCGGCGATCTCTGGCAAATCTTCGTCAACGATCCCAACGGCGTCATGATCGAGTTGAATTACGAGGCTGCCAAGGAGCAGGACGCAGGATCGGCGCCGGCCGAGCGTGCGGATGATTTCGGCAGGAGGTAGCCTTTTGAGCGGGATCGCTCTATGGGTCGCATCCGAATATTGCATAGCGTTTTCGAGCGAAGTGGACTCCG
>Ga0075029_100002447_pt1 | contig 10544 bp, 6 predicted proteins | sample LitLauG_LLR_2013_FD_71391 | JGI IMG/M metagenome (GOLD analysis project Ga0075029, IMG submission 71391) | Freshwater sediment microbial communities from North America - Little Laurel Run_MetaG_LLR_2013 | ecosystem: Environmental > Aquatic > Freshwater > Creek > Sediment | place: USA...
GAGCCAGGCTCCCAGAAGACCGAGCGCGGCGCCGGCAACGGTCCAGCGCACGATGTTTGAAAGGACCATTTTCAAAACGCTTTGAGGAGTAGCGCCGAGAGCTATGCGAATACCGATTTCGCGAGTTTGCTGCGCGACCAGGAATCCGACAACTCCGTAGATGCCGATTCCCGCGAGCAAAACGCCGATGCCGGCGAACAAAGACAGCAGAACGGCCGTGAATCGGGGCCGCTGCACCAGCTTCCCGACGCGCGTGGTCATGCCTTCGATGGTGACAGGAACGGTCGGATCGATGGCCGCAGTTTCCGAACGAATCCACTGAGCGACAACTTGGGGATTGATGGCGCTCTGAACGATGACGTGCGCGGAGCGAAAGTAGCCGTCCGGCTCATTTTTCCAAGGAATGTAAAACTCGGGGTCGGCGGGCGCGGCGAGGCCGTTGTTCTTGACGTCTCCGGCGATGCCGACGATGGTGCGCCAATTGTTCTGCGAACCGAAGCGAAACAATTTGCCAAGTGGATCTTCTCCCTTGGAGAAGAGCTTTCTCGCCAGCGATTCACTAAGGATTGCGGGTCTCTCCGCAGGCGAGCGATCCTCTTCGCTGAAGGCGCGGCCGCGGACGATAGGAATTCCCAGTGCCGGAAAATAGCCAGGAGTGACGTAGCGGTAGCCAATCATTCCTCCGGTGCCTTCACTGAATTTGGCGTGGTTGGGAATTTCGATGGACGAAAGAAACGTTGCTTGCATGCCGCCGGAAGGGGGCAGCGTGTCGCTCAAGGCCAGCGCGGTGACGCCTGGCATTTGCTTCAGCCGGGATTCGACCTGATCGAAGAAGGCTAATTGTTTCGCGGAGTCCGGATAACGGTACTCGGCGAGATCGATTCCTGCGTTGATGACGCTTTTCGTGTCCATGCCAAGCGCAACGGTTTCGAGCTTCCAGAGGCTGCGGAGAAGCAGGCCAGCTCCGGCGAGAAGAATCAGAGAGACGGCAATCTGCACGGTGACCAGCAACTGGCGAAGCGCGCCGCGCGAGGTCGCGTGGATCTCTTTTCCCGTCAGCAATTCGGGGGCGGGACGGCGCAGCGCCGAAGCCAGCCCGAAGAGAAGGCCTGACAAGATGGAGACGCCGAGCGTAAAAAACAGCACACGAACGTCGATGGCGGCCTGCTCCAGCCGCGGAATTCCTTCGGGCGCAATGGAGACAAAGAGACGAAGCAAAATTTGCGCGAACCAGCAGCCCGCGAGGCCACCGAGCACGCCCAGGAGCAAGCTTTCCGTGAGCGCCTGGCGAACCAGGCGTCCGCGGGAAGCACCGATGGCGGTGCGGACGGCCAGCTCCCGCATGCGGCTGGTGGCGCGTGCGAGAAGCAGGTTTGCGACGTTCGTGCACGCGACAAGCAGAACGGCAAGAACCGCGCCGAGAAGAACCCAGGAGGCGACGCGGGCATCCTGGATTTGCCGGTCGCGGAGCGAACGGACGCGGAAAAACACCTCGTGGCGAAACTGAGGCGGAACATAGTTAAGAGACTGCTGGAAGAGTGGCTCCATCGCGGCCCTTGCCTGCATGATGCTTACGCCGGGCTTGAGCCGTGCGAAAGCGCGCAAAATAACTTGACGGGCGCTGGGGCTACGGTCGGTGGATCCATCGAGAGCGGAGGGAACAAGAATGTCGTCGTGGCCGAGGTTGGGCATTTCGAATTGCGCAGGGAGAACACCGACAACGAGAGTGGGATGCCCGTCGAGCGAAACGGTGCGCCCGGGAAGATTGCGATCGCCGGCGAAACGGGTGCGCCACAATCCATAGGAAATGAGCGCAACACGCGGTGCGTTAGGGCGGTCTTCGTCGGCCGTGAAATTGCGGCCGAGAAAGGGCTGAATGCCGAATGTTGAGAGGAATGAGGATTCGACGAGGGCACAGTGCAGCCGCACGGGATTCTGCTCGGTGAGATCGCAATCCGCGCCGCCCGGGACAAACGATGTCACGGATTCGAACGGAGTCTGCGTTTTCTTCCAGTCGACGTAATCCGGACCGAGCACGAACTCATTGGCTTCGAACGGCGCCTTGTCGCCAAAGCTGACGAGCCGCTCGTCATGAGGATAGGGGAGGCTGCGGAAAAGGATGCGGTCGACGACGCTGAATACGGCGGTGGTGGAGCCAATCCCCAGAGCAAGAGTGAGGATCGCGACCATGGCAAACCCAGGGCGTCTCCGCAGTCCCCGGAGAGCAAAGCGCAGGTCTTGAAAAAACGCGTCGAAGAAGGGGATGCCGCGCAGCTCGCGGTGCAGTTCCTTGGTTTGCTCGACGCCACCGAATTCGCGGAGCGCGGCTTGGCGCGCTTCCAGAAGGCTCATGCCGCGGCGATAGTATTCCTCTGAGAGCATCTCCAGGTGCGTTTGGAGTTCGGCAGTAAGGTCGGAATCGAGATGGCGTTTGCGAAAGAGCGCAAGAAAACGTGAAAAGAAACTTCGGAGCCAATTCATCGTTCAACTCCCGTGAAGCAAGCACCGGTTGAGACCGGAGCTGCGGCATTTCATTCGTAACGCAGTGCCATTAACGGATCAACCTGGGCCGCACGGCGGGCAGGCAGATAGGCCGCCAAAGCCGCGACGCTCGCGAGCAAAATCCCGGCGGCGGCAAACGTCGCGAGGTCGGTGGATCCGACGTCGTAGAGCATGCTTCCAAGCAAATGGTTCAGGGCATATGCGGCCGCCAGACCGACCGCCAGGCCCAGCCCTACAGCGGGAATCATCTGGCTCATGGCGAGAAAAAGAATGTCCCGGCGTTGCGCGCCCAGAGCCATGCGAACGCCGATCTCCCGCGTTCGCCGGGCCACGGAAAAAGCCACGACTCCCGAAAGTCCGACCGTGGCCAGCAGCGTAGCCAGCATGGCGAACAAACTCGAAAGCCAACTGAGGAGCCGCTCCTCGGTCAATGAATTGTCGATCTGAATCTCCAATGTGGTCGTGGCGTAGAGGGGCAGATTGGGATCGAGGTCGTGCACCTGCCCGCGGACCAGGTCGCTGATACTCTGCGGATCATTTGCAGTGCGAACCTGCAGTGTCATGTCAAATAAATGCGGCTCCTGAGCCAGCGGGGCGTAGAAATGCCGGCGCGGTTTCTCGCGCAAGCTGACGTACTTCGCATCCTTGACGACTCCGATGATCTCCATGTCCAGCAGCGCTTTCGGGTCATCGTTCAACGAGATTCGCTTGCCAATGGGATTGGCATCGCCGAAAAAATAATGCGCGAAGGTTTGGTTCACAATGACGACTTTCGGGCGCCCCCCGGTGTCTTGGTCCGTGAAGTCGCGGCCAGCGACAAACGGGATCCCCAGAGACGCGAAATAGCCGGGCGAGATAACGGCTGCGTTAGGACTCATGTTCTCATCCTGCCTCGGCTGGTAACCTTCCACGCGCACGCCTTCCTGGTCCCACCCACCAGAAATGGCGGAGCTGGTGGTAAGACTTGCACCGCGCACGCCCGGAAGCATGCGGACGCGCGTGAGAAGATCGCCGTACAAACCGCGGATGCGCTCCGAGGAATAACCGTTCAGGGAAGGATTGAGATTGGCGAGAAAAACGTTTTCCTTGAAGAAGCCCATATCTATGCCGCGCAAGTTCCGCAAGCTGTGCAGAAAAAGCCCCGCGCCGATCAGCAGCGGCAGCGATAACGCCACTTGCAGAAAAACCAGCCCATTGCGCAGGCTGAAAACACGTTCGCGCGAGGCCGTCACCGCCGCCTCGCCGTGCATTGCTTCGGTTACCGAAGACCGCGAAATTTGCAGCGCCGGAGCCAACCCGAAAAGCAGCCCGGTGAATACCGAGGCGATCACCAGAAACCCCATGACCCGCCCGTCCATCGGCGCTTTCAAATTGGCGCTGAAATCCGCGGGAAGGAAGCGAATGAGCCCGGTCTTCAACCAGAACGCAAATAGAATTCCTGCTGCGCCGCCGAGCAACCCCAGCAGAACGCTCTCGGTCAGCCATTGCCGTATGAGCCTACTGGGACCGGCGCCAATCGCCAGCCGCACGGCAACTTCCTTGCGGCGCTTGGCACTGCGCGCCAGCAGCAGGTTTGCCAGGTTCGCGCACGCCACGAGCAGCACCATCGCCGTGACACAGAACATCAAGAGCAGCGGACGTTGCATTTCGCCGCGTAGATGCGCGAACCCCTGGCTGCCATCGTCCAACTGAATGTGACTCGAGAGGGCGCGCTCCCGGTCATGTGCTTTGACGCTGGACCCAAGCGCGTTCAATTGTTCCTCGAGCGCTTGATGATACAAAACATCCGTGGAAGCCTGCGCTTGGGCCGAAGTGACATTCTGTTTGCGCCGGGCCAGGATTGTCAGCCAGCGGTGGCGTGCGCTTTGCATGCGGTTCGCAGGCACGGGCTTGAAGTTCAGCGTCATCATCATGGGCACGCGGATGGCGGGATCGCGCGCCATTTCAGTTCCAAAGAAGCCCGGAGCTGATACGCCAATCACGGTCATGGGCTGTCCATCGAGCAGAATCTTCTTGCCGACAATCGAAGGATCGCTGGCGAACCGGGACTGCCAGTAACCGAAGCTAATTACCGCAACGGGATGCGCCCCGGGCGTCCGATCGTCCTCGGGCGAAAGCAAGCGGCCGAGCCACGGGCGTACGCCAAGCACCTCGTAATAATTTCCGGAGACCAGTTCACCGTAAAGCAATTCACTTTGCCCGGAATAGGTGACATTAAAGGACACGCCAGAACGCGTGAGGACTCCGCCGAAAACCGAACTCTTGTCGCGGAGCGCCTGGTACATGGGATAAGAGAAGTCTTCGCTGGCTCCCTCTGCTTGCGCGTCGGCATACCGCAAGACGACCAGTTCCTCGGGATTGCGCACCGGCAAACTCTGCAGCAGCACGCCGTTCATCAACGAGAAGATGGCGGTGTTCGCGCCGATGCCCAGCGCCAGCGTCAATACCACGACGGCAGTGAACCCCGGACTTTTCCGGAGCATGCGCAACGCATAACGCACGTCTTGAACAAGCGTCTCGAGGAATGGCAGCCCGCGCTGGTCGCGATAGGACTCCTTGGCTTGCTCGACGCCGCCAAAATCGCGGCGCGCGGCCTGGTGCGCTTCATCCAAAGTCATGCCGCGGCGGACGTGCTCGTCGGCGAGCATCGCCAGATGCGATTGAAGTTCGGCGTCGAGGTCGCCATCGAGTTTCCGTTTGCGGAAGAAGTTGCGTAAACGCGAACCAAAAATTCGCAGCCATTCCATCTCAAGCTCCTTCCGCACCGCCGAGCAATCGCGCCATCAGCGCTGCCATGCGTTCCCAACTTTCGGTCTCAGTCTGCAATTGCCTGCGGCCGGCGCGCGTCAACGAGTAGTACTTTGCTCTGCGATTGTTTTCCGAGGCGCCCCACTTGGAGGCAATCCAGCCGCGTTGCACGAGGCGCAGCAGCGCCGGATAGAGCGTGCCCTGGTTGAGTTTGAGGCGGTCTTCGGAAACCTGCTGGACGCGCTGGGCAATACCGTAGCCGTGCAAGGGTCCCAGTGCCTCCAGCGTCTTGAGCACAATGAGGTCGAGCGTACCTTGCAACACTTCGCCGCGTGGAGGGGCCATCTCTTCTCCTTTAGATAAACAACAGGAGCATAAGAATGTTCCTGTTGATTGTCAACAGGAAGAATGAATCACCAGCAGCCGCTCGCCCGCTCCCCCATCCCGATTGACGGGCCTTCTTGGGGCGTGGCAGCATACGCTGGCCACCAGCGTTAGGACCTGCGGAATTCTGACGACACCTCTTCTCAAGGAGCAGACCTGCTATGACATTTCATCTCGCTTTTCGTCGCATCACAATTTTCGTTTTCGGAGGGCTTGGCTTGCTCGCTCTGGCTCCAGGCTCTAGCGCGCAAGGCCTGGTCAGCAGCGATCTTTCACGGTATCGCTCGGTCGGTGCGGTGGCGTTGTCGCCGGATGGCCACCGCCTCGCGTACAGCATCGTGATGCGCGATCAACCCGGCCGGCCCTACGGGCAGCTGTGGATCATGGATCTGGCGACGCAAAAATCCGTGCGCCTAGGAGGAGAAAAAGACCGCGGCGGCGGTCCGCTCTGGTCATCGGACGGGAAATGGCTGGCCTTTCAGGGCCGTCAGGGCGACAAAGGCGGGTTATTTATTGCGCGTCCGGACGGTTCCGAAGTCACCTACCTCGCTTCACCCGAAGGCACCAATAGCCCGCTGCCCGGCACTGGCAATGAAGTGTGCTGGTCGCCGGACGGCAAGCAGATTGCGTTTATTTCCTCGACTCCGGGTGCGGAGGCGGCCGAAGCCAGCGGAGACCCGATGGTAATTACGCGTTATCTCTACAAGCCGGACGCCGGCGAGGGAATGACGCGCTTCAATGACAACCAGCGGCTGCACATTTTTGTGGTTGACGAGGGCAGCAAGCAAATTCGCCAGCTAACCAAGGGCAATACCGATGAACATTCCATCGACTGGTCGCCGGATGGCAAGGAAATCTTGTACGCCACGAATCCCGAGCCGAACCAAGACGAATTTTTCAACTACGACATCTTCGCTTTGAAGCTCGCGGACAACAGCATTCGCCGCCTCACAGCCACCGAATTCATCGAGTACGAGCCGCTTTGGTCGCCGGACGGCAAGCACATCGTATTTCGCGGCACGCGCCGCGGGCTTACCGACCGCGAGACGACCATGGAAGATACGCACGTGTGGGTGATGAATGCCGACGGCAGCAGCCGCCGCGAAATCGGCGCGGTCATCGACAGCCGCCAGAGTGCGCCGCAGTGGGCGCCCGACGGCAGCGCGGTGTACTTCACCATCCAGGAGCGGGGAAACAACTATCTGATGCGCCTACCAATTGCGAGCGGCAAGCCGGAGTATGTGGTGAAAGAGGTCGGCTCGGTCACGAGCTGGTCCGTCGGGAAAGACGGAACGCTGGCTTACGCCTACGCCTCCCCGCATGATTCGCCAAATATTTATCTGAAGACCGGCAATGCCGCGCCGCGCAAGCTTACTGATTTGAACGCCGAACTTCTTGCCGGAAAACAAATTGCCGAGGTGGAGTCGTTCACGTTTATCAGCAACGACAACAAGTTTGAGGTCGAAGCCTTCCTCACAAAACCGCTGGGCATGACGGCAACGTCCAAGCATCCCCTTATTGTGAACATTCACGGCGGACCCCACGGCCAGAATGGTCCGTCCTTCAATTTCAAGAATCAGGTGTACGCAGCGCATGGCTGGGCTACTCTGCAGGTGAATTTCCGCGGTTCGACCGGTTACGGGCAGAAATTTGCCGACGCCGTTTTCGGGGATCAGAACGGCAATGAAGGGCAGGATGTTTTGTACGGGGTCAGCGCGGCAGTGCGTCGGTATCCTTGGATCGACCGCGAGCGCATGGGCATTGAAGGCGTGAGCTACGGCGGCCAATTGACGGACTGGCTCATCACGCAAACCAACGAATTCAAAGCCGCGGTGCCCATCGCGGGCATCGCCAACCTGGTCAGCTACAATTACATGACTTATTACAACCAATATGAAGAGATGGAGTTCGGCCAATTCCTGCATCAGGGCAACTTGATGGACGTGGCGTGGGAACGCTCCGCCCTCAAGCACGTGGCCGCCGCGCACACGCCGACCATGTTGATGCACGGCGAAAACGACAACGACGTTCCCATCGCCGAAGCCGAGCAATTTTTCATCGCGCTGAAGGACGTGGGGACCGAAACCATTTTCGTGCGCTATCCACGTGAAGGCCACGGCCTCGCCGAAACGAAGCATCAAATCGATTCCATCGACCGCTGTATCACCTGGTACGAAAAGCATTTCCCGAAGCCCGGCGCGGAAGGCGTGACCAACGTCCAGCCCTAGCGGCTGTTAACATCGTCCTTGGCCAAGCAGCCCGAATACTCCACCGAAGAGCCTGCCGACCGTTGACAAACGCTCTCTAGGCGTGGCAAGAGCGAGTGCTCAGGAGGCCATATGAGGCGCACTTCTTTAATCACCATTCTTGTGTTTGTCGCGGGCCTCGGCATCGGCTATTTCGCTCGAAGCACTGGCATAGGTGCGCCCAAGAAGGCGGATGCACATGCGGCGGACTTAGCGGCCATCGAAAAACTGCACAAAGCAGACATTGAGGCCACGCTGACGCAAGACACGAGCGCGATGACCAATCTTTGGTCAGAGGATGGTGTAAAAATCGATGTACCTGGTGGGCCTGCAGTGGGAAGGAAAGCCATGCAAGAGGTCTATGAGAAATCCCGGGCTGACTACCCGGAGTTCCAGGTGTTGAAATATACAAATGACGTAAGAGATGTCCAAATCGTGGATGGCTGGGCCATTGAGGTGGGCGATTCTGAAGCCACGTACAAGATCTCTGCAAAGGACAGTCCGGTTAACGTTCCAAGGACCCGGGGCATGCGGGTGCTCAAGCGACAGAGCGACGGTGCCTGGAAATTCGCGCTGGTCGGACTGAAATAACTGAAGAGAGAACGGCGGGCAGACCCCTGGAATTCTTCACCCAGAAAGAGCGCTACATATAAGAAAAGCCCCGGGCTACCGGGGCTTTTCTCATCTTAAATGCGTTTATAACGGAAAGTGCGGTTTACGCCTTCGCTTCGGTACCAGCCGTTGCCACCGCAGCCACTTCCTCGCGGTCGGCACGCTTGATGCGGGCGGCCTTGCCCTTCAGATCGCGCAAGTAATAGAGGCGGGCGCGGCGAACTTTTCCTTTGCCGACAACCTCAATCGAGCTGATCGTGGGCGAGTGCAGCGGAAAGATGCGCTCGATGCCCACGCCAAAACTCACGCGGCGCACGGTAAAGGTGGCGCTGGACGCCCGGCCTTTCTTGGAGATCACCACGCCCTCAAAGGCCTGGAGCCGTTCTTTTACTTTCTCGCCTTCGCCTTCCTGCAGGCGGACGTTGACGCGCACGGTGTCACCCGCGCGGAATTCGGGGAGGTCTTTGCGCAGTTGCGCTTCATGCAGCTTTTGAATGACCGGATTCATGTTCCTATTTCCTTTTAGACCCACTCTGGCGGGGCCAACTCTTCAGAGACAATCTGTAATTATAGACAAATCGCTACATTTTGACTAGCGGATTCCTCCCCGCCCGTTCGGCGGAAGCGGCCTTCCTAACCTAGTATTGACACCTACTTTGCGAAGTACTCTAATCGCAGTAGTCCACCGATTGGCCGGCAGGAGGTCCACTGCCATGAACAAACAAACCAAACTGATCATTGAAATCGTACTCGGTGTGGCGCTACTCCTCTTACTTTCGGCCAGCGCGCTGGCGCAGGAGCAGCCACCGGCATCGGAAGCGGGGCAAATCTCTGCGCCTCTGCGCGCGTCGGCCTATCCGGAGGTCATCTACGACCGAAGCCTCGTGCCCGACTGGGATCGCGGCTATGTAATTCACCATGAATTCGAAGTGAACCATAGTCCGGGCACGCCGATGGTGGTGATGTACGACGCGACCGGGAAGCGCGTCCGCGAAGGTCGCATTTGGCCGCAGGGATCCGGGAGCGTAACCATCCGAAGAACGGCAGCAACCCGGGACGGTGCCATCCTCGCGTCAGGCGGGGCCGTCATGCAAGACGGATCCATCCAGCACTTCCTTGTCAAAACTGACTTGAACGGAAATACTGCGCAAACGCTGCAAACGGGACCATTCCTCGCCGAACAAATCTGCGAGGCACCCGACGGCACCGTTTGGAGCCTGGGGAAAGAAGTGAGTTCCGACGGCAACCGGGCACCCGATACCAACGTGCTACGGCAATACAGTTTCGAAAAGGGATTGCTGCACGGTTTCCTGCCGGAAGATTCGGTCAGTGCGGTGGTGCGATCGCAGCGACCGTGGTTTAACCCTTTCGAGAGCTTTGTGCGATGCGGAAAAGACAAAGTTTCCGTCTACCTGAACTTCACGGACGAATATGCGGAAGTGAATACTTCCTCATTCGAATTGAAGCGCTGGAAACTGGACGAGGCCACGGTACAACAGGGAAAAGCGAGCGGCTTGGCAATTACCGACGACGGAAGAGTTTACGCCAGCTTCAGTACACATGGGATGAGTGGTCCAGATCCACTCGGTCTCACCGGCTTGTACCAACTGAAAGCCCAGCCTGGCATGCCGATCGCGTTGCTGCTCCCCGTGGGGGGCACAATCTCTATTAGGGGCATGGAAAGAGGCCAGCTTCCATCGCCTGGAACATTCGTTAGGCTCTGGGGCGCGGATGGCAATCAGTTAGTGATCAATCGGAATGACACCTGGGATGTGTTCTGGGTCAATGTAATACATCCCACGGGTACGGACTGACGCCCGCGCGTTCGGCGCAATTGCTTCCGCCAAGAGCGCGCGGCATTTGCTTATCCTGCTCTCGCGGAAGCCGACTTCAAGGCAGTAACAGGTCGGGTCGGTTGCGGTATGTTTTTTCCAGCGCCGCAGCGCGCCTCCAATTGGCCACCTCCTTGTGGTTTCCTCCGATGAGGATTTCGGGGACGGACCAGCCGCGGTACTCTGCCGGTCGCGTATAGTGGGGAAAATCGAGCAGCAC
>Ga0075029_100002449_pt1 | contig 10542 bp, 7 predicted proteins | sample LitLauG_LLR_2013_FD_71391 | JGI IMG/M metagenome (GOLD analysis project Ga0075029, IMG submission 71391) | Freshwater sediment microbial communities from North America - Little Laurel Run_MetaG_LLR_2013 | ecosystem: Environmental > Aquatic > Freshwater > Creek > Sediment | place: USA...
TCGAGGCGAAGTGACTCGATCGCCCCTTCGCTGCGCTCGCCACGCGCCAGCTCGCCGAGGTCGGTGACCAGTGCCGCGAGTTCGTCGACTTGGGTGACCATGTCGTCGGTCAGTTGTCGCAGGTCGTCAGGGTTCAGTTCTCGAGCGCGCGAGAGGACCTGCGCGTTGGTGCGCAGCGACGTCAGCGGGGTGCGCAGCTCGTGGCTGGCGTCGACCACGAGTTGGCGCTGGAGCACCTGACTGGCCTCGACGGTGCTGAGCAGTCGGTTGAAGACACGTCGCAGGCGTCCGAGTTCGTCGGCCTCGCCCTCGGCGAGGCGATAGCCCATGTCGTTCGTCTCGGCCACGGTCTCGATCTCGTTGGTCACCTCTTCGAGGGGGTGCAGCGCCGCACGGGCGAGGAACAGACCGAGGCTCAGTGCGAGCAAGAGCCCGCCCAGCGCCACGAACAAGAGCGTTCGCACGAGGTTGCGCAGCTCGAGCACCTGACCGTTGACGTCGACGATGTAGAGCTGGGCCGACGTGGTCTTGATCACGCACAGGCCGGTCGGGCAACTCACGACCGAGCCCTTCGCCAGGGGAATGATGAGCTCGCGATAACTGTTGCCACCGAACTGGACCGTGCGGATGAGTTGTGCGGCGTTGCCCTTGGCCACCGCAAGGATCGGCTTGTCAATGGGTACCCGTGAGGTGGGCAGGGTGGTGCCGTTGGCGAGGACGAGTTCGTAGTACGAGCCGTAGACGGTGGTGTCGTCCGAGGAGCCGCTCGCGTGCTGGGGGGTGTGCGACGCCTGGAGGAGTGACTCGTCGACCGAGTGCAAGAGGGCGTTTCGCGTGGTGATGAACGACGCGAAGCACGCGAGTATCACGGCGATCGACGCGGCCGCCAGCGTGGCGGTGATGACCCGGGAGCGGAAGGTCACGAGGTGCGAAGGGCGTAACCCACGCCGCGCACCGTTTGGATCAGTCGCGCCTCGCCGCCCTCTTCGAGCTTGCGGCGAAGGTAGCCAATGTAGACCGCAAGCGAGTTGGTCCCCGAGTCGAAGTTGTAGCCCCAGACGAGGTCGAGAATCTGATCACGGGTGAGCACTTGGCGCGGGTGCTGCAAGAAGAGCTCCAACAAGTCGAACTCGATCTTGGTGAGTTGCACCGATCGATTCCCTCGTTGAACCTCTCGCGTCTGGGGACTGAGCGTCAGGTCTTCGAATCGCAGGACCGCGCCGTCGCCGTCGCCGACGTTGTGGCGTCGCAGCAGCGCGCGAAGCCGTGCCAGGAGTTCGGCGAGGTCGAAGGGCTTGACGAGGTAGTCGTCAGCGCCGACGTCGAGGCCGGCGACGCGGTCGTTGACGGCGTCGCGAGCGGTCAGCATCAGGATCGGGGTGGTGTCACCCGAACGACGGATGCGCCGACAGATCTCCAAGCCATCGATGTCGGGCAACTGAAGGTCGAGCACGATCGCGTCGGGCGCACGCAGCTGCACCGACTTGAGCGCGCTCAGTCCGTCTTCGAAGAGCTCCACGTCGTAGTTCTCCATGCGCAACGCCCGGCCGAGTGCGCTTCGAATCGCCGCGTCGTCGTCAACGATCGCGATGTACGAGGTGGGAGATTGTGGGCTGGTCACGGAGCGGCTTTCTTGGAACGGGTCGTCAGGCTCTAGTGTTGCTGAGTGGCATTAATGGTCTTCATTCATTCGTTAAGAATCTACGAAGATTGCCACAGTATTGTCCTTGGCGGGTAGTTCAATTGGCAGAACGGCGGACTTTGAATCCGTAGGTTGGAGGTTCGAGCCCTCCCCCGCCAGCCATTTCTCCTAGACGCAGAAGCGGTTCAACAGCGCCGCCAACTCGAGCGGCTGGTCGCCCTGGATCGAGTGGCCCGCGTCGGCGACGCGCACGACGTTCGCGTGAGGACAGCGTTTCGTGAACTCGGCCTCGTCGGCGTCGTCGACCACCGAGCCGGCGGCCATCGCGCGCAGGAGTGTGACCGGCATCGTCAACTGCGCCAGGGCCGCCCAGAGGTCGCCGGTTTCTGGAGGGTTCGCACTCGAGGCGCGATGTTGCTGGTGGCGCCAGACCCACGTACCGTCGGGGCGGCGCACGGCATTGTGCAAGATGCCGCGACGAAGCGACGATTCCGATCGAGTGGGATTGTGCTCGATGGTTCGAGCCAGCAGTGCGTCGAAGTCGTCGAAGGACGCCGGACCGTTGATGAAGTCGGTGATGTGCCGGGCCTTCTCCGAGTGGTCGCCGGGGGTGATGTCGATGAGCACGAGTGAACTGACGAGGTCGGCTCGCTCGCGGGCGATCAAGATCGAGGTCAGACCGCCGAGCGACATGCCGACCAGCGGTCGCGGGCCTTCGAGCAGTTGTTCCATCGCGCGAGCCACGTCGCTCGCGTGGCTGCGAACCGCCGTCGCGGAGTAGGGCGACGGGTCGGAGTGGCCGTGGTTCGGCAGGTCGATGGCGATAAGGGGTCGCTGCAGGGCCAACGCAACGGTGTCGAAGGTGTGGGCGTTCTGACCTCCTCCGTGCACCAGCGTCATCTCGGGTTCTTCGACGCCCCAACGCAGTCCACTCACCTGGCGCAGGCCGTCGACCGCGACGAAGAACCGTTGCACGACCGGATCGGGGACCTCGAAACCCCATTCGCGCTGGTTCTCGTGGAAGTAGGCGAACTCGTCGTAGTCGTAATCGGTCACGTCCCGCATCGTATGCCACGAATGCTAAAGATGAGGGGGTGACCCGCCCCACCGTCGTCGTCGTGCTCGCTGCTGGCGAGGGCACTCGAATGCGCTCCGCGCGGCCCAAGCCGCTGCACCACCTCTGTGGTCGTCCCATGGTGCTCTACGTGCTCGATGCGGCGGCCCAGGAGAACGTGCGAGCGACGGTCGTGGTCGTCGGGCACAGCGCGACCTGGGTCGAGAAGTCGCTCACCGAGCGCGCCCGCGCCGACGTGCACCTCACCTTCGTCGAGCAGGCGGAACAGCTCGGCACGGGCCACGCGGTCTCGGTGGCGATGTCCACGGTCGATGATGAACTCGGCGACACCGACGGCGACGTTCTCATCTTGCCCGGTGACACGCCGCTGCTTCGACCCGCCACGGTGGCCCGACTCCTCAGTGTGCACCGCGAGTCGCAGGCGGCCCTGACGGTACTGACCGCGCTGGTGGACGATCCGACCGGTTACGGACGAATCGTCCCGGCGAAGAACGGCGGCGTCGCGCGCATCGTCGAAGAGCGCGACGCGTCGCCCGAGGAGAAGTTGATCACGGAGATCAACACCTCGATCATGGTGGTGCGAGCCAGTCTCCTCGGACCCGCCCTTCGCCGGGTCGGGCGACAGAACTCCCAGAACGAGTACTACCTCACCGACCTCATCGGGGTCCTGCACGAAGCGGGTCACGCAACGAGGTCTCTCGTGCTGGACGATCCGAGCGAAGCGACCGGTGTCAACGACCTCCTGCAGCTCGCACGCGCCGAGGCCGTCATGCGCCACCGCATCAACGAGAAGTGGATGCACCGGGGCGTCATCTTGTGGAGCCCGGAGAACACGTACATCGACGCCGACGTGGAGCTGGCGCCGGAGGTGTCGCTGCTACCGGGCACCGTACTGAAGGGTCACTGCGTGGTCGAACGCGGCGCGCGCATCGGACCAAACGCGGTGCTCTCGGACGTCATGGTCGGCGAGAACGCGCAGGTGGCCATGGTCGAGGCGACGAACGCGCGCATCGGGGCCGAGGCGCGCGTCGCTTCCTTCGTCGTGTTGGGTGCCGGAACCGAGATCGACACGGGCGAGGTCGTCACGCCCTTCCACTACCGCACCCACTGAGTCGAGGCTCGACAACGGGTACGCTGGCGCCGTGGAGTCCCTCGCCAAGCGCCGTCTCGTCATCGTGACGGGTCGCTGCCACCCCACGCTCGCCCTCGACATCGCCGAGAAGCTCGGCGTTGAGCTCACCGAGGCGAACGTTCGCGAATTCGCCAACGGCGAGATCCACTGTCGCTTCGACGAGTCGATTCGCGGTGCGCACGTGTTCATCGTCCAGACCCACTCGTCGCCGGTGAACGACGCCGTGATGGAACAACTCATCATGATTGACGCCGCGAAGCGAGCGTCGGCCAAGAGCATCACGGCCGTCATTCCGAATTACGGCTACGCGCGCCAGGACCGTAAGTCCGCGGGTCGCGAGCCGATCACGGCCAAGCTCATCGCCGACATGCTCCAGACCGCGGGCGCGAACCGCGTCCTCTCGGTCGACTTCCACTCCGGTCAGATCCAGGGCTTCTTCGACATCCCCGTCGACCACCTCGTGGCGGCACCGGTCCTCGAGGGTTACCTCAAAGCGCACGCCAATCCCCACGAACTGGTGGTCGTCGCGCCCGACGCGGGTCGTGTGAAGGTGGCCGAGCGCTACGCCCAACACCTGGGCTGTGACCTCGCGCTCGTGCACAAGACCCGTCCGCGCGGCACCGCCAACGTCGCCGAGGCCCGCCACATCGTCGGTGACGTCCAGGGTCGCCACTGCGTCTTGATCGACGACATGATCGACACCGCCGGCACCATCGTCGCGGCGTGCGACCTCTTGAAGGCTCACGGAGCCGACGAGATCTGGGTCATGGCCACCCACGCCGTCTTCTCGCCACCCGCGGTGGATCGGCTCTTCAACGCTCCCGTCAGTCGGGTGATCGTCACCGATACGCTCCCGCTCGGGCCCGAGCGTCGATTCGAGAAGCTCGAGGTGCTGTCAATCGCGTCCATCATCGCTAACGCGATTTCCGCGATATTTGAGGACTCTTCGGTGTCGGACATCTTCGGTGGCGAGAACCTCCTCTAGTCACGAGAGCCGGGCGCCGCTAAGGGGCTAGACTTTCTCTCCTGTGCGCGGTCCACGTCGGGACCCCGGCCATTCGTCAGAGGAGTACTCATGTCACACGCCACGCTGAAAGCGTCGACCAGTCGAGACCAGGGCTCGCGGGGTTCACGACGCCTGCGCAGTGCCGGTTCGATCCCGGCCGTGCTCTACGGCATCGGCGTCTCGCCGTTGCCCCTCTCCGTCGACGCCAAGTCCTTTCGCACCGCCGTGTCGGGCGAACAGGGTCTGAACTCGCTCATCGACCTTGACGCCGACGGCCAGAAGTTCCTCGTGATGGCGCGCGAGATCCAGCGCCACCCGGTGCGCGGCACCGTGGCGCACATCGACTTTCAGGTAGTGGACCCCAACAAGCCGGTGATCGCCGAGGTACCCGTGCACATCATCGGCGACGCCGTGGAAGTGCGCCACGCCGACTGGGAGGTCGACCAGCAGATGTTCAGCATCGAGGTCATGGCCCGACCCGACCAGCTGCCCACCCACATCGACGTCGACATCACCGAATTGAAGGTCGGCGGGACCATCCGCGTCGAGGACGTGGCGCTGCCCAAGGGTGTCGAGCCCGCCGGTGACCCCCAGGTGTCGGTCGTCACGTCGCGCCCGGGTCGCACCGCCGCCAAGACCACGGCTGCGCCCGAAGCCGGCGTCTAGTTCGCCGTGGCGCTTCGGCGCTTTCGTAGCTCCGAGCGGACGGGGAGTGCGAGCGTCCTCGTCATCCTCGGTCTCGCCAACCCCGGACCGCAGTACGAAGGATCGCGTCACAACGTCGGCGGCGACGCCGTACGTCTGGTGTGCGAACGTCGCGGCGCGAGGCTGTCGCTCGAGAAGCGTCAGCGAGCACTGAGTACGACCATCGCCACCGAGCGCGGACCGGTGACCCTCGCGGTGCCGATCACGTTCATGAACGAGTCGGGAGCGGCCCTGCCGCCGTTGCTCCAGCGCACGTCGCTCGACGACCTCGTCCACCTGATCGTCGCGCACGACGAACTCGACCTGGAGCCGGGTCGCCTGCAGCTGAAGACCGGGGGTGGCCTCGCCGGCCACAACGGACTGCGCTCGATCGCCAAAGTGCTCGACACCCAGGACTTCTCACGGTTGCGCATCGGCATCGGTAAGCCGCCGAGCAAGGAGCAAGGTGCCGACTACGTGCTCCAGCGCCCGACGGGTGTTCGAAAGCTCGAGCTGGCCGCCACGGTGAGCGCCGCGGCCGACGCGCTCGAGACCGTGCTCGACTACGACTTCGATGAAGCCCAGCGACGGGTGAACGGCTCTCGTGAGTGAATCGGCGGGCCTTCGCCGGGTCGTCGAACGAGTGGCCGCGAACGTCCGGGCGGCGCAGGCGTCGGGCTCGTTCAGTCCGAGTTCCTTCGCCACGCCCCTCGCGGTCGCGTCGATCGCGCTCGAGACGCCCCACCTCGTGGTGGTGTGCGCCACGTCGAGCGACGCCGAGACCCTGCGCGACGCGCTGACGGCGCTACTGGCAGGCGACGAGGTCGCGCTGTGGCCCGCGTGGGACACCCACCCGCTCGAGCGGGTCAGCCCGGACAACCAGGTGATGGCGTCGAGGGCGCTGTTGCGCTGGCGACTGGCGAATGACGACCGACCGGGCGTGATCGTCGCGTCGGCACGTTCGGTGGCCCAGGTCGTCGCCCCCGAGGCACCCCTCGTCCCGCTCATGGTGCGACGCGGAGCGGAACTCGACCGTGAGGCGCTGATCACGGCGTTGGTGGCGCTCGGCTATCGCCGCGAGAGCCTGGTCGAGCATCGGGCCGAATTCGCGGTTCGCGGTGGCATCGTCGACGTGTGGCCCGCCCAGGGCCACGAGCCCGTGCGACTGGATCTCTTCGGCGACGAAGTCGAACGGCTCACGGCGTTTGACATCGCGAACCAGCGGTCGCTGCACGACCTCGAGGCGACGACCATCGCACCGGCGCGCGAGTGGGTGCCAGGTCCCCAGAGCCGGCGACTCGCCGAGTCGATGTCGCGCAGTGCTCCCTGGGGCGCGTCCACCTTCGATCGGATCGCCACGGGGCAGCTCTTCGACGGCATGGAGGGATGGATGGCGCTCTTTGTCGACCAACCTCGGACCCTGCTCGACGAACTGGGGGGGTACCGGGTGGTCGTCGTCGAACCCGATCGGGTGCAGCGTCGATTGGGCGACCTGCTCGAGGAGGAACGAGAACTGACCGACGCGGTCGGCGCCACCTGGAAGGCCGAGTCGCCGGTGCCGTTGCTGCACGTCGAGTACGCCACCGCCCTGGGAGGGCGCACGCTTCTCGCCCTCGACGCGAGCGTCGTCGACGCCGACGACACGCTGCGCCTCACGTCACCGCCGGTGGTGCAGGGTGACGCGTCTCGCATTGCGAGTCACGTGCGCACGTGGTCGACGCACCGGCGCGGCGTCATCCTCACGTCCAACGCCGCGGCGGTCGAACGCATGGCCGAGCAACTTCGCGGGGAAGGACTTGAAGTCACCACCGATCCGACGAAGGTCCTCGACAGCCGCCTCAGCGTGCTCCAGAGCTCCTTGCCGTCGGGATTCAGCCTCGATGACCCCGAAATCGTCGTGTGGAGTGAGAGCGACCTCACCGGGCGACGCAGCGTGCACCGCGCGGTGCGTACCCGCACCCGCAACGTCGACGGGTTCTTCGACGACCTCGCGCTCGGCAGCTTCGTCGTGCATCGCCAGCACGGTGTCGCCCGCTTCTCGGGCACGACGACGCGCGCCATCAACGGCACCACTCGCGACTACCTGATCCTCGAGTTCAAGGATGGTCGTAGCTACTGGCCCACCGAGCAGATCGACGCGCTGACGCCCTATTCGGGTGGCGACGCACCGGCGCTGTCGCGCATGGGCGGCGCCGAATGGCAAAAGACCAGGGCCAAGGCCCGGGCGGCCGCCTTCCTCGTCGCCCAGGAACTCGTCGACCTGTACCGACAGCGAAACGTCGCCGAAGGTCACGCCTTCAGTCCCGACACCACGTGGCAGCGCGAGATGGAGGACCTCTTCCCGTACACGTTGACCGCCGATCAGGCCCAGGCGATCGAGGACGTCAAGGCCGACATGGAACTGGCGCGCCCGATGGACCGGCTGATCTGCGCGGACGTCGGATTCGGCAAGACCGAAGTCGCCGTGCGCGCCGTCTTCAAAGCCGTACAGGACAACAAGCAGGCCGCCATCTTGGTCCCCACGACGTTGTTGGCGAGCCAGCACTTCGCGACGGTGACCGATCGCTTCGCCGGCTTTCCGGTGCGCGTGGCCCTGCTCAGTCGCTTCGTCGACGACGCCGAGGTGCGAACGACCCTCGAAGGACTGCGCCTGGGGACGATCGACGTGGTGATCGGCACCCACCGTCTCTTGTCGGAGAACGTCCAGTTCAAGGACCTGGGTCTGCTCGTCGTCGACGAGGAGCAGCGTTTCGGCGTCACGCACAAGGAGGCGATCAAGACCAAGTCGGTCGGTGTCGACGTGTTGACCCTCAGCGCGAGTCCGATCCCTCGCACCTTGGAGATGGCCTTCGTCGGCATCCGTGACCTGTCGATGATCACGACGCCGCCGGCGGACCGCCGCCCGATCCTGACCCACGTCGGCGAGTACGACGAGGCCGCCGTGGTCGAGGCCGTGCGGCGAGAATTGCTGCGAGAGGGGCAGGTCTTCTTCGTTCACAATCGGGTGTCGGACATCGATCAGGTGGCGAGGCGCCTCGGCCAGTTGGTGCCCGACGCGCGCATCGCCATCGCGCACGGACAGATGGACGAAGGGTCCCTCGAACGCGTGATGGTCGACTTCTGGGAGCGACGCTTCGATGTGCTGGTGTGCACGACGATCGTGGAGTCCGGCATCGACCTGCCGTCGGTCAACACGCTCATCGTCGACCGGGCCGAGCGTCTCGGGCTCGGACAGCTCCACCAGTTGCGAGGTCGGGTCGGACGCAGCGGCCAGCGCGCGTACGCCTACCTGTTCCATCCTTCCGATCAGGTCCTGTCCGAGACCGCGTTCGAGCGGCTGCGCACGATCGGCGACAACACCGCCCTCGGCAGCGGTTTCAAGATCGCGATGCGCGACCTCGAGATCAGGGGGGCCGGCAACCTGCTCGGTCACGACCAGTCGGGACCCGTCGCGGCGGTTGGCTACGACCTCTACGTACAACTCGTCGCCGAAGCCGTGGCCGACGCCAGGGGGCTCGTCGTTCGCGACGTCGTGCCCGTCACGCTCGACGTGCCGGGCGAGGCCCACCTGCCCAAGGACTACGTCGAGGCCGACGACGCGCGCCTCGAGGCCTACCGTCGCCTGGCCGGCGTCAGTTCCCTGGACGAGCTGGCCGACCTGCGCGAGGAGTGGCAGGATCGCTACGGCGCCCTGCCCGAGGCCGCTCGAGGGCTGCTCGAGTTGAGCGAACTGCGACTCGCGTGCATTGCCCACGGGGTGCAATCGGTCGTCGTGTTGCCCGCGCGTGTCGGCGTCCGCACCAAGCCGGTCGTGAAGATCGGCCCGCTGGAACTGTCGCTCAGCCAGCAGGTGCGCCTTCGTCGCGCGCACGGATCGCGGGCGTACAACGAGGACACGAAGGAGTTGCGAGTGGAGCTCGAGCGGTCCGAGACGACCCCTCGACACCTGCTCGGCCTGCTCGGTGAACTGGTGGCGACCTCAGAAGTGGTGACGTCGTAGTTCACTAGGATGGTCGAGTGCGTCGTCTCGCTGCCCTGCTCGTTATTGCTCTCGTCGGGGCCACGCTATTCGGGCTCAGCAACTCGTCGTCGGGCGTGTCGGTCAACCACACGACGATCTCCAACGCCGAGATGCGCGCGGAGCTGAGCGCCATCTCGACGAACCTCAACCTGCAGTGCCACATCGCCGCACTGAATCCGGTCAACTACTCGGCCGGGGCGGGTGTCAGCATCGCGGCGGCGGGTGCGGCCGAATGGACGAACCTTCGCGTCGAGGGCCTCGCCATTGTCCAGTACGCCAAGGCGCACCTCCAATTCCGGCCGACGAGCGCCTCCTACGCCAAGGCTCGTGTCGCGCTCGAGAGCGAATTCACCCAGGCGGCCGCGGCTCGCAACTACCAGTGCCCGGGCACCGCGGCCCAGGCCATCGACGCAATGCCGAGCGACATGCGCACGGCCCAGATCCAGGCCGAGGATGCGTCGCTCTACCTGATCAGTCGACTCAACTCGACGATTCCGCTCACGACGGCGTCGCTACAGGCCTACTTCCACTCCCACCTTTCGTCGTACCAGAACATCTGCGTGAGCATCGCACTGGTGCCGGTCTCCCAAGAGGCCGCGTTCTACGCGGCCCAGCACGCCGGTGACTCGGTGGCGACACTGGCGAAGAAGTTCTCCCAGGACCCCCAGAGCGCCGCCAAGGGCGGGGTGTACGGCTGCTACGACGCGACCAGCTCGGCCTACGCGTCGGTCAGCGCCGACACCGCCAACACCGCACTCAACACCTTCCCCAACAAGCCCATCCAGTACAACGCGACCCAGGTCCTCTACGTCGCGCCCACCTCGCGTACGGCCATGACGTTCGCCAAGGCCGAGGGCCTCGTGCTCGCCGCCGTCCAGAAGCTCAATACGAACGCCGCCGCAGCGGTCACCGGGCGGATCCTCTACCAGTCGGCCATCGCCGTCGACCCCGCCTACGGACGCTGGGTGCTGACCTCCTCAGG
>Ga0075029_100002452_pt1 | contig 10535 bp, 8 predicted proteins | sample LitLauG_LLR_2013_FD_71391 | JGI IMG/M metagenome (GOLD analysis project Ga0075029, IMG submission 71391) | Freshwater sediment microbial communities from North America - Little Laurel Run_MetaG_LLR_2013 | ecosystem: Environmental > Aquatic > Freshwater > Creek > Sediment | place: USA...
AGCGTGAGCGATGTAGATGAAGTGTTCCCAGAACTTGCTGGCGACGTCTTCGTAGCAGGGCTCTTCTTTTGCGAGCTCAAGGGCGATTGCGAGCAAATTGAGGGTGTACATCGCCATCCAGCTGGTGCCGTCCGATTGTTCGATGTAACCACCGGTGGGCAACGGCGCGCTGCGGTCGAACACACCGATATTGTCGAGGCCCAGGAAGCCGCCCTGGAAGATGTTCATGCCATCGGCGTCTTTGCGGTTCACCCACCAAGTGAAGTTCAACATCAGTTTGTGGAAGACACGCTGCAGGAATGCGCGATCACCCTTCCCCTTGCGCTTCTTGTCGATCTTGTAGACGCGCCATGCAGCCCAGGCGTGTACCGGAGGATTGACGTCACCGAACGCCCACTCATAGGCGGGAATCTGTCCGTTGGGGTGCATGTACCACTCGCGCAGCATCAACGTGAGCTGCTCTTTCGCGAAGTCGGAATCCACGAGCGCGAGTGGAATGCAGTGAAACGCCAAATCCCAAGCTGCGTACCACGGATATTCCCACTTGTCGGGCATGGAGATAACGTCCGCGTTGTACAAGTGAGTCCACTCGTGATTGCGACCCTTGGCGCGCTCCGGGGGCGGGGGAGGATTCCCGGGATCGCCTTTCAGCCAATCGTTTATGACGTAGTGGTAGAACTGTTTGGACCATAACATGCCCGCAAAGCCCTGACGCATCACGTTCTGCGCATCCGCGGAAAGGTCCTGAGGAATCACCGTGCCATAAAACTCGTCGGCTTCTCGCTGGCGGAGAGCAAAGGTCTTGTCGAAGCTCGCAAAGGCGTTCTTACCTTTGAAGTCGGAGGCCGCGAGGCGCAAGCGGACAACGAGGGTCTCGCCCGCACCTACGGTGAGCTTGTAGTGGGCTGCGGCCTTTGTGCCGGCATGCTCTGGATTGACCGCATCAACCGCGCCGTGAACGACATAGTCGTTAATGCCGTCTTTCACGTAGGGCGTAGGGTTCTCGACTCCGAACAGTCGGCGGGCATTGGTTTCGTTCTCGGTGAAGAGCAATTCCGGAGAACCTTCACAATGCAGCCAGCGGTTACCTGGTTGGTCATGATTTAGCTCGATCACCGGGTTCGGACCCGGGCCTGACTGGTGCAACTCCGGCCGCCGCTCGCGTCCTCCCCACGACCAGGTGTTGCGGAACCAAACCGTCGGCAGCAGCCGAAGGCTAGCGGCTTCCGGACCACGGTTCGCGACCGTGACCTTGATCAGGATGTCTTCGGTGTCGGCCTTAGCGTATTCAACAAACACATCGAAATAGCGATCGTCGTTGAACACTCCTGTGTCCAGCAGTTCGAATTCGGGCTGGTTCTTCCCTCGGTTCCGGTTTTCTTCCACCAATTGACCGTAAGGAAATTCCGCCTGGGGATACTTGTAGAGGTACTTCATGTACGAGTGCGTAGGTGTCGAGTCGAGGTAGAAGTAGTACTCCTTCACATCCTCGCCGTGATTACCCTCGTTGCCCGTCAAGCCGAAAATCCGTTCTTTCAGGATGGGATCGTGCTCGTTCCATAAGGCTAGTGCAAAACAGATGTTCTGCTTCCGATCGCTGATGCCAGCCAAGCCATCTTCGTTCCAGCGGTAGGCGCGCGATCGGGCGTGGTCATGAGACAAATATTCCCATGCGTTCCCGTACGGGCTGTAGTCTTCGCGCACTGTGCCCCACGCACGCTCGCTGAGATATGGCCCCCACCGTTTCCAGTGCTTTCGACGGACTCCGGATTCTGACAGTCGAATCTCTTCCTGCGTCATGAGAACTCTCCGCTTCCTTCGCAAATCAGCCCTACCAAGCAAGCAAACTCGTCTGACAGCTGCAAATCGCTACGCCGGGGACCGAGCCCGGTATCGTTCACCGGATCGTCGATGCTTGGGTCGGCCACCGACAATCTGGATGGTGCACCATAGGCGAAATCCAATTGCCAGTCTGCGACGTATAGTTCGCACTGGACATTGCTTGCACTCATATCTGCCCTACTTCTCCTCAATTTCGACTGCGTGGCCGTCGGGATCGCGTACTAGAAGAGCTTTACTGAATCCCAACTGTCCGGTTTGATTCGCAACCACGCCAGAAGAAACAAAGTTCACGCGGCTCGATTGCAATTGACGAGCCGCGGCGTCGGCACCTCGGGTCAACAGCACCGTCTGCCGGTGAACAACGTCGCTTGCCTGTTCGTCCGATGGGAAAGGCCGTCCGTCGCGAGGCGCCAGATACTCCAGCAATTCAATCCCCGGTCCGCTTGCGCCACGCAATGCGGTGATGCGCAGGTGGGCGCCAAACACGTTGTTCAGATGCTCCTGCTCGGTTCCGTAGTTCTCACTCTCTCCGGCCACATGCATGCCGAGCAGGTCGCGATAGAACTTGATGCTTGCGTCGGTGTCCCACACGACGATCGCAGTATGGTCGATGCCGAGAAACAACTTATTCGTCGATTGGTGCCACTTCTCCAGGCCCTTGTCCGGAGGAAACTGCAACACCTCAACCGGATGCCCATCTGGATCCTTGAAGTAGAACGCCGAGATGCCCGCCGCGTTCTTGTTCCACTCCGGAAGGCGCTGTGGTCCGGAAGACGCATGTTCTACCTTGTTCTGGCGTAACCGGGCATAAGCTTTGTCCATGTCGCTGACAATGATCGCAATGTGTTGGAACCAACGATCGTTGCTGCGCGAGTCGACGGGGATGGGGCGACCCTTCGGCGCTAGATATTCCGCGAGTTCAATGAACTCGTCGCCTAGCCTCATTCGCACCACGCGCATTCTCAGCCCGAACACACCTTCGAGATGCTCGTAGTTCTCGCCGGCGACTTCGGTGTCTGAAACCTTTTCGAACGTGAGCACCTTGGAATAGAAATCCACCGCCCGATCCATGTCGGAGACCGTGATTCCGATTGCGTCTACGCCCTCAATCAGAGCGGGATTCTGTTGGGCCATGGCTCGCTGGGTGAAGAGCTGGGGAACAGCCAGAATCAGCGACAATACCCAGATTGCTAACACACTCTGGTGAAGGCGATTTGGTCGAAAGAGTAGCTTCATGTCTTGATTACCTGCTCACTGCAAGTTCCCGGTCCGGCTGCCGATTCTGTTCGTATCTCGTCTCGGACACTCCCAGGCGTTTCATCAAGTGGTCGCCTACTCGAAGTGCATTGGCCATGATGGTGAGCGCCGGATTGACAGCAGCGCTTGATGGGAAGAAGCTCCCGTCCACAACGTAGAGGTTGTCGACGTCATGGGCTTTGCAGTTCGCGTCCAAGACCGAAGTCTTCGGGTCCTGTCCAAAGCGAATGGTTCCGTTCTGATGGGCCACGCCGGCGAGTGGAATCTGTTGTCCCACGTACAGATTTCGCCCAAATAGTCCTTGATGACAGTCATGGCCATGCATAGTGCAGTTCGTCTGCTTCATGGCCTGCTTCAGTTTTGACTTGAGCCGCTCGTGTGCCTCCAGGTTGTTGGGTGTGTAGGTCATCACAATCTTGCCGTCTCGACCGATGGTCACCCGATTGTTCGGATCGGGCAGGTCCTCGGACGTAAGCCAGAAATCAAGCGAGTGCTTGGCCATGAGTTCCAGAGTGAAGTTCGGGGCGATGGCCGGTGCGCCAGCCTTCAGCGTGATTGCGTCCAGTTTGCCCACGAACGAGATGTGTCCCATAGGGTACTGGAAGTCTTTGGAGCCGAAGTAGAAGTCATTAACTCCCAGCGTCTTTTGAAAAATCGTGGGGTTGGGACATTTCGAGATCGCCATCATTACCGAATTGGTGTGTCCCATGTAGTGGCGGCCCACGATATCCGAACTGTTTGCAAGTCCGCGAGGGTGCTTGTCATTGGCAGAGCGCAAGAGCAGCGCGGCCGAGTTGATCGCTCCACATGAGACAACAACCACATCTGCGGAATAGGTTTCCAGGCTGCCGTTGCGTTCCACGACCACACTTTTCACTTCACGACCCGATGAATCTGTTTCCAACCGCTTCACTAGCGAATTGGTCAGCAGGGTAACGTTGGAATGTTTGATCGCCTCATCGATGCAGACAACTTGCGCATCGGACTTGGCGCCAACCAGGCAGGAGAACCCGTCGCAGGTGTTGCAGCGGATGCAGCGGCTCTTGTGCGGATTCTTCTCGTCGAGCATGACGCCGACCGGCACGTGGAAGGGCTTCAGTCCCGAGCGCGCGAAGTCGTCGGACAGTTGCTGAATGCGTGGCTCATGGCTCACCGCCGCCCAGGGATAAGGGGAACTGGCTTCCGGTTCGGTCGGATCTTCTCCGCGGTTCCCGTGTACCTGATAGAGATTCTCGGCCTGCGTGTAGTACGGCTCCATCTCGTCATAGCTGATCGGCCATGCCGGTGAGATGCCACCGTGGTGGCGCAGTTCGCCGAAATCCTCTTTGCGCAGGCGGAACAGAGCAGCGCCGTAAAACTTGGTGTTGCCCCCCACGTAATAGTTGGTGTGCGGATGGAGATCCTTGCCGTCCTTGTCGAGCCAGGACTCCTTGGTGTTGTAGTGACCCTCCACGTTGACGATCTGGGGGTCCCAGTTTGCTTTTTCGCGGGGAACGTAGTCGCCGCGCTCAAGAATCAGGATCCGCTTTCCGGACGGCGCCAGGTGGTAGGCGAGTGTTCCGCCGCCTGCACCGGTTCCGATGATGATTACCTCGTAGCGATTGTCGGTCATGATGCGAATCCTCCATTGGCTCCGCAGAAGATGCAGCGCTTTGTGTTGTTGTGGTGAAGCTTGCAGCATTTGACGGCGATCTTTCCTGCCCGCCAGAGGTAGAACTCGGAGGCGGCCAGCATGCCCAGCGGGGACGCGATGAGGTAAACCCAGAATCCATCCCATATTCCCGAAGGAACCGCCGAGCCGAACGTCCGGGCAGGATTCATGCTCATTCCTGAAAACGGCGCCTCGATCGTTATGTAGGTTGCGACTAGAAGTCCCGCGAAGACTCCGGTGTAACCGGCGAACCGGTGATGATTCGAGAAATACAGCACAGCCGACATCATGCCCGCCGCAATCACGAATTCAGCCAGCAGCGCTACCCACGGTCCTTGCGGGCCGGGGGTTGTGACCACATAACGCACAGCGGGGTCAGAGACCTGGCGGCCAAGGAACTGTGCCACCAGCAAAACGCCCACCGCCGCCCCCGTGAACTGCGCGGCAATATAGAAGACAGCGTCCCAGGCCTTGATCTTGCCCAAGCGAAGAAAAGTGAACGTCACGGAAGGGTTGATATGCGCTCCTGACTGCTTCCCCCAAGGGGAATAAATAATGGCAATTGCAGTCAGGCCCATCGAGATGCCCATCAGAAGACGCCGCAACAGGGCTGACATGATTGACTGATGAACGGGAGAGTGCGGGAATTCATACAACGCCCCAAAAACACAGGCTGAGACCATGAAGGCACCGAGCAAGCCCGCTTCCATCAGATATTCCCGCCAGTGACTCTTCAAAGATGCCAATGCGCCCAATTTGGGCGGCGACTGAGGTGCCACGAGAAGCGGCACAGGTTTTGGCGCTTGGTTCAACGCTTCAACCACCGGGATTTGCTCGATGCTGCTCATGGAATCTGCGTGGTGTGATTCCGAGATCGAGGGGAAGTGACAGAGAAATTCCTGGCCGTCAGCGAAAAGGGGTCTCGCGATTTCTAGTACTGGTTCTTAATCTCCACGCTCACTACTCGAATTTCGGTCTTCCCTATATTCTCCACGGAATATGGTGGTAGGGGCGGCGACCACTGAGTGGATGTGGCTGAGGACTGGGTCTGCGGTGGCGTGCCGCTTGTGTCCAAGAGAATTCTTCCTTCCAAATCTCGCCTGATAAAATCGCCCGCACTCAAGAGGTAAAGCACGCTCGGCCAGCAATGAGTGTGTACCGGCACCGTTCTGCCGACTGGAATCCGCACATCGAGAACGCGGACGCACTCGTTCTCGAACAATATTGTGTGATATTCGGGCGCGGAAATTAGCGCGTCGAGCTCTTCTGGCCAAGGCCACGACCGCTGGCCGCAGCTTGTGTGCTCAACGCTCGATGGATTCTTCGCCAATATTTCTGTGGTCCTCAGCTTCTCTGGCTCCACGTTTCTACGAGCCTCCGCGATCTTGCTTCCCAATCCATCGGATGCTCTCGTACCCCTAAGGTGACACAGCTCCCAGACCACGCACGAGCACGGACCTTTGAAACCTTCGTGACACTTCTGAATCCCACTGCCACGTGAGCAACTCAGCACGGCACATGAGCCCACATCAAAGCGGGTTCGCGAATCGTTAACGATTCATCGCCCACCGCGTGAGCAGGCTCACGAAATTCAATCTTCAAACACGAGGTAAAGGATGAACATGAACAAGGCAATGCAATTTCTCCTCCGTGGGCTGCTGATGACGACGATGCTGTTCGCCGTTTCGGCGGTCGCCCAAGACGCGCACAACACTGGCCAGTTCCAGGGTCCGAAGGCCAACAAGGGGCACGTCACTCACAGCACACGCGACGGCAAGAGCGTCCTGACGTTGTCAGACGATTTCGTCGTTCCTGATACTCCGGATCCGCACTGGCAGCTGGTGGACTCCGATGGCAATGTCTACTTGGTCGACAAGCTGAAGACGAAGGCCTTCATAGGCGACAAGTACAAGAAGGAAATCGTCGTGCCCAGCTACGTGAAGAACGTGTCGAAAGTAGTGATCTGGTGCGCGTTTGCCGAAGTCAACCTGGGCGAGGCAAGCTTCAGCTCGCCCGTCAAGTAGCCACCCTAAGCGGAGAGGCGCGAACCGATTCGAACCTGGACGTTCGCGCCCTTCAACACTCAAAGAGAGGTAAGGAGCCCATGAACACTCAAACGAAATTGACCCGTTGCGCAGGCTTCGCGGCTGTGGTTCTGTGTCTGGCGAGCTTCGCGAATGCTCAGACTGTCGAGAAAAAGACGCTCACCTTGCAGGGAGCGGAACAGGTTATTGCCGCCGCGAAGGCTGAGGCGCAAAAGCTACAGGCGCCAGGCGGCGTCATTGCTGTAGTTGACGATGGCGGAAATTTGATGGCCCTGGAACGGCTGGATGGAACGTTCTCCGCGGGTGCGAACATCTCCATCGGCAAAGCCAAGACCGCCGTCATGTTTAAGAAGCCCACACGCTTTTTCGAAGAGTTGATCAACTCCAATGGCAAAGGCCGTACGGTCATGACGGCGCTCGAAAACTTCACTCCGCTGATCGGGGGGATCCCCATTGTCGTAGATGGCCAGATCGTAGGCGGTGTGGGCGTGAGCGGCGCAGCCAGCGCCGACCAGGATGAGAAGCTCGCCATTGCAGGCTCGAACGCCTTCGCATCAGAGACAGCCATGGGCGGCGATCCTGCGCTCGCGGTGTCCTATTGGGAGAAAAGCAAAGTTGACGAAGCCTTCTCCAAGGGTGCGGTGTTGTTCGACGCGAGCGATGGCCGTAACTACATGGTCCACGCCAGCCGCCGCGAGAAGCCCGGACAGGCGGAGATCCATACGAAAGACGCCGACGTAATCTACGTGCTGCAAGGATCAGCCACCTTCATCACCGGGGGCGAGGCTATCGATGCCAAGACCACGGCACCCGATGAACTGCGAGGAAGCAGCATCCGCAACGGGCAGACTCGTCAGATCGCCAAAGGCGACGTGATCATCGTGCCCCACGGTGTGCCGCACCAGTTTCTGGAAGTTACCAATCCGTTCCTCTACTACGTTGTGAAAGTTCGCTAAGCGAGAGATGAACATGAACACACGACAGCATATGCGGAGTGTTTTGCCAGCGCTGGGGTTGCTTCTGTTGTTCTCCCTGGTAATGGCGGGCGCACAGACGACGCAAGACCCTCCCGTGGGTCGTCCGGACGCGGTGATCGACCTGGCTTCCCACGAAGGAGTGAAACTGGTGAGCGGCCAGTGGCGCTACCACGACGTGAAAATCGAGGACGCCGACTCGCGTGCTGTGGGCCCCGACCTGAAGCCGAGCGGCGCTCCGATCCGGACATACGACTACGCTCCTCACGCGGGCCCCGCGGACTTCGACGATTCTCAATGGGAAGCAATCGATGCGACGACTCTTGACCAGCGCCGTTCCACGGCCAAAGTCTGTTTCAACTGGTACCGCATCAACGTCACGATTCCTGAAAAGGTCGCGAGCTTTAGCACTGCAGGATCGACCGTGGCGTTTGAGATCGTAATCGACGACTATGCCGAGGTCTGGGTCAACGGGAAGATGCCGCGAGTTTTGGGTCAACTTGGCGGCCCTGTTGTTAAAGGATTCAACGCACCCAACCGGGTGATCCTTACCAGAAATGCCCAGCCCGGCCAACGTATTCAGCTTGCCGTCTTCGGGATCAATGGCCCGATCTCCTACAGCCCGCAGAACTTCATCTGGATCAAGTCGGCAACACTCGATTTCTACAAGTCGCCCAAAGTTGCGATCAGCGAGACTCTCGCGCAGGTCACTAGGAAAGATCCGGCACTGGACGAGATCGTTCCGGCCGGCACGAAGATCGAGAAACTTGCTGGCGGATTCTTGTTTACCGAGGGGCCTATCTGGGTACCACGCACCGAAGAAACCGACGGATACCTTCTTTTCAGCGATCCCAACAACAACCTGATCTACCGTTGGACACAAGACGGACAGCTGTCGATTTTCATGACCAAGAGCGGCTACCGCGGCATGGACATCGGCGAGTACGGTCAACCTGGTTCCAACGGCCTCACGCTCGACAAGCTGGGACGGCTCACAATCAACCAGCACGGCAACCGGCGCGTGGTTCGCATGGAGAAGAACGGTCAGTTCACGGTACTGGCTGACCGATATGAAGGGAAGCGGCTCAATAGCCCCAACGATCTCGTCTACAAGTCGGACGGGGCGCTGTATTTCACTGATCCGCCGTTCGGACTCCCGAAGTTCTTCGACGACCCACGGAAAGAGCTGTCCTACAGCGGAGTGTTTCGCGTATCGCCCGACGGGAAAAACGTTCAGCTGCTGACCAAGGAACTCAGTGGCCCGAATGGGCTCGCATTTTCACCCGACGAGAAGTACTTCTACGTAGACAACTGGGATGAGAAGAAAAAGATCATCATGCGGTACGAAGTGAACCCCGACGGAACGTTGTCGAACGGCAAGGTCTTCTTCGATATGACGTCGGCCGAAGGCGAGGACGCCCTCGACGGGATGAAGATCGATCAGAAGGGCAATCTTTACGTGTCGGGCCCCGGTGGTTTGTGGATCATCTCGCCAGAGGGCAAGCACCTGGGCACGATTGTCGGCCCGGAGCATCCGCATAACTTCGCATGGGGCGACGACGACGGCAAGACCCTATATCTTTGCGCGAAGACCGGTTTATACCGAATTCGGCTGAATATTCCGGGTATTCGACCGTGAGTCGACTGCGGCTTTCTGGAGTACGGAAGGATTGTCACCTTTTTGGAGTTGCTGTGTCTTATAAGGAAGAGAATTTGATTCCTCCGAACCGGCAGTCGAACCTGTCTGCCGATGCGGAGGCCAGAGAGCCTGGGATCGGAGCGAGATACGTGCCCAAGACGATTGTCGAAATCGAATGCGCAGAAGTGTGGCGTCAGATTTCAAACTATCTTGACGATGACGTGGATCCCGGGCTCCGTGCCAACATGTCCTCTCACTTCAACAACTGTGCTCACTGCAGCGCCATCTTGGATGGCGCACGCAACGTGGTCAAGCTAGTCGGCGACGGGCGGGCATTCGAGATTCCCTCGGGGGCAAGTCAGAGGTTCTACAAGAAACTGAATGACCACCTTGCGGCTCACCAACGCGCGCGGGGTTGAGTCACCTGAGCGGGGGACGCACTAGAACCGGTCTGACAAAACCCTATCCCGTATGGCAGGCAGCCTCTATCGTGGCTTTGGCAGCATTCAATGTCGCCTGGGTCTCGCGGGCGATCTTACCCTTTGCGATTAGGTTGAGGACTTTGGCTTTCAGGGTTGTCGTCGAGTAATAGTGGCTAATAGCCACCTTGGTTGATCCATGGTCAAGCGTTTGGAACGTCGTTTCCACTCTGTAATCGTTCAGAATCTTGCTGATGCCGAATGTGTCCTCCGGCAACACCGTGACGATCTTCTCCAGCGGAATAATTTCGATGTCCTTCTCGATGCAGGAGTGCTTCCCGCCCGAAAGATGACATCGATAGGACGCGCCTGGTTCACGGAGAGTCTTGCCGGAAAGAAGATCAACCTTGACCACGCGAGGATGGAACTCCGGGATCTTCGTGAGATCCATGGTGTACGACCACACCGCTTCCAAAGACGCGTTGATGATGACTTCCTGCTTGGAACGGAACGGTGGCTGCAAATCTTGCCTCTAGATTAATGGGTGAGCTTTCGTGTGAAGTCACGCAGACGCGACTAATTCGGTCCTCACAAATAGCGCAGCACTATTTTCATGCAGCCAAGCCGGACCATGCCGAGGAAGTTCTCAGTATCAAATTCGTAGCGGACAGCCAGCCTGCGGACAGGTTCTAGCCTACCACCGGTACC
>Ga0075029_100002454_pt1 | contig 10525 bp, 9 predicted proteins | sample LitLauG_LLR_2013_FD_71391 | JGI IMG/M metagenome (GOLD analysis project Ga0075029, IMG submission 71391) | Freshwater sediment microbial communities from North America - Little Laurel Run_MetaG_LLR_2013 | ecosystem: Environmental > Aquatic > Freshwater > Creek > Sediment | place: USA...
GCTGCGATTATCGGGCGGTGAAACCATTCTCGTGTTCAATGGCCGCGACGGCGAGTGGCAGGCTTCGATATCCGGGCGCAAGCGGCCCGAGCATCTCACCATCATTGCGAGAACCCGGCCGCAGGATCGGCTAGGCGATCTCGCCTACGTCTTTGCGCCGCTCAAACACGCCCGCCTCGACTACATGGTGCAGAAGGCGGTCGAGATGGGAGCATCTTCCCTGCAACCGATCTTGACGCGTTACACCCAGGTATCGAGGGTCAACGCCGAGAGGATGCGGGCCAACGTCATCGAGGCGGCCGAACAATGCGGAATCCTTGGTATCGCAGACGTTGCCGAGCCGGTGCCGCTGGAGCGTTATTTGAAGGAACGCAATCCGCAGCGCCTGCTGGTTTTCTGCGACGAAGCCGCTGACGTAGCTGATCCCTGGCAGGCCCTGCGGGCTGCAAATGGCACCGCCGATGGGATCGATGTCGTGATTGGCCCCGAAGGCGGATTTGCCGATGAAGAGCGTGCCGTGCTGTTGCGGCAGCCGCAAAGCCTGCGGCTTTCGCTGGGGCCGCGAATTTTGCGCGCGGACACCGCCGGCGTTGCCGCGCTGGCGCTGGTGCAGGCGATTCTGGGCGATTGGATGGCCCCGAACCTGCCGCCGGACAAGTGACCGCTCGACCAGGACCGCGTCCGGACCCGGTCGCCCAGCCGCTTTGTTAAGCCACTCGGCGGATCCCAGTCGAAACCCGGCCTCTGCCATGCTATGGGGCTCGCCAGAAAAGCGTTTTCCGGTTGGCCGGACCCAACTCACAAGAGGAAAGACACTTTTAATCAATGACTTACGCGTATCCTGGGCTGGATGATCCGTCATGGCTCATACGCTGGCACCCGTTTTCGGGGGAGTGGACTTCGAGATGAGTGAAACCGCTGCTGGTGCCGCCGCATGGGCGGACGCGCTGCTATTGTCGTTCGCCCAGGCCGGCTACTCCCTGGCGGAGCCGGCGATCCTGCAGCCGGCTGAGCCCTTTCTGGACCTTTCGGGCGAGGACATCCGCAAAAGCCTGTACCTGACCACGGATGCCGGCGGCGAGGAACTTTGCCTTCGCCCCGATCTGACCATTCCGGTGGCCCGGGACTATCTTGCTTCGGGCAAGGCCGGTCAGCCGGCCGGATTCAGCTACTTTGGCCCCGTGTTCCGCTATCGCGGCGGCCGGCCGAGTGAATTCTTGCAGGCAGGTATCGAGTCCTTCGGACGGCAGGATCGCGAGGCAGCGGACGCGGAAATGCTGGCGCTGGCGCTTGAGGCCACCAGCGCCTTCGGCCTGACCGACGTTGAAATCCGCACTGGCGATGTCGCGCTGTTTACGGCGCTGATCGATGCCCTCGATCTCTACCCGGTCTGGCGGCGGCGGCTGATCAAGGACTTCAACCGCAAGATCAGCCTGGAGCAGGATCTCGAGCGGCTGACGCTTGCGACCGCCTCGAGCCGCAACGAATATGAGGGCGTTCTCGCGGCACTTGCAGGTTCCGATCGCAAGGCGGCACTGGCGCTGGTGACCGATCTGATGACGATTGCGGGCACGACCAATGTCGGCGGCCGAGCGGTTGCGGAGATCGCGGATCGCTTCCTCGAACAATCGACGCTCAAGAGCGGCGCGCTGCCGCGCGACGCGCTTGGCCTGATCAAGCGGTTCCTTGCGATCTCGGGCGATCCGACAGCTTCGATCGCGCGATTGCGGGCACTTGCCGCCGACGCAAAGCTCGACATCCATGCTGCGATCGATGCGTTCGAGAGCCGCATTCGCTTCATGGCCGCACGCGGGATCGATCCCGCCTCGACGCGATTTTCCACCTCGTTCGGCCGCGGCCTCGACTACTACACCGGCTTTGAGTTCGAATTGCATGCCAGGGGCAACGGCGTCGAGCCATTGGTGGCCGGCGGACGCTATGACGGGCTGATGACGCGGCTTGGTACCGTTGAGCCGATTCCTGCCGTGGGATTCTCGATCTGGGTCGAAACCCTGATGGCGCTTGGCGGCAAGCCCGCCGCGAGCGGGGACGTGTCATGACCGCGCCGTTCGTTCTTGCCGTTCCCTCGAAGGGCCGGCTGCAGGAAAACGCGGAAGCGTTCTTTACGCGCGCCGGACTTGCGCTGGCCAAGCCCCGCGGCGCGCGCGACTATCGTGGCACCATCTCCGGCCTCGACAATGTCGAGATCGCCTATCTTTCGGCGAGCGAAATCGCCTCGCAGCTTGCGCGTGGCGCGGTGCATCTTGGCGTCACCGGCGAGGACCTGGTACGGGAAACCATTGCCGAAGCCGACAAGCGCGTGCTTTTTATCGACAGTCTCGGTTTTGGCAATGCCAATGTGGTGGTCGCCGTTCCGCAGGCCTGGATTGACGTGCGCACCATGGCCGACCTCGACGACGTCACTACCGGCTTTCGCGCGCAGCATAACCGGCGAATGCGAGTTGCGACCAAATACATCAACCTGACGCGCGCATTCTTCGCCGCACACGGCATCGTCGATTATCGCATCGTCGAGAGCGCTGGCGCAACCGAAGGCGCGCCTGCAGTCGGCACTGCCGAAATGATCGTCGATATCACGACGAGCGGGGTCACCCTTGCCGCCAACGGATTGAAAGTGCTCGACGACGGCGTAATCCTGCGCAGCCAGGCCAATCTCGTGGCGTCGCGCGACGCCGATTGGTCGAACGAAGCGCGCGAGACCGCACGTGTCATCCTGGACCACATCGCCGCCCGCGCCCGCGCCAGCAAATACCGGGAGGTGCGCACGCGCTTTGCTGGTTGCGATACGGCACTATTGGCCGAGGCCCACAACCGCTTCGGGGTGGTGTCGCCATTCGGCGGGCCGACCTCCTCTGGCATGGTGACCCTGCACTGTCCTCCGGCGCAACTCTACGCGCTCGGCAGCTTTCTACGGGATCACGGCGCGGAGACGGTTTCCGTGGCCTCTCTCGACTATGTTCTCGACCGCGACAACCCGCTGTTCGCCCGCCTCGAGGCTTTTCTGCGCCGGTAAGACGAAAAGCCGCGGAAGAAAGGGCCGTGGCGACAAGCCATCCCGATTGCCGTATGTTAGGTATCTGGATGGGTGGAAATGATGGGTCGAACGGGGTCGAGCATGGTGGCTGGACCCTGATCATGCGTGGAATCTGATCGATGATGCTGGGTACTGACGTTTCTGGCCTGTCAACCACCGCCGCAAACGCCGCGGCGCGGGGATTGGCGATCGTGGTGCCATTGTACAACGAGGCAGCCGGGCTTGCCGCTCTCCACCTGCGGCTCTGTGATCTCGCCAAGGCGCTGCAACGCCGCTATCGGCTGGCCTGTGAGGTCGTCTACATCGACGACGGCAGCACCGACGCCACCCTCTCCATCGCGCGCGGGCTCCGCGCCGAATGGCTCGATATCCAGGTCGTTTCGCTGTCGCGCAACTTCGGCAAGGAAGCAGCGCTGATGGCGGGCCTGGATCATGCCCGTCGCGGCGCCGTGCTGTTCATGGACGGTGACGGCCAGCATCCACCCGACCTCGTGGAAACGCTGGTAGCTCACTGGATCGATGACGGCTATGACGTGGTCTATACGGCGAAAGCCCATCGCGACAACGAACCGTTTGCGCGGCGGTTTGCCGTGCGCGGTTTCTACGCGCTGATCAATTGGGGCGCACGGCAGAAGATCCCGGAAGATGGCGGCGACTTTCGCCTGCTGTCGCCGCGCGCGGCGGCGGCGCTGCGGCAGCTTCCCGAACGCAATCGCTTTTTCAAGGGCCTTGCGAGCTGGATCGGCTTCCGCCAGATCCGGGTCGATTACGAACCCGCAGCCCGCGCACACGGCATGACGACGTTCAGCGCCGGCCGCCTGGTGGGGCTTTCGATCGAAGGCCTGACCTCGTTTTCGGTGGCGCCGCTGCGCTTTGCGAGTATGCTTGGCGTCTTGCTTGCTTCCGGCGCCTTCCTGTTCGGTCTTTCGATTCTCTGGGAGACGCTGGTGGATGGAAAATCGGTTCCCGGTTATCCCTCGCTGGTGGTCGGCCTGATGACCATCGGTGGCGTTCAGCTCATCATGATCGGCATCGTCGGCGAATATATCGGCAAGATCCTTTCTGAATTGAAAGCGCGGCCGATCTACTTTGTCGCCGAACACAGCGAGAAGCACGCCGAAGCGCTGGGGGATGCTGCCGCCGCCGAAAGGACTGCGGCCGAATGAAGGACGGCGTGCCGTTCGCGTCAAGACATTGCGGCAAATGGTAGCGAACGCACCAAAACGTATCTGGCTATGCGCCGACGATTACGGCATCAGCCCGAAGGTCAACGGCGCGATCCGCGATCTGATCGCGCGCGGCCGGCTCAATGCCACTTCGGTCATGGTGGCAGGCCCCGCGATCGGCCGGGACCAAGCAGACGCACTCGCGGCGGCTGCCGCCAGCTCGCAGCGCTGTGCGATCGGCCTGCACGTCACGCTTACCGCGCCGTTTCGCCCCTTGACCATGCATTTCAAGCCAACCGACGGCGGCATGTTCCTGCAGTTCGCGAAACTCCTGCGTTTCGGCCTGATGGGAAGGCTGGACGCGGAAGTCATCCGCACCGAATTGACGGTGCAGTTGTCGAGCTTCGGCGAACTGTTCGGACGCGCTCCGGATTTCGTCGACGGTCACCAGCACGTGCAGCTGTTTCCGGGCGTGCGCGACGCCTTCCTGGCCGCGGTGAAGGAAGCAGCACCCGGCGCCTGGGTTCGTCAATGCGGGCGCAATCGGCCCCTGCTTGAGCGGTTCGGTTCAGCCAAGGGCCTGGTACTCGACGTCCTTAGCGCTGGGTTTCGACGTCGCGCCTCAAGCAGCAATATTGCCTTCAACCCCGACTTCGCCGGTGCCTATGATTTCTCCGGCAAGCCCGATTTCGCCGCGCTGATGCAACAATTCCTGCAAGGTGTGAGCGAGGGCGCCGTCCTCATGTGTCACCCGGGGGAAGTGGACGATGTCCTGGTCAGCCTCGATCCGCTGACCGAGCAGCGCGAACGCGAATACGCTTTTCTTGCAAGCGAGCGATTTCCGCGCCTGCTCGCGGCAAACGGAATTGCCCTTTCCTGAAGATCGCCTGAAGAGCGCCCTGCGGGATTTTCCCGGCTCCAATCAATCATTTGCGCATCCCGTCGCGGGTTCTGAGCCGGTTTCGCCCCATCGCATAAATTTAATTCAGGACCGCACTACCCGCGGCACAACGGCCCCCTACATTTGCCCCGCGCTTCGAAGCGACGATGGAGAAGCCCGATGACACCGCAAGAACGCCAGTTGGTTGACGACCTTTTCGAACGGCTTTCGAAAATGGAAGGCGCACCGCGCGATCCGGACGCCGTTGCTGCGATCGCCCAGGGCTTGCGCATTGCGCCCAACGCGATTTATGCGTTGGTGCAGACGGTTCTGGTGCAGGACGAAGCGCTCAGGCGCGCCAATGATCGCATCCAGGAACTGGAGACTGCCCACGCTCCGCAACAGGAGCAGGGTGGCGGGTTCCTCGATTCGATGCGCGGCGCGATCTTCGGGCAAGGTCAGCCGCGCAGCTCGGTGCCCAATGTTCGCCCGCCCGACGCCGGCAATCGCCCGGTCTGGAACAGCGGTCAGGTGATGCAACAGGCTCCTGGACGGTATGACCAGGGGCCGTATGGCCAGCCCTACGGTGGGCAGCAGCAGCCGTTCGGCGGCGGCGGCGGTTCCTTCCTGGGCACCGCGGCGGCCGCTGCAGCCGGCGTGGTCGGCGGATCGCTTCTTCTCAACAGCATCCGCTCGATGATGGGCGGAAGCCGTTACGGTTTTGGCGACGCTTCGGCGGCGGCCGACAAGAGCGGCGGTGCCAGCCCGTGGACCAGCCAATCCGACTCGAATCTGGCCCGCGATGCCGGAATCAACGATATCGGCTCGTCGAACGATCGGCATGATGACAATTCGCGCGCGGGATATTTCGATACGGCTTCGATGGACGACGACGGTAGCGACGTGGACAACGACGCCGACGATTTCGACGGTAGCGATTTCGGCGGTGGCGGAGACAGCGACTTCGCCTGATCATTTGTCCGCCAGGAAAACGGCCGCCCGATTGGGCGGCCGTTTCGATTCCTCAAGGCTCGTTCGCTGTGTTGGGCACCGCTCAGATTACGATGACCCTGGTGCCGACATTGACGCGCTCATAGAGATCGATCACGTCCTCGTTGCGCATCCGGATGCAGCCCGACGACACGTTGGTGCCGATCGTCCAGGGTTCGTTGGAACCGTGAATACGATAGAGCGACGAGCCCAGATACATGGCGCGCGCACCGAGCGGATTTTGCGGGCCTCCCTCCATGTGCCGCGGCAGGTCCGGCCGGCGCGCCAGCATTTCCGCCGGCGGGGTCCAGTCCGGCCATTGCTTCTTCGCCGAAATCTGCTTGACGCCGGACCAGGTGAAACCAGGACGGCCGACCCCGATGCCGTAACGCACCGCCTTGCCATTGCCCTGCACGAGATACAGAAATTTGTTCGGCGTATCGACGACGATCGTGCCGGCGCTTTCCCTGCCGTCATAGTCAACGAGCTGTTTCTCGTATTTCGGATCGAAGGCCGGACGAACGGGCTCCGCCATGTAATGCTGCTGCATCGCCTGCTGCGGATCCATTTGCGGAACGAGCAGGCGCGGTGACTGGTATGAAGGCTGCTGCTGATAATATCCTTGCTGCCGATAGCGATCGTCCTGTCTGTCACCGAACAGAAACTCGATGAAGCCCCCTCCCATATTGGCGCGATCGGCGGCAGCCATTCGCGCCGGCGCGGGATCGGGTCTTGGAGCGGATTGATCGGGATGGATCACGATGGGCTCGGTGACAAACTCGGCCTCGTTCGCGGCCGCCTGGCAAAGTCCGAGGGTGAGGAGGGATGCGCCCGCAAGGAACGCAAGGTACATTCTATTGGACATCGACGTACTCATACTGCTTTCGTCGTGGAAGCGCCGGATGGCTCCCCGCGCTCGATCGATCAGGATCAGCGCCAGCTAAGATCAGAACCCCCTCGGTTTGGTAAACAGGGCAGCCGTTTCGATTCACCACGTCGTCAAATGAGCGCGCTTTCGTCTCACAGCGTTATTTTTCCGTGAACGGGGAAGGCGCTTGGTTAATCTTTGGTATCGGCGCCCGCGCGGCGCTTGGTAGCCGGGTTCCCGGCGTGAACTTCATGTTAAATCGAGTCTGCTTTAAAGCCCGACGGAATGAAGTTTGAGGGGCAATTCATGCCGGTTCATCGCAGACGTTTTCGTATCGAAGAAGCAATTGCCGGCGACATGCCGATGCCGTCGGAAATCGAAGGCGAGATCGGTCCCTCGCATCGGGAGATCATGAACGAACTGCGCGCGATCCGGGCACAGATGGCGGCTCCCCGTTCCGGCGCCGCCAACAACGCGATCAGTGAATCCGTCTCGCAGGAGGCCGCCGAAGCGCAGTCGCTGCTTGGAACCTATCGCGCCCAGATCGAGCAATGCGAAAAGCTCAAGGTCGAGCTTGACCTGATCTATGACGCCATCAGCCGCACCAAACGCGAAATCGCGGTGCTGCACGGCAAGAGCTTCAACGGCGAGGAAATGGCCAAGGTCAACGGCGAGCTTGGTGCCGTGGTCGGCGGCACCGAGGAGGCCACACAGCAGATTCTCGAAGCCGCCGAGTCGATCGACAACGCGGCAACTGCGCTCAGCCGGGTAACCTCACCCGATCAGCAGAAACTGCTCAGCGAGGAAATCCAGGAACGCGTTGTTTCGATCTTCGAGGCCTGCAACTTCCAGGACCTGACCGGCCAGCGAATCAAGAAAGTGATGACTACGATGAAGTTCATCGAGCATCACATCACCATCATGATGGATATCTGGGGTGGCGTCGACGCCATCAAGGCGCACGCCCCCGTTCTGGCCGACAACCGCGAGGGCGATGCGCGGCTATTGAACGGACCCAAGTCCGAGGGCGACGTCGGCCACGCGTCGCAGGACGACATCGACGCCCTGTTCGACTGATCGCAATTGCCTCGAAAACAAAACGCCGGCCAAAGGGCCGGCGTTTTATTTTTGGACCAATCTTCGCGCCGCCTCAGGCGCGCGGTGCGCAACGGACATAGACCATGTTGCCGTAGCGGGTCGCCGCATCCTTGTCGATGAAGCGCGTAACCAGGACTCGTCCATCGAAGGAGACGATTTCGCGGTCCTGTTCACCGCCGGCAGGTCCGGCTGGTCCAATATAATTCTTGCCGCTCGGGCTGCCCTTGAGGCGCAAATCCTGGGGCGTGGCCTGGTCGGCCAGGTGCATGATCACGCCGCCGCTGGCACCCGCTCCAATCACATAGGGCTGCTTGCACTGCGCTTTGGCTGCGACTTCCGTGCGCGCGCGGTCGTTGGGGTTCTGGTACGACGCAAGGCCCCATTTGCCGACGATTTCGTCGGCGCGGATCGTCGCCGGCATTTCGGGCACAGGCTCCGGCGCAGCCGTAGGCGAGGATGAAAACGAGGGCAGGCTCGTGCTGGTGCACGCGCCCAAAAAGATCGCCAGGGTGGCGGCAATCCCCAGATTGGCAGTCGCCCGTGTGCTACGTGAACCGACCATGTCTCCCTCAAGCATATCCATACTTGTCCCGCAGCCAACTGCCCCAGCCAAGCGCAAAAACCGTGGCGGAGCAATGATGTCCGGAAAAATTACGCCAACATCCCGGTCCCGGACCGCCACACCAGGCCTTAAGGGTGGTTTGCTTGACAGGAACAGCTTCACGCCATATCCCGGGCGCACAATTGGCACTCTTAGGGTGCGATTGCCAACATAGCAGCTTTCGGCCCTCGGCGGTGGTCAATACGCCGGTATAACCAGCCACTTTCGACGGCGAAGCAAACCGGGCCTCCAAAGGAACTGTCATGGCTAAAACCAAATTTCGTCCGCTGCATGACCGTGTCGTGGTCAAGCGCATCGACGCCGAGGAAAAAACCAAGGGCGGCATCATCATTCCCGACACCGCCAGGGAGAAGCCCTCCCAGGGCGAGATTACGGCGGTCGGTCCGGGCGGCCGTGACGAGAGCGGCAAGCTGATCCCGATCGACCTCAGGGTCGGCGATCGCGTCCTGTTCGGCAAATGGTCGGGCACCGAGGTCAAGCTGGACGGCGAGGAACTCCTGATCATGAAGGAGAGCGACATCATGGGCGTTCTGGTCTGAACCGGACCGAAGCGCGTTCCTTCCCCCTCTCGGGTGCCTGAACCCAGGCATTCACAAATCTTCGAAGCCGACGGATTGCCGGGTCATCCCCCGCGAAAGCGCGTGTTTACCCGGCGCCAACCGATATTGAACATCCACCAGGAGTGAATTGAAATGGCAGCCAAGGACGTCAAGTTTTCCGGAGACGCGCGCGATCGCATGCTGCGCGGCGTCGATACTCTCGCCAACGCCGTCAAGGTGACGCTCGGCCCCAAGGGCCGCAACGTCGTCATTGAGAAGAGCTTCGGCGCTCCCCGCATCACCAAGGACGGCGTCACGGTCGCCAAGGAAATCGAGCTCGACGATAAATTCGAGAACATGGGTGCGCAGATGCTGCGTGAGGTCGCCTCCAAGACCAACGACGCAGCCGGCGACGGCACCACCACAGCCACCGTCCTTGCCCAGGCGATCGTGCGCGAAGGCGCGAAAGCGGTAGCCGCCGGCATGAACCCGATGGACCTCAAGCGCGGCATCGAGATTGCGGTGACCTCGGTAGTCAAGGACCTCGAGAAGCGCGCCAAGCCCGTCGCCTCTTCCTCCGAGGTGGCTCAGGTCGGCACCATCTCCTCCAACGGGGATACCGCGATCGGCAAGATGATTGCGCAAGCCATGCAGAAGGTCGGCAACGAGGGTGTCATTACCGTCGAAGAGAACAAATCGCTCGAGACCGAGGTCGACATCGTCGAGGGCATGAAATTCGACCGCGGCTACCTGTCGCCCTATTTCGTTACCAACGGCGAGAAGATGACCGCCGAGTTCGAGGACGCCCTCGTGCTGCTGCACGAGAAGAAGCTTTCCGGCCTGCAGGCGATGCTGCCGGTGCTCGAAGCCGTGGTGCAATCGGGCAAGCCGCTGCTGATCGTCGCCGAAGACGTCGAGGGCGAGGCGTTGGCGACGCTGGTCGTCAACCGACTTCGCGGCGGTCTCAAGGTGGCCGCCGTCAAGGCACCGGGCTTCGGCGACCGGCGCAAGGCGATGCTGGAAGACATCGCGATCCTGACCGGCGGCCAGTTGATCTCGGACGAACTCGGCATGAAACTGGAGGCCGTCACGATCAACATGCTGGGCCGCGCGCGCAAGGTCGTGATCGACAAGGAAAACACCACGATCGTCAACGGCGCCGGCAAAAAGAAGGATATCGAGGCCCGCGTCAACCAGATCAAGGCGCAGATCGAGGAGACCAGCTCGGACTACGATCGCGAGAAACTGCAGGAGCGTCTGGCGAAGCTCGCGGGCGGCGTCGCGGTGATCCGCGTCGGCGGCGCGAC
>Ga0075029_100002455_pt1 | contig 10521 bp, 7 predicted proteins | sample LitLauG_LLR_2013_FD_71391 | JGI IMG/M metagenome (GOLD analysis project Ga0075029, IMG submission 71391) | Freshwater sediment microbial communities from North America - Little Laurel Run_MetaG_LLR_2013 | ecosystem: Environmental > Aquatic > Freshwater > Creek > Sediment | place: USA...
GTCGCGCACTGGCGCGCGCTCCAGCGCGCGCCAGTGCGCGACACCCAGCCGGTGAGCGCCAGTGCGACGGCCAGGGCGGCGGCCAGCCAGTCCGGCGCGCCGCGGATCAAGCCGCTGCCGAGGATCGAGCGCAGCAGCTGAGCGTGAATCACCACGGCCGGGGGCGCGGTGTCCGGATACTCCCAGGCGAGCAGCGACACCGGCTGCGCGACCCGGTCGACATACGGCAACACGCTGCCGATCACGACGACGCGCCCCTCGAAGCGCTCGCGCATCGACGCGTCGACACCGGGCCCCGCTTCGGCCGCGTCGATCAGAGGCAGATAGGAGAAGGCCGCGCCTCGCGTGTAATCGATCCAGCCGGGCTGTGCGGCGCTGGCCTCGCGTCCCAGGCGATAGGAAATCTCGCCCGCCAGGGTGCGCAGCCCCGGCGCCGACAGCCGCGGATCGAAGCGGCGCACGACGCCGTCGCGATCGACCGGCAACTGCGCGGTCACCAGTCCGTGCTCGCCGACCGCGGCCACGAACGGCGCAAATGGCGCGCGCAGGCGCCCGCTCACATCCGGCTCCAGAACGAAGACCAGTGGTGCGCGATGGCGCGCCCGGCTCAAGGCCCGGATCAACGCCGCATCGGCGCCCGGCACCAGTTGATCGAAGGAGCGCTCCGGAAGGACCAGGTCGATCGCGATCGCGCGGGCCCCTGCCCTCGAAATCGAGTCCAGCGCCTGCCCGAGCACCCCGTGGATCAAGGCGATCGGTACGCCCGCCCGGTCCAGCGTCGCCTGGTCGATGCCGACGATGCGCACATCGGGATCGGCGCGCTCGACCTGGCTCGCGCGCCAGGCGCGGATCAGGCGCGCCTGTGCATCGAACAACCAGTCGTCGACCATCTCGAATCCGGCGTAATTCGACAGCGCTACGGCCGCCAGTAACGCGACGGCGGGCACGAGCCATCGACCGGCATCGAGCCCGCGCCACGGCAGCGCGCCTACCGTCAACTTGTACTCCCGCACCGGCGAAGCCCGGCGCACCCGGGTACGTCGCGACCCCCGCGCAAGCGGTTGTCAACCCGGCGTCGGAACGGATAATCATCCGCACCGTAGGCTGACGAAACGCAACACGGGACCGCCAGAGCCCGGTCACTGGAGGAGCTTGTGTCGACCATCCAGCAAGGCATTGCAGCCATCGAAGACCCCGTCGTGCGGGAACTGGCAACACGCGGCCAGATCCGGAGTTTCCCGAAGAACACCGTATTCATCAACGAGGGCGACCGCGGCGACTCGCTGTTCGTGATCGTCAACGGGCGGGTCAAGGTCTACGTATCGGACAACCAGGGTCGGGAGATGATCCTCGACGTTCACGGGCCCGGTCAGTACGTCGGGGAGATGGCGCTGGACGGCAGGCCGCGATCGGCGTCGGTGATGACGCTGGAGCCGACCACCTGCTCGATGATGACGCGCGAAACCTTGAGGGATGCGATCGCGGCCAACCCGGACCTGGCGATGGCCTTGATCGAGGAGCTGATCGATCGGGCGCGGGCGGCGACCGATACGATCAAGACGCTGGCGCTGATGGACGTCTACGGGCGGGTCGCGCGCCTGCTGCTGTCGCTGGCCCGGGAACGGGACGGCAAGCTGGTGGTGCCCGAGCGGCTGACGCAGCAGGACATCGCGGATCGCGTCGGCGCCTCGCGCGACATGATCAGCCGCATCTTCAAGGACCTGACGACGGGCGGGTATGTGACCGTGGTCGATCGCCAGATCACCCTGAACCGCCGCCCTCCGGCGCGCTGGTAAGTCGGCGCCTGCGATACCGGATCAATCCCGGTATCCGCAAGGCCGTCCCAAAGGATCCTTGATCCGGCAATGCCGGCGGGATAGCGCCTGCCGCCGGCAGCAACGTACCGCGCCGCGCCCGACGGCCGATCCGGAGTCCGCGGGACACCCGTGCCGTCGCCTCCCAGCCAAGCGAAGGCGCGTGCTTTTCGTCTTGCCCACTCGGGGCGGGCCAGACCCGGTGCAGCAAATCGCCCGAAATCCCATCCGATCTGTGTTGTTTTCCCACAACCATAATGAGACTTATTCCGGATAGCCTTTAATGGTTAAGAACAGTTAATAAATCACTTACATCTACGCCGCTAGGGCTGCATCGGGCGCGCGATGAAGTGGTGCAACGGGCACCTGCACGGGGCTTTATTCGGGGACGGGGAACCCTCGCCCTCGGAAGGGCTTGATTCCCTGACGCCGCGGCGAGAGGCCCCGGCGACTGCCGTCGCATTTCCCGAACTGGTCCTGTGGCCGCCGTAAGGCGCCATCACTCAGACCGCCGCTGCGTACCTGTTGCCCGGAGGTCCGGATCTTTGCCGTGAGTTCTATCCCTCGAAGTGCCTGAAATTGATTGGGACGATGTATGCGACTCGAAAGCACGAAATTATCGGTTTGCGCGGCGGCTCTCGCGCTGATGTCGATGTTCTGGGCGCCGCAAGCGCAGGCCATCCCGGCGTTTGCCCGCCAGATGGGAATGCCCTGCAGCGGTTGCCACTACCAGCACTTTCCCGTTCTGAACGCCTTTGGCCGCGCCTTCAAGGAAAGCGGCTTCACGATGATCGGCAGCCAGGAAAAACTCGAAAGCGAGGGGCTCTCGCTGCCCGTCACGCTGAACGCAAATCTGGAGGTCTACACGCAGTATCAGAGCATCAACGGGCCCGGTACACCTACTACCAATGGAAGCACCACCAAGGCCGAATGGCAAATTCCGCAGTCGGCGAGTCTTTTCCTCGGAGGCCGCGTCGGCGAGCACGTCGGCTTCGAGGCCGAAGTCAGTGTCTATCCACCCCCGGCTGGGCTCCTGAATTACAAGATGCCATTCGTCTTCGATCTGGGTCCTGCAAAAGCCGGCATCGTCGCGTATGGCACGGCGGTCTATGGACCGTCATTCGGTCTCGAGGTGCTCAATACGGGCGCCAATGCGGTTCACCTGTTCAACCAGTTCGCCATGCCGGTGATCTCCGCGCAGCAGTATCTGAACACGGGAGTTCCGGCCATGGGCGGGGATCTGATCGCAAGCAATCAAATGGGCTTCGTGGTTCTCGGCAAGTGGTTGCCTGATCAGACATCCAATTCCGGCAGCCCGACCTCCAACTACGCGCGTCTCGCGTTCACCCCCAGTCTGGCGCCGGGTCTTGATTTCGGCGTGGGCGTTCAGTACTGGGGAGGAAGATCTTCTTCTACAGGCAACATCCCGGGCACGGTCGGCTCCAGCGTCGGCTTCATTCAAAATCCCATTGCGGTCGGCCTCGGCCAGCCCCTGATCATGGCCGGGCTCTTCGATACCAGGGCGACGGCGTTCGACGCGCAGTTGATGGGGACGGTCAGAGGACTGCCCTATTTGCTCATCACATCCTATGCAGATGCGCCCAGCAGCGGAGCATCGCAAGGGGTCGTCAACGGGTTTCAGGGCAATCTTTTCAACCCGGGGACGGCCTCGCGCAGATCATTCAACGTAGGAGCTGAGCTCGGCATCATTCCGGAAAAGGTGACGGCCCAATTGGGTTTTCGGCTCGCCAAGAGCGGATTCGCGGTGGGATCGAACAGCAACGCGTCGGACAACGCATTTCTGGTCGGCGCGACGTATGCCTTGTACTGGAACGTCCGATTCGATCTGACCTACGCCCGTTACACCGGAGACCTGTACAACGGTCTGTCGCAAGGCATTCAAGGACAGAGCTATCTGGGCAACCGGCTGGTCAACTTGAATCTGATAGCGGATTTCTAGCCGCGGCTTCATGACCGCCAGGGACTCTCGCCGATCCGGCGAGGGTCCTTTTCCAGTTACAGATCGTTCAGAACGCGCTCTCTTGCCTTCTTTGCTTCTTCCTCGGTGATCAGTCCTTTGTCCAGCAGATCCTTGATCCTCTGCAGACGTTGCTCTACGGATTGGCTGGCCCCTGGAGCCTCCCTGGAAGTCCGGGCAGGCGCGGGACCAATGTCTCCACACTGGAGCTGGGCGTGCAGTCCGACATTGGTCGTCTTGATGTCGACGTCCTTGGTGAGATCGGAACATCCCGCCCTCTTCAGGGTCACCTTGCCGTACAGCGATTCCTTTTCCTTGGGGTAGGTGGTCGGAAATACGACGTTGGGGTTGATTTCGAGCGGGGTCACGCCGATCTTCTCACCCATCACGAAGACGTCCGCGCCGGCTGGATCGGATTCGATCCTGATGGGGTTGTTTCCGGCGGCTTGAACTTGAACGAGATTGCCCAAGCTGCCCGTCGACGAGCAGCCCGCCGCCAGCAAGAGGCCGAAAAGCGCAGGCGTTTTTTTCAGGCCGTTCGAGAACATGACTCCTCCGATCCGTCAGCGATTGAACGTATGAGCGTACTGCTCGCGCAGCACCTTCTTCTGGACCTTTCCCATCGCGTTGCGCGGCAGCTCCGGTACCTGCCAGATCCGCTTGGGCACCTTGAAATGGGCGATCCGGTCCTTCAGCCGCCCGATGACCTGTGCCGGATCCAGCTCGACCGACCCGTCCGCCACCAGGAAGGCGCACACCGCTTCCCCGAAATCCGGATGGGGCAGCCCGACCACTGCCGATTCGACCACTCCCGGCATTTCGTCCAGGTAGCCCTCGACCTCCTTCGGGTACACGTTGTAGCCACCGGTGATGATCAGATCCTTGGAGCGGCCGACCAGACTCAGGTAGTTGGCCGGAGCACCCGGCGCTCCGAAGCAGCCCAGATCGCCGGTGCGGAAAAAGCCGTCGGTCGTGAACTCCTCGCGGGTCCTGTCGGGCTGCCTCCAGTAACCGGAAAACACGCTCGGGCCGCGCACCTGAACCTCGCCCACCTCGCCCGCCGGCAGCTCGGTGCCGTCGGGCCGGGCGATCCGGATCTGCACGCCGGGCAGCGCCGGCCCGACCGTGCCGGCGATCCGGTCGCGCGCCGGATCGCCGAAATAGGGATTGGAACTGAGCATCAGGGTCTCGGACATCCCGTACCGTTCGAGCAGCGTGTGGCCGGTGCGCTGCCGGAACTCCTCGAACGTCTCGCGCAGCAGCGGCGCCGAGCCGGAAACGAACAGGCGCACCGAACCGCATGTCCGCACGTCGAACGCCGGCTCCTGCAGCAGGCGCGTGTAGTAGGTCGGCACCCCCATCATCACGGTCGCGTGCGGCAATTCCCGCAGGACCGGTTCGAGCTCGAAGCGCGGCAGGAAGATCATGGTCGAGCCGGACAGCAACGCGCAGTGGCAGGCGACGAACAGCCCGTGTACGTGAAACAGCGGCAACGCGTGCACCAGCACGTCGCGCTCGCCCCGCTCGCGGCGCTGCCGGAAGCCCCAGTACTCGTCCAGCGCCAGCGCGTTGGATGCCAGGTTGCCGTGACTGAGCACGGCCCCCTTGCTGCGCCCGGTGGTGCCGGAGGTGTACAGGATCGCAGCCGGCTCATGCGCATCGCGCTGCACGGTCGCGAATTGCCCGTCGAAGGCGCCGGCCGCCTGCATCAGCGAGCCGTGTCCATGTTCGTCCAGCGTGTAGCAGGCGGCGTCGCCCGCCAGGGCGCGCACCACCGGTGCGTGGCGCGCACCAGTCACCAGCACGGAAGGCTGCGAATCGTCCACGAAGTGGCGCAGCTCCGCTTCCTGATACGCGACGTTCAAGGGCACGTACACCAGCCCGCTGCGCAGGGTCGCCAGGTAAAGCATCAGGGCCTCGGGCGATTTGTCCACCTGCGCGACCAGGCGCGAACCGCGGGGCAGGCCGAGTCCGGCGAGCAGCGCCGCAATGCGCCCGGCGCCCAGGTGCAGATCGCGCCAGCAAAGCGCGCGCCCTGCCGGCAACCTCAGGCAATCGGCCGACCGGTCGGCCGGCATGCGCTGCTCGATCAGCTGGTACAGGTTCGCGTTGCTCATCGCTTGCTCAGCTTCCGGCCGCCTGGGGCTGCCGGCCCCGTTTCAGACACAGCGCCATCATCACGATTCCCAGCACGATCATCGGCAGCGACAGCCACTGTCCCATCGAAAGCTGCCACCGGAGCAGGCCGAGAAACTGGTCCGGTTCGCGCGCGAACTCGGCGATGAAGCGCAGCGTCCCGTAGCCGATCAGGAACAGGCTCGAGGCGGTGCCGGCGACGCGCGGACGGCGCGTGTACAACCACAGGATCACGAACAGCAGCACGCCTTCCAGCGCGAACTGGTACAGCTGCGAGGGGTGACGCGGAATGCCGCCGTCGTGAGCCTGCGGGAACACCATGGCCCAGGGCCAGACGCCCGGGTCGGCCGGACGGCCCCACAACTCGCCGTTGATGAAATTTCCCAGGCGCCCGGCGGCCAGGCCCAGCGGAATCAGCGGCACCACGAAGTCGGTCACGGTGAAGAACGGCTTGCCGCGCGATCGCGCAAAAAGCCACATGACGACAATCACGCCGATGATGCCGCCGTGCGAGGCCATCCCGCCGTGCCACAGCATCAGGATCTCGAGCGGATGCTCGAGGTAATCGCCCGGTTTGTACAGAAGCACGTAGCCGAGGCGGCCGCCGAGGATCACCCCGAACACGCCCCAGAACAGCAGATCGTCGACGTCCTGCACGCTGATGTTGCGCCACCCCTGGCGCGCGCGCAGCCGGCCCAGCCACGCGAAGATCATGAAACCGACCAGATACATCAGGCCGTACCAGCGCACGGCCAAGGGCCCGATCCTGATGGCAATCGGGTCGAACTGGGGATGGACGAGCATCGCGGGGCGCGGCTCCTATTGAGCGTTCGGGAAATACTCGACGAGCATTTGCCGCTCGAAATTTCCGCTCCCCCTCGAGGCAGAGGGACAGGGGCTGAGGGGGACGATGCCAACCATATCGCGAACACCCATAGAATGCGCGATTGTAGGGGTGACGTCGGCCCGCGGTGCCCAGCCGCGGCCGGCGGCGCCCATGCCGAAAACCCTCAGCGCAGGCAGCCGTGATCCGGCTGGACCCGATATGCCGCACAACGACCGGTCCCGCAACGTCACCCAGGGCGTGGCCCGCTCGGCCAATCGCGCGATGTATTACGCGATGGGTTACCGCGACCAGGACTTCGAGCGCCCGATGATCGGAGTGGCGAACTCGCACTCGACCATCACTCCGTGCAATTCCGGGCTGCAGCGGCTGGCCGACGCGGCGATCGAGGAGATCGCGCGGTGTGACGCCAACTCGCAGGTCTTCGGCGTGCCGACCGTGTCGGACGGAATCGGCATGGGCACCGAAGGCATGAAGTACTCGCTGGCGTCGCGCGAAGTGATCGCGGACGCGATCGAGACCTGCGTGAATGCCCAGTGGATGGACGGCCTGATCGCGATCGGCGGCTGCGACAAGAACATGCCGGGCGCCATGATGGCGATCGCCCGCTGCAACGTGCCGTCGATCTTCGTGTACGGCGGCACCGTCAAGCCGGGCCACTACAAGGGCCGCGACCTGACCATCGTTTCGGCGTTCGAGGCGGTCGGGGAGTTCACCGCGGGCCGCATCGGCGAGGAGGACTTCAAGCAGATCGAGCGGCGCTGCATCCCCGGCTCGGGGTCTTGCGGCGGAATGTTCACGGCCAACACGATGAGCTCGTCGTTCGAGGCGCTCGGCATGAGCCTGCCGTTTTCCTCGACCATGGCCAACCCGGACCAGGAAAAGGCCGACAGCACCGTCGAATCGGCCAAGGTCCTGGTGGCCGCCGTGCGCCGCGGCTTGAAGCCGAGCGACATCATCACGCGCGAATCGATCGAAAACGCCGTCAGCGTCGTGATGGCGGTGGGCGGGTCGACCAACGCCGTGCTGCATTTCCTGGCCATCGCGCAGGCGGCCCGCGTGCCCTGGGCGATCGACGACTTCGAGCGCGTGCGCCGCCGGGTGCCTGTGCTGTGCGACCTGAAGCCTTCGGGACAGTACGTCGCGACCGACCTGCACCAGGCCGGCGGCATTCCGCAGGTGATGAAGATCCTGCTTGAAAACGGGCTGCTCGATGGCCGGTGCATGACGATCACCGGCCGCACGGTGGCGCAGGAGCTGGAGCGGATTCCGGCGCAGCCGCGTGCCGACCAGAAGGTGATCCGGCCGATCGGCGATCCGATGTACCGCCAGGGCCATCTGGCGATCCTGAAAGGCAATCTGTCGCCCGAAGGCTGCGTGGCGAAGATCACGGGGCTGAAGAAGAACTCGATCACCGGACCGGCGCGCGTATTCGATTCGGAGGACGCCGCGATGCAGGCGATCCTGGGCGACCGGATCGGCGCCGGCGACGTGATCGTGATCCGCTACGAGGGGCCCAAAGGAGGCCCCGGCATGCGCGAGATGCTGTCGCCGACCTCCGCGCTGATCGGCAAGGGGCTGGGCGACAGCGTCGGGCTGATCACCGACGGCCGCTTCTCGGGAGGAACCTGGGGCATGGTCGTGGGCCACGTCTCACCCGAGGCTTACGTGGGCGGGCTGCTGTGCGTGGTGCAGGAAGGCGACTCGATCACGATCGACGCCGACCGGCTGCTGTTGCAGCTGAACGTGGCAGAGACCGAGCTGGCGCGCCGGCGCGCGGCCTGGACCCGGCCTGCGCCCCGCTATGCGCGCGGGGTGCTGGCCAAGTTCGCGCGGCTGGTTTCAAGCGCGAGCCTGGGGGCGATCACGGACCAGGAATTTTCGGGCTGAGGTGTTCTGGCAGAAAGTCGTCAGACCGCGTGCCGCCCACCGGCGATCGGGCCTGCGGTGAGGCCAGGCGTCGTACCGCCGGCGGATGAATCGCTCGATGGAGTCGGTGCAGGAGACAGCATCATGCGCGGACAGATGATGATCTTGCCGCTGACCATCCCGTCGATTCTGGACTTCGCGACCAGGTATCACGGCGATACCGAGATCGTCTCGCGGACCGTCGAAGGCCCGATCCATCGCTACGGGTACGCCGACGCCGCCAGGCGCGTGCGCCAGCTGTCCAACGCCCTGCGCGCGCTCGAGGTGAACGCGGGGGACATCGTCGGCACCCTGGCCTGGAACGGCTACCGGCATTTCGAACTCTATTACGCCGTCTCCGGCATCGGCGCCGTGTGCCACACCATCAACCCGCGCCTGTTCAAGGAGCAGCTGGCCTACATCATCCAGCACGCGGAGGATCGCTACCTGTTCACCGACCTCACCTTCGTGAAGCTGCTGGAAGGGCTGGCGGACCAATTGACCGGCGTGCGCGGCTTCGTCGTGATGACCGATCGCGACCACATGCCGACCACCACCCTTCCGAACGTTCTTTGCTATGAAGACCTGGTGGCCGCGCAATCCGCCGACTTCAGCTGGCCGCAAATCGACGAGAACGCCGCCGCTTCGCTTTGCTATACGTCCGGGACGACGGGAAACCCGCGCGGCGTCCTGTACAGCCATCGTTCCACCGTGCTGCATGCCATGACGATCAACTTTTCCGATGTGTTCGGACTGAAGGCTGCCGAGGCGGTGTTGCCGGTCGTTCCGATGTTCCACGTCAATGGCTGGGGCATCCCTTTCGCCGCGCCGATGACCGGCTGCAAGCTCGTGCTTCCCGGCCCGCAGCTGGACGGCGCCAATCTGCAGCAGCTGATCGAGACCGAAGACGTCACGGTCTCGGCCGGGGTGCCCACGGTATGGATGGGCCTGCTGCATCACATCGAGGCGGCAAACCGGGGCCTGGGCAGGTTGGAGCGGGTGATCGTCGGCGGCTCGGCCTGCCCGGCGGCCATGCTGGCAGCATTCGAGCGGCATGGCGTGCGTGCGATCCACGCCTGGGGCATGACGGAGACGAGTCCGCTCGGCACGATCAATACGCCGAAGCCCAGGACCCGCGCGCTGCCGGCCACCGAGCGGGCGGCTGCTGCGTGCAAGCAGGGGCGCCCGCCGTTCGGCGTGGATCTGAAGATCGTGGACGACGACGGCAAGGAGCTGCCGTTCGACGGCTCGAGTTTCGGCAAGCTGAAGGTGCGGGGGCACTGGGTGTGCGGCAGCTATTTCCGCCTGGACGGCGCAACCGCGCACGAAGAAGCAGGCTGGTTCGATACCGGCGACATCGCCACCATCGACGGCGACGGCTTCATGCAGATTGTCGACCGCAGCAAGGACCTCATCAAGTCCGGCGGCGAATGGATCAGCTCGATAGAGCTCGAGAATATCGCCGTCTCCCATCCGGCGGTGCAGGAGGCGGCGGCGATCGGCCGCTGCGATGCAAGATGGGGCGAGCGGCCGGTCGTGATCGCCGTGCTCAGGCCGGGCATGAGCGTGACTGCGGAGGAGCTGCGCAGCTTCTATCGCGGCAAGGTGAGCAAATGGTGCGAGCCGGACGAGGTGGTGATCGCCCAGAGCCTGCCCCACACGGCTACCGGCAAGCTGCTGAAAACCGAGCTGCGCAAACTATTCGGCTGAGCGGGCAGCGTCGGTTCCAGGGGCCGCGCTCGGAGGCAACGCAGCCGTCTCAGCGGCGTTCGACCCAGTACAGGGCCCCCAGCGCAGCCGACAACGCGAGCAGGCCGGGCAGCGCGGCGACCACGATCGGC
>Ga0075029_100002459_pt1 | contig 10518 bp, 11 predicted proteins | sample LitLauG_LLR_2013_FD_71391 | JGI IMG/M metagenome (GOLD analysis project Ga0075029, IMG submission 71391) | Freshwater sediment microbial communities from North America - Little Laurel Run_MetaG_LLR_2013 | ecosystem: Environmental > Aquatic > Freshwater > Creek > Sediment | place: USA...
GTCTTATGCCGTGCGGCCTTAAGACGGTCCGGCCGCATTGGTGCTTCTCAACCCGAAATTATATCCGGGCCGCAAGAATATTCATAAACGGTTCAATTTACGATCGACGATCTATTCGATATTGAGATCCAACGAATCAAGCTCGATAATCACAATCTTTGTTGCTTGAAAACTCTTATTACTTCGTTCTCAGATTCTCTGGCCTGTTCAGAAATCCAATCCTCGAACAGCTCAGTGTTTCTAGAAATTGGCTGATGCTCGGGTGAAACCACGTGCCAACCATTGCGGTTGGGGTGCAAAATATCAAAAGGAGCAACCAGACGACCGGAGAGCACGTCAGGCATGATATAGGCACGATTAGCAGCAGCAAATCCGATACCTGAACTCGCGGCCTCGAAGGTCAACATGCAACTATCAAAATACATCGCGTGAGCCAAATTAAGAACTTCCGGTTCCCCGGCGAAGTCAAGCCAGGACTTCCAATTTAGCGTACAAGTCGCCGAATGCAGCAGAGTAAATCGTCCGAGGTCCTTGACCGACAATGTCCGCGTATGAACGCCATTCCGAACAAGCAAATCTGGACTGCAAACTGGCGTAAGGTCCTCGAGAAACAGGACGCGAGAGCGGCGGGTACCAAAGTTACCATCGCCGTAACAGATCGCCAAATCCAAATCCTCCTTCCCGAGATCCGGCATGGCATAGGACGTCGATACGTTGAGTATCACCGCTGGGTACTTTCTCTGAAAGTCTGGTAAGCGTCGCAAAAGCCATCGCATCGTGAACGTCGGCAATGTCCGCACCTTAAGTGTGCGCTCGCGATTCGGGTCCTTAATCGCCTGTCGCGCTGCCAGAATCGTGTCCAGCCCTTCTCTGACCTGTTGGATGAATTCTTGACCCTCTGGGGTGAGAACGACGGAATTGTTGCGGCGATCAAATAGCTTAAAGCGAAGCTGTGCTTCGAGCATTTTCATGCGCTGACTGACCGCTGACGGCGTAATCAGTTGCTCCTCAGCAGCTCTCACGAAGCTGCCGTTTCTAGCGGCACTCTCCGCAATTCGCAGTGAGTTCAAGTTCAGCTCTCGGAGCTTTTCCATCTGACTCAATCCATCTTACGCTAGGCGAAGAATTTCTGGCTTTACCGAGTGATTCGCGTTTCGCATTACTTAATCATCTCTTGCCCAACGAGTTCGTGTCATCGGAGAGTACCAAACCATGCTTCCAAATACCGTCGAGATCAGACAATCGATATCGCGCGAAGCCATCGTCGGCCACGAGACGGCTTGGTGCATATCGGATCTTGGAGCAGTCCAGTTTCGTCATGCCTACGATCCCCAATTGCTCGAGACGATCAGGCGCAAGGCGCTCGAATTGAAGAGCGAAAGGGCCACGCGCAAGCACCTCGATCTAACCTTTATAACTGGAGCAGACCGCTTTATTCCAGAAATCAAAGAGCTTATCAACGACAAGCGCCGCCTCGACGCTCTGAGCAGTTTTGCCGGCGTCAGGCTGGAACCTTACCCTCTCTCAACGGTGGGATCGACCGTAACTTTCATGAGCCCAAGCGACGGCGCAGTCGACTGGCACTGCGATGGCGTGCCCGTCACCGAGTTGATTCCGCTAGAAATATCAGATCCAATTATCGGAGGAGAGCTCGAGATCTACTTAGGCGATTGTGAGGTTGGCCGTGCCAAGGTCAATCAACGGTTACCCTTACCGCAGCGCAATATACTTCGAATTCCACATAGCATGGGATATAGCACGCTCGGACACTTCTTGGGGATATTCCATCGCACGGCTCCAATTCAGTTCGGCAATCGGATCACGCTCGTTCTGAACCTCAGATCTGCGGAAAAGCCATTTATCGATGACAATCGTCTCTTTTACTTGGCAGCGGACACGGATCAGGACGCCGAGTGGGTCATGGAAATGACAAAGGATGTTTGGGAAAACCAGCTTCCAGCGTACCGCAAATTCGAGGCGGCGCGCACCGGAGTGCTCGCGCCAGCTGTACAAATGCCCGCGATAACATCGCCGTTGCCGACCGTAGATGTGAGGACGAGCTGGTGAACTCAGCACTGCTTGCCTTGGGAGCTATTGTCCTTTGGTCGACGAATGCTATTGTGGCACAGTTTGCGCTTGGCGCTCTTCAAGTCGAGCAAGTGCAGCTACTGCAATTTGCGGGCGCTACTGCAGTCTTTCTGGTCGCTAAGCTTCTTACGGGCAACACCGGTGGCGGCTCGATCGCCACCGGTGCGCTTCTTGGCCTAGTCGGCATTACGGGCACCATGGTGTTCCAATATTTGGCGTTTGCCGCGGGTCCGATTGCTGAAGTCAACATCGTCGCCTATGCTTGGCCACTCATGGCTGCACTGATTTTCATTGCGGTTGGCAAGGTTGATCGGCCCCTGTGCTTCGCCAGTCTAACCTTACTCGGCTTCATCGGTGCGGCGTTGGTCATTCTGCGCGACGCGGATGGCATTCACCTGTCGAAGCTTGGTTCCGGTCACATTTGGGCCCTGGCGTCAGCCTTTTGCATGGCCAGCTATTCTGCAGCCATCGGCCGAGTGAAATGCGACCAACACACTGCGCATCTTGCCGGTTCGCTGGCCGGCTTGGCGATCGCCGGTCTGTGGTGCGTGATGGCTGGCTATTCGATACCCGATCCGGGGTCGATTTCGTTTTGGTTGGCGCTGTATCTGGGCGCCGGGCCAATCGGCATCGGCTATTTGCTTTGGGCTTGGGCGATGCGGACCGATACCGCTGGCCGGTTAGAGTCCATAGGTTATCTGACCCCGGTAAGTTCGACGATGCTGCTTATGCTCTCGGGGGCCGTAATGGGACCAATAGCCATATTGGGAAGTGTCATAGTGATCACTTGCTGTGCAGCAATTGGTATCGAGGCCCAACGCCATGTCAGGGTCTGAGCAAGAGACAGCAGAAGCAACCGCGAAATTCTTCTTGGCGAAGTTCGGGCCCGGCGCCTTGCTGGAAGCTTCGGCCTGCGGACATCAAGCTATCTTGAAAAATGATATTGATCTATGTCGATTTTGGCGCTCTGTTCTCGAGCGCATCGAGGCCTCAAGTGTTGCCTCAAATGATGAGTAAGAAAATCTAACTGCGCTTTCATCGGAACCTGTGGCAAGCTGCAAGCTGTTGCCCAGGCTGAGTTTTTTTGCCTCGGCTGTATGTATATCCCCGTATGGATTTTGCACTTCGTTCCGCGGATGCAGCGATGGCTTCGGACCTGACGGAGGATATTTCGAAGTATCGGAAGGCCTGTGATCGACTTCGAAAAGAAGTTCTGGCTTCAAGTGAGAATAGCCTATCCTTGGCTAAAGTCGAGTCTCTAGTTGAATCACTGCAATCAACAATTCTGAATTCCAAACCGCAAACCAGAGCCGACTTTGTCACGAAAATGAAGTTCATCGGCGAACTCATTCAACTACAATCGGACAAAGATCCGTGTGTCGTTTCGATGCTCGATTTGATGCTGGCAGACATGCTTTCGTATCTGGACAGACTTGCATCATTTTAACGCAAATCATCAATATTCAATAAACCGAATTTTAGTGACAACATGACCGCATGCGACCTGCTCTTGGCATGGAGCTTTTCCATCGCAGAATGAATCAAAATAGATATCGTATTGGCAGAACGTCCAAATTCTTGACCTATTTCCACTTCGGAGTAGCCGATCGCGATCAACGCCAAGCAACGAATCTCCGACGGCGACAGATTTGAATTCGAACGTTCTTCAAGGTTCGATTTAGGGGGTCCTTGAGCTGACATCAATAAAAAATGCCCCGAAACAGAGTCCGAGTACCTGGGCGCGATGCCCTGCGACGAGGTAGGTTATCATTCGGCACCGCCGGTCACAACAACAACCGGTCAACTCATTGGGGATCTGCAATTGGTTGGCCCTGGCAGGTGTTATGTCCGTGGAATCCTGCCATTTTTCCCCGACGGCTATGCTCCGGAGTTGCCTGCACTCCGGTCCGTCGGCCGCGACGCGAGCCTGATTTTGGGCGAACTAAACGAATGGCCTCGGCACATTGGCGGGCCAATCGGCCCCTTTCATACACCAATCGGAATTCGATTTCGCCGCCTCGGGCCAAGGGAGGCACTATCGGCAAGCAATCCCTTTTGGCATTTCCTAGACAGGCGCCAACGTTCATCACACTCCTGCTCAGGTGTTTATCTTGCTAGCGGCTTCCGGCGCCAGTGCCGCGCGGTAGGTTTAGGCTTTCTAACTTCACAGTCAAAGTCGATGCTGGCATGTTCATCGCCGGTTTTGAAATCAGAATCGGAATCGTTCCGTCTCCACGCCTTTCACTAATTCCCCTTTCATTGCGACTCGCCCGAAAGAGCGAAACAACTAACTGAGTTTAGACTGTGAACCGGGATGTCATTATCTGCTCAAATACTTCTTCTAGATCGGTTGGAGTCGTTCTTCTGTTTCAGGGTCGTTCAATGTCGACTAACACATACAGGCACAACGAAACATGGCCATACCCATACTTGAGCAATTAAAGACCCTCGACAGTCAACGCGCAAAGCTTTTGGAAGGCGCGAAGACCGAAGCCATGGGCAAGGTTCAAGAGGCCCTGGCGGAGTTGAACGCGCTAGGATTTCATTACGTCATCACGGATAGTGTCAAGGGCGCGAGACGTTCGGTTCGCGAGCGCAAAGACGTGCCCTGCCCAATCTGCAAGTTCAAAACCGTACCACCGCACGATGGACGCCGTCATCGTGCGCAGGGCATGAAAAAGAAGCCATTTACGAGTCAAGAGCTCGCTCAGTTGGGATACGCAAAAGCAGACTGAGGGCCTCGTCAATCAGCGACGCCAGGAGGGCTGTCGTGGCCTGGTGAACGATGCAAGTTCGACTATCCCAACACACCCCAGGCCTGGAGCAATTCCTTGATCCTCGGCCACCACAATTCCTGTGTCACGACACCCAGGAATGAGGCCGCCAGCGCGCCTCCGAATCCGATCACCGCGCGGGCGACGATCCGTGCCGTGGTTTTGCCCGCGTGTACCGACACTGCAATCTTGAACTCGCGATCGGGCAGGCGGACCGTTGTTGGCACGCCGCGGCTGTCTTTGAGACCGGCGCTGACTTTCAGGACCAACTGGTGCGGGCCCGTCTTCTTCGGCGTCACAAGCCAGTTCCATCGCCCAAAGCCGTCGTGCTCGAGGTCCGATCCCTGCAGTATGTCATTCAATACCAGTTGGGTTGCTTCGGATTGAGGTTCAATTAGGAATGCCGCTTGGCTCGAGACAAGCAGGACCGACATGGTCTCCACAATCGGAATGTCTTGGATCGAGATTGCACCACGACCGACGATACCGACCGCTAGCTGCTCGGTTGCCTCACGCCCTAGGCGCACCTCGACCTGCTCCGGCTCTCCCACCCACATCTTCTCTGGGATTTTGTGAACAAGCCGTCCGGCTTCGGCAGCCGCCTGAGGTGTCGGTGATTTGCGAGGGGCCGCAGCGAATTTCCGTGTTTCATGTTGTGCCGCTGGTGCCGCTCCAATCGGTGCCACTCGATAGGGGGCACCTCCCGAGGCGCCGACGCCTGCTATGCGCTCAGGCTTCGGGCGAGGGAGCGACTTTGAGCCCGGTACGACAGGGATCGCTCTGATGCGCTGAGCAATCCCGTTGGTGTCGGACACGGGCATCGAAGGCGGCTGCCTGAACTCATCAGGCAATGCACCGATCAATACTCCGGGCGCTCGAACCGAAATGAGTTTGGCACGCCGCTGCGCTTCCAAAGCGATTGAGAGAAATTGGTCACTGGCTGCGGCATCGTCGGTCCATACGGCGATAACGACGTCGAACTGCGGTAGGGCCACCAGCGCGGCGGACATGCTGAAATCGAAATCCGCTATCGAATAGACCGTATGCCCCTGTTGGGTGAGGCTGTCGCGAAAGGGCTTGAGAAGCGCGTTTGCGCCTCGATAATTTACGAAGACATAGGCCACGAGTCACCTCGTGTTGAACATGAAACACTGAGCACGATGATCGGCGCTGCGACATTCGACGGACCGACGGAGCCGCGGATCAACAAGTCCAACCCGACGCTATCACAGCCCTTGATGCTGCAACGAGCCACAACCGAGCATCGAACCAGCGATTGGTGATTGACAGATACTCGGGGGCTGGCCGCCACCAGCCCCCTGGCCAGCGGATAGCTCCTTGCGACACAGACCTGCTTCAAGCGGCTAACTCACAGTAGCGCCTGATTCCTCATCGGTCATGCCAGTTATGATCTGCTCGACGCCACCCACGGTCGTCTTCTTGGGGTCGACGTCATCAGCCACGATCTGGCCGCGCCGCATCACCACGATCCTGTCGACCACTTGAAAGACGTGGTGGATATTATGCGCGATGAAGATGCAGGAATGTCCGGAATTACGGGCACTGCGGACAAAGCGCAAGACACCTTGGGTCTCGGCGACGCCGAGATTATTGGTCGGCTCGTCGAGGATGATGAGGTCGCTGTCGAAGTGCATGGCACGAGCGATGGCGACCGCTTGGCGCTCTCCACCCGACAACGAACTTATCGGAGTTTCGGGCGGGATGGCTTTGCTGATGCCAACCCTTGCCAAAAGATCGCGGGCGACCTGGTTCATCGCCTTCTGGTCCATCCGGTTGAGGAAACCAGGCCCGACGACTGGCTCACGACCAAGAAACAAATTGCGTGCGATCGAGAGCTGGGTAACGAGCGCGCTGTCCTGGTAGATCGTCTCGATCCCGTGCGCGATCGCATCGCTGGTGCTCTTGATCGTCACCCTCTCGCCACGGATGTAGATGTCACCACTGGTCGTTGGCACGGCGCCCGACAGCACCTTGATGAGCGTCGATTTACCCGCGCCATTGTCGCCGAGAAGGCCGACGATCTCTGCCTCGTTGACAGTGAGATTGACGTCGTGAAGGGCCTGGACGCGCCCGTAGAACTTGTTGACGCGCTCCATGCGGATGAGTTCGGTCGCCATGGCGTTAGGTCCCTGCCTGGTGGCGGCGCTCTAGCCACGAATGTAGCGCCATCATGCCTAGAATGATCGCACCGATGAAGATGTTGTAGGCGAGTCCTGGTACACCGATGAGCACGATGCCGTTGCGCATGACGCGTAGAATGAACACACCAAGTACCGTGCCGATGATCGTGCCACGACCGCCGGTCAGCGCGGTGCCGCCGATCACCACCATGGCGATGACTTCGAGCTCGTAGCCTGTGCCGCTGTTGGGATTGGCGGCCGACGTGCGGATCGAGGAAATGACACCGGCAAAGGCCGATAGCATTGCTGAAAGCATGAACAGGATCACTTTGGTACGGTCGACATTGACGCCACGCGCCCGCGCCGCGTTGGGGTTACCGCCGCTGGCTTGGATCCAATTTCCGAATTTGGTCTGGGTCAGGACATAACCAAGGACCAGCGCGGTACCGATGAACCAGAAAAGCGAAACATAGATCCGGAAGGGTCCGAGATAAAAATTGCCGACCAACACCTGGGCCAGCCATTGGTTGTCGGCGGTCCAGGTTCGCTGAGGAAAACCGTCGGTGATGAACAGGGCGGTGCCGCGAACCACCAGAAGCATGCCCAGCGTAACCAGGAACGACGATATCTTGATCTGTGTGACAAACCAGCCGTTGAACCAGCCAATAAGCCCAGCGATCGCCATCGCGATCAGGAAAGAGACCTCCAGCGAGGCGACGCCCTGGTTGAAGAGCGTCCACATCACCACCGGCGCGAAGCCGAAGACCGAACCGACCGAGAGGTCAAATTCGCCCGAGGTCATCAATAGTGTCATGGCGAGCGCGATCAGGCCAAGCTCGACCGTGAACTCCATCGTGTTGCTGATGTTGAGGGGCGAAAGGAACGCGTGGTTGATCGACCAGAACACGACGAGTTCGGCAACCAGCAGCACGAGAGGGCCGAATTCGGGACGGGCGATGAGTCGGGCGAGAACGGGGCGGGTGTCCACGGGGATGCCTTGGCAAATCGTTGAACGCGAGCCGGGTTGCGGCCCAGCGACGACACGTGATCGCCCGCGGCGGTATGTAATTTGCGACCGCCGCGGGCGATGCAGTCGGGCTCGCAGAGTGGCTATTTGCCCGAGAGCACCTTGTCGTAGATGCCTGCGGTGTCCTTGCCATAAAGCGCGCCGGTAATGATGTTGAAGCCGGGCGGAATGCCGTCAGTTGCCATCGCGGCGAGGGATAGGGCGAGGTAGCTGGTCGCCTGCGGGTCTTGCCATTGGGCGGCGTTCACATATCCGCCCAGCACTTCTTGCGTTGTATCTTGCGAGTTGCCCCAGCCGACGACCGGGATTTCTCCTGCCTTGATTCCGACTTTGTCGTAGACCCGTTTGATCGACCCGGTCACCAGATCTCCGAGGCCGATGATCGCTTTGACCTTGGCCTTGTTGGCCGTCAGATAGTCGCTCATCCGACTGATTACCTCGGCCTGGTCGAGTTTCGTCTCGGTGACTTCCCAGGTAATGCCCAGCGGCTTGAATACCGAAGCGATGCCCTTTTCCTCTTCAACGCCGTAGCTGGCGCCAGCCACTTCCACCGGCATCCAGACGAAATCACCACCCTTCACCAGACCCTTGTCGACCAGGAACTGTGCCCAACCCTTACCAACGACATTCAGATCGGCTCCCACATAGGCATTGAAGTTGGCCTTGGGATCTGGCGTGTTGAAGTTAATTATTGGAATGCCGGCGGCGCGGGCCTCCTTGACCACATCGACCATGCTGCCAGGGTCGGGGCTGGTAGCCACGATGGCATCGGCCTTGGCGGCAATGGCGGCGCGCACAGCTTCCTGCTGGGAGGGCACATCGCCATTGTGGAACGACGTATTGACGGTTTGGCCGGTGTCCTTGGCCCACTGCTTGGCCCCAGCAAGAAAATAGGTCCAGACCGGATCGGCGGGACTTCCGTGCGAAATCCAAAAGTAAGTCTTGGCTTCGGCGGCAAGCGGCGCGGCCAGAATGGCCAGTATGCCAACGGCTAGAACGATGAGTTTTTTGATCATTGCGATTCCTCCCGATGCGACCTTGACACATCAATTGTCGAGCTCATGGCTCGTGCGACTGAGCTTGGCACGCCTAACAGACGCCGACAATCCGCCAAATCAATTGAATGGGCATTGAGCCAATCGTTGGCAGGGATACCTGCCGCGGTGAGGGTTTCGCTCGAATTGGGTATCGGTACTGTGCGTGGGCAAACGATCATCAAAAAAGGACGATCACGGACATGTGCGGGTTGATCGACCAGGCTCGTTCCGGCGGCTTTGAACTGACGGTCGCCGGCGAGGGCGTGGTGGCCAAGGATCAATTGGTCGGCTTCGATGATATCGAACTGGTGAAGGACCTCGATATGGTCGGATTACGCCAAGAGATGGAATGCAAGGCGAGTGCATGATAGCCTGCCGTCGATGCCAACCACACCGAGCCGAAATCCATGTCGCGCTTTGCCTACGCCTCCCGCCTCAACTCTTTTGCAACCCGGCCGGAACTGTTTTGGCCGGGGCGAAACGGCAAGCCCACGGTTCTCGACCTAATTGATCGCGCTGGTTCTGCCAAAGGCCTCTCTGCGGTCGATCTCAATTATCCGGATCAGGTGGCCGGTCTCGCTAGTCGCGAATTGGTCGCGCGTCTGCGGGATCGTGGATTGACGCTGAACGGCTTTGCCATGCGTTACGGCAGTGATCCAGCGTTCAAATCCGGAGCCTTGACCAATGCGGACCCGGTAATCCGCCAGCGCGCCATCGATCTGACCAAGCGCGGGATCGACGATGTGCGGGCAGCTGGCGGCGACATGCTGACATTGTGGCTTGGACAAGATGGTGTCGACCACCCGTTCCAGGCCGACTACGGGCGGCTCTGGGACGATGAGGTCGACGGCATTCGGCAGGTCGCATCGCACGATCCACAGTGCCAAGTCGCAATCGAATACAAACCGAACGAGCCGCGTAGCATCAGCCTACTGTCCGACGTGTTTTCCACGCTCCTGGCGATCGCCGAGGCCGATGCTCCCAATCTCGGCGTAACTCTCGATTTTGCTCATGTGCTGCAGGCGGACGAAAGCCCGGCGATGGCGGCGGCCTTGATCGGCAAGAAAAGCCGCCTTCTCGGCCTCCACCTCAATGACGGCTACGGCAAGCGCGACGACGGCTTGATGGTCGGCGCCGTGCACACGGTGCAGACCATCGAATTGCTGCGCCAGATCACGCGCGACGGTTTTGCCGGGCCGATCTATTTCGACACCTTTCCTGATACGGCCGGACTCGATCCCGTCGCCGAATGCGAAGCCAACATCGCCACCGTCGAGACGATGTTCAAGGTCATCGATCGGCTGCCAGAGGACAGGTTGGACGCGGCCTTGTCCCGCCAGGACGCCGTCGAAGCCCACCGCGTCGTCCAGGCAGCGATTTTTGGAGGCGGTCAGTGAGTACTGCCCTGCCTTTGATCGCGGTCGTAGGCAGCCTGCATTACGACATCATGC
>Ga0075029_100002462_pt1 | contig 10509 bp, 9 predicted proteins | sample LitLauG_LLR_2013_FD_71391 | JGI IMG/M metagenome (GOLD analysis project Ga0075029, IMG submission 71391) | Freshwater sediment microbial communities from North America - Little Laurel Run_MetaG_LLR_2013 | ecosystem: Environmental > Aquatic > Freshwater > Creek > Sediment | place: USA...
TCGTTCGCGTGCAGGCAGAAGTAATACTTGAACGTCGGATCGACCGAAGCCAGCATCTTGATGTTTGCTCCGGCGGAGAAGAACTTGTCGCCTACGCCGGTCATCACGATCACGTACACGTCGTTATCCATGCGCGCCTTGAGGATGGCCTCGTCGAGCTGGCGGTTCATTTCGTAGGTGTAGGTGTTGGCCGGGGGATCGTTCATCTCGATCAGGGCCACACCGCGATCCGTGCGGTAGTTAATGAGCTGTTTGGTTGCTTCGCCGGTGGCCGGCTGTATTGTGGTCGCCATTGGTCGCTCCTTGTACTTCGATTAAGGTAGGTCGAATTAACTATTTCGTGGTAGTTTCTTCGCGGTCGTGGTCGCTGGCCGCCCGCTCCTCAGAATTCCGTTCAGAACAATATTTCCCATTTCTTCGGCGAGCACTTCTGCCTTGCCATCGACGCGTGGGTTGTACCAGGTATAAATCCAGTTGATCATGCCGAACAGGCTCATCACCGCGGTGCGCGTATTGAAGTCGACTCCACGCTGACGGCGAAGATCCTCCATCAGTCCGATGCACAAACGGTAGTACTCGCGCTTGATGGCGCCAATTTCGGCGTTGAAGCCGTTTTTCAGCGAGTCGTCCTCGTGCGAGAGCACCTTCAGCCCTTGCTGATTGCGCACAAAGTATTCCAGGTGATTCAGAATGAAAATGCGGATTCGCTCTTCGGCATCCGCGGTGGTTTCCAGTCGCTGTTTCAGTTGGTTGAGGATCGTCGTGAAAGTGTGCTTCTGAATTAGAAATAGCAGTCGCTCTTTGGACTCGAAATAATAGTAGAGTCCAGCCAGCGACATGCCCGTAGCGCGGGAGAGGTCGCGCATCGAGGCACCTTCGTATCCCTTGTCGCAGAATACTTCGGTGGCGTGCGCAAGAATCGCTTCCAGACGCCGGTCATACCGAGTCGCGCTCAAGGGAGTCGACGCTCTGCGATGCTTCCGCGGTATCCGGGCTGCAGGAGACGTGGCCATAGTTCGAACGTTCGTTCGAATTATAGATGGATGTGACGCAGATCACAAGGGCTTGTGACAGTTCCAAACGAAATACCGCCAACTCCTATTGATGAGGAGTCGCCGAATTCGAGGCCGGCTTTTTGTCTGACGGCTGTTGAACGCTTTCAGGATGCGTTACGATCCGTTCGACCAAAAACACTTTCTTCACCTTGTTGCGGTCCAGAGTTTGCTGTTGCCCGTTCACCTGGACTACCACCGACTCCAAAGTCATCGACATCACCGCGCCCGTGATCACCGAGCCATCACGAAGTTCGACGGTGTCGTCGGTCAGCCCACCGAGGGTAATGGTGATGCTGCCTCCCGGAGCTTCATCGGGAGCCACTTCCAACGGCGTTGTGGCGACGGCAAAGCCTTCCTTCTTGAGTTCCAGTTGATGAGTTCCCACGCTGACGCTGATGTTTGCGGGAGTCAGGCCTGCATCCTTATCGTCAACTTTAAGATTTGCTCCTGCCGGCACGGAGACCACGGTCATCGGAACCTTCCGAGATGAGACCGGGGCACCATCCTTAAGGCGCGCAGAAATCATCAATGCCGCCGGAAGCCCGCTGGCTTCGCAAAGGAATTGCTGCTTGGCAGAGTCCCCCGGGTTGAGATCGTCGATAACCAGCGTACCGGTGCCCACGCGGATATGATCCTTATTGAGCAATGCGACGCTAAATGAAGCTTTGGGAATCGGCTTGGCGGATACATTCTGAATGATTACGTCCGAGGCCCAAGTCGTTTGTCCGGCGTCGCTCGCCAGATTCTGAAAGCGGGAGAAGGTCAATTTCAGGATGGCATTGTCCTGTCCGGGCCATAACATGACGATGCCGGGGTCCGCCTGATCTTTGTTCTTGTCCTTAGCGAGGACGATGAGACAGAACGAACCAAGCACTAATAGGGATACAAGAATGCGGCGCATCCACGGGATTGTTGCACAGGCGCCGTGATAAGGGCAATAAAATGCGACTCTAACTCCTGATCCCCGCCATCAGTTTCTCAATCTCAGTCTTCTGCTCGCCGCTGAGCGGCAGGAAGGGCAACCGCGCCGGGCCTCCGTAGTAGCCGTTGAGGTCCATGGAATACTTCACGCCGGGAACGCCGAGCTCTCCAACTACGCGTTGGGCGGCCAGTTTTACCCGCTCCTGTTTTTCGCGGGCCAAAGCCGTGTCTCCGTCCTTGATTGCGGCATAGATCTCATAGCACGCCATGGGCGCTGGACAGGCGAAAGCCAGGATTGCTCCAACGGCGCCAAGAGCGAGCGACGGTTCGAGTTGGTGAGCCGCACCGACCATGACTTGGAAGCCCACTTCCTTCTGGCGCGTCTTAAGCTTGCCTACCACGGTTACCGCGGACGATGACGGCTTCGCCCCGCCAGTCACGGATTCGGTCCCGCCCGTGAGCGACGCAACGCTAACCAATTCCCTGCTCTGCTTCTCGCTTTCGGCGGCCGCGGCTTTGAGCATACGGGGGGTCACGGCCTCGAACGTTTCCGTGACCGTGGCTTGCCGCTTCACTTGGCGCGTTCCTTCCACCATCGCCTTCACCTTGTCGAGGTTTCCGCTCGATTCCTTGATCGCAACGATATTGGGGTGGCCCGCCAGTTCGATGACAACCTCGGCCGGAATGTCATATCCAGTGGCTTGCGGGAAGTTGTAGATAATGAGCGGCAGTGCCGACCGGTCGGCCACCGTCCGGTAGAAAGCCAGAAGGTTGGCGGGCGCCATCTGCTTCTTGTAATAGTGAGGCGTGCGAACCATGGCGGCGTCGTAGCCCAGTTCCGCCGCGTATTCGGTCAGGCGCAAGGTTTCCTGGGCAGACTCGATTCCCGTTCCGGCGATCATCACTTTGTTGGGAGCGGCTGCGGCGATCGCAGCCTTCAGGACGTCGCGGCGCTCCTGATCCGATAGCAGGATTGCTTCTCCGGTTGAGCCTTGCACGACAATGCCGGCAACCGGCGTGCGCGAGTAGCGCTCGACGTTCGATTCGATCTTCTTGTAATAGACTTCGCCATCCGCATTGAAGGGCGTGGAGATGGGCGGAAAAACTCCAGACAAAAGCATGGCAGCTCCAATCGTGCTCTCTATACAGCGTACCGCCGCAATGCGATTGATGTCATGCCGAAACTATTTCACCAGGGAGGCAATCAGAAGCAACAGCGCAAGGCAACCGTCCACGATGATGACTGTCGAACCAAGCCAGATGAGGGCGATCATCCGCGATTGCTGGGGCGGAGGGGTGGTAATGCCGATGGTCGTGTGCAGATAGCTCAGGCTGTCGCTGATAAGTTGCTCCGGAATGACTCGCACGGCAACTCCCAGACCAACCAGCAACATCAGAGCATGAAATGCAAAAATGCCGATCATGCTGCTCCGCAGGAACTGAAATCCATCCTAGCATCCTGAGCCAGTTGCGGAAGCAGTCGTGTGGTCGCGTCCTTCAGCGCTCGCAGACCGGCCAGTCCTTGCCGGTCGGATCGACTTCGTGTCGAAACTGTTGTTCGGTTCCGACATAGAAGCGGACAAACGGCGTAGGGCCACTCTCATTGACCGTGGTCTGAAGTTGCCAGACCATCCCGCCCTTGCAGACACCGGCATTTGAGAGCGGTGTACGGCGGTCGCCCGAATAGTAGAAATAGTCGTCCTTGCCGTGGCCGGACTGTGGATTGGAAGAAGTGCGCAAGCTGCCGTGCTCATCCAGTTTGAACAGACGACGCCCGTCTTCGACCGGCAATGGTGGCGCGTCTTTCTGGCGGAACTCGATGCGCGCCCACCCTGTATATCCTGCGGGAATGAGAAAACGTTCGCCCGGACGGCGGTGAAAGACCAGATCGAACGTCGTGGGCCCCATCACGATCGCCATGACCACAACCGGAATAATCAAGACTGCAGTGATGGCGAAAGGCGCTCTGGTCATACCTTCATCGTTATTTTGCGGCGATATGCTCCGCGTGCAACGCCTGCAATGCGCGAACACGCACCTCGCCTCGCTGCAGCGCGGCGATCCCTTCAGCGGCAGCGCGCGCAGCCGAAAGCGTGGTAATCGTCGTGATACGTCCGCTCACCGCTGCTCGCCGGATCGCTTTCTCGTCAAAGTACGGGTCAGGACCGTGCGGAGTATTGACGATGAGCTGAATCCGATCGGCCTTGATCAAGTCGACCGCATTAGGGCGGCCTTCTTTCACCTTGTAGACGCGCTCCACCGCCAAGCCGGCCGATTCGAGAATGTCAGCCGTGCCGTGCGTGGCTACGAGTTTAAAGCCCATGTCGACGAAGCGACTCGCCACATCAACGACAGCGGGCTTGTCATGATCGGTGACGCTGATGAAAACCGTACCCTTGATCGGCAACTTTTGTCCGGCGGAAATCTGCGCCTTGGCAAAAGCCTCGCCAAAGTTGTCGGCCACGCCCATCACTTCTCCCGTTGAGCGCATTTCGGGGCCCAGCACGGTATCTACGCCGGGAAATTTCGACCACGGGAATACCGGAGACTTTACGTAGAAGCAACGGCCGGTATCGAGATCGGTGCCACGCTCGACATATTCCGGCAGGAACTCGCGCAGCTTCCGCCCGGTCATCAGACGAGACGCGATCTTGGCCAGGGGTACGCCGGTGGCTTTCGAGACGAACGGCACAGTGCGGGAGGCGCGTGGGTTGACTTCCAGCACATATACCTTGGCATCTTGCCCGTTGGTCTTCTCTCCGTTGCGGCGCGGGATCGCGAACTGCACGTTCATCAATCCGACCACCTTGAGCGCACGGGCCAGCTTGAAGGTGTAGTCGCGCATGCGAGCAAGCAACGGCTCGGGAATGTCGACTGCCGGCAGTACGCACGAAGAATCTCCAGAGTGAATGCCGGCTTCTTCGATGTGCTGCATAATGCCGCCGATGACAACATCCTCTCCGTCAGAGAGCGCATCGACATCGACTTCGATGGCGTCTTCCAGAAATTTGTCGATCAGAATGGGTCGGTCCTGTGAGTATTCGACCGCTTGCTTCATGTACTGCTGGATCGTCTCTTCGTCGTAGGCGATGACCATCGCACGCCCGCCAAGCACGTACGAAGGACGCACCAGCACCGGGAATCCGATTTTCTTGGCGGCTTCGACCGCTTCGTCAATCGAAGTCACCATGGCGCCGGGAGCCTGCGGGATGTCTAGTTCTTCGAGCAGCGCTCCAAAGCGCTTGCGGTCTTCGGCAAGATCGATCGACTCGGGTGTGGTGCCGATGATGTTGATGCCCGCCGCCTTAAGTGGCAACGAAAGGTTCAGCGGAGTCTGTCCGCCGAACTGCACGATTACGCCGACCGGCGCTCCGCCAGAAGCTTCGTGCTCGCACACGGCAAACACATCTTCGAGCGTCAGTGGCTCAAAGTAGAGGCGGTCGCTGGTGTCGTAATCAGTCGAGACCGTCTCCGGATTGCAGTTGATCATGATGGTCTCGTACCCATCTTCACGCAGCGCATAGCTGGCATGGCAACAGCAGTAATCGAATTCAATTCCCTGCCCGATACGGTTGGGCCCGGAGCCGAGAATGACGACTTTCTTCTTCGCCGTTGGCGTGGCTTCGTCTTCTTCTTCGTAGGTCGAATACAAATACGGCGTGTAGCTTTCAAACTCGGCCGCACATGTGTCGACGCGTTTGTAGACGGGCTTCAGACCGTGCTTCTTGCGGAAGTGGCGCACTTTTTCCTGGCCGCCCTTGCCGTCGAGCCGCCATGTGCCGGCGAGCCGTCCGTCGGAGAAGCCCATGCGCTTCGCCTCGCGTAGAACCGCGGTGGGAATTGATTCCATCGGGTGTTTTTCCAGCTCCAGCTGCATGTCGTTAATTTCCTTGAGCTGGTAGAGAAACCACGGGTCGATCGAGGTCATCTTCGCGATCTGCTTGATCGTGTGTCCCTGACGAATGGCGTACTGAACGTAGGTCAAACGCTCAGGATGCGGTGTAACCAGTCTTTGCGTCAGAATCTTCGGTTCGATCTTCTGCGAGCCGACCTTCTTCCCAGTGTCAAGCGCGCGAATTCCCTTCTGCAGCGCTTCTTTGAACGTGCGGCCAATGGCCATCACTTCGCCGACGGACTTCATCTGCGGTCCTAGGCTTTCATCGGCGCCAGGAAATTTTTCGAATTGCCACTTCGGAATTTTCACGACCACATAGTCGAGTGTCGGCTCAAAGCACGCTGGGGTCTTGCGCGTGATGTCGTTTGGAATTTCGTCGAGTGTGTAGCCGATCGCCAGCTTGGCGGCGATTTTTGCGATTGGGAAGCCGGTCGCTTTCGAAGCGAGCGCCGACGACCGCGAAACGCGCGGATTCATCTCGATCACCACCATGCGGCCGGTCGATGGATTCACGCCGAACTGGATGTTCGAGCCGCCGGTTTCCACACCAATCTCACGGATGACGGCAATTGAGGCGTCGCGCATCATCTGGTATTCGCGGTCGGTAAGCGTCTGCGCCGGAGCAACCGTGATGGAATCGCCGGTGTGCACGCCCATGGGGTCGAAGTTCTCGATCGAGCAGATGATGATGACGTTGTCTTTGGTGTCGCGCATCACCTCGAGCTCGTACTCTTTCCATCCGAGTACGGATTCTTCAATGAGGCACTCGTGCACGGGCGAGAGATCGAGGCCACGAGCCAGGACTTCCATCAGCTCTTCGCGGTTGTAGGCGATGCCGCCGCCGGTTCCACCAAGCGTGAATGACGGACGGATAATGACCGGAAAGCCGATCTTTCCGGCAAATTCGAGGCCGTCTTTGAGATTCGAGACCAGCGCGGATTTCGGCACGTCGAGGCCGATGCGCTGCATGGCGTCTTTGAAGAACAGCCGGTCTTCGGCCTTCTTGATGGCGCTGATCTGGGCACCGATCAGGATCACGTTGTACTTTTCGAGCACGCCGCCGTCGGCGAGTTCAATGGCAAGGTTGAGCGCGGTCTGCCCGCCAACCGTTGGCAAAATGGCAAAGCCCGCGTTGGGCGCCATCTCGCGCTCGACGCGAATGATCTCTTCCAGATATTCGCGCGTGAGCGGCTCGATGTAAGTACGATCGGCCGATTCGGGATCGGTCATGATCGTGGCCGGATTCGAGTTCGCCAGCACAACCTCAAAGCCCTCGGCCTTGAGCGCCTTGCAAGCCTGCGTGCCAGAGTAGTCGAACTCGGCCGACTGGCCGATGACGATGGGGCCGGAGCCGAGGATCAGGATTTTCGAGATGTCAGTTCGTTTGGGCATTTGAAATCAGTTGTCAGTGGCCAGTCACTTTGTGGCCAAAAACTTGTGAATTGGAACAGGTTCTCATTGAATTGGACATCCATTAAAAGGTTGATCCGTTGGGTTAAGTTCTAAGACTAGGTTCAACTCGCAGTCGCTCTTGAATTCATGGCTGCACAAAACGTTCTTCGGCTGCCTCCAACCCCGATTGGGTCCGGGCAGAAAGCGATACTTCCCCAGCTCAACGAGTTTCAAGTCAAAACGCCCATCTTTGTCAGTCAAAGCATCGCGATAGCCAACGAATTTTCGTTTTTCGTTTTGTCTTCTCAGAAGGACTCTAGACTCTCCCAATGGCGCACCAGATGGATCGGTCAGTCGCCCGAAAACGTGCTCTTTGCTCTTCAACTCGAGGTTTGCCGTTACGACCTCTTCATTGCACGGAACCTGCCAAGGTTCAATGATCTGCGGATTAACTTCCTCCATTCGCGGCTTCATTTCTTTCTGCGCAAACGAGGTGCAAATCAGAGCGAGAATCGTCACAACAGTTTTCATATTTGCTTTAGCGACTTACCACGAACCACTATCTCTTGCACTCCTCCATCATCTTCACGAAATCCTTGAACAAATAGTGCGAATCGTGTGGACCCGGCGCGGCTTCCGGGTGGTATTGCACCGTGAACAGCGGCAAATTCCGATGCCGCATGCCTTCGAGCGTGTTGTCGTTCAGATCCATGTGCGTCAATTCGACTTCGCTTTGCGACAGCGAATCGGGATCGACGGCGAAATTGTGATTGTGCGCGGTGATCTCGATCTTGCCACTGGCTAGCTGCTTCACCGGATGATTTCCGCCGTGGTGGCCGAATTTCAGCTTGAAGGTCTTGCCGCCGAGGGCGATACCGGTCAACTGATGTCCCAGGCAGATTCCAAAAATTGGCTGCCTTCCCATCAACCGCCGAATGTTATCGACCGCGTACGTGCAAGGCTCCGGATCGCCCGGGCCGTTCGACAGGAATACACCGTCGGGCTTCAACGCGAGCACGTCCTCGGCGGTCGTCTGCGCCGGGACCACCGTCACCTTGCAGCCTTCTCCGCGCAGCTTGCGCAGAATGTTTTGCTTGATGCCGAAATCGTAAGCAACGACGTGAAAACGCGCCGGATCGTCTTTGACTCCAACAACTTCGTCCGGCAAGTGCGAGCGTTCGCCCCGCTCCCAAACATAGGTATGGTTGGTGGAGACGACCTTCGCCAGATCCTGGCCATCCATCTTCGGAATCGCACGCGCCTTGGCCACCAGCTTCTCGGCGTCATCTTCCAGCGTCGAGATCACGCCGCGCATCACGCCATAGGTGCGCAGATGACGCACCAGAGCGCGCGTGTCGATGTCCGCTAACACCGGAATCTTGAACTGTTCCATGAACTCGTCCGTCACCTGCTGCGAGCGCCAATTGGAACTGACTTTCGAAAACTCCCGCACGATCAGTCCCTCGATGTACGGGCGCACGGCTTCGTTATCTTCGGGATTCGTGCCGTAGTTTCCGATTTCGGGGTTGGTCAGGACGACGATCTGTCCGGCATAGGAGGGGTCGGTGAAAATTTCCTGGTAGCCGGTAATGGAAGTATTGAAAACGACTTCGCCGGAGCACTCGCCTTTGGCGCCGTAGCCTTTGCCTCGGAAGACTCTGCCGTCTTCGAGTGCAAGCGTTGCTTGCATTGTTACTCCTGGGAGTGGATTTTACGAATGATAGCAGGAGAGAGGCTGTGGATTGTCGGAAAAAGCTGTCAGCCGTCAGCTATCAGCTCTCAGGAAATCGTAAAGCAGTCTCGACTTGCCTGAGACCCGACACCTAAGACCTGCGACCTGCTCTACCGCAGCCGTCCCAGTTTTTCCATCGGCCAATATCCAAATACGGCTTTGCCGTAGATCAACCGGTCGTTGACGGGGCCGAAATCGCGGCTGTCGCTCGACATGTTGCGGTGGTCGCCGAGAACAAAATAGGTGTGCGAAGGAACTCGAATCTCGTTGTACGACCGTGCATCGGCGTAATCAGTGGGCACGTAGTCTTCTGCGAGCGGCTCGCCGTTGACGTAGACCTGTCCGTTCTCGATACGGACACGATCGCCGGCGATTCCGATCACACGCTTGATGTAGCTCTTGGAGACGTCGCGCGGATAGCGGAAAACGACGATGTCGCCGCGCTGGATCGGCTCCCAGCGATAGACGAATTTGTTGACGAAAATGCGTTCCTGGTCCTCGAGGCCGGGCATCATGCTGACGCCTTCGACTTTCACCGGCTGGTAGAGAAAGATGATGATGAAGGCGGAGACAGCCAGCGACACGAGAAGATCGCGCGCCCACACGGCCACTGCCGGCAGCGGACGTGAAGTCGGTTCATTTGTGGCCACCGGTGCCGGCGGCTGCGGGCTCCCCACGTCAGGCATTGTGTGCTTAGTTTATACGCCAAGGTGGTACAGGTTTCAAAGTTTCAAGGTTTCAGGGTTTCAAGGAGTCGCTTCCGAGTCGTCCTGAAACCTTGAAACTCTGAAACTTTGAAACAGTTTTTCTGACCTTGCCAAAAGCGCCCTCTTCCCCGTACAACTAGACTTCTCCATGACCGACTATTCGATTTTTCCCAAGATCAACGCGACGCTGAACGGCTGTAGTGCCGTGCTGCTGATTGCCGGACGCGCCCTCATCGCGCGTGGACAGCGGACGGCACACAAGGCCGTGATGCTCACGGCGTTCGCCACCTCCTGCCTTTTTCTCGTGTCGTATCTGTACTATCACTGGCCTGGACACGGCGGCGTCATCTATTTTCAGGGCGCAGGTTGGATTCGGCTGGTCTATTTCGCCATCCTGATCTCACACACCATCCTTGCGATCGTGATCGTGCCCATGGTGCTGATAACCCTGACACGCGCGTTGCGGGACCAATTCGCCCGGCACCGGGCAATTGCGCGCTGGACGTTCCCAATCTGGCTCTATGTCTCGGTCACGGGCGTGATCGTATACCTGATGCTGTTTCAGATGCCTTCGTAATCAGGTGCCTATTCGTCACAAATTTGATGTACGGGCGACACCGACTTGGGGCCGCCTGATTCTGATATAGTTTCGATTCAAAGGCCGCATTCAAGTTCAGCCTTCGCAGAAGGAGCCCGCACTCATGGCCGGTAAAAGCGTCAACAAAGTCATTCTGATTGGAAACCTCGGCAAGGATCCCGAGGTAAAGTACACGCCGCAAGGCACTGCGGTCGCGAAGATCACATTAG
>Ga0075029_100002463_pt1 | contig 10508 bp, 12 predicted proteins | sample LitLauG_LLR_2013_FD_71391 | JGI IMG/M metagenome (GOLD analysis project Ga0075029, IMG submission 71391) | Freshwater sediment microbial communities from North America - Little Laurel Run_MetaG_LLR_2013 | ecosystem: Environmental > Aquatic > Freshwater > Creek > Sediment | place: USA...
GTGTTGACCCCGATCGACCCGCGCGGCTAGTCCGGTGGTAGTGGTGCGCCCCATCAGCCGGGTCGACGTCCCAGCGGCGGCCCGCTTGGTCCGTGACGGTTCGTTGACCCCGCAAGCCGAGTCGGTCGACGACGTGGACGCCTACTGGGCCGCGGTCGAAGAGACGCGCCGCCGTCTCGGTGACGTCCTGGTCGCCGACGACGGCGAGGTGGTGGGTATTGTCCAGGTCATGGTCTTTCCGCACTTCCAGCACGCCGGTCGGTGGTGTTGCGAACTCGAGAGCTTGCACGTCCGCGCCGACCGGCGAAGTCAAGGGATCGGCGCCCGGCTGGTGGAGGCCGCTGAAGAGTTGGCCCGCGCTCGTGGCTGCTACCGGGTCCAGCTGACCAGCCGAAACGTGCGCGAGGACGCGCACCGCTTCTATCGACGGATCGGCTTCGAGCAGACCAGCCAGGGCTTCAAGAAGCCCTTAGACGTCGAGCACCTCTCGTAGGTCGCCGTCATCCACGTCGAAGACGAAGCCCCGGATCTCGGTGCCGTCGATGAAGGGACTGCTCCTCAGCACCGCCACGGTCGAGCGCACGTCGAGGTCGACGTCGCGGTAGGCGCCAAGTCGAAATGGCGGCCTGAGGCCGAACTCGGACTCCAGATCGCTCTGGAGGGTCTCTTCGTCGAAGGTCTCGAGTCCGCATCGCGTGTGGTGGATGACCATGATCGACTTCGTGCCGAGGAGCCTCTGGCTCAGCAGTAGGGAGCGGATCGAGTCGTCGGTGGCGATTCCGCCGGCATTGCGCAGCAGGTGAACCTCGCCGAGGTTGAGTCCCAGCGCGCCGAAGAGGTCGAGGCGCGAGTCCATGCAGGTGAGGACCGCGAGGTGCAGTTGCGGGGCGGTGGGGAGGACCTGGTGACCGTGGCGCGCGACGTAGTCACGGTTGTGCCCGAGGAGTTGATCGATGACGCTCATCGGGTCATTCTAGGGAAGGCTTGGCGCAGTACGACTTTCGCCCATGTGGCCGGTACGCTCACCACTGGAGGTGGACATGGACGGCATGCACGAAGTACGAGAGGAATTGCGCCAACCGGCGCTCGATTTGAGAAGTCTGATCCCCGACGTTCTGAGGGGCTACGCGGATCTATCGAGGGCCGCCATGGCCGAAGGCGAGCTCAGCGGCGCGACGAAGGAGCTCATGGCTTTGGTCATCGCCATCACTCGCGAGTGCGACGGATGCATTGTCTCGCACACCAGGGGCGCCGTTCGTTTGGGCGTCACCCGCCAACAGGTCGCCGAAGCGGCGGGGGTGGCGATCATGATGAACGGTGGCCCGGGCACCGTGTGGGGCCCCCGAGCGCTGCACGCCTACGATGAAGCCCTCGCGGACCGATTGGCGAAGTCCTAGAACTCGTAGGCGAGGCGCTTGATGCCGTTGACGAAGTTCGTCTCCAGTTGGACTGGCGCGCCGGTCGAATGGATCTGCGGGTAGCTCGAAAGGAGTTTCCTGAACATCACCGTGATCTCGCGACGAGCCAGGTGCGCGCCCAGACAGAAGTGGGGTCCGGGCGCACCGAATCCGAAGTGGTTGTTCGGGGTGCGACCCACATCGAAGACGTCGGGATCGGTGAACGCGTCCTCGTCGCGGTTCGCCGAGTTGTAGAACATCAGCACCTTGTCACCGGCCTTCAGATCGACACCCGACATCGTGTGGTCCACCGCGAGGGTGCGCCGCATCCAGATCACCGGTGAGGCCCAACGCACGATCTCGTCGGTGGCCGTCGGGGCCAGGGACTCGTAGTCTTCGACGAGCCGTGCCCGCTGATCGGGGTGCTCGGTCAGCGCGAGCAAGCCGTGGGCGATCGCGGTGCGTGTGGTCTCGTTGCCCGCCGTGATGAGCAACACGAAGAACGATGAGAGTTCTTGACGGGTCAATCGCTCGGTCTCGATCTCCGAATTGACCAGGGCGCTCGTGATGTCGTCGATGGGGTTGTCGATCCGGTACTGGCCGAGCTCGTCCATGATCCCCGTGAGGGTGGCCCCGGCCTCGAGAACCGCGATCAGGGGATCGGTGCCGGCCGGGATGATCTCGGGGTCTCCACCCGAGAGGATCACGTTGGAGCAGTGGAGCACCGACTCGTATTGGCTGGGCGGGACCCCCATCATCGAACAGATGATCTCGAGCGGGAGAGGGGCCGCGATGTCGCGAACGAAATCACCCGAGCCGTGGCGGCGAGCGCGGTCGATTACTTCTCCGGTCACGCGTTCGATTGACTCCTCCACCGCGCTGACGTTGCGGGGGTTGAATGCGTTGGAGACGATCCGTCGCAGCCGCGCGTGGCGGGGATTGTCGGTCGAGATCATCCCCGAGAAGTATTCGACCAATTCCGGGGTCAGGTCGAACTGCGAGACCGCACCCGGGCCCGACAGGAAGATCTCGGGGTGGCGCGATGCTTCGGCGACGTCGCGATGACGCGTCAGGGCGTAGTAGCCGCCTCCGGGCGGAAATTCGATCGAACTTCCTTCGATCTTCGGATCGTCGAAGTGGGCGATGGGCCGCTCGCGGCGCAGCACCGCGAAGGCCGCTTCGCGTTCGTTCCAGGGTCGTCGCCAGAAATCAGCTTGTGACAGGTCGATTTCGTCGATCTTCCAAAGGTTCTCGTTCATGGGTTGTCATGGTACCCAACTGGGAAGAGGGTCACGTGCGAGCGATTCCCCGGCAGACTGGGGAGATGGAAGAACTGACCGACCTGGAGCGTTCGACTCGATTGAAGGCCCTGAACGCCCTGCTCGAGATGATGCGCCCGGCCGTTCAAGCCGACGGCGGCGATCTCGTGCTGATCGCGGCGGACGTGCAGACCGGTGTCGTGGAGGTCCAGTTGCAAGGGGCCTGCTCGAGTTGTGCGATCTCGTCGGACACGCTCCAAGGTGGTGTAACCCGGATCTTGAAGGATCGCTTGAAGTGGGTGACCGAAGTCGTGGGCGGAGTCGACGATTCGATGGACCCGGAGGATTCGATGTCACTGGGCGCCGGCGGGTACGTCCCGCGCTACCGCAAGTTGTAGAACGAGCAATACCGCAGCGTGGTGGCTCGAGATCCGATATTATTTAGTTAGGTGAACTAATGGAAACTATGACGACTTCGCAAACCGCCGCTCGACTGCGTCGAGCAGTCACGAGGCTCAATCGGAGGCTCCGGTATTCCGCGCTGGGCGGCATCTCACCCGCCCAGGCCTCGATGCTCGGGACGATCTCGCTGTGCGACGATCCGTCGTTGGGGGACCTGGCCATCGCCGAACAGATCCAGCCCCCATCGGTGACCCGCATGGTGCGCAATCTGGAACAGTTGCACTTGCTTCATTGCTGGCAGGACCCCGACGATCGCCGTTGCACGAGAGTGCGGTTGACCGCGCTGGGACATGAGGAGCTGGAGAAGATCCGCCAACGCAAGACCGAGTTCCTCGAGCGCAAGCTGCTCTCGCTCAGCGGAGTCGATCAACGCAAGGCCGAGGAGTTGGTCGACTTCCTCGAGCGCCTCTTGGAAGAGCAGTGAACGCTGCACGGCAATTCTCCTCACGGACCTTCGCCGCGCTCAGCGTGCGCAACTTCCGCCTCTACTTCATCGGACAGCTGATCTCGGTATCGGGAACGTGGATGCAGTCGGTGGCCCAGGGATGGCTGATCCTCCAGCTGACCGGCTCATCGGTTGACCTGGGCATCGCCGTGGCGCTCCAGTACCTGCCCATGCTCTTCCTCGGCTCCTATGGCGGGCTGATCGCCGACCGGTACGACAAGCGAACGATCCTCTACTTCACCCAGGCCGGCGCGGGGTTGCTCGCCGTGCTGCTCGGCGTGCTGGTCACCACCCACCACGTCCACCCGTCGACCGTCTACGCGGTGTCGTTCGGGCTCGGGGTGGTCAACCTCTTCGACGTCCCCGCTCGTCAGGCCTTCGTTCAGCAGATGGTCGGTCGAGACCTCATCGCCAACGCGGTCAGCCTGAACAGCGTGCTGATGAACTCCGGGCGCATCATCGGCCCAGGAATCGCCGCCGGTTTCATCGCCCTGGTCGGCACGGCGGGATGCTTCTACGCCAACGCGGCGTCCTACGTGGCCGTGATCCTGGCGCTCTGGATGATGCGTTCGCACGACTTCTTGCCGATGCACACCGTTGTCCGTGAACGGGGCCAACTCCGATTGGGACTCAAATACCTGTGGAACACGCCGCTGCTCCGCAACGTGATCATCTCGGTGGCGGTCGTCGGCACCTTCGCGTACAACTTCACCGTGACCCTGCCACTGCTCGCCCACACCACGTTCCACCAACGCACCGCTTCGCAGTACGGAATCTTGATGGGGGCGATGGGCGTCGGGGCGGTCGTCGGGGGACTGTTGGTCGCCTATCGCTCGCGACCTACCCCCAAGTTGCTGATGGGGCTGGCGTTCGGATTCGCCGTCTCGATGGCCGCCGTGGCGGTCGCCCCGACGATCTCGTGGGCCGAGGTGCTGATGGTTCCCACGGGCGCCTTCGCCATATCCTTCATGTCGAGCTGCAACGCGACCCTGCAGCTGAACTCGACCGACCACATGCGCGGGCGGGTGATGAGCCTCTACGGCACGGCGTTCCTGGGCACCACGCCCATCGGAGCTCCGTTGATTGGAGTCGTCGTCGGCTTGACGAATCCGAGGGTCGGGCTCCTGGTCGGCGTCGTCTCGGCGTTGTTGACCACTGGTCTACTCATGGCCCAATGGCGCGCCAGTCGCGTAGGCGCTACGGTGCTGCAGGTCGCCTAGGCCGACTTGGCCTTGGGTTCCTTGGGTAGACCGAGGGCCCGCTCACCGATGATGTTGCGCTGGATCTCGGCGGTACCGCCCCAGATCGTCTCAGACCTCGAAAAGAAGAACGCGGCCTGGGTGTCAGAGACCGGGTAGTCCGCTCGTCCGCGCCGGTGGCCCGGCAGGGTCCCCTGCGCGTCACCCTTGCCGGTCAGGATTTGCGCCTCCATGCCGAGCACGTCGAGGGCGAGTTCCATTGAGGCTCGATGGGCCTCGGACCAGAACATCTTGTTGCACGCTCCAAGCAGGGCGGTGTTGTGCGTGCCGTTGAGCGAATCGGTCAGTGATCGGTAGCCGTTGATCTCCATGATCTTGACCTGCTCCCAGGCCCTTACGAGCTGGTCGCGGACGCGCAGGTCCTCGTTCTTGTGAAGCCGCTTCGCATCCTTCACGATCGACTCCCACTCCTTCAAGAAGCGACGATACCCGGTCGTCGACGAGGAGCCCCGTTCAAAGCCGAGTGTTGTCATGGCGACCTTCCAGCCGTTGTTGACACCGCCCACGACGTTGCCCTTCGGACAGCGCGCGTTGGTGAAGAAGACTTCGTTGAACTCGGCGGAACCGTCGATCTGGGTGATCGGTCGAACCTCGACACCGTCTTGGTGCATCGGAACGAGCAGGTAGCTGATGCCCGAGTGCTGCGGCGCGGTGGGATCGGTGCGGGCCATGAGGAACACGTAGTCGGCGTGCTGCGCCTGAGTCGTCCAGACCTTCTGACCGTTGATGATCCACTCCTCGCCGTCGAGCACGGCACTCGTCTTCAAACTCGCGAGGTCCGAACCGGAATTGGGTTCGGAGAAGCCCTGGCACCACGCGATCTTGCCCTGGAGGATGCCGGGTATGAACTCGTGCTTCTGTTCATCGGTGCCCCACTGGAGGATGGTCGGTCCGACGAGGGTGTCGCCGAAGAAGTCGGCGCGCATCGGCGCACCGGCCTTGGCGAACTCCTCGTTCAGTACGACCTGCTGAAGCAGCGACAGGCCCTTGCCGCCGTACTCGACGGGCCAACCGGCGCAGATCCATCCTCCGGCGAACAGCTTGTCGGTCCAGGTCTCGTTGAAGGTCTTGCGGTCGGATTCACTCATCGTGAACCCTGGTTCGAACCAACCTTGGGGAAGGTTCTCCTCCAGCCAACCACGGATGTCGGCGCGGAACGTCTCTGCTTCGGGTGGGTAGTTCAGATCCATAGTTGGCAGCGTAGTCAAGGCCGCCGAGGCCCATCGTCGTCACTTGTGTCCCCGCGCCCAATTGGGGGAGAATGGAGGACTTCGCCCAATCCGAAAGTTGGCCCGTGTCCCGAACCCTCCGCCAGACCATCGACGAGACCCGGGCGTCCTGGGCCCGTTCCAAGGAGATTGAGAACCCGGCCCGCGTGGCGCCGCGCCCGCCCGCGGAAGGTGGCCACCGCGTGGCCTTCCTCATCTACCGTGGCAACCCCCGTTGCGGTGGCCAGGGCGTCTACACGCGCCACCTGACCCGGGAACTGGTCCGCCTGGGACACAGCGTCGAGGTCTTCTCGGGCCCGCCGTGGCCCGAGCTCGACGAGGGCGTCGGCTTCACCGCGGTGCGGGGCCTCGACCTCTACCGCGACCCTGATCCCTTCCGCATCCCCGCGCCCTCGGAGTTCACCTCGTTGGCCGACCTGACCGAGTTCGGCGTGATGCTGAGTGCCGGCTTCGGCGAACCGCTGGCCTATTCGATGCGTATCGAGAAGTTGTTGCGGAACCGTCGGGGCGACTTCGACATCATTCACGACAACCAGTGCATGGGACCGGGAATCCTCAAGCTTCGCGAGCGTGGCTGGCCGCTGCTCGAGACGTTGCACCATCCGATCACGGTCGACCGTTCGATCGCCCTCGACCACGCCGAGACGTGGTGGAAGCGGGTCACCACCCGACGATGGTTCGGATTCCTGCGCATGCAGGTCCGGGTTGTGAAGCGCCTGCCCGCCGTGCTTACGGTGTCGCACAACTCGAGGATCGACATCAACGCCCAGATGCAGGTACCCCTCGACCGTTTGACCGTCGTGCCGGTCGGGGTTGATCACACCGTCTTTCGTCCCTACGACGACGTCGTCAAGAAGAAGGGGCGACTCATGGTCACCTCGAGTAGCGACGTCCCGATGAAAGGTCTCGTGCCGCTGCTCGAGGCGATCGCGAAACTGCGCGTCGAACGCGAGATCGACCTCATCGTCATCGGCAAGCCCAAGCCCAAGGGCCGCGTGGCCAATGCTATGGAGCGTCTCGGGCTGACCGATATCGTGACCACGATCTCGGGGGTCAGTGACGAGGACCTCGCCCGGCTCTACGGAGAGGCCGAAGTGGCGATCGTGCCCAGCCTGTACGAGGGCTTCTCCCTGCCGGCCATCGAGGCCATGAGTTGCGGGGTTCCCGTCGTGGCGACCACCGGCGGAGCGTTGCCCGAAGTCGTTGGAATGGACGGGGAGACCGGACTGCTGGTCGAACCCAACAACCCCGAAGTCCTCGTGACGGCCATCCGTCGGTTGCTCGACGACGCCGATCTGCGCGCCCGCCTCGGGGCCGCCGGCCGCGAACGCGTGATGGAGCGGTTCACGTGGGAAGTCACCGCTCGGGGGACCGCCGCCTGCTACGACGCGATCCTCCGGGGCGAGCCGCTTCCGGCGTCGATGAACTTCGACTGATGCTGACCGCCGACTACAACCGCTTGGGCCTGCAGCCCGGAGATTCGATCCTCGACCTCGGTTGCGGGTTCGGTCGACACGCCTTCGAGGCGGCCCGACGCGGGGCCAACGTCGTGGCGCTCGACGCTGGCCGTGACGAGGTCGAAGGTGTGGCCGCGACCTTCGCCGCGATGGTCGAGGCCGGGGAACTGGTGCCCGGTACGATGCACACCGCGGCGGTGCAGGGTGACGCGTTGCACCTGCCCTTCCCCGACGGCGCCTTTGACCGGGTGATCTGTTCGGAGGTCCTCGAGCACATCCCCGACGACCTGGGGGCCATGCGCGAACTCGCGCGTGTGCTTCGCCCGGGCGGGACGATGGCGGTCACCGTGCCCCGGTACGGCCCGGAGGTCGTCAACTGGGCGCTCTCGGACGCCTATCACAACGTCCCCGGAGGCCATATCCGGATATACCGTCGTTCCATCCTCAAGGCCCGCCTGACCTCGGTGGGGCTTCGCGTCACGGGCCACCACTACGCCCACGGACTGCACAGCCCGTACTGGTGGCTCAAGTGCCTGGTCGGCACGACCAACGAGAAGAACCGCCTCGTCGCGCTGTACCACCGGCTCCTCGTGTGGGACATCATGAAGGCGCCCCGCCTCACCCGCGGGGCGGAGCGATTTCTCTCGCCCCTGATCGGCAAGTCGATCATCGTCTATCTCTCGAAGCCCGAGGCCCCGTGACCTCGACGCTCAATCACCTGTCGGGCGTGCCCGGACTGCTGAGCGCGGAAGAGCTCGCCCTCACCGCACGGCACATCGCCGACCTCCAAGCCCCCAGCGGTCAGATCCCCTGGTTCGCCCGGGGACACTGCGATCCCTGGAACCACGTGGAGGCCGCGATGGCGCTCACCGTGACCGGATACGCCGTCGAGGCCCGAGCGGCCTACCGGTGGCTCGCCGCCACCCAGTTGGGCGACGGCAGTTGGTTCAACTACTACGTCGCGGACCAGGTGAAGGACACGCGTCTGGACACGAACGTATGCGCCTACCTGGCGACCGGCCTGCACCACTACGTCCTGGTGACCGGCGACGTCGACTTCGCCGCGGAACTGTGGCCCACGGTGGATCGGGCGATCGAGTTCGTACTGCGCTGGCAACTGGGTGACGGAACGATCCGCTGGTCGCTCGACGCGCTCGGCCGTCCCGAGTCGTACGCCTTGCTGACCGGGTCCTCGTCGATCTTCCACTCGCTGCGCTGTGCGGTGGCGCTCTCCGAACGACTGGGCTACGCGCGTCCCACGTGGGAGCTCTGCGCCGGCCGGTTGGGTCACGCGGTGGCCCATCACCCCGGTGCCTTCGCTCCGAAGAACGAGTTCGCGATGGACTGGTACTACCCGATCTTCTCCGGGGCGCTGCGCGGGCCAGCCGGAGTCAAGAGGATCGACGACGGGTGGGAGCGCCACGTGATGGACGGCTACGGCGTCCGCTGCGTCTCAACCAATGATTGGGTGACGGCCGCCGAGACCGCGGAGTGCGTGCTCGCCCTGGACGCCCTCGGCCTCACCGGTCGGGCACTCGAACTCTTCTCGTGCACCAGTCGACATCGTCGAGACGATGGTGGCTACTGGACCGGCATCGCCTACCCCCAAGAGGTGACGTTCCCCGGGGGGGAGACGACCTCCTACACCGCGGCCGCCATAATCCTGGCGGCCGACGCGCTCAGCTCGTCCTCGGCCGCGGCCGGGCTCTTTCGCCACGACGCGTTCTCGATGCCCCTGGACCTTCCGGAGCCGGGTTGTCCGCTGGTGCGCTAGTCGTTTCGGCGCAGCACCCGCAGGGAACCCTCGGCCGCCTCGTCGCGGAATCGGCCGCTCGAGAGGGCCTCGAGGTAGATCTCGAAGGGTGGTCGACCTCCGTCGGCCGGATCCGGGAACACGTCGTGGATCATCAGCAGTCCACCGGTTCGAACCTTCGGAGTCCAGAGTTCGTAGTCGGCCCAGGCGACGGCGGCGCCGTGGCCACCGTCGATGAAGAGCAGGTCCAGTGGCTGTGAGAAGTGCCGCGCCACGACCTGGGATGGTCCGACGAGTCCCACCACGGTCTCCTCGAGTTGGGCGTCGGCAATGGTGCGCTGCCAGATCGGCAACGTGTTGAGCCGGCCATCGAACGGGTCGATGAGGCTTTCGTCGAAGTGTTCCCAGCCGGCCTGGTTCTCTTCGCTGCCGTGATGATGGTCGAGCGAGTAGAGGACGCTACCGGTCGATTCCGCGGCGGCTCCCAGGTAGACGGCGGACTTGCCGCACCACGCGCCGACCTCGAGCCACGTGCCCGAGGCGCGGGCTTGGCCGAGAAGCAGGGCGTGCTCGTAGAGGGCGAGGCCCTCGTTTCGCGGCATGAAGCCCTTCACCCGCTCGGCGAGGGAGAGCAGATCGTCGGTGCGGCTCACGAGGTGGTCAGTCGAATGAGGGTGTAGAGGCCGAGTGCGGCGAAGACCAGGCCACCTCCGAAACGGATCTTGGCGAGCGGGATCACGCGCTGCAGGGCGAGGCCGCCGTAGGCACCGACCGCGGAGACCGTGATGAGCGCGAGTGACGATGCGACGAACACCTCGAGGGGTTGATGGGTCTTGGCGGCGAAGTTGGCCGCCTGAATCTGGGTCAGGTCACCGAATTCACCGATGAAGAGCACGACGAACGCCGTCGACATCTCTTTCCACCGGGTGCCCGGCGATTCGCTCAGCCCCTCGCGTTCACCCTTCTCCTCCTCCTCCTTCTCGGGTACGAGCAGCAGATAGGCCGCCCCTCCGAGGAAGAGGACCCCGACGATGAGGTCCTTGACATGCACCGGGAAGAGCGTCAACAACGAACCCGCTCCGACCGCCAGTCCCATGTGGATGGTGAGGGCGGCCGAGGCGCCGATGAGGATCATCGCCGGGCGCGCCCGGGTCGTCATCACGATCGTGGCGATGAAGGTCTTGTCCGGCAACTCCAGGAAGAACATCAATACGAAGATTCCCGCGAAGGTCCCCACGTTCATCGGT
>Ga0075029_100002465_pt1 | contig 10505 bp, 11 predicted proteins | sample LitLauG_LLR_2013_FD_71391 | JGI IMG/M metagenome (GOLD analysis project Ga0075029, IMG submission 71391) | Freshwater sediment microbial communities from North America - Little Laurel Run_MetaG_LLR_2013 | ecosystem: Environmental > Aquatic > Freshwater > Creek > Sediment | place: USA...
GGCGGCGTCGACGAACAAACGCGGTTTGCGGAAATCGAATTGCGGCATCGCAAATGTTCCAGTCCGCCGGCCTTTTAGCCCAAAGGATGAGAAAAAGCGCGATTATCGGCGCTTTGGCGCGGCTCAACGCCGCGCTGTTGCCCAATTCCACGGGTTGTTAAGGACCTGGAGCAATCGTAAAATGATCTATCAGAGTCGCAACTCCAAGACGCTCGGGGCCGTGGACTTTCCTTGAGGGAATAGCTTTGATGATCCGTCGCCTGATCGTGCCGCTTACCGCGGCGATCGTTACGCTCCATGCCGCGCAGAGTTTCGCGCAAGGTGCCTTTCCCGCACCGCTGCCGGGTCAGGTCGGTGCTGCCAACAGTTCGCCATTCCCGCCGGTGAATGGCGCCGCCGGATCGCCTGCCTTTGGAGCTGCACCTGCGGCCGCTCCCGGAGGGTTTCCGTCGGCAGGCGCCACGCCGTTCTCGAGCGCGCCCTTCGCGGCGCCGCCCACCCAGGCAGGCCCCGGCGATGATTGCATGAAGGGTTTCCTTCCACTGCGCGAAGAGGCGGAAAAGCGCGGCAAGCTGATCAAGGCGGCAAGCGACCGGCACGCGCCTCCGACCGAGGCCTGCAAACTGATCGGAAACTTTGCCGCGGTCGAGTCCAAGATGATGAAATACGTCGAAGTCCATATGGCGAAGTGCGGGATTCCGCCCCAGATTCTCGATCAACTGAAGAATGGCCACAAGGGTACCGAGACGATGCAGCAGAAGGTGTGTGCTGCGGCCGAGCAGATGGCAAAGGGACCGGCAGGCCCCAGCCTGAGCGACGTGCTGGGTTCGGCAACCGCCCTTCCGGAAGCCTCCACCTCGAAAAAGGGCGGCGGCACGTTCGATACGCTGAACGGCAACGCGCTGACACGATGAGCGCCATCGCAGGTTTGAACGAAAATCCGAAAGAGGATTCCGTGTCGCGATGAACGAGGCTGCGGCCCGTGTTGCGGATGCGACCGGCAATTGGGTCGATACGCTCGCACCGCCATGGTCACGACCCTATCTGCGGCTCGCCCGGCTTGACCGTCCGATCGGGTCCTGGCTGCTGCTTTTGCCATGCTGGTGGTCGGCGGCGCTTGCCGCCTCGCTCGCCCGCAATCTCAGCGGATTGCCGCTCATTCTCGCGCTGTTCTTCGTTGGTGCCTTCGCCATGCGCGGGGCGGGTTGCACCTGGAATGACATCACCGATCGCGATCTCGATGCGAAGGTCGAACGCACGCGGTCGCGTCCGATACCCTCAGGTCAGGTCAATGTGCCACAGGCGCTTGTCTTCCTGGTGGCGCAGGCCCTGATCGGGCTTTGCGTGCTGCTCCAGTTCAATCGTTTTGCGGTTGCGACCGGCATCGCCTCGCTTGCCATCGTCGCCATATATCCGTTCATGAAACGCATCACGTGGTGGCCGCAGGTCGTGCTCGGCCTTGCTTTTTCATGGGGTGCGTTGATGGGGTTTGCCGTCGTCCTCGGGCGGATCGACACCACCGCACTGGTTCTCTACGCCGGTTCGATTGCATGGGTGATCGGTTACGACACCATCTATGCGCACCAGGATGCCGAAGACGATGCGCTGATCGGAGTCCGTTCGACCGCGCGGCTGTTCGGCGCCCGGACCCGACAGGCGTTGATCCTGTTTTACGGTTTGGCGGCGATTTTGATTAGCGCGGCAATCTGGCTCGCGGGCGCCGGCATTTCGGCCTGGCTCGGCCTTGGCGCGTTCGCAGCGCATCTCGTCTGGCAAATCGGGCGGCTCGAGATCGGCAATCCCGCGCTGTGCCTGCGCATCTTCAAGTCAAACCGCGATGCCGGGCTGTTGCTGTTTGCGGGGCTGCTCATAAACGCCGCGATGCGGGCAGTTTGAGCCGCCTCAGTTTCTCGCGATGATCTCGCGCTCGCCGCGATGCACGCTGGCGGAATCGAGCGGGCCGCCGCCGCGCCGCCGCATCAGGAATTTCGGACGCCGGGCCCGGATTGCGTTGCGCCGCCGCCGCCGCGCCGCCGGCTCGCAGGCCGGGTCTTCCGGCAGTTGCGGCAGTGCGAAGATATCACTCCACATTTGCCAGGCGGCTACGATCTCGTCGCGGTTCGAACTCACGCAGAGCGGAATGGTCAGCGACGGATCGCGGTGAAGCAGAACAAGCATCTGCCCGTCATCGACGCCGCGCAGCGCGACGCCGCGAAAATCGCTGACCCGAACATTGATGGCCATCCGCATTCCATGGACGGCACGCCGCAGCACGACGCGTTCGCGGTAAAGTTCGACCCTTCGCACGCCGCCATCGGCGCGGACATCATGCGTGTCGAAGCTGACGGGAAGAGAAAGAGGGTCGGGCCGCAATGCGCGGCCCGACCCTGCGGGATTGATCCCGCCTGTTGGTGTTTGACGCCTCACGGCTTCGGTCTCCCCGCCGGGATTATGTTCCCGGTCGATACGCGAGACCTTGCCAGAACCGGGTCCGAAACCGCTTAAAAAGGCTGGTTAATCCGTTCTCACCGGCCCGACATTCATTCGCATGATTGACAAGAGCTTGGCTCGCATGATTGACGAGACCTTGCACCGAAAGCGAAAATCTTTGGCTTTCGCGGCGTGAAAATGCTTGAAATCCCCTTGAATCAGGCACATCTGGTTGGTCGCGCGATTGCCCGCCGGGCTTGTCCGCTTCTCCTTGAAATGGCTGGATTTTGTTCGTGAACTCTTCACCATCGACCGCATCATCCGTTGTCTCGAAGACGGCCGCTTCCGACCTGTTCGATCAATCCGCCTTGAGTACGCTCGCGCAGCGTCTCGTCGAGGCCGCAAGGCGCGCCGGCGCGGACGCGGCCGATGCGGTGGCGGTGCGCGGCGTTTCGCAGGGTGTCGAGGTGCGGGATGGGCGCGTCGAGGAGTCCGAGCGTTCGGAAGGTGACGATGTAGGCCTGCGCGTGCTGGTCGGACGGCGCCAGGCCGTGGTCTCGACCAACGATGTCAGCGGCGGCGGCATTGCCCGGCTCGCCGAGCGCGCGGTCGCGATGGCGCGCGTTGCGCCCGACGACAAATATGTCGGCCTGGCGGATCCGTCGCTGCTCGCCCGCGAATTTCCCGATCTCGATCTGCTCGATCCCGATATTCCGACCACCGCGGAACTTGAACGCCGCGCCTGCGAGGCGGAGGCGGCAGCCCTTGCGGTGAAGGGCGTGACCAAGTCCGGCGGCGCATCGGCCTCGACCGGAATTGGCGGCATGGTACTCGTGACCAGCACCGGATTCCACGGTTCGTACCTGAGATCGAGCCAGGGCATCTCGGTGACCGCAATATCGGGCGAAGGCACCACGATGGAGCGCGACTACGACTTCACCACCGCGCCACACGCCGCCGATCTCGCTTCGCCGCAAAGCGTCGGCCGTACCGCCGGCGAGCGAACGGTGGCGCGCGCCAATCCGCGCAAGGTCGAGACCTGCAGGGTACCCGTCGTGTACGATCCGCGTGTTTCGGGTTCAATCGTCGGTCACCTGGTGGGAGCGATCAACGGCGCATCGATTGCCCGCAAGACCAGCTTCCTGAAGGATCGTCTCGGCCAGCAGTTGTTTGCGAATAATATCCGCATCATCGACGACCCGTTGCGCGTGCGAGGATTGCGTTCGCAGCCCTTCGACGCCGAGGGCGTCAAGGTCAACAAGCTTGCGATCATCGACCAGGGTATCCTGACATCATGGTTGCTGGACTGCGCGACTGCGCGCGAGCTTGGGCTCGTCACGACCGGCCACGCTCACCGTGGCGTGTCATCCTCGCCGTCGCCCGGGGCGTATAATCTTCATCTGGAGGCGGGTGAAGTTCCGCCGGCAGAACTGATATCCGATATTGCCAGGGGATTCTACGTCACCGATCTGATCGGCTCCGGCGTCAACGGCGTAACCGGTGATTATAGTCGCGGCGCGTCGGGCTTCTGGATCGAGAACGGCGAGATCACCTATCCGGTGAGCGAGGTGACGATCGCAGGGCACCTCCTGGAGGTGTTCAAATCGCTGGTGCCTGCCAGCGATCTGACATTCCGCTATGGGGTCAATGCGCCGACGTTGCGGATCGAGGGCTTGACGCTTGGCGGGCGCTGATGGTCCGATTCCGGAATTCGCTTCTCGATTAGCGGATATTTTTTGCAAATGAGCACAGATGGCGTGCACACGAAAATTCTTGCGCGCGATGAAATAACGCGCCACGGCGCCTTGCTGGCCGACACGGTGCGTCAGGCCGGCGCGCTTGCGTTGTCGTTGTTTCGCACCGAACTGAAGAACTGGACCAAAGGCGCTTCCTCTCCGGTGTCGGAGGCCGATATTGCGGTCAACGACCTGATCGCGAGCAGGTTGACGGCTGCGACGCCCGATTATGGCTGGCTGTCGGAGGAGAGTGCCGATGACGAAAGCCGCCTCGCCAAGCGCCTGGTCTGGATTGTCGATCCGATCGACGGCACGCGGGGCTATCTCGCCGGCCGCGAAGACTGGTGCGTGAGCGTGGCGCTGGTTGAGGGTGCGCGGCCACTGCTTGCCGCGGTATTTGCACCTGCCAGCGATGAATTCTTCTTTGCGGCGCGAGGGCGAGGCTCGTCGCTGAACGGCTCTCCGATTCATGCGACGTCCGGCACGAAACTGGATTTTTCCCGCGTCGCCGGTCCCAAGCCGCTGGTCGAGCGGCTCAACCGCACCCCTGGCGAAATTTCACTTCATCCACGCATCGCTTCGCTCGCGCTTCGCCTGTGCCGGGTCGCTCAGGGAAGGCTCGATGCGGCCTTGGCCGGCGGCCAGAGCCGCGACTGGGACCTTGCCGCAGCCAATTTGATCGTGCATGAAGCGAATGGTAGCATGACCGCGCTTTCGGGGGATGACATCCTGTACAATCGCCGCGAGGTGACCCATGGGGTGCTGGTGGCAGCGGGGCGCGCTCGTCATGCAGGCATCATCGAACATTTTCGGGCTCATTCACCGCCTTGAGCGATACGGATCTGTCGGAAAAGTCATGCTCATCGGTCATCGCGTCGGGAACAAGGGTCATGTCGAATAACGCTCCCCAGCAATTGCTCCATCTGGTGCTTGGCGGAGAGCTTGCCGATCTCGATCACACCACGTTCAGGGATCTTTCCCAGGTGGAAATCGTCGGCCTTTATCCCAACTACGCGACCGCCTACGCGGCCTGGAGGGCGAAGGCTCAGCAGACGGTGGACAATGCTCACATGCGCTATTTCATCGTCCATCTCCATCGGCTGCTCGATCCGGACCAAGACACGAAGCCCTCCCGTTGAAGAAGCTGATCCGCAATGTGCTGCGCAGCAGCTGGGTACAGCACGCTGTGGGGCTTCTCACGGCCGAGTTTCTGCGGCTGGTGTGGCTTACCAACAGATTCAGTTTCGATCCTCCCGGCATCTACGGGCTGGTCGAACCGCATATGCCTGCGATCTTCGTATTCTGGCACGGCCAGCATTTCCTGACCCCGTTCATCAGGACCAAGCAAAGCCATCGCGCCAAGGTCCTGATTTCACGGCATCGCGACGGCGAATTCAACGCCATTGCTGCAGAACGCCTCGGCGTCGGCACCATCCGGGGCTCCGGGGATCACGGCTCGGCATTCCAGCGCAAGGGCGGCGTTGGCGCTTTCAAGGAGATGGTGCGGGCGCTGGAACAGGGTTATAACGTCGCGCTGACCGCTGACGTGCCGAAGCGCTCGCGGATCGCAGGCCTCGGCATCATCATGCTGGCGCGCGAATCGGGGCGGCCGATCATGCCGTTTGCGATGGCGACCAGCCGCTTTCGGCGGCTAAAAAACTGGGACCGCACCACGATCAATCTGCCATTCGGGCGAGGAGCGGTGGTGGGAGGCGAAATTATAATGGTTCCACCCGACGCCGACGCCGCGACCATGGAAGCCCTGCGTGCCCGGCTCGAGGCCAGCCTTAACGACGCCACCCGGCGCGCTTATGCGCAAGTTGGCCGCCCGGAAGAGAAAAGGCATGGCTAGCTCCCTGCCGATGACGCTGCGCGTCTACCAGCGGCTGTCCGCTGCGGCCATGCCGTTCGCGCCCGCGCTGATCAAGCGGCGTCTGAAACTGGGCAAGGAGGATCCGGCGCGGGTCGCCGAGCGCCGCGGCATGAGCAGGGACGTCCGCCCGCATGGACCGCTGGTATGGATTCACGGCGCGAGCGTCGGCGAAGTGCTGGCGGCGGCGGCCCTGATCGAGAAATTGCGCGTGCTCAATATCCGCATTCTGTTGACCTCGGGCACGGTGACCTCGGCGGCCATCGTCGCCAAGCGCTTCCCGGCCGATATCATCCATCAATATGTGCCTTACGATTCCCCGCGCTATGTCGCGCGCTTCCTGGATCACTGGCGGCCGAGCCTGGCGCTGTTCATCGAGTCCGATCTGTGGCCGAATCTGATCCTGTCGAGCGCGGCACGGCGTCTGCCGATGGTCTTGATCAACGGCCGGATGTCGCCCCGATCGTTTCCGCGCTGGCGCCGCGCGAGCAGCACGATCTCGGCGCTGCTTTCGCGATTCGACGTCTGCCTGGCGCAGTCAAGGACGGACGCGGAACGTTTTGCCGCGCTCGGCAGCCGCAACGTCGTCGTCACCGGCAATCTGAAGCTGGATGTTCCGGCACCACCGGCCGATTTCTCCAGGCTGGAGCGGCTGATGTCGGTCACGCGCGGTCGCCCCGTGGTCGTGGCGGCATCGACGCATCCGGGCGAAGAAGAAATCCTGATCAAGACTCACCATATGCTCGCCAAATTCTTTCCGGCGCTGTTGACCGTGATCGTTCCGCGGCATCCTGCCCGCGGCGAAGCGGTCGCGCGCATGGTTGGCGACGCCGGTCTATACGTCGCCTTGCGCTCGCGGGAGGAACTGCCGACCGCAAATACCGCGATCTACGTCGCCGACACGCTCGGCGAATTGGGTTTGTTCTATCGGCTGTCGCCTGTCGTATTCATGGGAGGCTCGCTGGTCGCGCATGGCGGGCAAAATCCGATCGAGGCGGCCAAGCTTGGCGCATCGATCGTTCATGGGCCTCATGTCTTCAATTTCGCCGACGTCTACCGTGCGCTCGACGGCGCAGGCGGCGCACGGCTGGCCGAGACCCAGGAGGCGCTGGTAAAGCAACTGGGCCAACTGCTGGCAGATCCGGCGCAACGCAGCCAGTCGGTGGCGGCGGCCGAACGGGTTGTTGCGCAGCTCGGCGGCGCGCTCGAACGAACGCTGGCGGCGCTCGAGCCCTATCTGTTGCAATTGCGCCTTGAAATGGGGGCGGCGGATGCATGAGCCGGCCTTCTGGTACCGGCCATCATCATGGATGTCGCGATTGCTGATGCCGCTGGCCGCCGTCTATGGCGCGATTGCGGGCCATCGGTTGCAACGCAAGGGGTTCGACGCCGGAATTCCCGTACTTTGCGTCGGCAATTATCACGTCGGCGGAGCCGGCAAGACGCCTGCGGTCCTTGCCCTCGTCAAGGCGCTGCGCGAACTCGGCGAGACGCCGGTCGTGCTCAGCCGCGGCTATGGCGGAAGGCTGCGCGGCCCGGTGAGGGTCGATCCCGATCGTCACGCGGCAAGCGAGGTTGGCGACGAGCCGCTGATGCTTGCGCGCTCGGTGGCGGTGGTGGTGGCGCGCGAGCGCATCGACGGGGTTGCGTTGGCACGGTCGCAAGGTGCCACCGTGATCGTGATGGACGACGGCTTCCAGAATCCGGCGATTGCCAAGGATGCCACGCTGATCGTGATCGACGCTCAGCGCGGTCTCGGCAATGCATGCGTGATTCCGGCCGGGCCGCTGCGCGCGCCGCTGAAGCTGCAGATCGCCCGCACCGATGCGCTGGTCGTCGTCGGCGACGGCGCCGCGGCCGGCGCGGTGGCGGCTGCCATCGCTTCGCGCGGCAAGCCGGTGTTGTCGGCCCGTCTGGAGCCCGACACGGCGCTCGCCAACTCGCTTCATGGCAAGCGTGTGCTCGCCTTTGCCGGGATCGGCGACCCGTCGAGGTTTTTCAGGACCCTGCGCGCGAGCGGAATCGAGGTGGTCGAGGAGCGGCCGTTCGCCGATCATCATCCGTTCTCGAAAAAAGAAATCGAAAGCCTGATCGCTGACGCCGGACGCAATGCGCTGACGCTTGTCACAACGGAAAAGGATCTTTGCCGGCTGCATGGCCGCAATGATCTTCCCGATGAGGCACGAAGGATCATGCCGTTTCCGGTGACGCTCGAGATCGAAGGCCCCTCGCTTTCGAAGATGATTTCTGCGTGGCTGTTGCGCGCGCGCGAGAAGAAATTTACCGCGCAGAAATGATTCTCAGGATTTCGCAGCACCGGGAAAATGCCGCTGCAGTACGGCGCTCGGCAGCGCATAGGCTTCCTGCAGATCGACACTCCAGTATTTCAGCTCGTCGAGCGGTATGCGCGCGTCGGTTACCGCGCAGCGCACATAGCTTCCCGGCGAAACCACGCGGAAATCGCCATCGAGATATTGCAGCTTGGCTTCGCCGTGGCCCGAGGCAGGGCCAAATTTGTTCAGCACGGTAAGGTTCTCCGATCTCCCCGGCGCTCGGCCGGATGAAACGTCTGTAAACATACCACAGATAGGTCCCCGCTGTCCGCCGGTCAAACCCACCGACTTGTGATGAAATCCTGCCTTCGGCACATGTTAGCCTTTTTAATGATTGGATCGCTGTTTTCCAGCAACATTGCCGCCTGGCCAATCCGATGCGTTTTCGATCCGCCACGATCCTCTTGACATCTCTCGTGACCGCATTTGTCGTCGTGACCTTTGCCGTCGATGCCGCGCCGCTGCCAGCACCTCATCAAGTCGAAATTTCCTCCGGGGGCGGCGTATTGCACGCGCAGCTTTACAAGCCGGACGGCGATGGTCCGTTTCCGGTCGTGATCGCGCTGCACGGGTGCGGAGGATTGACCGGTCATTCCGAGCCGGTTCAACCGCGTTACCGGGACTGGGCGGAGCAACTCCTGGACGGCGGCAACGCCGTCGTGTTTCCCGACAGCTACGGTTCGCGCGAGCTCGGCCCGCAATGTCACGTCAAGGAACGCCTGATACACGCCCGTCGCGAGCGGGTGAGCGACATTCTGGCTACACGGCAGTGGCTGATGCAGCAGCCATGGGTGTCGCACGACCGCATCAGCTTGATCGGCTGGGCCAACGGCGCGGCCGCGGTGTTGTGGGCGGTGCGTCCGCAGATATCGTTGCGCCATGTCGAGCCGGATTTCCGTTCCGCGATTGCGTTCTATCCGGACTGTCGTCTGTCGTCAGGGCTCGGATGGAGCTCGCGCGTTCCAACCCTGGTCCTGATTGGCGCCAAGGACGATGTCAGTTCGCCACCGGCTTGCCGCCAGATGGTCGATGGCGCTCACGGACGCAGCGCGCTGGCGCGGATCGTGGTTTATCCCAGCGCCTACCATGATTTCGACCGCGCCAATTTACCGCTGCACGCCGTCGGTCCGGCTGCCGACGCGACCGACCCCGACAAGGGCCACATCGGCACCGACTCGGAAGCGCGCAACGATTCGCAAAAGCGCGTCGCCGAATGGCTGGCGCGATAGGCGAAAATCACAACAGGTCGTTCTAAAACAGGCTTCCCTGGCCGACGGGCTTGGTGACGCGCCTCTGCGCAGCCGGCTTTGGTTCGTTGCCATCCGGCTTCGTCGATATCGGCGTCGTCGCCGCGCGGTCTCCATCGGCGGTCGCCCCGATGCGGCCGTCGGCGAATTCCACATCGAGCCGCGCCCCGGGTCGAACGCTCGTAGCCGAATGCACGGGGTGGCCCGCTCCGTCACGCACCAGAGCAAAACCGCGGGCAAGCACGCTGCGGTACGACAGCGCGCTCAATAGTTGCCCGCTGTGAGCCACTCTCGCCTGGAGCCGCTGGGTGGAAGTTACGAGCGCGCGCCTTGCGCGGTCCGCCAATCGCAAGACGCGTTCGCGCTCTCGCGATATCGCCTGCCGCTGCGCCTGCGCGTTGGAAAGCCTTGATGCCTTCAGCCTGATCGCAAGCCCTGCGAAACGATCGCTTCGATGCCGCAACAGGGTTTTCGCGCAATGCGCCGCTCGTTCGGCGGAGGTAGTCAGCCGGTGCCGGGCCTGCGCGAGCTGGGCGCGCAGCACGCGCACGGTCAGCCGAGCGCCGACCCCTGCAAAGTGGCGGAAATGGGCGTGGGTGTTGGCCTTCAGGCCGCGGGGCAGGGCGCTTGCCGCGGAATCGAGCCGCTGGCGCGGAATGGCGAGCAGTTCGCTCAGGTCAGGGAGAGCTCGCGCAGCCGCGCGCAATTCGTTGCGGCGCAATTCATGGCCGCGCTGCCACCACAGCATCGTCCGCCGCGAAAGCTGCATGATCTCGACGAAGAGTTCTGCGCGCACGGGCACGGCCATTTCGGCGGCGGCCGTCGGCGTCGGGGCGCGCTTGTCGGCGGCGAAATCGATCAGCGTGATGTCGGTCTCGTGGCCGACGGC
>Ga0075029_100002467_pt1 | contig 10501 bp, 10 predicted proteins | sample LitLauG_LLR_2013_FD_71391 | JGI IMG/M metagenome (GOLD analysis project Ga0075029, IMG submission 71391) | Freshwater sediment microbial communities from North America - Little Laurel Run_MetaG_LLR_2013 | ecosystem: Environmental > Aquatic > Freshwater > Creek > Sediment | place: USA...
GGTGAACGAGGGGAACTAACGAAGTGAAATGTCTTGAAAAACTCGGGCCGTATTTACAAGGTTCCTGATAGGTGATTCCACGCCGGACGCAACGACTGAAGGATGTCCAGCCCGATGCTTTGCTGGACTTTGGCGCAATCAGGTAGTCGGCGAGAGTTGGCCGAGACGATAGTGCGTCCGACACAGGACCTGGTAGTGGACGACCCCTTCACTGACGTCCCCGGTGAAGAACTGGGAGCCCTCACGGGCCACCACGCCGTCGACCACCCGGGCGTTGCAGCGACCCTTCTGACCGCACCAACACGTCGACGTCAGGGGCAGTTCGTGCGCCCAATCCGCGATGGCGAACAAACGAGCGGAGCCCGGGAAGATGTTCAACAAGAAGTCGGCCGAGAGCCCGAAGGCGTGGACGTCGACGCCGTGGTCGTCGACTAGGCGGGCCAGTGCGTCGACCTGGTCGACGCTGGCGAACTGGGCCTCATCGATGACCAGGACCTTCGTCCCGCCCTCGATCAGCGCCGCGATATTGCTGGTCAGGTCCGCACCCGGCGCAACCGATTCCGCCTCGGCTTCGATGCCGATCCGGCTCGTGACCATTCCGTCCGCGCTGCGGTCCCCGAACGTCCACAGCGCGACATCGCTTCGACCCTGGCGAAGCTGCCAGCAGAGCTGGAGGGCCAGCGTCGACTTGCCCGCCGCCATGGTTCCGTAAGTAAAGGTCAGTTCCGCCATCGGCCTCTCGAGTCTCGTCGGACCCCACGATACCCGTGTGCGCTTCGGGTTTTCGAGCCGTGGGATCCCAACTCCTGGCCGGCGCGAAGTCGGTAGATTGTGGTCATGAACTACAGCGTGCGACCAATCGCCTATATCCGCAATGAGCGCAGCGAAGCCCTCGATGACAACTGGGACGACGTGCTCAGCACGGTGGAGCTCGCCCAAGACGTCCCGAGCGAGGCTCTGTCTGGGCTCAGCGAGTTCTCGCACGCCGAGATCGTGTTCTTCGCCGACTGGGCGGAGGACGTCCCGCCCGGGCCGTGGCACCGACGCCCTCGGGGCAACGAGAAGTGGCCCGACGTCGGCGTCTTCGCCCAGCGCAACAAGGATCGCCCCAACCGCATTCTGCTGACCACCGTCGCCATCGACTCGATCGCCGAGCGCTCCTTCACGGTGAGGGGACTCGACGGCATCGACGGGACGCCGGTGCTCGACATCAAACCCGTGTTTCGTTGGAGCGTGCCCAAGGGTGACCTGCGAGTGGCCCCGTGGAGCGAGGAACTCGGAGAGAACTACTTCTAATTGCGCTCGATGAAGCCGTTGATGACGGCTGCAAGTTCCGGACCCTTCTCTTCTTGCAAGAAGTGGCCGGCGCCTTCGATCGTGACGTGCGCCTGACCCTGACATCCGGGGATCACTTCGACGAACTTCTTGTCCGCACCCCGCGTGATCGGGTCGCCGTCGGAAAAGCAACACAGGAATGGCTTGGTCCACGTGGCCAGCACCGTCCAGGCGGCGACGTTGGCGTCGTGCGCCGGGTCGTCCTTCGACGTCGGAACCAACGCCGGATACTGGCGGGCACCCTCCTTGAACGACTCGTCCGGGAACGGAGCATTGTAGGCGGCGATGACCTCATCGCTCAGGCGCTGGGTGCAACCACCCGAGACGATCGCGCCGATAGGTAGCGTCTCGGCGCTCTGGCTGAACTGTTGCCAGTTAAGGAACGCCTCGCTCGCTCGTTCCTCCCCGGTGGGTAGGCCACCGTTGCCGATCGCCACTCGTGAGAACCGCTCCGGATTCTCGCCGACCAGGCGCAGCCCGACGAGGCTCCCCCAGTCCTGACCGAAGAGGGTGACCTCGCCAAGGTCCAATCGGTCGAACAGCAACTCCCGGGTCCACTCGACCTGCCGGGCGAAGGTGTACTGGCTCCGGTCCGACGGCTTGTCCGACCGGCCGAACCCGATCATGTCCGGTACGACGACGCGGTGGCCGGCCTCGACGAGCACCGGGATCATCGAGCGGTAGAGGAACGACCACGTCGGCTCGCCGTGCAGCAGCAGGACGACGTCACCGTCGCGCGGTCCCTCGTCGAGGTAGGCCATGCGCAACGGGGCGCCGCCGGTGGGGTCGACGACCTCGGCGTAGCGCGGCTCGAAGTCGAAGTCCGGCAGGTCTTGGAAGCGCTCCTCGGGTGTGCGTACTCGATCCACTGTCTCTCCTCTACTGACGGGCCATGCCTTCGCGCTCCGCGACGGCTTGTTCGTCGGCGCCACGCGCCGACACCAACTGAATGTCTACGCGCTCGAGACGACCCTCGAACGGATTCTCCCCGGTGTAGGACTTGGACACCGGTGAGCCGTAGTCACGTCCGAAGCTCATCGGAGTCGTCGCGAAGGTCCGCATCAGGAAGGGCACCGCCATGTCGCCTGATGGACGGCCATCGATCATCAGCGTCACGACCCCGTCGTCACGACCGCGGCGGAACTCGAGTCCCACCTCGGATCGTCCGACGGGCACGTGAGCGATCGATCGCACCACGTGGTGGTCGCCGAAGATGTTGTAGTCGACGACCAGCCGATCGTCCTGGATGAAGACGCTGATTCCGGCGTTCTCCGTTCCCGAGGCGACGATGACGCCCGCGCCGCCGGCCGGGCGGTCGATCCGCGCCGTCAGGTCCCAACTGCGTCCACCGATTCCAGCGGCGGCCTGGGGCGGCACCGGACTGAGCGGGGGAAGATAGGTGTAGTGGCGGTTCGTCGGATGCGGCGAGTAGTCGCGAAACCGCGAACCGAAGAGTTGAATCCCGCGGTCGTCCAGCGGCAGCACCCCGAACTCCTCGGCCTCGCTCCACCACAGTTCGATCAACTCCCGGAGCTTCCCCGGTTCGGTCGCCGCCAGGTTGTGGCACTCCGAAGCGTCCTCGGCCACGTGGTAGAGCTCCCAGTTGTCGTCGTCGAAGGAAACTCCCGCGACGTGTCTCGTCACGGCCTTCCATCCGTGGTGGTACATCGCGCGGTGCCCGCCCATCTCGAAATACTGGGTCGTTCGTTCGTCCGGGGCGGAGGGGTCATCGAAGGTATAGGCGATCGACACACCCGCCATGGGCATCTGCTCGAACCCTCGGTAGACGTCGGGCATCGAGACCCCGGCCGCTTCAAAGACGGTCGGGGCGATGTCCGTGACGTAGTGGAACTGGTGTCGCAACTCCCCCTTGGCCGGGATGCCCCGCGGCCAGTGGGCGATCAGCGGCACGTGGACCCCGCCCTCGTGCGTGTTCTGCTTGTACCACTTGAACGGCGTGTTCCCCGCCTGGGCCCATCCCCAGGGATAGTTCGAGTGGCTGCTCGGACCGCCGATGTCGTCGAGCCGCTTGACTGCCTCATCGGGACTTTCGATGACGAAGTTGAAGAACTTCATCTCGTGCAGGACCCCGAAGGGGCCACCCTCCTGACTGGCCCCGTTGTCACTCATCAGGAGGATCAAGGTGTTTTCGAGTTCGCCAATCTCGCTCAGACCCGCCACCAGTCGGCCGATCTGTTCATCGGTGTGTTCGAGGAAGGCCCCGAAGGCCTCCTGCAGGCGAGCGGCCAGTCGACGCTGGTTCTCCCCCAGCGATTCCCAGGGCTCCACCCCCTCGTTGCGCGGCGCCAGCTCCGTTGCCTCAGTGATGACGCCCATCTGCTTTTGACGAGCGAACCACCGCTCTCGGGCCACGTCCCAGCCTTCGTCGTAACGACCTCGATGTCGGGCCAGGAATTCGGCCGGCGCCTGGTGGGGAGCGTGCATCGCTCCAAAGGCCAGGTACGTGAAGAACGGGCGGTCGGGCCGGACCGATTTCGAGTCGTGGATGAACGACAGCGCGTGGTCTACAAGGTCCTCGCTCAGGTGGTAGCCCTCCTCGACGCTGCGGGGCTGGTCGACGCGGTGGTTGTCGTAGACGAGGTCGGGCGCGAACTGGTCGGTCTCGCCGTCGAGGAATCCGTAGTAGCGGTCGAACCCCCGTTGGAGAGGCCACTGGTCGAAGGGTCCGGCCGACGAAGAGTTCTCCATCGAGACGAGATGCCATTTGCCCACCGCGAAGGTGGTGTAGCCGCCTTCCCTCAGCACCTCGGCCATGGTGGCCGCGTGGTTCGAGATGTGTCCGCGCATGCTCGGAAAGCCGGAACTCCAGTTGGAGATGCCGCGCATGCCCACACTGTGGTGATTGCGCCCGGTCAGCAACGCCGCTCGGGTGGGCGAACACAGTGGCGTCACGTGGAAGTTGGTGAACCGCAGTCCCCGACCGGCCAGGGCGTCGATGTTCGGGGTCACCATATCCGACCCGAAACAACCGAAGTGCGAGAAGCCGAGGTCGTCGATGAGGATCACGACGATGTTGGGCGCCTCCGGCGCGGGATGGTTCGGCGTGGGCCACCACGGCACCGAGTCGTCCAAGGTTCGCCCGATCACCCCCTCGAAAGGTTCGTACTGCCTCATCGGTACCCCTCGACCATTCGCCCGATCCGCCAGTCCATCAGTCCCCCAATTCAACCCGACGTCTCATGATCTCGTCGATCTCGCCCCGGGTCGGACAGTGCGCGGGACCCACTTTGCTTATCGCCACCGACGCCGCCGCGTTCGCTCGAAGGGCCGCGATGGCGGTCTCGGTTCCGCGAGCCAGTTCGGCGACCAGGACGCCGTTGTGGGTGTCGCCGGCCCCGTTGGTGTCGAGCACCGTCGTCTCGAAGCCGCCAACCGCCCGGGGAGGGGATTCACCACTCACCACCGTGCACCCAGATTCGCCGCGACGAACTACCGCGCCGCGCCGGGTGAGTCGCCCGAGGGAAGTCACCGACGTGCCGAGAGACTCCTCAGAGCTCAGGTAGCGGGCCTCGATCTCGTTACAGAGCAACCAGTCGGTTCGGGCCAGAGCCGCTTCGAGGTACCGCTCGGGGATGTCATAGACGCGATTGCTCGGATCGAAGGCCACGACCACCGTCTCGTCGAGACCGGCGAGCCATTCGAGGACCATCTCGGCAAGGCCGGGGTACATCACGTTGTAACCCGAGACCAGTACCCAGTCGCCGTTGTTCACGTCGAGCTCATGCAGGTCGTCGGACGTCAGTCCGGCCTCGGCCCCTTGCGAGGTGAGGAACGTTCGCTCGCCGGATTCGTCGACGATGACCACGCAGAAACCCGCATCCACCGCGGGGTCCGGCTTGATCGGTGCAACGATGTCTTCACCGTCGAAGGCTTCGCGGGCTAGATCGGTGAAAGGTCCGGTACCCAGTCTCCCCGCGTAGACGACTGACATTCCCTGACGAGCGGCGGAACTCATGGCGTTGAATCCCCCGCCGGTCGTGACGAAACCCTGCTTCGCGAGGACATCAGAACCCGGCTGGGGTACTTCACGCACCATCATGACGACGTCCATCATCACCGTGTCGAGACAGAACATTCTCGGTGCGAGACTCACGGCTACACCATACCGAGCCGACTTCGTCTCCTCGGGTCCGCTCCACCTCCATCGACTCGAAGCGGGCCAAGTGACCGATGGTCCGGCTCGGGTCCGCAAACCGATCGAGCCGCCTCGGTCGAACCGAAAGTCGAGTGGTGCGCTCCTAGACTCGGTTTCACCAACCTCGAAGGGAGACGGCATGCGCATCGGTGTTCTGACTGCCGGCGGCGACGCACCCGGTCTCAACGCCGCCATCCGCGCGATCGGCGAGATGGCCATTCGCGACGGTCACGAGGTGATGGGCGTCGCCAACGGCTGGGCCGGCCTCGCCGCCGACTTCGCCGGCGCCCCCTTGAGCGCGGACAGCCTTCGCGGGGTGATCGCCCAGGGCGGGACGCTCCTGGGCACGGCTCGCTTCGATCTGGACAGGCCCGCCGGCGGACGGGATCGGGTCCTCCAGGCTATCGATGAACATCTGGACGCACTGGTTGCGATTGGCGGTGACGGAACGCAGAGGATCTCCAAGTGGCTCGCCGATCGGGGTGCACCCGTGGTCGGCGTGCCCAAGACCCTCGACAACGACCTCATGGGAACGGACTACTGCATCGGCTTCGACACCGCGATCAGCATCGTCGCCGAGTCGTTGGACCGCCTGTACACGACCGCGGCGTCGCACCACCGGGTGATGGTCGTGGAGACGATGGGTCGCGCCACCGGATGGGTGGCCGCGCTGGGCGGGTTGGCTGGCGGCGCCGACATGATCGTCATCCCGGAGTTTCCGGTGACGATGGAGGAGATCGTCATCCATCTGGAGCGTCGACGAAAGGCCGGACTCGCCTTCTCGATCGTGGTCGTCGCCGAAGGCGTCAACCTCTCCACCCTCGGAGGCGTGGAGGCGGGCGAACTCTCCACCGAGGGCATTGGCGGGGTTCGTCTCGCCACGCGCGGAGTCGGTCAGTTCGTCGCTTCGCAGATCGAGAGTCGCGGCAACTTCGAGGTCCGCACGACGGTGCTCGGCCACCTGCAGCGAGGCGGAAGTCCCACGGCGCACGATCGAATCTGGGCGACCCGGGTCGGTGCCGGGGCCTACGAAGCCGTGGTAGCCGGCAAGTTCGGGACCATTCCGGTCGTTCGCGGTGACGAGGTGGTCCTCGTACCCCTCGCGACGGTCGCCGAAGGACAGCGCAAGGTCCCCCGCGAGATCTACGGTCTCTGCGAACTCTTCTTCTAGCCGGGCGGCCCCTAGCGCACACGACGGGACTTCGACTGTCGCCGAAGGTTCAACACACTGATCGAACCGAGGAAATTGCTCATGCAATTCGCGGTTTAGAGTTGGCCGTATCTCCAAGGAGGACTCATGTTGATTGTGACGATGAACGACATTCCTGGCCAACGCATCACGAAGGTGATCGGAGAGGTGAACGGACTCACCGTGCGGACCCGCAACGTCGGGGCGCAGATAGGTGCGTCACTGAAGGCCCTCGGCGGTGGGGAACTCCGTGGCCTCACCAGACAGATGGAGGAAGCCCGCCAGGAGGCCCTCAGCCGATTGGGCGAGGCCGCCACGGCCATGGGAGCCAACGCCGTCGTGGCGATGCGCTACGACTCCAACGAACTCGGCGGGACGTTCCAGGAGATCCTGGCCTACGGCACGGCAGTCGTCGTAGTGAACGACGCTTGAACGGCGATGAGCCGATCGCGATGAACGTCAGAACCTCAGCCTGCGCCGACTCATGATCCCGGTACTCACCGCCGCCCAAATGCGCTTCGCCGACGCTGCCGCAGTCGCTTCTCGAGGTGGCGAGGCACTGGTGAACGCGGCGGGCACCGCCGTCGCCCTCGAAGCGCAACGTCTGCTCGGTGCCTGTTACGGGAAGCGGGTGGTAGTCCTCGCCGGACCCGGGTTGAACGGCGCGGACGGCCGCGTAGCGGCGAACTGGTTGCGCGCTCGGGGTTCTCGGGTACGTCTCGTCGAGGTGGCGAACCAACCGGCGTCCATCGAACCGTGCGACCTCCTGATCGACGCCGCCTTCGGTCTCGGCTGCTCTCGCGCCTACTCGCCGCCTCGCCTCGGGCCCGGTACGAAGGTCCTGGCGGTCGACCTGCCCTCGGGCGTCGACAGCGATAGCGGCGCGCTGCTCGGCACGCCTCTGGCCGCCGATGTCACCCTCGCCATCGGCGCATTCAAGTACGCACATCTCACCGGCCCGGCATCGGCGCTGTGCGGCGAACTGCGATTCGCGGACCTCGGCATCGTGACGAGCGTCGGTGACGGCGTCCTCGAAGACCGTGACCTGGACGACATGGTCCACCGGGGTCCGAGTGACCACAAGTGGGTCCATGCGGTCTCGGTGTTCGCCGGCTCCCCTCCGATGCCGGGGGCGGCCGAACTGGTGGCCCGAGGGGCGCTGGCCGGCGGAGCGTCGATGATCCGCCTCGCCACCCGAGGCAGCGAGGCCAGCCTCACCAACCTGCCGCCCGAAGTCGTGCGGAGTTCGAACAAGTCGGTGGACCGACGAAGTCGCGCCGTGGTCGCCGGTCCCGGACTGGGAGAGGACGCAGCGTCGTGGCTCGCGAAGCGGCTCGTCGACGTGAGCGTCCCAGTGGTCTTGGACGCCGACGGCTTGGAACCCAGCCTTCTGGCAGCGGTGCCGGCGTCCGGTCGCCACTGGGTGCTGACCCCGCACGAGGGCGAGTTCGCCCGACTCACCAACGGTGCCCAACTCACCAATCGGATCGAGAACGTACGTGATTTCGCCTCAGCCAGCGGGTGCGTCGTCCTGTTGAAGGGTCCCACGACGATCATCGCCAGCCCCACGGGTCGGTTGCGCATTGTTCGGTCGGGGACCACGGCCCTCGCCACCGCCGGCAGCGGCGACGTCTTGGCCGGACTCATCGGCGCCACCATCGCCCGGGGCCACGACGAATTCGAGGCCAGCGCCCTGGCGGCGCATCTTCACGGGCGGGCCGGCGCCCGACTGGCCACGTACGCCCCGGCCTCCGCCCTGCCCGCTGCCATCACGGAGATCCTCGATGAGCTCACCAATCGAGCGGAGTACGTTGGAGATGGAGGTGACCATGCAGGACGCGCAACACGCACCCTTCGACCACGACGAGCCAGGACGCGGACTACTCGCCCCGATGACGATGAGCAGCCCGGTCGATGACGTCGATCCGGACGATCCACGGCGCCTGAAGATTCGCCAGTGGCTGGCGGAACACCCGAATCCCTCGGGGCGCGACCTCGCCGACGCGGGGCTGGTTGCCCCGCATTGGCCCGAACCGTGGGGCCGCGCGGCAGACGTCGACTACCAGTTGGTGATCGACGACGAGTTGGGTCGGGCCGGAGTCCAGCGGCCCGTCAATCCCATCGGCATCGGCTGGGCCGGGCCGACCATCCTCTACGCCGGCACCGTCGAACAGCAGAAAAGGTGGCTGCCTCGTCTATTGAGTGGCGAGGACTTCTGGTGCCAACTCTTCAGCGAGCCCGACGCGGGCAGCGACCTCGCTTCGTTGACGACCTCCGCGCGGCTCGACGGAGACGAATGGGTCATCACCGGCCAGAAGATATGGACCAGTTACGCCCACTTGGCGACGTGGGGCATCCTGCTGGCCCGTACGTCGAAGGAGGGAGCCCCCCAGAAGGGTGTCAGCTACTTCATCTGTCCGATGTCCGCCCCGGGCATCACCGTTCGACCGTTGATCGACATGACCGGGGACCACGCCTTCAACGAAGTCTTCCTCGACGAGGTCCGAATCCCCGCTGACCACCTCATCGGTCAGGTGAACGACGGTTGGCGCCTCGCCAAGGTGACCCTCGGCAACGAGCGCGTCTCGCTGTCCGGAGAAGGGGTCCTCTGGGGACGCGGCCCCACGGCGAACGACCTCGTCGAACTCGTCCGCCAACGATCGATCCCCCACGACGATCTCGACCGGGACGACCTCGTGCGAGCTTGGTCCCACGGGGAGATACTTCGCCTGTTGCGCCTGCGACTCGTGTCGGCCGCCCGAGCGGGCAACGAACCGGGTGCCGAAGCCAGTGTGCGCAAGGCCCTCGCCGACGACCACGGTCAAGAGGTCATGAACCTCGCCCACCGCCTGGCGGGAGGCGCTGGCATGCTGAGCGGTCGCGGACCGGGCGGTTTCGACGGCGAGGAGGGCGCCTCGTGGTACTTCGGATTCCTCTACGCGCAGGCGCTCACCATCGGTGGCGGGACTTCGGCGGTTCAGCGCAACATCATCGCCGAACGCGTCCTCGGACTGCCCCGTGACCCCGCCGCTTGACCTCCGTTCCGTAGCGGTCCCTTCGATATCCGTCAAAGAATTTTTAACTGTCCCTTATCGAGACCTTGGACAGCGACGGGGCAGGATTGCTACCTTCGTTCCCGTGCGTGACCAACGGCCCATCCGACGCGCGACGAGGTAGCGAAGCATCCATGGCCCGAAGAACACCCCTTCACGCACGGATCGACGACGCCACCGAGTCGGGTGGCGTCGAGGGCAACGCCCGCCTCACCAGTTCGGTGGCGGCAATCCTGTTCCTATTGCTGTTCGTTGAAGGCGTCACCATCCTTCAGATCGGCGGCCTGATCAGCACCCACGTGTTCGTCGGCGTCCTGCTGCTGCCACCACTGCTGATCAAGATCGGCGCGACGTCGTGGCGATTCCTGCGGTTTTACTCCGGAAACCCCGCCTACGTACGCAAGGGACCACCGACCCCGTTGCTGCGCCTGTTCGGACCATTGATCGTGGTGTTGTCGCTGGCCGTCATGATCTCCGGGTTCGCGCTGGTCGTGGTGGCTCCGCATTCGTGGCGCGGCCAGCTGCTCCAGATCCATCAGGCCTCATTCCTCCTCTGGTTCCTGGTGACCGCGGTTCACGTCCTCGGGCACCTGCCCGAGACCCTCAAGTTGGCCCCGCTCGATTGGGTCCGTGCAACGCGGCGACAGGTGAGAGGTGCCTCGACCCGACAGTGGCTCCAGGTTCTCGCACTGGCCATCGGGCTCATCGGGGCCCTGTGGATCACGCCGTACGCCGCCGGATGGCGGGCACTCATCTCGAACTGACGTA
>Ga0075029_100002471_pt1 | contig 10494 bp, 8 predicted proteins | sample LitLauG_LLR_2013_FD_71391 | JGI IMG/M metagenome (GOLD analysis project Ga0075029, IMG submission 71391) | Freshwater sediment microbial communities from North America - Little Laurel Run_MetaG_LLR_2013 | ecosystem: Environmental > Aquatic > Freshwater > Creek > Sediment | place: USA...
ATTGTGGGACCTGACCCACAATCCCTGGATTTTGCTGCAAACCGTATCCCGCGACAAACTGCAGACGGTTACCTCTGACCCGGGATTTCAAAGTCTCCTTGCCGAGTTGCGCCGAGAGAAGAAGATTATCGAAGAGTCGGAGAATTGGTTCCAAACGGCGCATCCGCGCTCGGGCATATCGACAGTTGCGTATTTCTCAATGGAGTTCATGCTGAGCGAAGCGCTGCCGATTTATTCCGGCGGACTCGGTAACGTGGCCGGCGATCAGCTTAAAGCGGCAAGTAACCTGGGTGTCCCGGTGATCGGAATTGGCTTGCTCTATCAACAAGGTTATTTCCGGCAGGAGATTGATGCGCAAGGGCACCAGCAAGCTCTGTACCCATTCAACGATCCCGGACAGCTACCGATTCGGCCGGTGCGCGCGCCAAACGGCGAATGGCTGCGCCTGGCCGCCGCTTTCCCTGGTTTCAAGTTGTGGATCAGAATTTGGCAGGTGCAGGTGGGACGGGTGAAATTGTATTTGCTCGACACCAACGATCCCGCAAACCCTCCGGCCTTTCGCGGTATTACTTCTCAGCTGTACGGAGGCGGTTCGGAGTTGCGGTTGAGGCAGGAGTTGGTGCTCGGTGTCGGAGGCTGGCGACTAGTGCGCGCGCTGGGATTGCAACCCGAGGTGTGCCACCTCAATGAAGGTCACGCCGCATTCGCGGTCCTGGAGCGGGCGCGCTGGTACATGGAAGACAATGGCAAGAGCTTTGAGGACGCTCTTGCCGTCACCCGCGCTGGCAATCTCTTTACCACTCATACTCCCGTGGAAGCAGGCTTTGACCGCTTTGCGCCCAGCCTGATCGAAAGATATCTCAATGAGTATGCCAGAGAGAAGCTGTCCATTTCGCTTGACAACCTACTTGCATTGGGGCGGCGCGATCGCCTGGACTCGTCTGAGCCGTTCAATATGGCGTATCTCGCGATCCGCGGCAGCGGCGCCATCAACGGCGTCAGCAAACTGCATGGCCAGGTGAGCCGGCGTCTGTTCCAGTCGCTCTTTCCCAGGTGGCCTGAAGCAGAGGTGCCGGTAACACATGTGACCAACGGAGTTCATGCCGCTTCCTGGGATTCTGCCGAAGCTGACCGCTTGTGGGAGAGTGCTTGCGGAAAACGGTGCTGGTGCGGAACGTTAGCAGACATGGAGAAAGAGATCCGCGCCGTCAGCGATTTCAATCTGTGGCAACTTCGCGCAGATAATCGCAAGAATCTCGTTGAGTACGTGAGAAGACTCGACGTCCGTCAATTGGCATCTCAGGGGGAATCGCCGGAAGCCGTTGCGCAGGCCGCACAGGTACTCGATGAGAATGTTTTGACTCTGGGCTTTGCCCGCCGCTTTGCTGCGTACAAGCGCCCGAACCTTCTCCTGCACAATCCTGCGCGGCTCATCGGGATTCTGACGAATCAGGAGCGCCCTGTTCAGCTCGTGCTAGCAGGCAAAGCACATCCTCAAGATACCGAGGGACAGGAAATGATCCGGCAATGGTTCCAGTTTGTCCGGCGACCCGAAGTTCAAAACCGAGTGGTCTTCCTTTCGGATTACGACGTAATCATGGCGGAACACCTGGTTCAGGGCGTCGATGTCTGGGTGAACACACCACGACGGCCTTGGGAAGCCAGCGGCACCAGTGGCATGAAGGTGCTTGTGAACGGCGGCTTGAACCTTTCGGAACTCGATGGCTGGTGGGCTGAAGCATATACGCCGAAAGTAGGCTGGGCGATCGGAGATGGGCGCGAACATGGGGATGACCCTTCCTGCGATGCAACTGAGGCTGAAGCTCTTTATGGCCTACTCGAAAAAGAGGTGATCCCGGAGTTCTATGCCCGCGACGAACATGGAATTCCCCGCAACTGGATTGCCCGCATTCGCGAAAGCATGGCCTGTTTGACTCCGATCTTCTCGACTAACCGCTCGGTCAGGCAATATACCGAAGAACATTATCTCCCTGCGGCAGCGGCTTTTCGCGGGCGCGCCGAAGATCGAGGTTCAGAGGGAGCCGAAATCGTCGCCTGGCAAACCGAACTTGCGAAGCATTGGTCAGCGCTGCGATTTGGGCTCGCAACCGTCGAGCAGCAGGGAGCGCAAAATCTGTTTCACGTTCAGGTTCTTCTTAATGATATGGACCCCGATGCCGTGAGCGTCGAGCTCTACGCAGAATCGCAGAAAGGCGGCGAACCAATCGCGCTGGCGATGACTTCTGGTGAGCGGATGGCCGGAGCAAAGAACGCTTTCACCTACAGTGCATCTGTTCCGGTGAATCGTCCAGTTGCGGATTACACGCCGCGCCTCGTCCCAAGACATGCGGGAGCGTTGGTGCCGCTTGAGGCTCCTTTCATTCTTTGGCACGAAACACCTTCCTGGCGATGAACGTTAGATCCGAAGTTGGAGAAACCACGATGCCCGTCGAATCTCGAATGCCCCATAACCGACACCCCCTGGAACTCATCTCTGATTCTTCATATGAGAGCCGGCGTGAGTTCGTCGAAAAACTGGCGCACAAACTCTGGGTGCAAAGGGGGAGCCCTGTCGGATCGCCAGACGTCGACTGGTTCGCTGCAGAACAAGCTGTGTATGAATCGCTGGTAGCATCCGGCATGATTGCCGCATCCCCGGAGGACCAGCAGAACTTCAGAAGGAAGATCTACCGCCGTGCTTGAAATTACTCGGAGAAGATAACGTGAAGTGATCTTCTGCTCTTTGGCATATTCAGGATTTCGGAGAGTTCGTTTGACGGTGCACCAAAACTTCTCATTGAGGAAAGCACGTCGGTGTTGAGAGTCGCTTTGAGTCGAGTTACAGTTATGTTTTGAGGGCGAAACTGATGGGTTCCGATCCGAAGAACGCAGCCGAATTGGTCGATGGATCGCCACACCTTGCGCAGTCGGTATCCGCGCCACTCACTCGAGCGGCCATCTTCCTGGTCGTGAAGCTCAACCCAGAGTCAGAAAATCGAGCCGTGCTGCTTAGTTTTTGTGGTGACCTCGCAGGGTTGTTGCGAGCGGTAGAATTTCGCGACTTGGAAGCTGGTCTTTCCTGCGTCATGGCGATCGGGTCTGACGCATGGGACCGCCTCTTCGGTGCACCGCGGCCTGCGGAATTGCATCAGTTCCGGGAGATTCGCGCAGGAGAGCGTCATGCGGTATCGACACCCGGTGACCTCTTGTTCCACATTCGAGCGAAGCGCATGGATCTTTGCTTCGAATTGGCAACACAGATCATGGCCCGCCTGGGAAATGCCGTTTCGCCCGTCGACGAGGTACAAGGTTTCCGCTATTTTGATGACCGCGATCTGTTGGGTTTCGTCGACGGGACGGAGAATCCCAGGGGTGCAGCTGTGAACACCGCTGTTCTCATCGGTGACGAAGACGCCAACTTTGCCGCCGGCAGCTATGTGATCGTGCAGAAGTACCTGCACAATCTAGACGCATGGAATGCACTCTCTACGGAGACGCAGGAGCGCATCATCGGCCGCACCAAATTGTCCGACATTGAACTGGACGATTCAATCAAGCCAACATCCGCGCACAACGCCCTCACGACGATCGTCGAGGACGGCAAGGAAATAAAAATTCTGCGGGACAACATGCCCTTCGGTCGCCCCTCCCTTGGCGAATTTGGCACGTATTTCATCGGCTACAGCCGCTCGCCCCGCACCATCGAACAAATGCTCGAAAACATGTTTGTTGGAAAGCCGCCTGGCAACTACGACCGTCTGCTCGACTTTAGCCAGGCCGTCACTGGGAATCTCTTCTTTGTTCCATCGGCAACTTTCCTGGAAAACGTGTCTACAGTTCAACTTGCTGTTGCGGATGGCTCATCGATGCCAGTTGCAGACCAAGGCGATTCCTCCAAATCATCGATGCGCGACGGTTCGCTTCGCATCGGATCTCTCAAAGGAGAAACACGACATGAATAATCTCCATCGCAATCTTGCTCCTATTTCCGATTCGGCCTGGGCGCAAATTGAAGCCGAAACCTCGCGCACGTTGAAGCGCTACCTCGCCGGACGTCGCGTCGTCGATGTGAAGGGGCCGGCCGGCACAGCTTTCTCTGCTGTTGGCACCGGCCACCTGCGGGCGATCGCTGCCCCAGCCAAGGATATTGTCGCAAGGCAGCGTGAGGCAAAGGCAGTGGTCGAAATGCGCGTTCCATTCGAATTGGATCGTCAGATGATTGACGATGTCGAGCGCGGAGCCAATGATTCCGACTGGCAGCCCGCGAAAGACGCAGCGCGGCAACTCGCCTTTGCCGAGGACCGGGCGATATTTGAGGGTTATGCCGCCGCCGACATCGAAGGTATTCGTAAGGGCACCAGCAATCCGGCCATGACTCTTCCGGGCGACGTGCGTCAGTACCCAGAGGCGATTGCCCAGGCTCTGAGCAGATTGCGTCTCGTCGGCGTCAACGGCCCTTACTCGGCTTTATTTGGAGCCGATGAGTATACCGCTCTGGCTGAGACCAGTGACCACGGTTATCCGGTGCTCGAACATATCAAGCGGCTTGTTGACGACCAGATTATCTGGGCGCCCGCCATTGAGGGCGCATTCGTAATGACTACACGTGGCGGTGACTTTGAACTGCATATCGGTCAGGACGTCTCTATCGGCTATCTCAATCACGCCGAGAGGTCGGTGAGCTTGTATCTCCAGGAGACCTTCACATTCCTTCTGCTGACTGGAGAAGCCTCAGTTGCGCTCGCGGCCCCCCAGAAGGCAAAGAACCGTTGAAGGAATATTCAGGCTTTCTAATTCGGAATCTGCTATGACTTCTAGACTCCGGCCCGCGCAAGAGGTGCTTTACGCGGGCGCGAGTTCAGCGAGTGTCGCATTCGAAGTCGTCCGACGAAGAGTCCAATGAACGACACGAACTGCAGAAGCGTGAGAATCGCCTCGATCGCCCTATATGTTGACGGCATTTCCGTATCCGCCTTTCGGCACGCTTGCGGTCACAAGCGCCGTCCTCAGCTGCCGATTTCTGCGGGCAAGCTCAGACACATATCGCTGCAGGGTCTCCAGGTGGCTCTGCCAGTCTCCCTCGATTCTTTGCTTCCATTCTTGATGCCCATGGTCTAAGGGAACTGGCTTCCTGGCTTTCTGCCCTGGAGCAACGGTTCCAGCAGTTGTTCGCGCCGAAAGCTCTTGACTCTTCCGATTCGACGTGACATTTCCATTTTGAAAATTCATTGTTCTCATAACTGCGCTCCTCGTGCGCGGCTCGAGCCACCTTTCTCACGCGCTCTGCGGGGTTTGGGCGCGCTGGATACAAGTGCGCCGCACTATCGCCATTACGCCAGAAGAGCGTCGACGAGTCTATTGGACAAAGGTATTGATTGATGGTGATGCGGAGACTTACCGCGTCAATCGCGGACAAGACCGACAGCCACCAGCGGGAACCCTCATGAAGGCTGGAACGTTTCCGAGGCCGCCGGCCTCTCGTTCCTCTATTTCATCGGTGAGCGTGAAACAGCACCGCCCGCGAGTCACCATCTCGCAGCGCATCGCAATCGGCTTTCGAGGGTATTTGAATACCGAATGATGAGTGGCAGCGCCGGCCACGTCTCCCGCAAAACCTTCAGTGAACGTTTCTCCAGACTGTGGGTGACGCCGCCCAATCTTGAATTGCTGAACCAACGCGCGCGAGATGTTTCTCCTCCCTGGACGTTCCATACCCGGTCCCCACGAGTCATTGAGTCAGTAGCCAGCCAGAGTCAGCGGCGTCCCCGCAAGACGCATAAACTGCACATTCTATTGATCAAAGCCCGGACGCGAACCACCTCCGGGGGCCCCGCGCGCAACGATATCGAGATGCCTGCGGATCTTGTGTTGACAACACGGCGTAGTTCTTCATGGATTGTTCATGGAAGACTCGCAAGCGCCAAACTCTTTGTGTCGCTCCGATGTACGGAAACCTTATGATGTGTGGTCGGCACTGAAACAGGCTGGATCAGGAGTTTTTCCGGCGAATTTGGTGATAGTCGTTGTAGAATTACTTGGAACTTTCGCCGTTTGTCGGCGCGCAAGTCTCTCCACCTTAGGCAGAATGGTCCCCGATCCTCGGGTTTCATTGCCAGCAATTTCTGCCTTGCTTTCGAGTGAAGAGAAATGAATTCACTGAAAGTCAATTAATTGTGCTCGGTGTACTCACGTGCGCTGGCAAATCTCGCCATGTGCGATGCGACTTCGAGCAGGAGGATTTGCAATTGCAAGGACATCCCCGGCCAATCTCTCTCGCCGGCTCTCAACTGGGTGAAGTGCGCCACGTCTGCGCCTTCTTTTCGAGTGACGATGAAGAGTATCGTGTGTTGCTTCCCTTCATCCGGGAAGGTCTGTCCTGTGGAAACAAGGCCGTGTATGTTATCAATCCTGAGGCACGGCAGGATCATCTGCAACGCCTAGCCAAGGCGGGCGTCGACTCAACCGCTTATGAACAAAGCGGACAGCTTCAGATCAAGATCAATACCGAAGTCTATCTGCGAGACGGACGTTTCGATCAAGACCGAATGCTTGCCGCATTCGAAGAGATGGCGAGTTCTGCCCGGACTGCGGAGGGATTCCCAATGAGCCGCATCGTTTGCCGAATGGATTGGGCTTCCGGAGATCAATCTCGCATCCAGAATGTGATCGAGTTTGAGTCGCGCGTGAATGATGTGTGGCGCAGATTCGACGATGCTGTGATTTGCACATACCATCTGGGGCAACTAACCGGGGATGCGGTGATTGACATCATGCGCACGCACCCAATGGTCATTATTGGCGGACAACTCCAGCAAAACCCATTCTTCACGCCTCCTGAAGAATTTCTCCACGAATTTCGCGGACGGCGATCCGGACGAACAAGTCTGCAGTAGTGAGCGAGCATGCACCAGCCACCAACGGATTCGGCGACTGAAGTAAAACGGCTGCAACGCTGTATGAATGACTTGGTCAGCGTCCTTGCACTGCCGGCCGTCTGGAGCGTCAGCGAACCGGGTCGAATCCTGGAGACCTTACTCGATGCCCTCATGGGAATACTCGACCTCGACTTCCTCTATGCGCGAGCCCAACTTGGCCCACACGAGGCTCCGATCGACGCGCTTCGGACGACTCAACCCTTCGGAACCAGCCACAGCCAGCAAGAGCTCAGGCACGCGCTGAATCAGTGGTCTGGTGACAATCCGCAGCGATGGATTGATGAATCATTCAGCTCCTTGGGCGGGCACAACGTTTCGGTCTTTCCCATAAGAATGGGAATTGAAGGAGAGCTTGGACTCATCGTGGCGGGCTCTCAGAGAGCCGGCTTTCCGGAACAAACCGAGAGTCTAGTGCTCAATGTTGCATCGAATCAGGCGGCAATCGGGTTACAGCACGCACTGCGCTTGGATGAGCAAAAACAGGTTGCACGCGAACTAGACCGGCGAGTTGCGGAGCGAACAAGAGAGCTCGCCGAAGCTAACGAAGAGTTGCAGCTCCAGGTTGGACTGCTGCAGCATCTTCCCGTATCTACCTGGACGCTCAGGCCTGATGGCACACCGGATTTCGTGAATCATGTTTGGCTCGAATTCTCCGGTCAAACCCTCGATTTCGTCCGATCGCATCCTGAGGCATGGATGACCGTTGTTCACCCCGACGATCGCGAAAAAGCGTCGACTGCCCTATGGGAAGGAGTACGCGCGGGACAGGATTTCGCCTTCGAAACCAGGTCTCTCCGGGCCCGGGACGGCGCCTATCGCTGGCACCTCCAGCAAGCCGTGGCCTTGCGCGACGCGGATGGAAAAGTCCTGAAATTCGTCGGGACGACCACCGACATCGACAGCCAGAAGCGCGCCGAAGAAGCGCTGAAGACCAGTGAGACTAATCTCCTTCAGATTGTGAATAGCATCCCCGGGCTTGTTTGTACGATGAGCCCGACGGGCGAAATTGAACAGCTCAATAAGCCGCTCCTGGAATACTTTGGTACATCTTCTGAGGAGCTGAAGGATTGGAAAATGACCGATGCTGTTCACCCGGATGACCTTCCTGAGGTGATCGAGGCTTACACGCATTCGGTTACAACTGGAATTCCATATTCCATTGAACATCGTTGCAGACGATCCGATGGTGTCTATCGATGGTTCCAGGTCCGGGCCTCGGCCGTACGAGGCGCAGATGGTCAAATAACCGGTTGGTACGTGCTGTTGACCGATATTGAAGACCTCAAACTGGCGGAGGAAGCGCTGCGCGAACGCGAGTATGAAGCTCGATTGATTGTAGACAGCATTCCGGGGCTTGTATGCACTCTAAGTCCGGCCGGTCAGATTGATCTGGCCAATCAACCGCTTCTGGATTTCTTTGGCATGACGCTTGACGAGTTGAACTCTTGGGGATCCAACGGTGCGGTCCACCCAGACGATCTTGAACGTGTCATCGCGAAATTGACTCACGCAATGACAACCGGAGATTACTTCCAGAGTGAAATCCGTTATCGGCGGGCTGATGGCCTCTATCGATGGTCTCAGACTCGCATTCTTCCTGTGCGAGACAAAGAAGGAAGAATCACTCGCTGGTATGGCCTTATCACGGATATTGACGTTCAGAAGCGTGCCGAGGAAGCGCTGCGCGAGAGCGAGTATGAAGCTCGCTTAATCGTAGACAGCATCCCAGGCCTGATTGCAGTTTTAGACACGAGCGGGGAGATTGAGCGGGTCAACCAACCGCTTTTGGACTACCTCGGAAAGTCGCTGGAAGAGTGTCGTCAATGGGCCTTAGACGACACCATTCACCCGGACGATCGACCTGGGTACGTTCAGGCTTTTGAGCGAGCTTTCGCCTCAGGAGATCCAGTTGAATATGAAACAGTGCGAATTCGTCGATTCGATGGCGTTTACCGATGGTTAAACATGCGCGGACTTCCTCTTCATGACCGGCAGGGACACATCGTCCGATGGTACTTCCTTTTAACAGAGGTTCACGACAGGAAGCGTGCCGAAGACGAACTCAGGAGGAGCGAGGCAAGACATCGGGTTGTGGTTGAAACAGCCAGCGATGCGGTGGTCAGCATCGACGAAACCGGCGTAATCATTCTCGCAAACCCCGCAACAGAACGAATATTCGGATATCCCCCGGAAGGGCTTATCGGCAAACCCCTCTCGGTTCTCATGCCGGGGGCCATGAGCAAGCATCATGAGACCGGTTTCAAACGATATCTTGAAACCGGAGTGAGACAACTGAACTGGCAGGGAACTGAGATGACTGCGCGGCGGGCGAATGGTGATGAGTTTCCAGCAGAAGTTTCATTTGGAGAGATGACCGTAGATCAGCGAAGGGTATTTACCGGATTCATTCGAGATATCTCCGAAAAGAAGCGAGCAGAAGAAGAACTGCGCAACAGTCAGGCGGAACTTGCAAGGATGATGCGAGTCATGACGATCGGACAACTGACCGCATCGATTGCGCATGAGGTTAACCAGCCGCTATCGGGCATCATTACGAACGCAAGCACCTGTCTGCGCATGTTGAAGAGTGATCCACCCAATATCGACGGCGCGCAGGAGACCGCACAACGGGCGATTCGCGACGGCAATCGCGCGTCAGAGGTGATTACCCGGCTGCGAACGCTTTTCAGCAAGAAACAGAGCGAAGTTGAGCCCCTCGACCTGAATGAAGCGGCCAGTGAAGTCATCGCTCTGCTCTCCGGCGAACTGCATAAAGACAACGTAATCCTGAAACTGGAGTTCAGCGATCCTCTCCCGGCCGTTAAGGGTGACCGCATTCAACTTCAACAGGTAATTCTGAACCTCCTCCGCAATGCGTCAGACGCAATGAGAGAAATCGAGGACCGGCCGCGGCAAATGGTGCTTAGAACGGAACTGGAAGGCGAGCATGTGCGCCTTTCAGTGCGGGATTCCGGCGTTGGCTTTACTCCTGATGTCGCCGAGCAAATGTTCGACTCGTTCTACACCACGAAGGCTGATGGCATGGGAGTTGGGTTGTCTGTCAGTCGTTCGATCATCGAAGCGAACCGCGGACGGCTGTGGGCGATGGCGAACGACGGGCCGGGCGCCACGTTTGCTTTCTCAATTCCTTGTGAGCACAGCTCTCACTCTCCACGGGAACCGCGATCAGAAGGACGAGCCTGAAAGCTGGGAGCCCAGCACTCTGCCTGCCAGTTTCACTGATGCGGATGCGCTGACCATTCGCCAGTTGAAGTCTTCCGACCCGGGGATCCACTCCATACCCGCGAGTTCATCCAGCCACAGCTCGGTCAGAGATCTCGAGGCCCCGGCACCAACCAAACTCATCATTGAGTCGATAAAGTTATTCAACTCGCGCTCCGGCTCGGATACGAACTCCCCGCCGATCGCAGGTTCGTGCTCGATCGATTCGTCACTCGGAATCAGTCGCAACTCGGGCATGACAGTTCTCGATTCTGGAGTTCGGGGATTGCATATTGCCGTTTTGATCCGGAGAGTGAACCGCTATTGCCCGTGCGCT
>Ga0075029_100002473_pt1 | contig 10491 bp, 22 predicted proteins | sample LitLauG_LLR_2013_FD_71391 | JGI IMG/M metagenome (GOLD analysis project Ga0075029, IMG submission 71391) | Freshwater sediment microbial communities from North America - Little Laurel Run_MetaG_LLR_2013 | ecosystem: Environmental > Aquatic > Freshwater > Creek > Sediment | place: USA...
GTTTATTATTATATGTTGCAGCACATGATCGAGAACAAAAATGATTTTTTTCTCTTTTCATATTTGCAGGGACTTTATAACCTTCTTTACCACAAAATTTACATGAAAATTTCTCTTTATTTTTTCTCGCGTCTTGAGCACATTTATGATTGCAATATTTAATAAATAATTTTGAATTACCATTAAGGTATGATTTAATTTCTTTTTTTACCTTATGAAAAACATTACCACAATGATAACACATACACGGAAGCTTATCCATAGATTTACTCTTTATAAATGTTATTTCATTGTATAATGGTTTCATAAAAATAAATACTAAAATTATGAAACTTTTTTTAAAGATTTACGTATATTTACACACTAAAATGAAGTAGAGACACTGAAAGAATTGATTAAGGGGAAGCATAGCTGGAAGGGCTGCTGTGACGCTTCTTACGAGAGGGATTAAAGCCCTTGCAAGATAGTGAGGTACAACTCACACGGCACTTAAATGTGATGATGCAAAGTCCCATATACTTCATTTTAAATGCGGAAATAGCTCAGTGGTAGAGCAATTGTATCCGAAATTTATAAGTGCCTGTGACGACAGGAGAACATTTATAGAAATTGCATATACAATAGGTTCGGTAGTTCAATTCTGCCTTTCCGCTCAAAATAGGAAGATAGCAAAGTGGCTAAATGCGCTGCGTGGTAAACGTAGTCTCTTCGGAGTTCGTAGGTTCGAATCCTGCTCTTCCTACAAATAGCAACCGATAAAAGAACTTGCCATGTACTTGGCTAATCCGTAGTAGGATAAAAGGACAATGTAAGGGGCTGCATGATCGTATAACATTGGAGAGTGAAACTCAAAATCACAAACCCTTCATGTAGCTGCTGTTTTAACCAAGTACAATATGACACAATTTTCATATTCATGGTGGTACTCTCGACTCCTTAAAAAATACGATAAGGAAAAGGCAAAACAATTGATGAATACTATCACAGTTTTTCATCCAATTGCATTATGTACACTATTAGGTGCAATGATCGCCCTTCTTTTTTTCTTTGTCATCATCGGCATAATAATGTAAATCCCAATTTGAGAATCCCAATTCGGGAAAAAAATATTTATTGTTTTTAGACAACCATATTGTTTGGCTTACGTATAATACACTAAAAGCAACAATATGTTTAACTTATTCGACATCGCACCAAAAGAAAAGAAGCAAATAATTGCTCAACCAGTAGTTGTTAAAGCTCCTGTAGTTGAACAATCACAACCAGTAGTAGCAAAGCCTACACCATTTAAAAGAAAGCCCTCAGCTAAAGATGATGCATTTAAAGTAATGGCTAAACTCATGGACAATCTTGAGAAGGTTAATAACCCCAAAGTTGATGCGCTCCGTAAATTGATGTATGCAATTGAAAATAATAGCAATCTTGATTCTGTGGTTGCTTTCTACAAAGAACCAATCAAAGCAAAAAAGACAAAGAAAAAACTAATTAGTGGAAAATTTTATTAATCATGGAACTACCATTATCGAAAGCGGAACAATTGGATGAAATTACGGAGGCTATAAATCTGGTGAATACTGTACGGGCTGAGTTAATTCACTATTACCCTGACATGAAACAAAATCCAGTTTACAAAACAAACTGTATGATTGATCATGATCGGTTACAGAAAGCAATGAGCAAATTATCGAGAATTGAAACTGAAATAACTTATGAGCTTAAGAATTTACATCGCCCCAAAATTAAAAATTAGACCGTATTTATATCTTCATTGGATGAAGCGATCCTACATTCATGTAATGTACTTCAGTTTCGTGTGGCTTGGTGTGGTGTTATTTATCAAAGCAGGTAAACAGGACAATGTACGGAAATTAGGTAAACGAATAATTAACTTTATCAAACAACATGAAAGCAACGGGAGTAAAATACAGTGACATCAAACCATCAGGCCGAGTAATCGATGGAGCGAAGTACATGGTCTTACTTAAAATCTGGCAATACATTCATTGGAATGAAAGAAGAAAAACACCAGTAAAAAAAGCTGACGTTGAATTTAAGTTCGGAAAACACAAAGAAATTGTTGGAAAGGTTTGGGAGTGCGTTTATGATCTCGGTATTGAATGGCCAGCCGAGATGTATGATCGTGTTTACGATTTGTGATTTATTTTTTTCAATGCTTTACCAATCGCCCTAACAAATTTAGGTGCAATTTCAAGATCAACTTCCAATATAAGAATTTCACTAAGATCATAAGGACGAAATCTCTTTCCATAAATTTTAAAAATTGGAAAGTATTCTTTGAATTTCGGATCATACTCTAAATATAATTCTACTCTTTGAATGACATCTGTCCATGCAGTGTGTGCATATTTTTTATTTCTAAATTTTAATCCGACCAATTCAGATGGTTTAATTGTATAGTATGGGTGAAAGCTCATTTTTTTTGTAACTCTTTCCAGAGTGTATAAATTTCTTCTAACTTAGTTCTGATCTCAACATCGGGAATCCATAAGGTTAGCATCAGCACCAACTTATCTAAATCTTGTATTTCATATCTTACTGGTGCACTCCATTCACCTGCATTTTGATCACCACCTACTCCATCATCGAATTCATGTGGTTCAGCTATGGGTCGATCATCATACTCATCTTCATTAGCATCAGGTTCAATGGCAAACAAACGATCAATTTCATCTCTTTCATCTTGAGCGGAGCGTACTGGTATTTTAGCTAAATAATCAGTTACAGGATGATGTATTATTGACGTACCATTAACACTGTCAACATAAATTAAATTTCCATTATCATCTGTAAGTATTGCCACTTATTTTCGTTTAATGTTTTTCCAATAAGTAAGAGTTCCATCAATTTTATCTCTGACATTCATGTCTTCAATAGTTAATGTGATTGCCTGAATAAATTTATCAATATCTTCTTCCGAAAAAATATCATCATCACTATTAAATTCATCATTAACAACTTCATGATTATCGAATTGAGAAACAGTTTCATTAATTTGTAATTTCACTTTTTCATCATCAACCCAAAGAGTTAGAAGAGAAATCAAATTATTGAGATCATCTCTTGTATACTGTTTTAGGGTATAAGTATTGATGTGTGGAACTGTGTAACTACTACCTACATAACTAACCGTATAACCAGTCATAGACATTGCTCTTATGTTAATTTGACCACTACCTTCATATGTAATTCGCCTTAATACACCATCACTGTCTCTTTGCATCGGTGCAAATGTGTCAGGATCATAGACAATCGGATTATTTCTATCAATCGGATCAAAAGAAATTTCATGCATCGATGCTTTCCAACCTCTAACATTGTTCTTAAAATTATTCTTCCTTCTTGACATCCCTACTACTCTTAATAATTCTCATTATTTCTTCGCCCGTTCTTCCACACGTATGTGGAATTGATTTCCTTGTTTTTACTCCATACCTTAAAAATGTACAGGCTGTACAATTCCTATAGGTTGGTTTATCAAAACGGTTTTTTAAGTTCTTCGATTTGGTCATCGATCCAATTTTTTACTATCGTGTCAAATGATTCTCTGTTCTCAACATTACCAATACACAAACTCAATGCATCCGTTAATCTTTGAACATCGTTTAATGATAAAATATTTTTCTCCATTAAGTCTTTACGTGTTGGAGTCTTTTTTTGTGTTATTCGTAATCTTAATTGTTCAAGTTGATTATTTGTTAATTCATCTTGTGTCAATTGGCGACTATACCTATATCGTTCTCTTTCTTTTTGGTATTCACTTTCTCTCAGGTATTGATCTTGAGAATGTTTATATGCATCATATGACTCATTCTGTGAACCTGCGATCTGTTTAATCCTTTTATATATCTCTTCTTGGGATTTCAAATATCTTTCAACATCAATTGATTGTCTAATATTTAAAGAATCGTATTGATGCTTAAAATAAGGATTAGCTATATCGTCAGTATAATCACCCATTCACTAATTCGCCCTCCATTATTCTAATAACCTTATCAATATCACGAACTTCATAATGATCAAGTCCGAAGATATTTTCTTTTTCAAGTTTTGAAATTTTTAAAGACAGTTCTTTTAGAATTTCCTGTCTTAATTTAGACTCATCGCGTTTCTGACGAGCAGGTTTAGCTTGAGTTAATTCGTTAGGCCAGCCGAGAGCCTTTTTAACGAAATTACCTCCCTCTGCAGCCATCTTACAATCGTTAAGGTTCTTACCCCATGTAGTAACCCAAGTATCGCCAAAGGTTTTATTAAAGGTAACCAAGATGACTTGATCCTTGTCGTACTTTAAGCCTATCTCTTTAGCTGCAGAAATAGGAATTTTTTTAGATGATTTTTTCATGATTTTGAACTTAATACAAATGGAATACTTGATCTGTCATTTTCTTTCCAATTTTCCAATGACTCATTTTCAGCACAGGATTTACATCTTACTTTTAACCAACCAGAAGTCATACCTATAGAATGATTACTCCCACATGTTTCACATATCATATATGACATACTTTCAGCGAATCGCACTAAGCCATCGATATAATCATCACCTTCATCATAGTAAAATCTTAACCCACCAAATTTTTCTTTTACTTGACTAATTTGAAATAGTGATATAGGCTTCTTATTGGCAAGATGATTCTTAATTAAGGATAGGAGTTCATTCAATAAAACATACCACCCATCACCACATGCAATTCCATAATTAGCTGGATGAAGTTTTCCATCGAAATAGAATAGTGACTCATATTTATCAATGAGTGTTGTTACTTTCTCATTAGTCATAATCAAAAACTTTAATAACGTTCCAACCTCCTTTAGGTACGCTCAATTTAACTCTTGCGGTATGTTCCATATGTGGATAGCGAAATTTGCAACGTACCATGTATTCATATCCACGATCTTCGATTACTTTACCAAAGAACCGATAGTTTCCATACTTCTTAATGTCTTCTTCCGAATCAGTACCAATCCTTGATACCGCCTCTGTCGGGTGGTAAAATAATATATACATAAATCTTTACCTCAATTTTTTTGTTTTCTTCTTAACTAATTTCTTTTCTTTCGATTGATCTTCTCTGATCATTACTGGTTCTTTTACGATTACCTTCTCTGGATCGATAGTTGGTGGCTTTGAAATTTTATTTCTCACTTCTTTTTGAAATCCACGATCAATAAAAGTTTTCACTGTTTCATTGTTGATCTCACTTACTCTATCTCCAACAGTTTCCATTACTACATCCAGAGTTAGATTACAATACTCATCAATCCAATCACCAATGTAATATAATCTTCTCGATTTTGCAATCACACCAAACAGAATTGGGTCTTTGGCTCTTCGTTCTTCTTCCTCTTTCTTCTCCTGATTGGTTAAATTGGTTGCATCATTATTTGGATCATAATGCAAGATACAATAATTATCAAACACAAATGTTTCATCCAACTGTGATTTAAGATCAAGTATTTTTGAAGGAATTGGTTTAACGAAATTCTTAATCCATGTAAGCTTAAGATTTCTATCTTTCTTAGCCTTCGCATAAAATTCAACAACCTGTTCTTCTGAAAGATATTTATTTAAACCATAGACAACCAACTGTGCTTCAGTTTTCGCAGGTACTAATCTATCTTTCAATTGATCCGCAAGAGCAATTTGACCTGCTTTCATTGCGTTAGCAATGGCAGTTTCATAATGCACTGCAATATCTGTTAGTGCAGTAAGATCATTGAGTGATGTAGCAAGCGATGAAAAGAAATCAATGATTGTCATTGTCTTTCTTTTTTCCTCAGTCTTGATTTTAAAATCTTCTTTCTTTTTGTTAAACCATTTGACAACCTTCCAGTCACGGAAAGTTCTAAGTCTTTGAATAACCGATGGGTATATAATGCCATTACCATCAATGTATCCATTAGTTATTCCAAAGCTACCTGTAGTTCCTGCCATTGTAGTGATTGTACCAAAATTCATGATATTACCACTACTAATGAATGATCCAGTAAGACCTTGACCAATTCGTATATCAGAATTGGTCAAATCAGTAGCAATACCATCTTTATGTTTCGGTAGATTTTTATCTACTTCAAATCTTTCAAAAATTTCGAGTTTGTTGTTATGTGTTACCATATGTTATTTTGCTTTCAAAAATCCTAATTCTCTAAATAATTTACACCACCATCTTCTACAGAAGAGTGTGCCACCCAATGACATTCCAAACTTGTTGCCAACATCAAGATTACAAAATGAACACCTACTATCAGATTTTGGTTTTGGCTTAATAAGTTCAATAATTAAATTAACTATAAACACTAAACCCATAACAATCACTAAACCAATATAGTAATACGCTACATTCATTATTTCTTTGCTAATCCATTCTTAACAACTTCAAATATTTTTTGCCACGACTCTTCACTTTCACAATCCTCAGCCAACTTTCCTTTTTTAATTTCTTCGGGAGTATAACCATTATGCTCTTCTAAAATAACTTCAAATATTTTATTTGTGGTCTCACGTGCTATTTGTTCTTTTGTCATAACTTAATTGGTTACAGCCTTTCCATTTACAAAAACTCCGAGAGTTGTTTCAATATATTGTGGTGTTGAAAATCGTTTAATTAATTCTTTATGAATTTTAAATGCATCATTACTTTTAACTGGAGTAACACCTGCAGCAGTTGAGAGAGTGATGTGCGGAAATTCATTTTTTGACAGTGGATTATTAACAAGCAACGCATCTACCTTATCGGTGGTTATTCTACCGATGATCGGTAAATTAATTTTTTTACCTACCGCAAGTTGCGATACCTCTTGTGGTGTTGGTTTGAATGCGATTGTTGAGTGATGGTAAAATGTGTTGACATGAACTGGCGGGAACATAGCCTTTAATTTACTTGGCTCGTCCACAAATAATGCACTGTACACTACATCCTTTAAATTAATTTCTTCCATATTAATGTAAATTTCCCATCATATAATTATAATCCTTGTTTCTTATTGCAGGAATAAATTTATGTTCCATTGCGGTCACAAAAAAATCCCATTTATTATACATTGGAACACTAAATCTATTACAAACAATTTCAACATTCGCTCTCCTGTAAAATTCATCAGGACAACAAACGTATATCTTACCTGTTCTCGCCATCATTCCAAGTTCAAGTAAACTGATTGGAGATTTTGTATTTGGATCAAAGTACATTGCAACAAAATCTGCAGCCATTAATCCATTCAACTCCCATTCAACTTGATCTCTGAATAATTTATTATCGATGCTTTGAATCCAAGTACTGTCCCACTCATCACGTCTTGGATTCAAAAATGTAATGTTCATATTTTTGAAACGGTTAGCAAAACGATGTTGCCAATCTTCAGCTACACCCATTTCAATCGAACCAGCAAGAAATACATTAATCCCGTTATTCTGATTCAATCGAACTTTATTACCTGACTCAACTGTTGGTTTAACGATTTCCATCCTCTATATATTTTTCAGCTTCTTTATATTCAATTTCAATTGGTCTAAAATTATCTGAATCCAATGCCATTGGAATTAACCAACTTAAATTTGATAATATGTATTGTTGATTTAATATCGACAACGATACAATTTTAATTTCTTCCTCAGTGGTTGTTTTTAAAAAACTTAAATCACCATATGCAACATAACACCACACCACAAATTGACTATTTGTCATTGTTGCAAAATGTTTCCATTCGTGTTCTTGTGTTTGACAACCAGTTTCTTCACGAAATTCTCTGACCATTGCATCAAAACCATACTCATCTTTTTCAACCTTACCACCAATACCATTCAAACAACCTGCTTGCCATACTGGTTTAGTTTTCTTAATTAAGGCTACACAATTCTTATCTTCCGAGAACATGAAACCAAGTACGTATTTAACTTTATTCTTCATCATCAATTATTTCATCTAAATCCAATTGTCCGTCAACCTGAATTTCACTTTGACAGGAGTAACAAATATACAATTTTTCATCGATACCTGCGTAAATATTATCGGCCAATTCATATTGGGAAAGTGTACCCCCACAATCACTGCATTTTGGCTTTTTATCGGCAGACATGATGATTCAAATTTAATGTATTATTTGGATTTCTTATTAAGAAATTTCATAAATTTTTCGACATTAATATCTTTCACCCATGAAATAACTTTAAAATGACCTATACACCTATGATCGTTCATTAGTCTATCGTAACTGTACTTGTATGGTGTTAAATCACGCATTTTATCATCATTAAATGAATATGTTTCCGCATCTGGATTCAATATAAGTATACGTCCATCAGATACTCTTTCAATACAGGCTGCAACATATCCTAATTTTGCAGCTTGTTCTTTACTTTCAAAACCAGTATCCAGTTTTATCTTTTTAGTCTTCATTATTATTAGGGTTGATGATGTCTTCTTTAAATAATTTTAAAGTATGAACTTCAAGAGGTAATGGAAAATTTTTAGGGTACTTATATTTGGGTTGGTAATTGGCATATTCTAAACATTCCTTCTGTACGCTATTTAAATTAAATAGTAACTGAACCTCTCTATAAAAATCGGTGTACTGATCTTTAAAAATTTTAGCTTGTCCTTGTAATATAAGAAGTGCCATTCTCACACCCTCTGCTCGTGGACTCTTTTTATAACTATTCCAATGATTTACCAGACCAATCCATTTATCAACTGGAGATATACCTGCTATTTTCAAATATAAAGGTTTCACAGCATCAACAAACAAATATTCAGTTCTATTTTTTAATCTTATTGGTTTAATGCCACTAAGCTCTTGTGAATCTCTATCTGTAATATCAATATCAAAATTAACGCCCGTATAATCAACAATTGCATCAATGTAATGATTTGCAACGAACTTATATTCAAGATCAGGATAATTTGTTATTATTGTTTTGGCCTTTTCTTGAAGTTGAATTATCTCAATGTTGGTTTTTGCATTTTTTATTTCATCCCAACTATCTTCCTTAAGACTATTCCAATAATCGATAATATTTTTTAGATATTGTTTTGGATCGATGTGGTATAAATTCCTAAATCCTGAATCTCGTATTTTCCCCATGTCATTCTATCGGGAATAAATATAGTGCATTATTGTCAATTATAATAGGCAGTAACCCTAAATTTTGTTGTGCACGTTTATCTTTTTTTACAACATATTTAATACCAACAAATTCGCAAATTGCTTCTTCGTAATAATCGTTAAATATTCTTTTTTCGAGTTTTGGAAATCTTGTGGTGATTTCGTTGGCATAAAATTGAAGTCTTTTTATGTCCATGATGTATGTCCTACTGACAGAATACATTTTTGCAAATCCATTCCAGTCCCAAATGATTGTTTCTAAAAATGATTCAGCCTCAATTAAACTAATTCCTCTTTGTAATTTCTTGAATTTATAAATGACTTTATTAGCATCCGACATATTTACAAAACCATTCGAAACTTTCTTGAGTCTTATTTCCAGTCTCGTTGTCGCACTTGTAGAATGTTTCATACAAGTGATAATCCTGATCATTCAATCTTTGGAGCAATTGTTCAAGCCTTCTTTCAGCACCTTTCCAATTACTATTTCTATCACCCATTGACCAAGCGTTATATGCTTCATCATGTAATTCGATGACATCAAGGACATCTTTATCGATACTAAATTTCTCAGCAAATTTACGTGCTATCATAGCATGATGATTTGCACCAACTTTTGGTTTTGATTGATCTACCTTGTGTTTAAAGGTATCATGGATGATTGCAATTAGTCTTAAGTCTCTTCGATTGAATTGATCTGAATATTTTTCCACATTGGAAAGAACTTCCGCGATGTGGTATGCAACCTTTCCTTCTGGATGACCATTTCTACTTTTACCCCAATTAGCACCTTCAATAAATTCGGGGTCTTTCATAATTTGCCTTTCTAACTCCGTTTCAGGCTTCAAGAGTTCTTCAATGTTTATCATAATTTTTTCTTTTCTACTATTAAATATCTTTTAACAATGGCAAGCCATTCTTTTTCCATTTCTTTTTCTTCTTCTTCATCCATTTCATCTATGACATCTTCGAATCCTTCGCGTTTAGCTAAATCCGTCCAAATATATAAAACTATTTTCTTTGCGATTTCATCTCTTTTTCTTGTGTCCATATTACTTTACTTTGTTGACATTCTATCAATGCCTGTTTATATCTATCTATTGTTTGTCCTTGTCTTACAACGATATAGTACATCGTTTGTAATTTTGTTTCATCTTTAACCACTTCAAGTTTTAATCTTTGATTTTCATCTCTTAGATTAGAAGTTTGCTTATTATTTATCGTGAACATCAGTAAAAAAATAACTGCTGATACGATAAATATGTTATTCATATTTCCCTTATTCTTTAGGTACTGATCTTTCGCTTCATTAAATTTTTTCTTCAGTGTATTCATCATACTGATAAATACAAAGTAAATATACATAATTAT
>Ga0075029_100002477_pt1 | contig 10483 bp, 7 predicted proteins | sample LitLauG_LLR_2013_FD_71391 | JGI IMG/M metagenome (GOLD analysis project Ga0075029, IMG submission 71391) | Freshwater sediment microbial communities from North America - Little Laurel Run_MetaG_LLR_2013 | ecosystem: Environmental > Aquatic > Freshwater > Creek > Sediment | place: USA...
ACGCGAACGGGGCAGCATCGAGCGCAAGCCCATTATGTTTGTCGGTGATCCCCAGCGCCTCCGTCAACTTGCCGGGGCCCGAGCAAAGCGACCGCTCATCGGCAAGGTGCCGCCGGCGGCGCATCGCGGCAAGGCCGTGGGTAGGTTCCAGGGCGCGGATCAATACCGCGCTTGCCGAACCAACCTCCTCGCAGATGAAATTGACGCACCAGTGAATGCCGTAAGAGCGGTAGACGTAAACATAGCCCGGCGGGCCGAACATGATCCGGTTGCGCGGCGTCGGCCCGCGGAAGGAGTGCGCCGCCGGGTCGGTGTGGTGATAGGCCTCAACCTCGACGATGATGCCGCCGACACCGTTGACGAGCAGCGTCGTGCCGATCAGATCGGGCGCGACTTCGAGCACGCTGCGCGCGAAGAAGGCGCGTTTGAGCAGTTTGCCGGGTTTTGGGGAGCTTGCCGCGGGGTTTCGATTCATACGCGCGGTATGCTAAGACCGAAAGCACACCAAGGCGAGCGGTTGCGGTTCTCATTCAACCGGATTACCTACAACATACCAGGTATGGATTCTCCATGGTCGTCGTCGTCGATACCGTCTCGGCCAAGCCGCTGCGCCCGCGTCACCCGGAAAAGGTGAACCGGCCGGACGCATTGTCGCCGCCGAAACCGGAGTGGATCCGGGTTCGCGCGCCGACCACGCGCGGCTATGCCGACACCCGCAGGATCGTGAAGGAAAACGGCCTCGTTACGGTGTGCGAGGAGGCGGGCTGTCCGAACATCGGCGAGTGCTGGGACAAGAAGCACGCGACTTTCATGATCATGGGCGACACCTGCACCCGCGCCTGCGCGTTCTGCAATGTCAAGACCGGCATGCCCGGCGCGCTCGACCCAGATGAGCCGGATCACGTCGCGGAGGCGACATTCAAGCTAGGACTGTCCCATATCGTCGTCACCTCTGTGGACCGCGACGACCTTGCCGACGGCGGCGCGGAACATTTCGCGCAAACCGTCCGCGCCATTCGCGCGCGTTGCCCGGCTACCACCATCGAAATCCTGACGCCGGATTTTCTGCGCAAGGAGGGCGCGCTGGAGGTGGTGGCGGCGGCCAGGCCCGACGTGTTCAATCACAATCTGGAAACGGTGCCGTCGCGCTATCTGAGCGTGCGACCGGGTGCGCGCTATTTCCATTCGGTGCGGCTGTTGCAGCGGGTCAAGGAGATCGATCCGGCGATCTTCACCAAGTCGGGCATCATGGTCGGCCTTGGTGAGGAGCGCCACGAGGTGTTGCAGGTGATGGACGACCTTCGCTCGGCCGACGTGGATTTTCTCACCATCGGCCAATATCTGCAGCCAACGCGAAAGCATCACGCCGTGATGGACTATGTGACGCCGGATGAGTTTGCCGCTTACGAGAAGGTTGCCTATACCAAGGGGTTCCTCATGGTGTCGGCGAGTCCATTGACGCGTTCGTCGCATCATGCCGGAGAGGATTTCGCAAGGTTACGCGCAGCGCGCGCCGCAAGGTCCCGCTGAGCTTCAAGCGATGCCGAAGTTCAACAGCAGGCGCAAGGTCAACCACAGCGCGGCGCAGATGTTCGATCTGGTCGCCGACGTCGAGCGCTATCCCGAATTCGTACCGCTGTGCCACTCGCTCAGGATACGCCAGCGCACGCCAGGACCGGATGGAACCGAAATCGTGATCGCAGACATGACGGTCTCGTTCAAGCTGGTGCGCGAAACGTTTACGAGCCGGGTGACGCTGGACCGGCCAAACCTGAAAATCCTGGTCGAATATCTGCGGGGCCCGTTCAGCAGCATGGAGAACCGCTGGACGTTCGAACCGAGGTCGGACAATGCCTGCGATGTCGTCTTCTACATCGCTTACGAATTCAAGAGCCGGATGCTGGCGATGCTGATGGGCGCGATGTTCGACGCAGCCTTCCAGCGTTTCGCAGCCGCGTTCGAGAAGCGGGCCGACAAGGTTTATGGGAAGAAGCGGGTGTGATGCGGCACGCGCGAAGCAATCTGGTCGCGGGCTCACGACGTCTTGCTCGGCTCTTGACGTCATTGCGAGCGGAGCGAAGCAATCCATGACGCGGCAAAAATGGATTGCTTCGTCGCATTCGCTCCTCGCAAAGACAGGGAAAAAGCTTGCCCTGCGCTGACGCGTGCCTAAGCTTCCATATTCAATTGTCAAACAGCGGTGAGGGCGCAATCCCGCATTCTCGCGGCGCAAAAAGCGTCCGAGTTTTGCGTTGTCGCGTCCTCTGATCGAAGAGGGCGCAGGGAATGCCGGGCGCCAGGCCGCACCCACAGCCTCGCGTGCAGTGAGAGAAGCACACGAGCGTAGTCACCATGGGTACACCGGGATCAACCGGCATTCCCTGCGCGATGGTTTTACGGTTTCCTTCGTGCTCTCCTCGGGGACCGGGCTTTCTTGCCCCCGTCGCCTTGCGAAAAATGTTCCGCAAAACTTGACATCAGCGTCGGGATGTCAGGACCACACGACTTCGCCGTCCGAGCAGGTATTGCCCGTCCGGCAATGCCTGCTCGTCCACCGCATTTCTTCCCCAACGTTCGTGACGGTCGCGACGCCCCTCTTGCGGGGAAGAAACGGGGCGAGGTCGTAAAGGTGATTTGCCCGACAGCACAAGCGGAAATTTTTTCGCGCGCGGACTGGACAGCCCAAATCACGTTGAGTTGGTTCGCATATTTCGGTTTTGCGCGCAGCTGCCGTTGGTGAGTTGAGGGCAAGCAAAGCCCGTATTCGTCCGTAGTGTCGGCCGCGATGAAGGATGCTGCCGACAACACTAAACCCTCGGTGGGCGCCGCCGCTTGGTCGCGCCACGGCGCGGCGTTCGTGCCAGGCGCGGGTGGAGACGGCTGATCGCCTGACGGCGCGGCTTGTTCGCGGCCTGCGGTCCTCTCGCCAGTTCCATCAGCATTCGCAGCGCCTCGACAACCGAGCGATGCCGCACCGCGCTGCGGCCGATCGCCCCAAAGCGGCATTCGCGATGCAGGATTCGGCCGTCGCGGGCAGCGACTGCAAGATGCACAAGACCCACGGGCTTGCCCGCCGTGGCCCCGCCGGGACCTGCGATACCCGTGATCGAAACGGCGAGATCGACACCGGCCCGCTCCAGCGCGCCTATTGCCATCGCGGTTGCGGTTTCCTTGCTGACGGCGCCGAAGGTTGCAAGGGTCGAGGCCTTGACCCCGAGCAGTGCCCGCTTGGCCTCGTTGGAATAGGTGACGAAGCCGCGGTCGATGACGTCGGAGGAGCCGGGGATATCGGTCAGCGCACCGGCAACGAGGCCGCCGGTACAGGATTCAGCCGTCGCGATTGTCAGCTTGCGCATCCGGCAAAGATCGAGCAGCGAGCGAGACAGGGCGCGAGCATCGCTGCCGCTCATGTCAGTTGCTCCCGACCTTGTCGTCCCAATTCGTGTCATCCGGTCCCGCACCACCCCAGGGCAGCCGGATCGTGGCGCAGGCCGTTGCCGCGATGCCTTCCTCGCGGCCGGTGAAACCAAGCCGCTCGCTGGTCGTCGCCTTGACGGCGACGCGCGAGATATCCAGCCCGGCAATCTCGGCGATCCGTGCCCGCATGGTATCGCGAAGCGGCCCGATCTTCGGCCGCTCGCAGATCAGCGTAATTTCGAGGTTGGCGATGCGGCCGCCGCGCGCGGCAACGCGATCGACGGCGTATTTCAGGAATTTGTCGGATGCCGCGCCCTTCCACTTGATGTCGCTCGGCGGAAAATGCGAGCCGATGTCGCCATCGGCGAGCGCGCCGAGGATGGCGTCGACCAGTGCATGAAGGCCGACATCGCCGTCGGAATGCGCGAGGAAGCCGCGATCGTGCGGCACGCGAACGCCGCAAATCATCAAATGGTCACCATCGCCGAAGGCGTGAACGTCGTAACCGGTCCCGGTCCTGACGTCACCGAGCAGGCTTGCCAGGCGGGCCTCTTCGCGGACAAAATCTTCAGGCGTCGTCAGTTTCATGTTCGCAGCATCGCCTTCAAAAGTTGCCACCGTCAATCCCGCCCATTCGGCAAGTGCGGCGTCATCGGTGAAATCGTTGCGGTCCTCACGCGCCGCGCGGCGATGCGCCTGGAGAATGACGTCAAAGCGGAAAGCCTGCGGGGTCTGTGCGATCCTGAGACGGGCGCGTTCCGGTGTCGCCTCGACGTTGCCGCTCGCATCGACCAGCTTGACCGTATCGGCGAGCGCTATCGCCGGGATTGCCGCGCCAGTGGCCGACGCGGCATCGATCGCGCGGGATATCAGCGCGGCCGAAACGAATGGGCGCGCCGCGTCATGGATGAGGACGATTTCGGGGTTATGCGAAACGAGCGCTTCAAGCCCCGCAAGCACCGATGCCTGGCGTGTCGCGCCGCCCGTTGCGGGAGGCGCATGTTGCAACCCCTGCACGGCGGCATCGAATATCGCGATATCGTCGGGATTTAGCACCGGCTGCACGGCCGATATCGCGGGGTGACGGCAAAACGGTGCCATCGCGCGGAAAATGACGGTTTGCCCGCCGATCGAGCGGTACTGCTTCGGACCGCCGGGACCGGCACGAAGGCCGCGTCCGGCTGCGACGAGGATGGCTGCAGTCCGCTGGAACTTTGACATGGGATTCGACGGCAGCTCGGGCCGGGAGCTTGGTGGCGTGACAGGAAAATTTGCGCTCTGGCCATATCACGCTGGCGCCACGAAAGCAGAGCTAAACCTGATGGCTGTGGGAAAACCACATTTTGCTGCAGTGCACTTGCAAGATTCGAAGAACTGTCTAAACTGTAGGCAAAAGCCTTGACTGCACAAGAACTGTGCTCAAAAATAAATGGCAGTAGCACGGACTCTGCAGAAACAAAGAGATAATGCGTGACCGGTCAGGACCCTCCACGCTCTAAGCCTTTGAAGATAGGCGATATTCAGATCGCCAACCGGGTTCTGCTTGCGCCCATGTCGGGCGTTACCGATGCGCCTTTTCGACGCCTGGCCGCGGCCCTGGGAGTGGGATTGGTCGTGTCGGAGATGACGGCCAGCGATGACCTGGCCAATGGCAAACCCATGTCGCGGCTACGGTGCGAGGCCGCGGGGATAGGTCCGCATGTCGTGCAACTCGCCGGCTGCGAGGCGAGATGGATGACTGAGGGCGCACGCATCGCCGAAGCCGCAGGCGCAGAAATTATCGACATCAACATGGGCTGTCCGGCGCGTCACATAACGGGCGGCCAATCCGGTTCAGCGTTGATGCGCGACCTCGACCACGCCGTCCGACTGATCGAAGCAACCATCTCCGCGGTGAAGGTGCCGGTGACGTTGAAGATGCGATTGGGCTGGGACGCCTCGTTGCTCAACGCGCCCGAACTGGCGCGCCGTGCCGAGGCTGCCGGCGTGCAAATGGTTTCAGTGCACGGCCGTACCCGTTGCCAATTCTACAGCGGCGACGCCGATTGGGGTGCGGTCCGCGCCGTCCGGGACGCGATAAGGATTCCGCTGGTGGTCAACGGCGACATCACTTCGTTCGAGAAAGCCGAAAGTGCGCTTGAACAGTCGGGGGCCGACGCGGTGATGATTGGCCGCGGCGCGCAGGGCCAGCCCTGGCTGCCCGGTCAGGTCGCGCGGCGCCTGGAGAGCGGCGTCGTCGAGGCAATCCCGCCGCTCGCCGAGCAGCTCAAATTCATTCGCGCCCTCTATGACGAAGTCTGCAGCCACTACGGGGTACGCGTGGGTCTGCGGCATGCGCGCAAGCATCTTGGCTGGGCGCTGCAGATCGCCGCCCAATGCAGCCTTGCACCGGCCGCGACGCTGAAGAAATGGCGCCAGAGGATCCTGACGTCGGACGATCCGCATCTCGTGCATCGCTCCCTGCGGGATGCGTTCGACGACTTTGCATGGGGCGCCCCCGCATGACTTCGGCAGCAGAGCACCGCCGACCCTTGCCTTCGGACGCCGAGATCATTCTCAACGCGCTGCCCAACCCCGTCTTTCTGGTCGCACCGGACGGAAGGATTGTCGATGCCAACATGGCGGCGGAATCATTTTTCGAAATTTCAGCGCAATTCCTGCAGCGGCAGTCGTTGAAGGAGCTGGTGCCGTTCGGCAGTCCCTTGCTGGCCCTGATCGATCAGGTTCGATCCAGCGGCTCGCCGGTCAACGAATACAAGGTGGACCTCGGCACGCCACGGATGGGCGGCGACCGCCAGGTCGATCTTCATGTCGCTCCGGTTGCCGAGCGGCCGGGCCATATCGTCGTGATGCTGCAGGAGCGCAGCATCGCCGACAAGATGGACAGGCAACTGACGCATCGCAGTGCAGCCCGCTCGGTGATCGCGCTGGCGGCGATGTTGGCGCACGAAATCAAGAATCCGCTATCGGGAATCCGCGGCGCGGCGCAGCTGTTGGAACAGGCAGCTTCGCCCGAAGACCGCATGCTGACGCGGCTGATCTGCGACGAGGCCGACCGAATCGTCACGCTGGTCGATCGCATGGAAGTGTTCGGCGACGATCGGCCGGTGGCGCGCGGCCCGGTCAACATCCATTCGGTGCTCGATCACGTCAAGCGTCTGGCGCAATCGGGCTTTGCCCGCAACATTCGTTTCGTCGAGGAGTATGATCCTTCGTTGCCGCCGGTGCTGGCCAACCAGGACCAGCTTATCCAGGTGTTTCTCAATCTGGTGAAGAACGCCGCCGAAGCCGTTGCCGATCTCGGCAGCGATGCCGAGATCCAGCTCACCACCGCCTTCCGCCCTGGCGTGCGTCTGTCGGTGCCGGGGAAAAAGTCGCGGGTCTCCCTGCCACTCGAATTCTGCGTCAAGGACAATGGCCCGGGGGTCCCTGAAGACCTGATGCCGAACCTTTTCGATCCCTTCGTCACCACCAAGCCGAGCGGCAGCGGGCTTGGGCTGGCACTGGTGGCCAAGATCGTTGGCGATCACGGCGGCATCATCGAATGCGAATCCCAGCCGAGAAAGACCACCTTCCGCGTATTGTTGCCGATGTTCAATTCCGCAAAGAATTTCGATCAGAGCGAACGTGATGACGTTTCGGGGACGCCGTTGCACGCCTCACAAAACTCACGATGAGGAATATCGATGCCCGCAGGTAGCATACTCGTAGCCGACGACGACACCGCCATCCGCACCGTGCTCAATCAGGCGCTTTCGCGCGCGGGCTACGAGGTGCGGCTGACAGGCAACGCGGCGACGCTGTGGCGCTGGGTGAGCCAGGGCGAGGGCGACCTGGTGATCACCGACGTGGTGATGCCGGACGAGAACGCGTTCGACCTGTTGCCGCGGATCAAGAAGATGCGTCCCAATCTTCCCGTGATCGTGATGAGCGCGCAGAACACGTTCATGACCGCAATCCGCGCTTCCGAACGTGGCGCCTATGAATATCTGCCCAAGCCGTTCGACCTGAAGGAATTGATTGCGATCGTCGGCCGCGCGCTGGCGGAACCGAAGGAACGGGTGGCGAACGCCGCCGACGATTCCGAATTCGACTCGATACCGCTGGTCGGCCGTTCGCCGGCGATGCAGGAGATCTACCGCGTGCTGGCGCGGTTGATGCAGACCGACCTTACCGTGATGATTTCGGGCGAATCCGGAACCGGCAAGGAGCTGGTGGCGCGCGCGCTGCATGATTACGGCAAACGGCGCAACGGGCCGTTCGTCGCCGTCAACATGGCCGCTATTCCACGCGATCTCATCGAATCGGAGCTGTTCGGTCACGAACGCGGCGCATTCACCGGCGCCAACACCCGCGCCTCCGGGCGGTTCGAGCAGGCTGAAGGCGGCACGTTGTTCCTGGACGAAATCGGCGACATGCCGATGGAGGCGCAGACCCGCTTGTTGCGTGTCCTCCAGCAGGGCGAGTACACCACCGTCGGCGGCCGCACGCCGATCAAGACCGATGTTCGCATCGTCGCTGCCAGCAACAAGGACCTGCGCATCCTGATCCAGCAGGGGTTGTTTCGCGAGGACTTGTTCTTCCGCCTTAACGTCGTGCCGCTGCGGCTTCCCCCGCTGCGCGAGCGGATCGAGGATTTGCCCGACCTGATCCGGCATTTCTTCGCGTTGGCCGAGAAGGACGGATTGCCGCCGAAGAAACTCGATGTGCTGGCGCTCGAGCGGATGAAGCAGCATCGCTGGCCGGGCAATGTGCGGGAGCTCGAGAATCTCGCGCGCAGGCTCGCGGCGCTGTATCCGCAGGACGTGATCACCGCATCCGTCATCGACGGCGAGCTGGCGCCCCCTGCGGTGACTTCGAGCGGCGGGGCGCAGCATGGCATCGATAATCTCGGCGGGGCGGTCGAGGCCTACCTGTCGTCCCACTTCTCGGGCTTCCCCAATGGCGTGCCGCCGCCCGGCCTCTACCACCGGATTCTCAAGGAAATCGAAGTCCCGTTGCTCACGGCAGCCCTGGCGGCGACCAGGGGCAACCAGATCCGCGCGGCCGATCTGCTGGGTCTCAACCGGAACACGCTGCGAAAAAAGATCCGCGACCTGGATATTCAGGTCTACCGTAGCGGCAACTGAGGCTCCCGGAATTGCATGGCCGTTTGGCCCACTCGGGCGAAACCCGCCACGTATCGATTTTTCAATGAATTTCAATGAGTTAGCTGATGGTATTTCGCCGCTTGATCAGCGGAACCGGCGGTATCCGAAGGCCTCGGCCCCGGCAGCATCGATCGGGCAGGCTTGCTGCCACATTTTGGCCAAGCGCTCTGGCTTAAAGGCCGAAAGCGGAATGAATTCCGTAACTTAGATACCACCGGACGCGCAGCGTCCCGCCAGTGGCCTTGTGATCGCGTCTGCGATCGCTTTTCCAAAAAACAGCTCGAAGGAAGACAGTATGCGTAACATCATCGCCGCAATGGCATTGCTCTGCGTTTGTGCCTCAAGCGCGCAGGCCAGAGCGCATCGCTATCATCATCATCATTACGCGCACGGGTATTCCCACGCCGGACGACCGGCTGCGTGGTGCGGATGGTTCATGCGCACGCAGGTGGGCGGCGATCCCGGTCCCCAATACAACCTTGCGCGCAACTGGGCGCACTACGGCGCCAATGCGGGAGGGCCCGCAGTCGGCGCCATCGTTGTCTGGCCCCATCATGTTGGCAGAATCGTCGGCCAAGAGAATGGCCGGTGGATTGTCCAGAGCGGCAATGATGGACATGGCGTTCGCACGCGCCCGCGGTCCCTGTCGGGTGCCATCGCTTTCCGGACGGCCTAGCGACATCCGAGTTTGCATCAAGTCCCGGGTTTGGACTGAAGCTCGGCTGATAGCCACGCCGATCTCGACACGATCCCCAACCAAAAGAGCCCCAGCGATCGACCCGACGCTGGGGCTCTTTTCGAAATCTCGCAACGAGAACGAGAAATTCTGCAGCTCTCATGGAAGTTCTGTAAAACCCTGACACAACCCGTTGACGCCACAACATTGTCGCTTTCCGGCAACATTGTGTGATATGAATGCATCAGTTGTTGCCCGCGGGACGTTGCGCGATCTGCGGGGCCATTGCCTTCAACCTCACCAATTGCCGGAATGACCAGCGTAGACACCTCGACCGCACAGTTCGACCCGTCGCTTGTTGAAACCAGAGGGTGGTCCCTTCGCAGGTTGCTGGCACCGCTTGCCATCGGCCTGGCGTTGTTATCGGCCTTCCTCACCTTCGTGGTGCTCACCGGCCTGACCCGGATAGAGCCGACGCGCCAAGTCGCGGTTTCCTTCATGCTGATGAACGGCGCCGCCATCCTTGTGCTGGTCGGCATCATCAGCCGTGAGGTCTGGAAGGTGATGCAGGCCCGCCGCCGCGGCCGGGCGGCGGCGCGGCTCCATGTTCAGATCGTCAGTCTCTTCTCCATTATCGCAGTCCTGCCGGCCGTGCTGGTGGCGCTCGTCGCCAACGTGACGATCGACCGTGGCCTCGACCGGTTGTTTTCGGGTCCCACCCGCGAGGTGATCGAGAACTCGCTGATCATCGCGCGTGCCTACATGCAGGAGCACGCGCAGCTCATTCGCGGCGACATTCTCGGAATGGCAAACGATATTGCCCACGCGCGGCCACTGTATGATCAGGATCGCCGATCATTTCGCGAACTGCTGACGGCGAGCGCCATGTCGCGGAATTTGCCGGGTGCAATGCTGATCGACAAGGACCGCCGCATCCTGGAGACCGCGGAAACCGGCATCCATCTCGCCTTTGCGGCCCCGCCGGCGGAATTTCTCAGCAACGTCAACGAATCCGAGCCCGAGATCGCGGTGCTGCCCGACGAAAACTACGTCGCGGCGGTGATCCGGCTGCGCGCCTTCCAGGACACCTTCCTCTACGTGGCGCGTCAGCTGGATCCCCATGTGGTCGCCCAGTTGAAGCAGACCGAGGCCAGCGTCGCCGAATATGCCGAGATCGAATCGCGTCGGCTTGGGATTCAGGTGAATTTCGCCCTGATCTTCGCGGTCATCGCACTTACCA
>Ga0075029_100002485_pt1 | contig 10463 bp, 11 predicted proteins | sample LitLauG_LLR_2013_FD_71391 | JGI IMG/M metagenome (GOLD analysis project Ga0075029, IMG submission 71391) | Freshwater sediment microbial communities from North America - Little Laurel Run_MetaG_LLR_2013 | ecosystem: Environmental > Aquatic > Freshwater > Creek > Sediment | place: USA...
GATATATCTATACTAGACCTGGCCAAGTTGATTAAGGATGTTGTGGGCTTTAATGGGGAATTGAAGTTCACTGGGGAAGTATCTGTCAATGGTCAGCCAAAGCGTCGTCTTGATGTGTCTCGCGCCAAAGAAGTTTTGGGGTTTGTGGCAGAAACCGAGTTGATGGAAGGTTTAGTCAAGACTATCACTTGGTTTCAGAAACAAGAGGGAATGAAGATTATGGACACAAATTATACAAAAGGATCAATTGGATTGAATGACCACATTGATCTGAAAAACATGGCAGACATCATCAAGAAAAACGCAGGAGCTGATGTACATTGGAAGAAAGCATATACATCCTGCTCTCCTGGTGGAGTGTTCCGCGCAGAAGGTAGAGAATTTAAACCAACCCCACACCAGGAGTTTGTAAAGGAAATTAGAAATTCCTTTGGTAACCCACAAAAGCTAAAGGCTATTGCAGACAAGATCAATAACTCTAACACCTATAATGGTGAACTTACAGATGAATCTGCCGAATTCCTTCTTGGACTTATATCTCGCGTTGCTCGTCTAGCTCCATTCAAATCTCCAGAAGAAAAACATGATGATGTTATGAATGAAGTTGGCAAGCTTAGTGAGAATGGTAAGGTTGTAGTAAAGAAGAAAGAAGCAATCAAAACAGTCAATGAAGTTGTTGACGCAGAGGATCAGAATTTCTTGGATGCTATCGAAACACTTCAGGAGCAACTTGATCAGCTCAAAGCTCGTAGAGATCAGTTTCTAGCATCTCATAAAGTTGTGGATGTTGAAAACCGCAAGATTGTTGAGATTGATCATTCTGAAGTATTTACTCCTATTGAGATTTCTGACGAAGAGCAAGAGGAAGTTGAAGAGTTTTGTGGATGTAACTGTGATGATGCTAGCGAAGAATGCTCTGAGTGCTCTGAGTGCTCTGAGTGCTCTGATTGTGACTGTCATGATGAGTCTGTTGAAGTCACTGATACAAAGGATACTGATAGACCAAGTGGGTACAGTCAGGCTGAGTTGGCAGGCATAGAGGCTTTGGTTCGTGCAGGCTTTACCAGAGAGAAGGCAGAAGCAAGGGTTGCCGAAGGTAAAGCTGGCAGGCAGCAAAATACCCTTCCTACACCTGCTGCTGTGCAAGAAGAGGAAAAGGAAGAGGAAAAGAAGAATCCAAACACTTTCTTTAGAACAGATGTTGGACATGGAAAGAAAGTTGTAGCAAGGCGTCTTTCTGAGTTGAATGAAGAGTTCAGAGAAGCTGTTTCAGCGTACGAAGATAAGTATGGAATGCGTTTGTCAGAAAACCATCCAAGAGGCAAGAGGGGTGCTTGTAAGATTCCTGTAAAGGGTCTTACAGAAGTTGAGATTATGGCTCACTACTTTGATCCTAAGCCAACACAAGAAGTACAGCCATCTTCCGTACAAGTCGAGAAAGAAGTTGTGCCAACTGTCTTTACAAGAGTCAAGAACTTCATTTCTAGTAAGCTACACTCTGTAGCAGATATGATTTCTTCAAAGAATAACTAAGGAAGATATGGCCAAGAAAAAGAAGATACTGGTAACTGGATCTGGTGGTTTCATCTTTGGAAATTTCATCAGGCAGGTGTTTTACGCAAAGATGCCTTATTCAATTTCCAGTCTTGACATGGTGCTGGACTCACACATCATACATAACATCTATGTAAACGCAGATCATGAGTTTTACATAGCTGATATTCGTGACCCGCACATTCTTCATGTCATTTTCGAAAAAGAGCGTCCTGAAATCGTTATACATGGAGCTGCTGAATCTTGTGTTGATAAGTCTATCTCAAGCACAATGCCATTCACAACATCCAATGTTGTAGGGACTCAGAACGTAATTGACGAATGTCTAAAGCTTGATGCTCGCCTTATCTACATGTCCACAGACGAGGTTTATGGGTCTTTGAAGTCTGAAAAAGACCCACCTTGGACTGAGGAATCTCCATTGAATCCTCGTAACACATACTCAGCTACTAAGGCCGCTGGTGAGTTGCTGGTTCGAGCTGCTGCAGAAACACATGGTCTTAGGTACAACATTGTTAGAGCATCTAACAACTATGGACCATGGCAGACTTCTGAAAAATTAATTCCTAGAATCATATACAAGGTACTCAGAGGAGAAGAGATTCCAATCTACGGAAAGGGCGACCAAATGCGAGATTGGATTCATGTATACGATACATGTACGGCATTTTTCTCAGTAATAGATTCTGGTGTAAATGCAGAAGTGTATAACATAACTTCCAAACAAGAATTCATGAACTTAGAGGTTGTTCAAATTGTGTGCAATACTCTTGGAAAAGGTCATGATCTTATCAAACATGTCGAGGATAGACCAGGACATGACTTTAGATACGCAATGACAAATGACAAGATCAAAGCACTTGGATGGAAGCCTCAGTTCAAATTCAGAGATGGAATTCATCAGACTTGTCAATGGTACGTAACCAATCAATATGTTTTGAATATGTGATATATGAATTATCGAATGAGGATTGGTTATGGGTATAGAAAGTACAGAGAGTACAACACCGACAGCACTAACAGAATCCAAAATCAAACATGTACAAAGAGAGGAAATTGTGAACGATATCAATGACGTAGACCAAGAGAAGCTGGCCAAACTAAAAGCGCGTGCTCAGCAGAAAAAGGCTGAAGAAGAAGCGCAGAAATCTGCTCCAAAGGAGGAAGAAATGCCACCACGTATTGTTCAAGAGCGTCAGAGATCTTTGCGCTTTGGTGTAATTGGTTCTGGTCAAGCAGGTTCTAGACTTGCAGAACAGTTCTATGCACTTGGGTATCCTTCTGTAGTTCTAAATACAGCTCCGCAGGATCTTGAGAATATCAAGGTTCCAGAACAGAACAAGTTGTTATTGGACTTTGGTTTGGGCGGAGCTGCAAAGGATTTGAGCATTGGTCATGATGCCGCTGATGCTTATAGATCTGCAATTAATCAATTGGTTGTGCGTAATCTTAGCGACTCTCAGGTGTTCATTTTCTGCACATCTTTAGGCGGTGGCTCTGGCGCAGGCTCTGTTGAGGTTGTTGTTGATATCCTTGCACAACTTGGTAAGCCAGTTGTCGTTCTTACTGTTCTTCCAAAGGCATCTGAAGATGCCCAGCTAAAGCATAATGCTTGGCAGACTCTTTCCAAGTTCACCAAGCTATTCAATGAAGGTAAGGTTGATAACATCATTACAGTTGACAATGCTAAGATTGAGTCACTGTACTCTGATGTTGGTCCTTTCAACTTCTTTGCTGTCTCTAACAAGGCAATCGTTGAACCTTTGGATGTGTTCAATGTGATGTCTCGTAGAACTGATGAAGGTGTCAAGGTTTTGGATTCCACTGAGTTTGGTAAGCTTTTCATTGATGGAAAGGGCTTTACAACTTATGGAACAATGATGGTTGAGAACTATGAAGATGAGATGGCGATTGCAACAGCAATTGTTGAATCTCTAAAGGGCAATTTGCTCGCTTCTGGTTTTGACATTCGCCAGGCAAGATACGCAGGATTCATGCTTGTTGCTCCTGAAAGAGTATGGGCCAAGATTCCAACATCTTCTTTGGATTTTGCTCAGCACATGATCAATGATGCTTGTGATTCTCCGTTGGCAGTTTTCCATGGTGTGTACAAGGAAGAGTCACCAGAGGATGTTATCAAGGTGTACTCTATGTTCTCAGGTCTTGGAGTTCCACAGGAGCGTGTAGACCAGTTGAAGTCTGAGGCTCAGACCAAGATGGCAGCTGCTGCTCGTAAGGATGGGGAGCGTAAGCTGAATATGAAGGTTGATGTTGGCGAGGAATCCACTAACAAGGTTGATGAGATCAAGCGCAAGATTCAGCAGAATGCTTCTTCTTTCAACAAGCTACATGGCGGTGCAATTCAAGACCGCAGGAAGAAATAATGAAGTACTCACTTGTACTCCATGCAAATGGTCCAAAGCCATCTGATTTTGCAATATACATAAACGACTCTGATTCTGTACATACAAAACCAAATGTTTGGTATCGCGTTGGCAGAGTACAGAATATCAGATTTGTAGCGAATGCTGGCCAGTACGTACCTGAGATGAGTTCCTCTTTCTTGGGTGTATCTCTAAGAGCATGTGAAGAACCTGATTTGTCAAGTGGTGTGAATATACTAGTTCAAAACTTTGCTGTTCTGCAAGACACGGATGATAAAGAACATGTAAATGTTCCTAATATCGGATCGGTTCTTGTTCGTACCGGAGATATACCACTAGGATGTATTCAGCACATTGAGTTTGAGGCTGATGTAAAAGGCAATGCAAAGCTTTTTATTCGAGGAGTAAAGTCCAAGCTATTTGATCAGAGACTTATGGAAGCATGTGATTGGAATGATAGATTGCCATCATGGGTCTTTGTTGCTAAAGAAGATTTGGACAATTCTGATAAATGTAAGTTGGAAGAAGTGGGCACGGATGGCGTGATAGACTCTATTTCAGAGCACGCTAGAAAAGGGGAACTACCGGAGAGTAAATGATTACGCAACCAAAATTCTATGTACTTAAACCATGGGCAGGGAAGACATCTGTAAAGCCTGGAACGTGGGTTCAGCTTGGTGTTGTGAGTTCAAGAACACTAAATGAGATTGTAGCATTTCCATGCACCAATTCAAATGTACCATTTGGTATTCTTGTTGATTTGAAGTATGTAAACGGTGTTCTAATGGCTGGCATCGATACTACAATCGGTGGAGTATGGGAAACTGATGTCATTGATTTCGATCAGAAGTTTCCTGTAAATGCTATGCTATTTGTGCAGGATGGATACCTAACTACCAGAAAGCCTATCCATGATGGGTATGATGGGTACTACCATGATGGATATCATGATGGTTATGATGGGTACTACGGAGATGGTTATGGTTTAACTTCTTTGCCAGTAGCTGTAGGGTTTGTAACTCGTCCACCTACCGGAACAAATCCAGTACTTGAGTTCTTCCGTATTGGATAAGTATGACGGCAATTCTTCGATTTGACGGAGCCTGTAAGATCGTCGAAGAAGATAACCTTGAACTATTCAAAGCCCTGGATAAAGAGCTTTCATTCTCTATCCAGGGTGCCGAGTTTTCGGCTGCATACAAAGGGTACATCAACGACGCAGGAGAATTTGTTACTTGGGATGGCAGAAGACACCTTCTTGCTTCCAATGGAAAGTTCCCGGTCGGTCTTCTTCCTCGTGTACAAGACTTCTTCGCAAGGCATGGTGTGGATGTTCCTATTATTGATCAGAGGACGCCCACCCTAGCATCTCCAGCAATAGACATCTCTGGTAACCTTACCGCTCTAGACAAAGAACCAAGACCATATCAAATACTTGCAGCAAACGCAGCAACAGATACTGATAGGGGAATCGTTCGTCTTGCAACAGGCGGAGGTAAGACTCTGGTTGCCGCTCTTATGGCAGCTAAGCTTGGGAAACCAGCTATTGTTTATGTTATCGGTAAGGATTTGCTTTATCAGCTACAACACTTCTTTACTAAGGTGTTCAAGCAGAAAATTGGTATCATTGGAGATGGGTACTGTGAAATCCAAGACTTGAACGTTGCCACCATATGGTCCGTTGGACAAGCTCTTGGACTAAAAAATGCAGCCTCCCTAGATGATACATCAGAGAAAGAAAAGAAGATAGATCCAGGAAAGTTCAGGAAGATAAAAGAGATGCTCATGAACTCTTCTGTTCATATATTTGATGAGTGTCATCTTGCAGCTTGTGATACTGTCCAGACAATATCTAGACACATAAAAGCTGAATACGTATATGGCATGTCTGCATCTCCGTGGAGGGATGATGGAGCTGATTTGCTGATTGAGGCTTTTTTGGGTCGGAAGGTCATCGACATTTCTGCACGTGAATTGATCTCTAAGGGATATCTTGTAGAGCCAAACATCAGGTTCCTAGCTCCGAAACCATATCCTTTCAAGTCAGGTGCTTACCCAAAGGTTTACTCAAAGTACATCGTAGAAAACGAACAACGAAACGGAATGATCGTCAAGGGAGCAACGAGACTTGTCGAGCAAGGGTTCGTGCCCCTGGTACTGTTCCACTCTATCAAACATGGGGATATTCTTTTCGATGAATTGAAGAAGACCGTTCCGACAGCTTTGCTAAGCGGAAAGGACAACTCCAAGATTCGAGAGAAGATCAAAGAGGAGTTGGAAAGTGGAAAGATCAAGTGCATCGTTGCCTCGAAGATTTTCGACATCGGAGTGGACCTCCCAATTCTTTCGGGTCTCGTTATCGCCGGAGCTGGTAAATCATCAGTTCGGGCGCTTCAGCGTATCGGTCGAGTCATTAGACCGTACAAAGGAAAGAAAGTGTCCGCTGTGCTTGATTTCGCAGACCAAGCCCCACACCTGATAAATCATGCAGAAACTCGCAGGAAGATCTATGAGTGGGAGTTCAATGTAACATGGCCGCAAGAAAGACCGTAAAGAAACCTTCTGGTATCAAAGACGATGGATTGCCAAATGCGTACTGGCGTCGATTCAAAGAAAGACTCGATGCGTACGCAGATACTCCTACTTCAGATTGGAAGGAGGAGCATTTCCTTGGTCATATCATAAAGCGATACAAGGATATGATGGGGGTTGATTTTGCACTATCATACTCTGGCCCTCCAACAAAGTGCAAAGAGATTTACTGCATTCGTAGAATGCTTCTAGCACTTGGAACAGAAGATGGCAATACAATCAAGAAGTACATTGATTTTGTATTTGATACCATCATCATTCCTCAGAAGGGAACTATCTCTAGCATTGCATACTTCTTTACAGCTACCTTCGTTATGAAGTTTAAGCAAGCGCTTAGAAAGCAAAACAGAATCACACGCGCCACTGAGCTTCCAGATGATGTTCTATCGGTAGCCCAGAACTTGTCATTGGATGTCAAGACGTATGGTGATTTGGCGTTTGCCAAGATTGCCATTGATGACGATCCAGAGAACAAGGATCTTGAGGTGTATTTCCGCTTGTTTATGGAGCTGAAGCAGGTTGGTTTTGACGAATCAGTACTAAGCTCTCTAGAGGGATAAATGGAGATAAAGGTTGGCTCTCTGATCAAGGTGATTTGTCAAAACGGTGTAATAGAAGCCGGAAAGCTTTTAGAACATTCAGAGCGTCAGTTGGTTTTAGAGCTGATTGACAAGTCCATTGTGATTATTCAGAAGCCGTACGATAACATCGTAGCTATTAAGCTGTCTCCTCTTGAAAAGAAGTCGAGCAAGGAGGAGGGGGTCTATGTTGATGTAGAACTTAAACCTGACCAGCACTATCGCCAAGAAGATCTTAGAGCTGCAAGTATTGCGGAACTACATAAGATAAAGGCGCAAGAGGAGCGGAACAGGGCAGTAGAACTACTGCGTTCTCATCAACCAAGAGAAATCTCAGAGGTATCCTTTGGACTCCCAAACTTCAGCAAGCCCGTTCCTAACGATTCCCCGGCGAAAATTAGACGACGCTCTAGAAGACGTAGCTAAATATCAATCAAAAGATGGTGTTCTCACCAGAGAAGGTGCCATCATCTCAGAAGTGTTTCATAGATACTTCGTATCAAATATACCAGTTGATTACTGGTACAGAGAGATTGATTCAAACTGGAATGGCCCAGACAATCTCAAGAGATACTACAATGAGATTGTATCAGACATTCCTGGTGCATATAAAGAAGGCAAGCGTGCACGCTTTGCAGGTAAGCATGGTATTGGAAAGACCATGCTTTGCGCCTGCATTCTAAAGCGTGTTGTTGAGACGGACAAGTATTCCGCTCTGTACGTGAACCTTACAGACATCATTCACGTAATGCTAACTTCTACTTCTGAAGTGAAGTCTGCAGCACGTGAACAACTTCTATCTGTGGATTTCTTAGTGATTGACGAGTTAGATCCTCGATTCATGGGTACTGAGAATGCTGCAGATTTGTTTGGAAGAATCCTTGAGCCCATTATGAGATCTAGGATTCAGAACAAGATGCCATTGTTTTTCTGTACAAATTCCTCAAAGGTTGAGGAGTCATTCTCTGGACCGCTACAAGCATCTATCGAATCCCTGATGAATGTTGTCAGGTTGGTACCTGTTGTTGGTGGAGAGGATGCACGTATCAAAATCAAAAAGGGGCAACTATGATTGATGAACTAGACCTAAAGATTCTTAAGTGCCTTGTAAATGATAAGGTATCAGCTCTTACGTTTGCATTCCGATACGATTCAACCCTCTTTGATGAAGACTCATCTCGTTTTGCAAAGCTTGTTCTTGATTACATCAAGCACTTTCGTTCTCCTCCAACAAGAAGAACACTCCTAGATCGGCACAAGAATAACGCTCATCTTACATCTAACATCGAAGAGGTATGGGATGAGATTGATGCTCTTGAATATGATACAAATGAGTACCCATACGATCTTGGAGAGATTAAGAAGCGATATCAGTTCAGAGCTGTTGAGCAGATTCGTCAGCGAGCAGCTGAGGAAGATCCTGATAACCTTGAGAATCCAGAGGAGTACTTCAACAAGCTCTCCTTGGAGTTGTCTCGTGTAAATTCCATAAATCTTGAGCGAACTCATACTCAGAAACCAGCTGCGGATTACGTAGATGAGTTTACTGAGCAGTACGAATCAAGGAAGATGAACCCTGAGATCATGCCAGAGATCAAGACAGGGTACTCCATGATTGACTCTGTTTATGGGGGTGCATCTCCTGGTGAGTTGATCATGATAGGTGGTGAGACAGCAGCTGGTAAATCCATGTTACTAAACAACATGGCTAAGCAAATGTGGCTGCAGGGCAATACTATCAACACTCCTAAAGAGGAGTTGGTTCGTGGATACAATGTCTTGTATTTCTCGCTTGAAATGCCTTACGAAGATTGCTTCATACGCTTTCTGGCTTCTTTGGCCAATGTGCCACAGCGCTCATTGTCCAAGTCTTTACTGACCCCTGAAGAGGAAGTGCGTGTAAATCAAGCGTATAATTTCTTGAAAATATATCAGGAGACCGGGTATTATTTCGACATTGTAGATGTTCCTCGCAATCTAACTATTGAGGAGGTGGAGCTTCGATATCAAGATGCGATGTTGAGATATCGCCCAGAAGTAGTGGTTGTTGACTACATGGGGCTAATGCATTCCCAAGCTTTTGAGAAAGAGCAAGACTGGTTAAAGATGGGAGCAATATCAGCTTCATTGCATGAGTTTGCTAGAGCTTATGACTGTGTAATGATCACAGCGGCCCAGTTAACTGACTTGAAGAGATCAAGCACAGGTTCTCAGGAAGAGGGTCGAAGAGTTGGCGTTCACAGGTGGGGTCGTTCCTCTCTAATTATGCACAACGTTAATCTTGGTATTCAGATTGAGTCTAGACCTAATGAAAGATCTTTTCCTGACTTGAAGATTCATGTGGTTAAAAACCGCAAAGGACCACTTGGTCAGGGAAATCTAATAAAGAACTTCGCTAATGCATCTCTTGTTGATGTTCCATTCGATCAGAGAGAGATGGCAGGAGACGTGTCATCTAGTATTCCCGATTTGATCAGATCAATTCAGGAAGCAAAGAATAAAGAAAAAGAAGAAGCTTCAAAATGAAGACTTACGACACTGTTGCTAGAGCTGTTAGAATGGAGGTTGATCCAATAACAGGGGAGTTGTATTTAGTGTTCAAGATAGTTGATGAAGCATTCAAACAAAGGATTCGAGAAGATTGGTCCAAAGATATTGAATTGAAGATCCTTGGAAGGGATCTTGTAGAAACCAGGAGTTGAAATGCCTACTTACGAACATAAATGTGAAGCTTGTGAACACGTATGGGAAGATGTGTATTCGATACATTCTCCAACACCAACTGTATGTCCAAAATGTGGAGTAGATGGTAAAGTCAAGAGGCTTATATCAATGCCAGGATGTACAAAGGTAGAACTCCATGGTCGAGAGCTTGTAGAGAAGCTTTGGAAAGAAGGTAAGGATCTAGCACGCCAAGCTAGGAAAGATGAGAACTTGGCAGCTAATCTATACGGAACTGACAAATAACATAGGAGAGTCTTGAATAAGGAAACAAAAGCAGAAAGGGTAAAATCTCTTTTAGACAAACTAGTTACACTTCGACGTAAATGCGCAAAGTCCAAATCAATGAAACTTCACAAGGAGTTTGAACAGATTCAGGAAGAGTGTGCAAAAGAACTAGACTATCTAGTCGAAGCTAGGACTCGTAGATACAAATCTTTTTCAAACTACGATGATCTTTGCCAAGACGGACGACTGGCTCTTTACCTAGCCCTACAATCTTACGAACCTGAAAAAGGGGACTTTTATTGGTGGGCTAACAAGTACATTAAGACCAAGATTTCTAGAGAGGCTAACCGACATTCCACGATCAAAATTCCTCTGAAGCATACTAAATTCGTTACTCCTTACAAGG
>Ga0075029_100002486_pt1 | contig 10462 bp, 10 predicted proteins | sample LitLauG_LLR_2013_FD_71391 | JGI IMG/M metagenome (GOLD analysis project Ga0075029, IMG submission 71391) | Freshwater sediment microbial communities from North America - Little Laurel Run_MetaG_LLR_2013 | ecosystem: Environmental > Aquatic > Freshwater > Creek > Sediment | place: USA...
ATCACGATGGGCACCATGCCCAGGCCGACGGTGTCCGTTGGCCCCGCGCCGACCTGCGGACCCGTCAACTGAGCAACGCGCGGATTCATCTACTGCCTCCCATCAATTCGTCGAACGGCAACGCCACTTCGGCGACCTTGGCGCGCGCAAGCGCCCAGGCCACCACATTGTCTTCGGTCAGACCGGCCTCGATGTCGGCCAGACGCTCGCGGCTGCCAAGGTACCACTGAATGACCTCGTTCGGTTTCTCGTAGCTTTGCGCCACGGCCTCGACCGCCTTGCGCACCTGGTCCTGACGGGGGCGAAGCTTGTTGCGCGTCACCAGTTCCCCGATCAAGAGCCCCAGGCGCACCCGGTGCCGCGCCGTCTGTTGCAGCGCTTCGCTGGGCGGCGCCGCATTGACGCCGGCCGCAGCGGGCGAACCCGCGCCGCCGGCGGCTGCGGGCGAACCGGCCGCATGGGCCAGGCGCTGCACCTCGTCCTCGACCAGGCTTTGCGGAACGTCGAATTGCATTGCCTGCAGCAGTGCACCGAACACGTGCTCGCGCGTTCGCGCGCGCAACCGGTTCGCAACTTCGCGCTCCAGATTGCCTCTGAGCTCGGTGCGCATGCGCGCCAGGTCGCCATCGGCGATGCCCAGCGCGCGGGCGAAGTCGGCATCGACCGGCGCCAGTTCGATCTGCTCGACCCGCTTGAGCGTCACCGAGAACTGCGCGGTCCGCCCGGCGGCCGCGGGCGCGGGATAGTCGGCCGGAAACGTCAGCGCAAACTGCTTCTGGCCGCCGGGCCGCATGCCCCGCACGGCCTGCTCGAATTCCGCCAGCATCCGGCCTTCGCCCAGGTTGAAGGCAAAATCGGTCGCCGCGCCGCCCTCGAACGCCTGCCCATCGATCGTTCCGCGAAAATCCACCGTCACGCGGTCGCCGTCGGCCGCCTCCCGTTCGACCGCCGAGCGGGCGGCGCGCTGGCGCCGAACGATCTCGATCGTACGGTCCAGGTCGGCGTCGCTCACGCTGCACGTGTAGCGCTGCAGCTCCAGCGTCGACAGGCCGCCCAGATCGATCTCCGGGTAGACCTCGAAGGTGGCGCGGAACGAGATCTGATTCGAATCGTCCGCCGGCTTCGCCTCAAGCCGAGGCGAGCCCGCGATGCGCAGCTTGCGCGCGTCCAGCGCCGAGCTCAGTGCGCTGCCCAGCTTTTCGCGCATGACTTCGGCCTGCACCTGGGAGCCGTAGGAGGCGGCCACGATCTTGATCGGGACCTTGCCGCGCCGAAAACCCGGCATGCTGGTCTCTCGCGCCATGCGCGCCAGCCGCTGCGAAACTTCCGCCTCGATATCGCTCGCCGCAACCGTCAGGTCGACGCCCCGCTGCAGTCCGCCAAGATCCTGTATATCCGTTTGCATCGCCAGAGCGCGATCACGTCGCTGGTGCCGTTGAAGAGCCCGCTGTCCGACGCGTCCGTGGTGCGAAGGGGGGGACTCGAACCCCCACGCCGGTGAGGGCGTCAGGACCTAAACCTGGTGCGTCTACCAATTTCGCCACCTTCGCTCGCCACCTGCACCGCCCGCTTTGGATTCTAATCGAATGGCATGAGCCCCGATCAATACTGCCGCGACAGACTCGCCTCGAGCGCTTCCAGTGCGCACTACAGTCTGCTGTTCGTGCCGGCCGAGCGCCGGCACGCGGCCACCGCCTTGTATGCATTGCGCCGCGAGCTGGACGAAGCCACCGACGGCGCCTCCGATCCGGCCGTGGCGCGCGCGGGCCTTGGCTGGTGGGCGCAGGAAATACAGCGGCTGTTCGAGGGCACGCCCCAGCATCCGGTCACGCGGGCCCTGCTGCCCCACGTCCCCGTGTATCGATGGTCGCCCGCGCCGTTTGCGCTCATGCTCGAGGCGCGCCTCCGGCTCGTGGAAGCGATGGCGTTCGAGGACTTCGACGCCCTGACGCAACACTGCTATCTTGTGGCGGGACCGTTTGCACAGATGGCGGCCGGCGTGTTCGGCGCGGTCGAGCCGGCCACGCTGTCGCATGCGCGCGACCTGGCACTGGCCGTTCAGCTGATCCGGATGTTGAGGGACGCAGGTCGGCTGGCGCGCCGGGGCCGGATCGTGTTCCCGCTGGATGACCTGCGACGCTTCGACGTGAAACCGGAAGATCTGGCCTCGGGCCGCTATGTCGAGGGATTCGGAGCGCTGGCCGGCGCACAGGCCGGCCGCGCGCGCTCCGCACTGCGCTCGGCCGCCGCGCAATTGCCGGCCTCGCAACGGCGCGCCCAGGCACCCGGCATCATCCTGGGAGCGTTGTACGGGGCCTTGCTCGATGAGCTGGAGCTCGGCGAATTCCGCGTGCTGCACCAGCGCATCGCGTTGACGCCCGTGCGCAAGCTGCTGATCGCCTGGCGCACCTGGATGTTCGGGCCGCCGCGCGGCACACTGGCATGACCGGTTCCGAGGCAGCGCGCGCCCCGCACTGGATCGTCGTCGGCGCAGGCTGGTCGGGCCTGGCCTGCGCGGTCGAGGCGGTGCGGCAGGCCGCCGCGGTAACGCTGGTGGATGCGGCGCCGGCGATCGGTGGACGGGCGCGCCGCGTCGATCTGCGCATCGGCGATCGCGACTTCGCGGTCGACAACGGGCAACACCTGTTGCTCGGCGCATGCTCCGAGACGGTCGCGCTGATGCGCCGGCTCGGGGTCGACCCGGACCAGGCGCTGCTGTCCCAGCCGTTCACGGTCCGGTATCCCGACGGCTGGCGGCTCGCGGCAGCACGCGCGCCGGCCCCGCTGCATCTGGCGCTGGGACTGGCCCTGGCGCGCCACCTGTCGTGGCCGGACCGCTTTTCGCTGGCTTCCTGGGTCTCGCGCCAGAGCCGCCGTCGATGGCAGATCGAGACCGACCAGTCGGTGGCAGCCCTGCTTGCGGGGCAGTCGGACGCCCTGGTGCGCCGGCTGTGGCGACCGCTTTGCATCGCGGCCATGAATGCCGAGCCCGACCAGGTCTCATCCCGGATGTTTCTGAACCTGCTGCGGCTGAGCCTGGGGGCCACCGAGCCGGACAGCCGCCTGCTGCTGACGCGCCGCGATCTGTCCGCCACCATGCCGGAAGCGGCCTTGCGCCACCTGGGTCAGCACGGCGCCACGGTGCTGCTACGGCAGCCGGCACTCGGGCTGACGCGATCCGGCTCCGGCTGGAACGTGGTGCTGCGCGATCAAAGTCTGTACGCGGACCGGGTCGTGCTGGCGGTTCCGGCCGACTCGGCGGCGCGCCTGCTCGAGTCGGCCTCGAACGAGGCATTGAGTCCGGCGATCGCGCAGCTGCGCAACCTGCAATACGAGCCGATCGCCACGGTCTATCTGCGCTATGAACCCGCCATCCGGTTGCCGGCAGCCGTCTATGCGCTGCTCGATGACCCGGCCGCGGGCCGACCCGGCCAGTGGGCTTTCGATCGCGGACAGATCGACGCCTCCCACCGGGGCACTCTGAGCGTCGTGATCGGCGCGCCGGCGCTGCGCGTCCAGAGCGATCGCGCGGAACTGTGCCGGCTGGCCGACCGCCAGGTGCGCGACGAATTCGGGCTGCCGCCATCGATCGCGCAGAGCGTGGTGATCGAGCGCCGCGCGACCTTGTTGCCCTCGGTCGGGCTGAGCCGCCCGCCTTCGCGTTTGCCGGTGCAAGGCTTGTTCCTGGCTGGCGACATCGCCGATAGCCCGTTTCCCTCGACGCTGGAGGGTTCGGTGCGCGCGGGGATCGAGGCCGCGCGCATTGCGATGTCTGACGCGGCGGTGTGACTCGGGTTTGGAGGCTGCAAAAGCACTAGCGCAGCCTGAGCTCCCCGATCGCGTCGGCGAGCGACTCCACCGCGAGAATCTGCAACCCCTCGATCGGCTTGCGCGGCGCGTTGGCCTTCGGAATCAACGCGGTCGAGAAGCCGATCTTGGCCGCCTCGCGCAGGCGCTCCAGGCCTCGCGCTGCGGGCCGGATTTCGCCGGCGAGCCCGACCTCGCCGAAGGCGACCAGCCCGCGCGGCAGCGGCCGGTCTCGAATCGACGAGACCACCGCCAGCACCACGGCCAGATCCGACGCCGGTTCGTCGACCCGCACGCCTCCGACCGCGTTGACGAAGACGTCCTGGTCGTAGCTCACGATCCCGGCATGGCGGCTCAGCACCGCCAGCAACATCGCCAGCCGTTGCGGGTCGACGCCGACGCACAGGCGGCGCGGATTCGGGACGTGGGCCGCGTCGACCAGCGCCTGGATCTCGACCAGCATCGGCCGGCTGCCCTCCTGGGTCACCATCACGCACGAGCCCGGCACGAGTCCACCCTTGCCGTCGCCCTGCTGCGAAAGGAATAACGCAGACGGATTGTTCACGCCGCGCAGCCCCCGGTCGGTCATCGCAAACACGCCCAGCTCGTGGATCGCTCCGAACCGGTTCTTGAAGGCGCGCACCAGCCGGTACGCGGAGTGCGTATCGCCTTCGAAATACAGCACGGTGTCGACCATGTGTTCGAGCACTCGCGGCCCGGCCAGCGCGCCTTCCTTGGTCACGTGACCGACCAGGATCACGGTGACGCCACTGCGCTTGGCCAGGCGCGTCAACCCCGCCGCGCACTCGCGCACCTGCGACACGGACCCGGGCGCCGAAGTCAGCGTCGGCGTGTACAGGGTCTGGATCGAGTCGACCACGACCACCCTTGGCTTCTCGGCTTCGATGCTGGCGACGATCGTCTCCAGCTCGATCTCGGCGAGGACCTTGAGCCGGGGCAGGCGGGCCGCGTCGATTCCGAGGCGCTGTGCGCGCAACGCCACCTGCGCGGCCGATTCCTCCCCGCTGACGTACAGCACCGCCTCGGCGGCCGCCAGCTGCGCCAGCGCCTGCAGCAGCAGTGTCGATTTGCCGATTCCCGGGTCGCCGCCGATCAGCACCACGCCGCCGTCGACCAGGCCGCCGCCCAGCACCCGGTCGAATTCGTCGATCCCGGTGCACAGGCGGCGCGGCACGGCAGCGGTCACCTCGCCGATCGCCACGGCACTGGCGCCCGCCAGGGCCAGGCGCCGGCGGCCGGCACCCGGTTCGGCCCGGGTCTCGGTCAATGCGTTCCAGGCCCCGCAATGCGGGCACTGGCCCTGCCACTTGACCGCGGAGCCGCCACAGGCGTCACAGACGAATTGAGTGCGGGCGTTGGCCATCGCGCGGATCAAGCGGCTTCGCCGACCCGGACGCGGGGATTCAAGCCGCACATCAGCTCGTAGGCCAGACGGCCCGACGGCAGCGCCACCTGATCGATGCCCACGTGCTCTCCCCACAGCTGGACCGGGCTGCCGATGCCGGCTTCATCGACCCCGGTCAGATCGACCGACAGCATGTCCATCGACACGCGGCCGGCCAGCGCGACGCGCCGGCCGGCCACCCATACCGGAGTGCCGTCAGGCGCGCTGCGCGGGTACCCGTCGGCGTAGCCGCAGGCAACGACCCCGATCCGGGTCGGCTGGCGCGCAACCCAGCGGCTGCCATATCCGACCCTCGCGCCGGCCGGCACGGTGCGCACAGCGATCAACTCGGAATTGAGCGCCATCGTCGCGTGCAGCCCGAGCGCGGCGGCGCTGGTCGAGGCGGACGGCGAGGATCCGTACAAGGCGATGCCCGGCCGCACCCACTGGTCGCCCAGGTCCGGATGCAGAAACAACGCGGCCGAATTGCACAGGCTCGTGTCTCCCGCGAAGTCCGCCCGCACCCGTTCGAACGCCTGACGCTGCGCCGGGACATCGCACGGTCCGGCCTCCGATCGATCGGCATTGGCCAGGTGACTCATCAGGGCCGCCACCCGCACCCCGGGCGCCGACTCCAGCCGCTGCCGGGCCGAAGCGGCCTGGTCGGCCGCGAAGCCGAGGCGATTCATCCCGCTGTCGACCTTCAGGTAGACCTGGAGCACGTGCGCGCGATCGGCGCGAAGCTCAATCATTTCGATCTGCTCGACGCAGTGCACAACACAGGTCAGATCGAGCCGCGCCGCTTCGATCAACTCGGTCGGGCCGAAAACACCCTCGAGCAGCAGAATCGGCTTGTCCCATCCGTTGTCGCGCGCCCGCTGCGCCTCTTCGACTTCGAGCAGGGCCAGGCCGTCTGCCTTGGCGAAGGCGCGCACGGCGCGTTCAAGCCCGTGACCGTAGGCATTGGCCTTCGCCACCGCCCAGACGCGGCGGCGACCCGCCCGACTGCGCGCCACGGCCAGGTTTCGGCTTAATGCGCGGCAATCGATGCGGGCGATCAGGGGTCTGGGCACGTGCTTCTGCCGCGTCGTCTCGGGTCCAGCGCCAAGAATACCGGCTTGTGCAGCCGATCCGCCGGCGGCCTCATGCTATAAACCGCGCCGCCTGTCTCGCGCTCCTCCGATCGGCCTCCTTGGTTCCGACCCACCCTCCCGCTGCTGTTGCCGCCCGCGGCTTCTTCCTGGTGATGGCGGCGCAGTTCTTTTCATCGCTCGCGGACAACGCGCTGCTGATCGCGGCCATCTCGCTGCTGAGCGAACTTCATGCGCCGCAGTGGATGACGCCGATGCTGAAGTTGTTCTTCTTCATCTCGTATGTGCTGCTGGCAGCCTTCGTCGGCGCTTTCGCCGATTCGATGCCGAAGGCGCGCGTGATGTCGATCACCAACGGGATCAAGCTCGCCGGCGCGCTGTTGATGCTGGCCGGAGTCCACCCGCTGCTCGCCTATGCGGTGGTCGGCTTCGGCGCCGCCGCCTACTCGCCGGCAAAGTACGGCATCGTGACCGAGCTGCTGCCGGCCGAGCGCCTGGTAGCCGCCAACGGGTGGATCGAGGGACTGACCGTCGCTTCGATCATTCTCGGTTTCGTGCTGGGCGGCGTGCTTGTCTCGCCATCGGTCAGCGCGATCCTGCTGGCGATCGACGTGCCTTACATGGAAGCGCGGATCGACAACGTCAGCGGAGCGGCCATCGCCGTCGTGTGCGGCATTTACGCGGCCGCAGCGGTCGTCAACATCTGGGTGCCGGACACCCGGGTTCGCTACCCGAAGCAAGAGCACACGGTGTGGCGCCTGTTGACCGACTTCGCACACTGCATGCGCACGCTGTGGAAGGATCCGCTCGGACAGATTTCCCTGGCCGTCACGACGCTGTTCTGGGGTACCGGCGCCACGCTCCAATTCATCGTGCTGCGCTGGTCGAGCGACATGCTGGGAATGGATCTTTCCCATGGAGCCGTTCTGCAGGCGGTCGCGGCGCTGGGCGTCGCGATCGGCGCGATCCTGGCCGCGACGCGCGTGTCCCTGAGACGCTCGCTCGACGTGTTGCCGGTCGGGGTCGCGATGGGCCTGGTCGTGGCGTTGCTGTCGCTGCTCGATTTTCGCTACCTGGCGCATTCAAGCCTGACCCTGTGGGGGTACGGCCTGCCGTGGTCGCTGGTGGCCTCGGCCGCCGTGATGGCAGTGATCGGGGCGATGGCCGGCTATTTCGTGGTGCCGATGAATGCGCTGCTGCAGCACCGCGGGTACGTATTGCTGTCTTCCGGGCATTCGATCGCGGTGCAGAACTTCAACGAAAACCTGGGCATCCTGGTGATGGTCGGCGTGTACGCGCTGTTGATCGTCGCCGGCCTGTCGGCCGCGGCGACCATGTGCCTGTTCGGGGCGGTCGTCGCCGTCACCATGACGCTGGTGATCCTGAAGCACCGGATGAATCAACGCCGGTTCGACGCGGTCGCGCAGATCGGCGAAGGCAATGGCTAGTGCGCGCCTTCGAAGATGTCGCGCGCCAGGCACAGGTCGGCCCACACCTTGGACTTGTCGGCCAGATTGCGCAACAGGTAGGCCGGATGGTAGGTGACGACGACCGGCACCGAGGCACCGGCAACCTCGATGCGGTGTGCGCGACCTCGCAGCGCCGCGATGCTTGCATCGCTGCCGAGCAGCGCTTGAGCCGCAAAGCGTCCCATCACCAGGATCACGCGCGGCGCAAGCAGTTCCACCTGCCGCATCAGGTACGGCTCGCAACGGGCAACTTCGGAGGGCTCGGGATTGCGGTTGCCGGGAGGCCGGCACTTCAGCACGTTCGCGATGTACACGGCCGACGGCCCGGACCCGGCTCGGCCCAGGCCGGCGGCCGACAGGATGCTGTCCAGCAGGCGGCCGGCCTGCCCGACGAAGGGCTCGCCGCGCAGATCCTCTTCGGCCCCGGGCGCCTCTCCGATCACCATCCATTGCGACTGGCGGCTGCCCACGCCGAACACCGTCTGGGTGCGCGTCTTGCACAGGCCGCACGCGGTGCAACCGGCCACCGTGCGCTCGAGCTCGTCCCAATCCATGCGCGCGACCGCACCAACGGATCCGGTCGCACCTTCGGCCGGCCCCTGCGGGTCGATCTCGTCGCCGCCGCTTCCGGGCGCGGGCCGCTCGCTCCATACGGGCCCCAGCCCGAGGCGATGCCAGAGCCTGGCGCGGCGCGCGTCCAGGCTCAAAGCGGAACCCTCATCACCAGCGCATCCTCGCGACCGCCGACAGCGGGGTAGTAGCCGGGGCGCACGCCGATGCGCTCGAATCCGTAGCGCTGATACAGTCTTATCGCCGCGTCGTTGCTGGGACGCACTTCCAGCAACAGGCTGCGGGCCCCATAGTCGCGCGTACATTGGGCCATCCACTCCAGCGTCCTCCAGCCATGGCCGCGACGCTGGAACGGGCGCGCCACGCTCAGATTCAGCAGGTGGGCCTCATCGACCGCCAGCATCGCGATCGCGTACGCGATCATGGTCTGGGCGCCGTCGAACAGTGCCCAGGCGGTGTAGCCCGCTCGCAAGGCGTCCTCGAAATTTCCGCGGGTCCACGGGAACGGGTACACGTCCGCCTCGATCTGCATCACCTGATTCAGATCGAGCGGCGACAGCGGCCTGAAGAGCTCCTCGTCGGCCCGCGCCACCGCGCTCATCGCGACTCCGGCTCCCGCGAGCTGCCTTGCCTGGAGCCGGCTTCAGCCCCCTTGCGCTGCGCGACGGTCAGCGCGACCTGGTTGCGCACATACTCCGGCGCCGCGTCGCGGGCCGCCACCCCGAGGCCTTCGGCCAGATCGGCGCGAGCCAGTTCGGCGACGGCCACCGCATCGGCCGTCAGATCCGGCAGCCGGATCGCACCGGGCGGCGCGGGCCAGGCCGATTCGAGCAGGCGCAGCGCGTTGCCGGCAATCACGTCCGGCCGCCAGAGTGCGACCTGCTCGGCCAGCGCGTCCGGAGCGCTCAGCGCCGCGGCGGCCAGCGCGCGCAAGGGCCAGCCTTCGTACGCCGCCCAATAGACCTGGCCCATCCGGGCGTCGGTCGCCGCCATCACTCGAAACGGATTGCGAGGGGTGGCGTCATCGACCGGCCCGATGCAACGGCCGGCGGCGAACGCCAATGCCCTGAGGCTTCCAATCGGAACCACAGGACGGCTGCGGGCGAATGCGAGCCCCTGCACCAGGCCGCAGGCCACGCGCAAGCCGGTAAAGGCGCCGGGCCCGCTGGCGAAAGCGAACGCCTCGACCTGGTCGAGCGAAACGCGCTGCTGCGCGAGCAGGTCCGCCGTCATGGCCAGGGCGGTTTCCGCCACGCGCTCGCCACCGGTCCAGCGGCGCTGGACCAACGTGGACCCGTGCGCCAGCGCGACCGAGCACCGTTCGGTCGACGTCTCGATCGCAAGAACGCAAGGCGGGTGCGTACGCGTCACCAGGAAGCAGCGCCCGTATCGGGCCAGGTGCGGGCAAGGCGGAACTGCGGCCGACGTTGCCGGGTGATCATTCTATTCAGAAAAGCGGGCGCCGCGCACACGGCCCGGGCCGCTCGATCCGGTCAAGGGCGCCGATGCTTGAATTCGGGATGAGCTTCCCGGATCGCCTCGCGCAGCTTGCGACGCTCCTCCGGAGTCAGCTTCGGGCCCGGCCCGGCGTCAGGGCCGCCACGCCACCGCTCGCGAATCTCCTGGCGTTCCTCGGGGGTGAGCCGTTCGCGAATCGACTTTCTCTGCTCCGGAGTCAGGCGCCGCCATGCGTCGGCCTTTTCCTCGGGCGTCAATCGCTGCCACATCTGCTTGCGCTGCTCGGGCGTCAGGCGCTTCCAGATGTCGGCTCGTGCGTCCGGCGCCGGCGGCGGCAGATCCGTCGGCGCGATGGGTCCCGGCGGCACCCCGACCTGTGCCACGGCGACGCCCCATGAAAGCAGCGCTGCGACGACCGCGACGAACCGGGCTCTCATCGAATAGGTGCTGTGGGTATGGGGCCGATCTTGTCATTGGGCACCGATCCACGCCAGTGCGCTCCCTAAAAAGTGCGCACATGGGGCGTAAATTCTGTAACACTTTGTGCGTCAGGCGAATGCTCCCGGCGGCCGGCGATACGATCGTCGCGGCCAACGACCTCCCGACATGAGCAAAGCTCCTTCGCTGAAGATTCTCGTCGTCGACGACGACCAGCGGCTGCG
>Ga0075029_100002487_pt1 | contig 10462 bp, 5 predicted proteins | sample LitLauG_LLR_2013_FD_71391 | JGI IMG/M metagenome (GOLD analysis project Ga0075029, IMG submission 71391) | Freshwater sediment microbial communities from North America - Little Laurel Run_MetaG_LLR_2013 | ecosystem: Environmental > Aquatic > Freshwater > Creek > Sediment | place: USA...
CCCCGGTGGAAGAACAGCAAATCGAGCGCGAAGTCTTGGCCGCCAACCTGCAATGGATACTCGGACCCGACAAAGCAGAAGTCACGCCCCAACTCGATGAGAAAGTCCTTCAGCTTTTCCGATAGGCCGCAATGCAAGTCAGTTTCCGCATGGATGCGTGGCAAAACCAAGAAATTCCACAGTCGTCGGTCCGCATCCCTTGTGCAGGTACCCAGGTGTATGCTCCGCGTTATCGGGAAGAGTGGCTACAGAAGATCAAGCATGCCGGCGTGCGCCGGCGTGCCGAGCTACTCTATCAGCAGTTGGATGGATTGCAGGGATTGCCGGACGTGCAATCCTCCCGCAGTAGTTCGATACCTGTACATCGGTAAAGATTTCTACAGCACCGACAACGAGGCCCTCAGTGTCTCGCAGCGGTGCGACGCGCACGCTGACCGGTATGCGATGTCCCGCCTTGTGGCGAAGGTAGACCTCAGCTTCACGGCGTTGTCCATCACCAATCGTGGCCGCCAGAGGACAGTCGTTCACGCAAAGAGCGCAACCACCTTCATCAACGTGCTCCAGGAAGTTGTCGAAGCACTGTCTGCCAACCGCATCCGAGGCTGTATATCCGGTTAGGGTCTCGGCACCATGGTTCCAATACGTGATTCTGCGATCTTGGTCTACGAAGTAGACGCCGTCGTACAAGCTATCAAGCAGCTTCTCATGAAAAGAAGTCGAGAACTTGGGGGAGTCCGGCATCGTCTGCAGCGAATGGCCTCACTACTCGTGTGCCCGAAAGAACCACAGCAGTTCCGTAACCTTTATCCGGCACGGGCCTTTTCTATGGGTTTGGTGCTTTCGCAGCGGAGGCAAGTACAGCGAAACTCCGGCCTATCCGGACAGGCTACGTGGCCGCACTTCGGGCATATATGTTCGTTGCTAAGGTTCCTTATCATGGGCCTGAAGCCGTAGCCAGCAACGAAGCAATAGGGGCAAAATTCCTCTCGTGTCATAAGCTAACGCCTATCTGCCCACGAGCAGGGGAATTTCAGGGCTTTGGGACTTCTTAGCCAGGCGTCTTCCGCTGTCACCGGAAACACTCAATGCCACGCCTCTCCAAACCACCGCACGAGTAGTGCCAACGCAAAGCTTCAGGGATGGGCTGTCGTTGCTGGCCCCTTCTCGCCTCCAACTTTGTGATGGGGTGAAAAGACCCAGATGTTGGTTGAGAATTCCCACACTACATGCCAGAGAATATCGGTCTCTCATCGCAGCAGCCCGAGGAGTTGGAGTTGAGTTTGGGTCACTGCGATAGTGTTGGCGGCGAGGATATTGCCTTCGCGGTCTTCGTCGAGAAGGTGCGGTTCGAAGTCAGGTAGAGCAGCCCGCAGGCGCCGCAGCACCTCATCTCGGGACGAGACGGTCACAGGCTGGAGGTTAGCTCCTGGCGGATCGGGATGGGGTATGGCAACGATTCGGTACAAAATGGGCCATTTGGCATTAGCGTGGGGATGCGGTCGATCTTAGGGTGTATCCGTAGTCCGGCTGCGGTGGTTTCCTGTCGAGGTTGAGGATGTAGTCGCCGAAGCGGTTGATGTGCTCTGTGAGATACGGGCTGATGGAGGCGATGGCGTCTTCTGGGACGGGTTCGCCGCGCTGCTCCAGCTTTTGGACGAGCCGGGTAAGCGAGCAGAGGTTGTGAACAATCAGGCAGTTGGCGACGAGGTGGTTGTACTTGATTGCTTTGCGTTGTTCGTCACGGCTGTTCTCGGTGATCACGCCTTCGCCGCCGAAGAAGATCCATTTCAGGAACCGGTTCAGTGCCTCGCTCTTGTTAGTCGCGCCTTGAATGGTGGATCGCAGTTGTTGATCGGAGATGTAGCGTAGCAGAAAGCCCGTGCGGAGAACCCGGCCAAGCTCGCTGAACGCTTGGTAGAGCCGATTCTTGCGGCTGTAGGTTCCAAGCCGGCGCAGGATGGTCGAGGCGCTGATGCGCCCGGCCTTGATGGACAGCACGACGCGGAGCATGTCGGGGAAATAGGTTTCGATCAGCGTCCAGTTGACGGTTTCGCTAAAGAGCGAGTCGATGTGGGCGTAGCGGCTGTTGCGATCTGGCCGACACAGGTCGAGGTCCTTCCAGTTGCGGATACGCGGCATCAGCTCGATCCCGAGCAGGTGCGCGAGCGTGAAGACGGGCTCGGATTGGCCTTGCGTGTCGGCATGAAGAACATCGGGTTGGATATCGCTCTCGTTCTTGAGCAGCCCGTCGAGGATGTAGACCGCTTCCCAGACCCCGCATGGAATGAAGTGGCTGAAGAGGGCGATATACGTATCGGAGACGTGGTAGTAGCCGATGCCGCCATAGCCTCCGTAGCGGATGTGGTACTCGGACAGAAGGTTCTGCTCGTACAGGTCCCAACGTGTGCCGTCGGCAGAAGCGTGCTTGCCTGATCCCCACAGCCGCGGAAGCGCAGAGTTGTTGTAAGCGTTGATGACCGCCGTGATTGCATCATCGAGCCCGTCTTCGCTGATATGTCTTTGATTGATCCATGCGATCTGCCGCCGGTCCGTGCCCTGCACCGATCGTGCCGTCTGGCTCGGACCGAGGTTGCAGCCATAACAGAAAGAAGCGAGCAGGTAGCGTTCTCGCGGTTGTTCGAGCTTGGTCTCTAGTCCCGACAGAGGACCGAAGAAGCGCGTCCAGTGGAGCAGGTTTTCGGTGTCCGCCAAAGCATCGAGAATCGGCGTCTCCTCCATCTCTGTTTTGATCGTCGCTTCCAGCCAGCGGAGGCCTGCGGGCGTCTTCTTGCGGAGAAGCTTCGCGAGGACCGGTTCGCCGTTTTCGATGCGAAGGGTAGCCATACCGCGTCTCGCGTTGATGCATTAGCTCGTATTTGGGGTACTGTAGCCAGAGCCACCAGTGCGGGGCTTCAATTTCAACAAAGTCTACCCACGAGTGTGCTGCTAAATTCTGGCAAGGATAACTGTCGCAATAAGGCATCATTGCGTGTGTCGTCCTGGCCGAATCTGTCCACGTGTCTCGTAAAGGCATAATCTACCAATTTTACAGCGAGCGAGCCTCCACTAACGTTTGAGCCGATTTGCGAATGGCACTGAAACACTCTGATCATGACAGCCGGTTCATTGCTGACACCGGAGAAAGTAGCGAAGCAGAAAAGGCGAAGGCCGCTCGGAGAGCGGCCTTCCCAGTTGGGACGGTTCAGTATGGGACACGTTCTTCGGCGGGCTGCTGTTCGTGTGCGTCGGAGCCGTTTGCTGGAGGCTCGGCCTCGTCTGCCTTCGTGAAGATGGAGAAGTCGATCTTTCGCAGATGGCCGGCCACGATCGAGACTGCCGGGATGGTCACGACGTCCTTGACGTATTCACTGGTGCGGAGCTCGCCCTGGACAAAGACGGCATCGGCCTTCTTAAGCCGGCTGGCGGGTAGAGCCAACTTGTCCCAACATTCCACGCGGAACCAGTCAGTCGTTTGCTTCTTCTCTTTGCCCTTCGTCCAGGACTTGTTGACAGCGATGCTGAGGCGCGTGACATGTTTACCGCTGGAGAGCTGAGTGTGGACGGGATCTTGTCCGAGGTTGCCTTCGATTTGAACGAGGTTCTTCATTGTGATTCTCCTTGTGTGTGTTCTCGTCCCGTGTGGGACATACTTCCCGAAGGGCGCGGAACCTGCGAACTCCCAAGAGCGCCGGGTGTAAGGGCGCGTGCCAAGAGGAAAAGTTTTTGGAAGGGGACCCGGAGCGTGCGAGGGGGGAGGAGTCCAAAACCCCGAAGGGGCGCGAGTTTTCATTGCCGTGCCGCAGGGCGAGAGCGTAGTTAGGTTCCGCGGTTGTCCGCACGGGTGAGAACCCAAGGAGAAATGAAGAACCTGGTATCGAAGGCCGACCGAATGCCGAGAGTCCCCGGAACACAGCGTCCAGCAGGGTATGCAACGACTCGCTCAGTAGCTTTGTAACGAGACTAGGAGGATGGCAAAGAGTGAAGATGAAAACTGGGCCGAAAGAATGCGGGAACGTTGGCGGTCACGTCTGCCCATGGTCCTCGATACCGCGTCAGGGCGATCCCGCCTGATGTACGGCAAAGCGTGAGCCAGTTCCGTCGGCATAGTGGTCGGCTGCGGCGAAATCATTGTTGAAACATGGCTGCTCCTCGCAGCGAGATTGATCCGCCCGTCTACTCGACTTAGGCGGCAGTCGTACGTTTTCCGATCCATCTCATTCTCGAATTGTGGCGCTATGCCGACTTCTCGGTACTAATCTCGTGATGGGACAGGATTACTTCCGGATTGCCGGCGGTAGTGGAATTACCCCGTCCTTCTTCCGCCGGGCCGAGCCGAGAGCCACACGGACTCGGCCTCGGCCCGATTCGAGTGATCCCAAGGACCTCACGCCCCAGGCCTTAGTTCAGAGGTGTACTCATTCCTGACTGTGCTTGAGTTCTCCTTTGGGGGTCAATAATCAGTGCGGGCGATTCGCCAGATGCGGGGGCATGTCACTCCCAGACAAGTGCGACGAGGCTGCTAAGAGTACGCTGTCTCGCAATGATGCGGACCTCGGATGATCGAGGCAGTCCACCAGCTTGTGCGAGCAAACTTCCCGGCGGAGGAGCCATGAATCGCTTTGAACGCAGTGCATTGCTGGTAACAATCTTGCTGGCATTGAGCGGTGCCGCGTTTCCCCAGGCATCGTCCAGTTCGCTGCAAGGCACGGTGACCGATCCCAGCGGAAGCGCGATCCCCGGCGCCATTGTCACGCTCGCCGATACCGCCTCGAAAACAGAACGCACGGCGATCACGGGCACGCAGGGAGAGTACCGTTTACTCGCGCTGACTCCTGGAACCTATAGCCTCAACGTAACGGCAAAGGGCTTTGCGCAGTATGTTCAGACCAATCTTCAACTACTCGTCAACACACCGACATCCTTGAACGTCTCGTTGAAGGTCGGCGCCGCCACCGAGAAGGTAACCGTCACGAGCGAAGCTCCGGCCCTGAATGCCGTCGATGCATCGCTCGGGAACTCCTTCGGCGAAAATCAGGTCAAGCAGGTTCCCATCGAGGCCCGCAATGTTCCCGAGTTGTTGAGCCTTCAGGCGGGAGTCAGCTATACCGGCCACAGGCAGGATCTGCAGGATCCCTCCTATAAAGATCAGGACACTCGCAGCGGAGCTGTAAACGGGGCGCGCAGCGACCAGAGCAACATCACGCTCGACGGTGTTGACGTTAACGACCAGTCCAACGGATACGCCTTCACCTCGGTCCTGCCAACCACCATCGATTCAGTGCAGGAATTTCGCGTGACCACCTCCGACTACAACGCCGACCAGGGAACAGGTTCCGGCGCACAGGTAGCGTTGGTCACCAAGAGCGGATCCAACCAGTTTCATGGATCGCTCTACGAGTACCTCCGAAACACCTTCACTAGCGCCAACGATTACTTCGTGAAAGCGGCCGAAGCGAGACTGGGACAGCCCAACAAGCCCGACAAACTGAATTACAACATTTTCGGTGCGTCCTTCGGCGGTCCTTTTCGCAAAGACCGCCTGTTCTTCTTTGTGAACTATGAGGGCACGAGGCAGCGCCAGGAAATCAGCACAGTGCGAGCCATCCCGACCAGCAGCGCCACTCCGGGAGCGCAGACCCTCTGCAACGGATACACCAGCTATGCGGATGTAAACGGCGGCACAACCGTTATTCCCCCCACGGGGCCCCAGAGCCTCCAGACCCTCGATCCTCTTGGCCTCGGAGTCAATCCCGCCGTTCTCGATCTCAAGAACCATCAAGGCTACTTCGACAAGACATTCTGTACCGGACAGTTTCTGACCAACGATCCCTCTGTTGGCGACGGGCTGAACTATTCGGGATTTCGCTTTCGCGCGCCCACCCGCCTCGACAATAACGCTTTTATTGCACGCCTCGATTACCACGTGACGGCGAATGGCAGGCACACGCTGTTCTGGCGTGGTTCGTTGCAGAATCTGTTTAGTCCGCAAGCACCCTTCCTGCCCGGCTCACCTCCGGGCCAAACGGTCACCGATCACAGCAAGGGATTTGTGGTCGGCTACACGACTCTGATCACTTCTAGTGCTGTGAATAGCTTGCACTACGGCTTCACGCGCCAGAGTACGGGCTTCTTGGGGAACACTCAGCAGGAATGGAACATCTTCTATGGTCTGGATCAGGGAATCAACTACACCCACAATGCGCAAACTCCGGTGCATAACTTGCTGGACGACTTCTCCTGGACGCACGGATCACACTCGCTCCAATTTGGGGCCAATGTAGGATTCGCCCGCAATCCCCGGCTTAGCTATCAACACTCTTTCGCGTTAGGGAAGGGCGCCACCAACTGGATGTCGCCGACCGGCTTTGCCAATACGGGCGGCTACCTCGATCCGGCGAATCAGGGTTTTGCAGAGCCGTCTTCGACCTTCGCGTACGACTATCCGGTTCTGGGACTCCTCGGCATGGTTTCCGACCTCGTGGGCAACTACAACTACGACAAACAGGGTGTCGTGCAGCAGCCCGGAGCGCCCGTAAAGCGCGATTACGGTCTCAACTGGTATGAGTTCTATGGCCAGGACTCATGGCGGGTAAGACCGAATCTTACTCTCACCTTTGGACTTCGCTGGTCGATGTTCCCACCGCCCTGGGAGGTAAATGGTTATCAGGCTTCGCCCACGGTGAATCTCGGCACGCAATTCGACCAGATTGTTAACCAGATGAAGCAGGGCATGGGATACGATTCGGTCCCGCTGATCTCCTTTGTGTTGGGCGGAAAAGCCAACCATACGCCCGGCCTGTATAACTTCGAAAAGACAGACTTCTCGCCGCGCTTTTCTTTCGCCTACAGCCCCCGCCCGCATAGCGGATGGCTCAGGAGCGTAATCGGGGAAGGCGACAAAACTGTGATCCGAGGCGGATTCAGCAAGGTCTTCGACCGGCCCGGCATGGAACTGTTGAATACGTTCGATGCCAATCCTCCTGGAGGCTTAGGCGCAACGATTCAGAACCCCTGTTGCGTTTTTGGCTACGACGATGCGGCCCATGTCCCTCGCATCACCAACATCAATTCAGTGCCCCAATACGGGTGCGACCCGTCGGCTCCTGCAAGCTGCGGCAGTTCGTCGAATCAACAGTTCCTGCTTTCAGCGCCTCCGGCTCTCCATCCACTGCCCGCCGGCCAGGCGATTACGTGGGGCATCGACCAGTCCCTGAAGACTCCATATTCCTACGCTTTTGATTTCTCGGTCGGACGTGAACTGCCCAACCATTTGTCTCTCCAAGTCGCCTATGTCGGCCGCTTGGGCCGGAATCTGCTCACGCAGCGCGACCTGCGGCAACCACTCGACATCGTGGATCCAAAGACCGGAGTCGATTACTATTCCGCAGCAACTGCCCTAGCCCAGATTGCTCTCGCCCACCCAAATAGTTCGTTCAAAACCTACAACGACTACGTGAACTTCGTGAATACGTCCGTCAACGATAAGGCCGTTGGCCGCACGGCCGCCTACTGGCACGACATGCTGCCGCCGCTGCAACCCGGGGCCACCCAATATCAAAGCTTTGCTAACTTTGCCGGAATCACCCCCCAACCTGGCAACGCCAGCCTCATCCAGGCTGTGTACGACAACTATTACGATCCATTCCTTTCGTATGTCGGGAACGAGGTCGTTGGCATTGGGGACATCGATTTGTACGGTGGCATCAACGATGACGCGGGCAACTTCTACTATTTTTGTCCCACCCCCGGATGCACAACTCTTGCCGGACAGCCCGGAAACTACCTCAATAATCAGGCCACCAGCATGTTTGCCTGGAGTTCGATCGGCAGCTCAAATTACAACGGGCTGCAGGTCAATCTGCGAAAACAATTCAGCGGTGGAGCGCAGTTCGACCTCAACTACACGTACTCCAAATCACTCGACATCACCTCGTCCGCAACCCGCCTGAGCTGGAGTTCGAGCGTCAACGTCGGATCCCCCGGAACGCGCCTGGCGAATGCCTTCGACCCTTACGGACGCCGGTCAGTTTCAGACTTCGATACGACACACCAGCTCAATGCTAACTGGGTTGTCGAGTTGCCCTTCGGAGAGGGCAAGCGCTTTGGAGGCCATGCTGGAGGCGTGTCCAATGCGCTGATCGGGGGCTGGCAATTGTCGGGCGTAGTTCGATGGACCAGCGGATTCCCCTTCAGCATCGATAACGGTAACTACTGGCCGACAAACTGGGACGAACAAGGCATTGCGCAAATGCTCTCCAAACCCCAGACGGGTCATTTCAAGCAGCCCAATGGCACAATCAGCGTTTTCGCGAATTCCTCGACGGCATTCAACGCCTTCCAGCATCCGTTTCCTGGCCAGGCCGGCTCACGGAATGCGATACGCGGCGATGGGTATGCTGGTTGGGACCTGGCGCTTGGCAAACGCTGGAGAATGCCACTGGAAGGCAACAGCCTGCAGTTCCGCTGGGAAGTATTCAATGTGCCGAACCTCCACCGCTTCAACGTGCTATCGGGCCTCGGGAACGCAGCTTGCGCTTGTATCGCATCCTTGCAGCAAGTGCCGGACCGCTTTGGAGCCTATACCGGTCTGCTGACGGACCCACGCGTAATGCAGTTCGCCTTGCGCTATGAATTCTAAACATCGGGCGGCCTCGTCCGCCCGATGCTCCTTTAGACTCTTGGGGATCTCATGACTACCCTCGCACGCAAACTGCGTCTGGTGGATTACTTCGCGCTCGGCTTCGGAGTGATGGTAGGCACGGCATGGCTGGTCGTGATGGACGACATCCTCAACCGCGGCGGCCCGCTCGGCGCGATCCTCGGTTTCACCGCCGGCGCGTTGATCCTGCTCCCCATTGGTTACGTCTACGGACAACTAGTCAAAGAAATCCCCGATGCGGCGGGTGAATCCGCATACGTCGCGAGATTCTTCCCCCCGGTCGTTAGCTTCGCGACCGGCTGGATGATGTTTCTTAGCTATTTTCTGACCTGCCCCTTCGAGGCACTGGCGGCGGGAAGAATCAGCGGATATTTATTCCCATCGCTGAACACCATCCAGCTCTACAGCCTCGGCGGATACCCGGTGTATTTGCCTCACATGCTTCTCGGCCTGACACTCACTGTCTTATTGACCTGGCTCAATTACAGCGGCATTCAGGCGAGCGCGCGGTTGAGCAAGGCGACTACCTTCACCTTTCTCACCCTCGTCGTCATCTTCGCATTAGCAGGCGCGAGTCATGGTTCAGCAGCGAACTTCCATCCTCTCTTCAGCCATGCGCCGCTGCTTTCCATTTTGCTGGTGTGGCAGGTGGTGCCGTGGCTGGTCTCGGGCTTTGAATCCGTCGGGAAGGTCGCGGAGGAAGCAAGTCCAGGCTTCGCCGACCGTGATTTCTCGGTCGCCATTCTCTTGACCATCTTTTCTGGGCTTACTTTCTTTCTGGTCGTGATCACTGCGGTTTCTTATGTCACTCCCTGGCAGAGCTTGCACAGCAATCAGCAGTTTCCCACGGCGGTGGCCTTCGAACGCGCCTTGCGCGGGCATTGGATCGTAGTCCTGATCATGGCTTCGGCCCTGGTCGCACTCGTACAGGCCTTCAACGCAAACATAGTTGCGTCGTCGAGGCTGCTGTTCGCCATGTCGCGGCGCAATCTTCTCAACCCGCGCATGAGCCTCGTCCACCCACGAAACCAGACACCGTCCTCGGCCGTGGTTGCCGTCGGAGTCGCGACTGCCCTGACCATCTTCCTCGGAGAGGCTCTGCTGGTTCCCATCCTCGAAGTCGGCGCCGTCAGTGCCGCCGTTGCTTGGATGGCCGCTTGTGCTTCGTATTACAAAATGAAGCCGCGTGGGCTGCGCCGCGCTGCTGCTGTCTTCGGCCTCTTCGTGACGATGGTGATGATACTGGTTAAAGTGCTTCCGTTTGTGCCCGGGCATTTCACCTGGCATGAATGGATGGCACTCGCCATCTGGGCAGTTCTTGGCGCGGCGATCCGGTCTACTCGCCTGCGCACGTCCCTGCCCGAAATTGAGATGGTGAAAGCCCAAAGCTAGTGTTCGGGACCCCATTTACCCAACCATGACCGACTACTCCAAGAACAGCTTCTGGCTCGAGACCTCTGGAGACGATCTCACCCCTCGTCCTTCTCTCGGCAAGTCAATCGTCGTCGATGTCGCCATTCTCGGTGCTGGATACACCGGTCTCTGGACTGCCTACTACCTGCTTCACGGCAATCCCGGCCTGAAGGTGGCAGTTCTCGAAAAAGAGATTGTCGGCTTCGGCGCTTCCGGGCGAAACGGCGGCTGGTGTTCCTCGAAGTTCCCCGTCACTCCGGCGATGTTGGAGCATCGCTACGGAGTCGGTGCCGCGCGAGCACTCATGCTTGCCATGTGCGCGTCGGTCGATGAAGTGGGCCGGGTTTGTGAGGAAGAAAACATCGACGCGCAGTTCCACAAAGGTGGAAT
>Ga0075029_100002488_pt1 | contig 10461 bp, 18 predicted proteins | sample LitLauG_LLR_2013_FD_71391 | JGI IMG/M metagenome (GOLD analysis project Ga0075029, IMG submission 71391) | Freshwater sediment microbial communities from North America - Little Laurel Run_MetaG_LLR_2013 | ecosystem: Environmental > Aquatic > Freshwater > Creek > Sediment | place: USA...
GTCTATACGCTTCAGCAACGGCTTCAGATCAGAAAGCCGCTGCGCAAGAAACGGAGTTGTGTGCGTTATCCGGTAGTCAAAGCCCAGCGCCGTGTAACGATAGCGAAAGGCGTCGTAAGCGTGGGGGCAGGAAGTGACGATGAGCTGGAACTTGTACTTACCCAGCACGAGCATGTTGTATTCCATGAGGGTGCTGTAGAGCCCGCGCTCCCAAGAGAGACGGCCGCACTCCCCGGCGCATTTCTCTTCGTTGCCCAAAATGGCAAAGTCAACTCCCAGTGCAGTGAAGATTTTCGCCGTGGCGCGGGCGCATTGTTGTCCACGCGGATAGTAAGAGTAGTAGCACTCCACAAACCAAAGCGCTTCCGCGGGGCGGGGATCCTCGGAGAGAATGCGGATGGGTACACCGGCGGTCTTGACCCAAGCTGCGCGCTTGCGGGGTGATTCCCCCATGGGATTTCCGTAGCGCAGCTTATTCTCCAGCGCTTTCTGCAACTCCGCCGGCATCTGCGGCAAATGCTGCAGCACCTGCTCTTTCACCAAGGGCAAAAGTACGCCGGTGAGATCAATTCCACGAGGGCACTTGGCCGTGCAGGCATAACAGGCAACGCAATTCAGCAGGCTGTCGCTGGTGAAGACCTTCTCCAACTCCCCGGCACGCAACATGCCGATAATGCGCCGCGGCGGGTACTGCATCTGTTCCCCGTAGGGACACGTGCCAGCGCAGGTCCCGCACTGGATGCACGTCCATAGCCGCCTGCCTTCGGGAAATTGAGTGAGGTTATCTAACCCAATGTCACAAGGTGGTGGAAAACTGTGCACGCCATGGTTCGCCGTGACCATTGGCACACCTCTGCAAGACACGCTTCTGCTGATGACGAAGGCGATTCAATGCTCGGATCGCTCGCGAGCTTCTTGCGGTCAGGGCACGCCCTAATAGCTGTGCCCGTGGCTGAATCTGTTCTAGAAGACTGGTGGGATTGATGCCGTAAGAACGCGGTGGACGAAGCGAATCTATGCAGAAGACGGCACTCCGGCCGCTTTTGTATACGATTATTCCCCCAGAAGAAGAAAAGGTCGAGTGGTGCAGCGGCAGTAGTTGACTGCGCCATGTTGAGCTCCACTCAATATTCATTCTCTTGATTGTTCGCCATCGGTGCAGTGACGGCCATCACATAGATTGGCGCCACGGTTCCGTGGGCGTCGCGGGACCCTGCCCACGCTTTTGTGCCCGGCCCATCGAAATTGGGTCGATTTGCCTGTACGAGGTAAGAGGCGAAAAACCGTTGGAAGAGGTGCGGACCTAGACGAGCGAATGCGCATCTCTCCGCAATCGCTATCGGCCTCCATACCAGATCGGGCCTACTTCACTGGTGAAGATCCGGGCAGTGACGGGGCCGATGTGTTTGAACTCCTGCAGGCGGGCAGAGAGTTCCGAGACAGTTCTTGCTGCCGTAATCATTTTTTTCATGCTGCCGTAGCGCTGCTTCAATTCCCGGCACACCTCTAGCAGTTTGGTGGCGGTCGTCGAGCAGCCGGACCAGTTCGTCCCACCCTGCGCGGATCACCGCATCCGGGTTTCGCAGACCGGCAGATATTAGTCGGGCGTAGGCGCGTTCGGCAATCTCCTGCTGGATCGGCTTGCCAAAGAGCAGACACGCCAAGAACCACTTGAACAGTTCCGCTTCCTTCCGCGAGGACAATTTGATCCCCAGCCTTCTTGCCACAGCCGGTGGCATCTGCGTCCCTCCAAGCGACTTCTCGAATCCCGTGAGATCGGTCACGACTGACTGTGACCGAAGCCAAGGAAAGCTAGGCGTCGGAATTCGATCGCGGGTTCTTCACCCTATGCGGCGGTCGAAACGCTCGGGCCGGCCCATTTTAGCGGCGTCAATCATATGCTCGATAACCAGTATCATGCGTTGATAGTGCGATCCCTTCCAGTAGACCCGATCGCAGTGCGGGCAAAGGTGAAACTCGTGGTAACGCTGCCTCGTGTCTGGAAGCAGGCGATCGTTGATCAGTTCTTTCGCTACGGGCCACAACGGCGCGTTGCAGTGGAGACATAGCCGAAAAGGAGCAATCAGCCCCGAGAGGTCGAAACGGTTCACGACTTCAATAAGTTGCTGCTCTGGCTGGGCTTCACGAACGAGGTATCCTTGCGTCACGATGCTGCGCTTTAGTAATCCACGATCCCTGCTCAATAGAGGTCCGTTGCTGGCTGGTGGAGATCTGCGCGAGCTTCTCATCCTGACAGTTACTGCAATACCAACTGTCGAAGCCCAGCATTCGCAGATGGGCTGCCAGCTTGCCAAGATGTGTGTCGAGCACGAAACGTATTTCGCCCTTCGGCCGTTGGAGATACGCGAGCGGACCTGGATTGAGCGAACGGAAAAGAGGATACACGCTGATTCTGTCTCCATCTCGCAGCGGGTGGGAAAAAGCGGCGGGCTCGCCATTCGCGAGGATGAGATCGACCTCGGTGTGCGGTACTCCGAACGCCTCGATTGCGTCCTTCACCGAAGCGGGAGCTGCGAAGTCATGAGAGAAACTTCGTCCTCTTCTTTGCAGTGGGAGCAAATCGTTCAAGGCGGCATAGAATCGAAAATGCGCTTGCTGCATTTGCTCTGCCCCTGCTGACCTCTAGAGAATCGTACCGCGTCTTTCGTGTTCCTCTGCTGCTGCGTTGTTAAATGGCGGAAGGGACAATCTTGCAAGAGCGCCTGATGCTGCGCGCCTAGACCGGTAGGAGACAGAAGGTACGGAACGCCTTCACCCGATTTTCCACTTGCTGGCGCAACGCATTCTGTTCTTCTTCCGGAATCGATCGCAGAGCTGCGTACGCTGCTACGCTCCGTTCTATAAGGTTGTCCCAGTCCTCGGTCCGGATGAGTGCAACGCAGTTCGCACAGGCATACCAGTCAGCTCCCGGAACGTCAGTTGGATAGCTTTGAAGCCCCTGGACGGATCCGCAAAAATCACATGGAGAGGATCCTCTTTTCATATTCGAACCCCTTTCCCAATTGGCTTTAGATACGACTTTGCGCTTGCCTACTGTCTCCACGACCGCTACCAAGAAACGCCGTAAGATAACGTCACGGTCTGAGAGTTGCTGGGAGCGGGTCGCAATACGCTAGGACAGTGATGGTGGCGACGGCCATCACTTCCGGTCTACCCCTGCTGGTAGCAGTTATGTGATACACGCCCTGGATCTTTGGTGCCGTATAGAGGCCCCTGTCGGTGATGGTCCCGCCGTCTTCCTCCGCTATGGACCAATTCACGGCGTTGTTGTCGATGCCAACGACTGTTGCAACAAACGTCTGCGTTTCACCCGCAAAAAGTGTTGCTTTCGGAGGAATAATGGTCACGGTCACGTTCGCCAACGGTGGGATGTCGGCTGACCCAATCAAGATGCTACCGCAGGCGAGCATTGCACCGACGAATAGAACGGAGAGCATCTTTCACACCTGAGATGCTGTTTTTTCGTCTCTGCTACATCTTCCCCGAACGCACATGTCCTTGTCTGTGATCACGGTTACCGATGCTCGCAATGCGCGATCGCAAATGCACAAAGGAATCGACAGGTGACCGAGGCTAGCGTCCTTTCAAACTTAGGGAGTTGGGTTGAAGTAACAGAACGTGCGCTCATCGTCAGTCATCTCCTCATGCTCGTGATCCACCGGGCCGCGCACTTAGAGGATTGAGCGCGGGATTGCACCGGGCGTAAAATAGTGGTGTCTGCAAAAGACTCGTTGAATGGCCGAATCTCCAGCATTGAGATTCGAGCCTGCTTTTCCATCTGACCCAGTTCTGGACCTCGTTCTTTCACGAAGACCACCCTGGTCTCCCCTGGTCCTGAGGAGGTGCCCTATGCTGGGAATGAGTTCGCTTTCCTTTCTGACTCTCACTTTCATCGGGGCAGTGGTTGCTGCCGCCTACCACTACGTGATTCGCTATCGCTTTCTCGATGGCAATGACGCTCTGGTCGGGAAATTGATCATCGGTTGGCTTGGAGCATGGCTAGGTTCCCCGGTGCTTGGTCACTGGCTCTGGAAGGTTGAGAACGTGTACATCGTGCCCGCCATCTTGGGCGCGATCGCGACTGTCCACATGACTGTTTTGACGGGGAAGGCGCTAGCCAAGCTCGCAGTTATGCGGCCTGCTATGACGGAAGAAAAGAAGGAAGAGATCCGTCCTGTGAAGCCGGCCGTAGCGGCCTGAGAAGCCGCTGCGAACAGCAAGCGTTGACCGTTTGGACGGAGCGGCCATGGTGCCGAGAGAGTAGAAGTACGCCTATACGAAGCGAGCGGTGCGACGTATAGGGCAAAAGGTAAGCCATGCTGTTTCGAGAAGAAGACGAAAACCTGGAAGTTCTTCCGTTCGCGGACCGCGCCGAAGCCGGATGCATGCTTGCGAGCAAATTAGCGGCATACTCCGGTCGTCGGGACGTGATCGTCTTGGCACTTCCGCGGGGTGGCGTGCCCGTGGCGTCTGCTGTCGCGGGCGCGCTGCGCGTCCCGCTGAACGTCTTTGTGGTGAGCAAGCTCGGCGCTCCATGGGAGCAGGAACTGGCCATGGGCGCGGTTGCCGAGGGCGGCGTGGAGGTGCTCGATCTCTCGCTCACAAAACTACTGGGCATTTCGGAAAAGGACATCCAGGAGGTAGCCGAGGCCGCGCGGAAAGAACTTGAATCCCGCAAAACCTTATATCGGGGCGGTCGTCCCCCGCTGGAACTGGCAGGGAAGACGGTCATTCTCGTCGACGATGGCATCGCGACGGGTTGCAGTATTCTGGCCGCCATTACCGCTGTCCGCCGTAGAAACGCCACGCGAGTTGTGGTTGCGATTCCCGTCGCCCCAGCCTCGGGCTGCAGCGCAATCCGCATGGAAGCCGATGAAGTCATCAGCGTGGAAGAACCGGAAATGTTTCTGGCAGTCTCGCAGTGGTATCGGGATTTCACCCAAGTTAGTGATGAGGATGTGCAAAAGTTGCTACAAAACGCGGAAGGCTCAATGCCGCGTGCTGCTTGAGTGCGCCCGATTGGACTAAAGGAGGGAAAGAAATGAAGAGACATTTTTCGAACCGCGGCGAAGCGCTACCTGAGGTGACCGCCGCTCGCGTTCTGGCTGACCGGAAGGCGTGGGTGAGAACGTCGTTCACTACTCAAGCGGGCCGTCGGACGGGTTCTCCATTCTGGTCCTCGCGGCAAGTGGCAGTCACAAATCCTCCAAGGACAAGGCAACCGAGACCGAAAGAGGAGGTCACGATTTCGTTTTGAGCTGTTCGGAGGGAGGACATTATGCGATCGACAACTAAGAGGTTTCCCCCAGTCATCAGGGGCAAAGTGCAGCGCATTGCCCGAAGGAAGGGCGTGGTCAGTGCCGCCGGTGCGATCCGCCGGATGGGCGATGAGTGGGCTCGGCATTGGAATGCGGAAGACCTGGACGGAGTTGCTGCCGTTTACGCTACCGATACAGTCTACCTTCCGCCGCATCACGAAGCCGTTCACGGACGCGACGCGATTCGTGAGTACTTGAAGGCGCCGCTCAGTCATGGCGTGTCTGACCTGGCCTTCGAAGTCACGTACATCAAACAACAAGGGCCGATCGCCTGGGATGTGGGCACATACCGCATGACCATTCCTAATGAAATCCTGTACCTTCGGCAGGCGCATCACCTTATATGTGAGGAGTTCCACATTGATGACCTCAAGAATCATTGCCTACGCGCACGAGTGGAAACGAGAGAGTGTGACCGACCTGTACCCACATCAAGGCCGTAACATTTCACAATCTGAAAATACGCGAGACCTCCGAAGGCCTCGGAGCTGAGATCGTGGTAGATGTGTAGCGTACCTGTGGAGACGGCCATGCTTAGCAAAGAACACGTTGAACGTGTGGCCGAACATGTGTGGGAGATTCCCAAAACATTTCGCGATGACATGCGTGTGCCGGCGCGCCTCTACGCCGATGAAGATCTTCTGGATGCGGCTCTCTTGGACAATTCGGTCGTGCAGCTCGTGAACACAGCCACCCTGCCTGGGGTCGTCCGTTACGCCATCGCGATGCCCGACATTCACCAGGGCTACGGCTTCCCGATCGGGGGAGTCGTAGCGACACTCTTGCCGGAAGGCGTGATTTCCCCCGGTGGGGTCGGCTATGACATCAACTGTGGCGTAAGGCTTCTGGTATCGCTAGCTTCGGTTGAAGAGGTCAAGCCTTACCTGGAGGACATCGCTTCTCGCTTGTACGCGAATTGCCCGAGCGGTGTGGGTTCTCATGGACAGTTGCGTTTGAGCAACACGGAGTTGGACCAGGTTCTACATGAAGTTCGCGCTGGATGGTGGGGAAAGGATATACCTCGCGTGACGACCTGGATCGTACCGAAGAATTCGGTCGAATCCCGGGTGCCGATTCTGCATTCGTCTCTGACCGAGCCCGCGAACGCGGACGAAACCAGCTCGGGACCTTGGGTGCCGGAAACCATTTCATCGAGGTGGACAGAGTTGCTGACGTCTACGATGAGTCCACTGCTGCACGTCTCGGCATTTACTCAGGCAATTTCGCGGTGCAGATTCACTGCGGTTCTCGTGGCCTCGGCCACCAGATTTGCGAAGACTACGTTAGCCGATTTCAGAAAACTGCGCGCGACTACGGCATCGAATTGCCAGACCGCGAATTGGTTTGTGCACCATTCGATTCGAACGATGGCCAGGAGTACTTCTGCGCCATGGCATGCGCTGCTAACTTCGCTTACGCCAACCGGCAACTGCTGGCGCATATGATCCGCCAGAGCTTTCAGGAAGTATTGGCGGGCAGGATGAAGGATTTTGAACTGCGTCAGGTCTACGACATCGCACATAATATGGCGAAAATTGAAGAGCACGAGATCGGCGGCCGCTCGGTTCGACTCTGCGTCCACCGGAAAGGCGCAACTCGTGCCTTCGGGCCTGGATCGAGTGTTCTTCCAGACGATCTCCGCGATCTCGGTCAACCCGTACTCATACCCGGTTCGATGGGCACAGCCTCATATGTCTTGATCGGTACAAAAGCAGCCATGCAGCAGACTTTCGGTTCCACATGTCACGGGGCGGGCCGAGTCATGAGCCGAGCCAAAGCCAAGAAGATGGTGCGTGGAACAGAATTGCGTGACCAGTTGGCGAGCCGAGGCATCCTGATCTGCGCGGGATCGATGAGTGGGCTGGCGGAAGAAGGTCCGGCGGCCTACAAGGACGTGTCGCGTGTGGTTGAAGTGGTCCACAAGCTGGGAATCGGTCGGAAAATTGCCAGACTGGAGCCTCTCGCCGTGATCAAGGGGTCGCTACTGATCGTCAAAAGAAAAGACAGTACTTCTTACTATTGTCTTATGAGCAATAACGGTGTTGATCAGGCCGCGGCAATGATCCTTTCAATCCTCCGCTCAGCTGCGGGCGCGGGCTCGCAGATGCGCTGCAAAGCAGAGGCAACAACGCCTGCTTCGATGCCTGCCTTGCGCACCACATCCCCGAGGGACAACATGCCCACGACCTCGTGCTTTTCGTTCACCACGGGCAAACGCCGGACCTGATGGGTTTTCATCAAATCGAGCGCAAGGGAAACGTTATCCTGCTCGGTGCAGCATACCGGGTCTTGTCGCATACATCCGTCGACCCAGCTAGATGAGGCATCCCTGCCAGCGGCGACCACGTATAAGCAAAGGTCACGATCCGTTACCACGCCGACCAATCTAGGAGTGAAAGGGTCTTGAATGACTGGCACAATTCCAGTATCGGCTTCCTGCATCAGCAGGGCAGCCGACAGTGTCGAGCTGGACGGCCAACAACACACAGGGTTCTTGGTCATGATCTCGTTGACTTTCATGGAGGCCTCCCCGAATCACCGACAGACGAAACAGCTAGTAGTGTTTCGCTTGCAGCGATTCGATGTACTTGTTCAGGTTAGTGACATGCAACTGCACTTCGGAGCTATGTCCCTGGCTCATGCCCCAGAAGAGGGAGCCCCAAACCGGCATTTCTTTCGATCCGTGCGCTGGCAGGCGTAGGTCTGCCTGGATTGCGCTTGTAACGTGGTCGAATGGATATTTGCCGCCATTCTTCTTCGCAAGCGCAGTCAGATCTGGCGGCGGCACCTTCAGTGCTTCGGCAGTCCGGCCGTTACCCTTTCCATCGAAACCGTGGCAGACGGCACAATACGCGGTGTACATTTCGGAGCCCGAAGCGGGCGAAGTTGGCTTGACCGCAACATGTCTGACTTCCTTTGGTTGCTTGGCCTCTCGGTCCCCGTATAATTGACGAGGAACGACCAGGAGTCGTCTTTTTGTACAAGTTCGTCCAGGAACTGGCGCCAGTCGGGACTCAGATCCGGAGAAATGCCAATCCGCTCCGGAAGGGGTCTGCTAGTGTCGCTTGTAGCCAGTGCCAGGCGTTTGATCCGCCCCCTAATAATACGCATCACCGGAGCTGCGAGAATAAAGCCGCGGCGCACGATGTTTACAACGACTTTCCTTCCCGAAACGCCGATCCAAAGCTCCACAACGTCAGGCGGAAGGTCCTCTCCTGCGCGTGGCAGGCGTTGTACGTACTCGATCCTGAGATTGTGCATGCTCTTGCCTCCGGCATCGCTCGATGCATTTCTCCTATCGGCCATCAGAGTAAGCCGCTGAGCGCGCGTGCCGGAGATCCCGAGTGCGAAACACGCTCGGGCTCCGATTAGTGCTGCCTCCAGGCGTCACTTTTCCACCAAACAGTATTCGCCAAGTCTCTGACCTTTGTCTGGCGCGCTGGCGTCTGGCGTGGCCGCAGACTCGGGATAAACTTCGACGTCCCTGCACTCATACATTCCGAAATTCTTGGGAAGTTCCACCATCTGGTAGTTGCCGTTCTTCAGAGTCGTGCAGCCCGGCGCGCCCTGGTTGCATTGCAAATGGTAATCCTTGTTCGCTTTCCGGACGTCCAGGATCACGACCCCGTTGTTCAGTTCATTGCCTGTTACCGTTATGTAGGACTTCTCCTGGGCAGACACGTGCGCTGCATCCAGCACGCAGAAGAGGTCCAGCAGAAAGAAGAGAGCAATTGCTTTCTTCATGGCGTGCCCCCTCGGGCCGAAGTCGAACTCGCCCGCACTATTACTCCTCTTGTGTATATCTTTGCTCAGTCGGCGGATTCGTGTCTGTGACACGAAGCACAGAGCGCGCGATCACGACCAATGATGTTGGGACCTGGAGGAGCACTAGGAGATTGGGCGAGGCTCCAAGAACAGACGCATCCAAGAATGTTCACCCGCCGACTGGTTTACCCTTGCAATGAGAACACGCGTGGCATGCGACGCTTAGGGGAATCGTTGCCTTTCGCTTCGGCAACCGCTGAATTTGACGCAGTGCGTATGGTGATTCGGGTCACTGCCTTTTTTCATCCGATGTGGTTGCATAGATAATGGAAGTGTGTGTGCACCAAGCTCGGGAGTGCAGCATGAAATCTCTTGTACGTTGGCAGCCGCTGCAGGAATTCACGTCACTCCAAAGTCAAATGAACCGCTTGTTCGACAGTTTTTCCGGCAGGACACCATTGATGCCCTTTGAGGAGAATCTGAACGGCTGGGAATTCGGCCCTTTGGTGGACGAGGACGACCAAAAACTAACATTCAAAGTAGAAATACCAGGAATTGATGAGAAGGACATCAAAGTCGAAATCGAGAACAATGTGCTGACTGTACGTGGGGAACGCAAACTGGAGAAGGATATCAAGGAGGAGAACTTCCGGCGAATGGAACGCCATTATGGTGCCTTCTCGCGTTCGTTCACTCTTCCAAGCACTGTGGATCCAGAGAAGATTGAGGCCAATTACACGCATGGTGTACTAGCGATTCAGATGCCCAAACGTGCCGAGGCCAAGCCAAAACAGATCAAGGTGAGTGTGACTAAGACCCTGAAGGCCGCGTAGTTGGCCGGGGGAGGGCCTTGGTGCCGTTCTTCTATTACATCCGGAGGCTCTGTGAAAGTGACTTGCGCGATCGGCGATGCGTTCCGAGTTTGCCACGTGGGAGTCGAAACGTGCCCGGGCAAAGTGGCCTTTCGGGCAGACCGAGGCGCATTAAACCTCGCAAAGTTAGGAATCAGAAGCCATGTTTCAAACATTGGACGAACAAATCGAGAGGACTGAAGGCGGCCGTCCTACCACTAGTGCGCGGCTAGTCCGTTTCGCGGAGATAGCTATCGTCTTAGTGTGTTTGATCGGAGGACTGTACTTCGCAATCGCGTCCTTCGAATGACTCGAGTCTGGGAGGGAGTCGCCGAAGCGGCCGGGGTGGGAGGAGTCTTTGTGCGAGGTCGACATTGCAACCACGAGGGGAAGACTCCGGGTACTGAGAAATGAATTGCAGTTCTTAGATAGAGGTGGTTACGGCTGTCCAATCCTATAGAGGTCGGCGCGAGTTTTCGAAGACTCGCCGACTTGTCGCAAGGGTC
>Ga0075029_100002489_pt1 | contig 10460 bp, 11 predicted proteins | sample LitLauG_LLR_2013_FD_71391 | JGI IMG/M metagenome (GOLD analysis project Ga0075029, IMG submission 71391) | Freshwater sediment microbial communities from North America - Little Laurel Run_MetaG_LLR_2013 | ecosystem: Environmental > Aquatic > Freshwater > Creek > Sediment | place: USA...
CGGCGGTGCCGACGCTCTTGACCGTGATGCACTTGGTCGCGGTGCTGCCCGGCTTGAGGCCGAGCTCGTTGAACGTTGCGGTGGTGGTCCCGGCGAACACGCCGGTGCCGCCGTCGTTGGTCAGGGAGAGCGAGCCAGTCACCCACGCGTTGCTGTTGCTCTGCGTGGTCGCCGAGAACGCCGCGTAGCTGCCCTGCCACACGAGCAGGCCGGCTGCCAGCAAGCCGGCGACCGGGGCCGCTGCGCGCAGCGCGCGACGGCGCCGCTTCTTCTTGTCCGTGTCGTGCGTGTCCATGATGGTCCCTCCGAGAGTGCGATGAATTCCTGACAGGTCCCCCGACCCTGGGGTTGCATCGGCCACATCCCGGAATTACTTGAGAACGATCTTCGAAGAAGTTCGTCGCCCGGCCACTCGACCTGGCGCCGGACAGACTGAAGGCCCCGACTTGCGTCGGGGCCTTCAGGGCTGGTCGAGCTCCCGAACTAGACGGGGCGAACCTGCTCCGCCTGCGGGCCCTTCGGGCCCTGGGTGATCTCGAACTCAACGCGCTGGTTCTCGTCGAGGGAGCGGTACCCGTCGGCGACGATCGCGGAGAAGTGGACGAAGACGTCAGCGCCTCCGCCGTCCTGCGCGATGAAACCGAAGCCCTTCTCGGCGTTGAACCACTTCACGGTGCCCTGTGCCATGTGCTTTTCTCCTTCGGGGGACTGTCTCCAGGCCCGCACCTCGCGGACCTGCGGCTGCTGCCTTCGTCCCACTCCCGGGAAGCCACGGAAACGGAAAAACGCCCGCTGCCAGAAGCCGCGGGCGTCCAAGAACGTACGAGGAACTGCAACTGCAACCGCCGGAACCCTAGCATGATTCAACAGCCGGTCAACACTTTTCGCCGGCCCGCTGCGCAACGGCTGCGGCAGCGGGCAGTAGGCCTGGAGGCCCGATGGCCGCACATGTGGAGATCGTCATCGATGCGGCCGACGCCGACGCTCTGGCCAGGTTCTGGGCGGCGGCGCTCGGCTACCGACCACATGGGGCGTTCGGCCAGTACCGCTCGCTGGTCGACCCCGGCGGATCGGGCCCGAAGCTGGTCATCCAGCAGGTGCCGGAGACGAAGGTCGGCAAGAACCGGGTCCACCTGGACCTTCATGCGCCGGACGTCGCGGCTGAGGTCGCCCGCCTGGTGGGCTTGGGGGCCTGCGCCCTGGACGACGAGACGATCCACGAGGCGGGCACCAGCTGGGTGCGGATGGCCGACCCTGACGGGAACGAGTTCTGTGTCTGCGCGGCCGAGGACGAGGCTGCTGTCGCGCAGGTGTAGTCGCCCGGCCGCCCTCTTCAGCTGTGGAAGCCGAGGTGGATGTGGTCGTGGTGGGTGTTGTCGCTGAAGTACTGCAGTCCCGCGCCGTCGAGGTCGACGGGCCCACCCACCTGGTAGGCGCCCAGCGAGGCCCCGAGTCGCATCACCGACTCCACCAGGGGACGGTTGGCGGGGCTGACGACCGGGTGCCCGTCGATCGCCCACACGTCGACGGCGTGGCCACGCGGGTGGTCGCTGAGCCGGTTGGTGCCGAACACGTAGAGCGGGTGCCCGGACTTCACCACGCTGACGTCGACCACGTGCGCGGCCGCCAGGCCGTGCAGTGCGGCCAGGACACCGGAGGAGATCGTGCCCGACCGTAGGTCGGCGCGGGCCGCAACGGGCAGGTGGACCCTGGGGTTGGCCAGCAGCTGCGCAGCCGACGCGCTCAGCGCCGACGCGGCAGGCAAGATAGTCGCCGGGTGGGCGGCGATGACCTGCCACTTGGGGCTGGCGGCCACCAGCCGCACGTCAACGGTCGTGCCGCCGGCTGCCAGCGTCGCGCCTTCGGTCCGCCACTGCCGCAGCACCACCAGCACGCTCGACGAGCTGGACAAGATGCCGCCGTACTGGGCGTCGACCACCTGGACCGCCGCCGAGCCGGAGCTGCCGAGCAGGACCGTCACAGCATCAGCCAGCGAAGGGTCGTAGCCCAGTCGCGCGATTCGGGCCCGGGCGGCCACCAGGCCCGGGCGGGCCACCGGATCGGTGGCGCTGGCCGACCACGAACCAAGCGCCTCCAGCAGACGCACGGCACGGACCTTGACCGCCGGTGAGATCTCAGCTGCCGTCGGCTGCCATGGGGAAGTCGCCGGAAGCTGGAGGGCCGCCGCCGCGGACGGGCTCACCGAGGCCGGCACCGACACAGACGGGGACACAGACGCCGACGCGGCGCCGGTCTTCGCCGAGGCCGTGCCCGCCCCGGGTCCCCCGGACGAAGCAGACGTACACCCTTCGAGCACGACTGCGGCCCCGGCGGCCAGAGCCCCGAGGAATCGGCGCCGATCCATCCGGTCGGCCCGGTCGGGCTGGTTCATGCCGACTCCTTGTTGGTCGCGTCGACGACGCGGCGCTGCCCCAGTCGGGGTTCGTGGGCCGCTGCCTGACCAGCGTGCCCCTGATCAGGTCTGACGAACCTGGGAGCCGGAAGGTCCCCGGCGCCGCCGCTACCGTACGGGGGGTGCCGTCGGTCCAGCCTCACATCCGCAGCTTCCATCCCCGGCGGGGCCGTGTGACCGCCAGTCAGGCCGCAGCGATCGAGAGAATGTGGCCCACGTTCGGTTTCGAGGTGGGGCCCTGGCGGCTGGACCCGGTGGAGCTGTTCGGCAACGACCGTCCCCTGGTGGTGGAGGTCGGGTTCGGGACCGGTGAGGCGACCGCTGCGATGGCGGCGGCCGAGCCGGGCACCAACCTGCTCGCCGTCGACGTCCACACCCCAGGTTTCGGCCAGCTGCTCGCCCTGGTCGACGCCGGCGACCTGTCGAACGTGCGGATCGCGTCGGGGGACGCTGTCGAGCTGCTGCGCGACATGCTGCCCGCCGGGTCCCTGGCCGCGATCCGCTGCTACTTCCCTGATCCCTGGCCGAAGGCCCGCCATCACAAGCGCCGGCTGGTGGCGCCGGGGTTCGTCGCCCTGGCCATCTCCCGGCTGGCTGCCGGCGGCACGCTCCACCTGGCCACCGACTGGCCCGACTACGCCCAGCAGATGCGCAGGGTGCTCGGCGCCGAACCTGCCCTGGTCAAGATCTTCGACCAGTGCCAGCCGGACCCGCAGCTGCGCCCCGGCCGCCGCCCCAGCACCCGGTTCGAGCGGGCCGGCACCGCCAAGGGCCACCCAGTGGTCGACCTGGTCTACCTGCGGCCGTGACTACCCGCCGCCGCGGCCCGGCGTCACGGTGAGCCGGTCGAGGTCGGCAAGGTCGCCTGCCGTGGGCTCCCAGCCCGCGGCTGCCACGTTCGCCCTGACCTGGTCCGGGGTCGTCGCGCCGGCGATCACCGACGCAACCGCCGGCCGCGCCAGCAGACCCGCCACGGCCACCTCGAGCAAGGACCTGCCCCGCTGCGCGGCGAAGGCCTCCAGCGCCTCCAGGGTGTCCCACGGCGCCCGGCGCAGAACCTCGTCGTAGCCGTCGCGGGCCAGCCTGCTGCCCTCGGGAGCGCCCTGGCCTCGCCGGTACTTGCCGGTCAGCAGACCGAACTCCAACGGGAAGAACGGCAGCAGCCCAACTCCAGCGGCCAGGCACGCCGGAACCAGCTCGGCCTCGGCGGCTCGGTCGATCAGGCTGTACTTGCTCTGGGTGCTGACGAACCGGCTCGTCCCGTGGCTGCGCGCGGCCCACTGCGCCTCGGTGACCTGCCAGCCCGCGAACTGCGAGCTTCCCAGCGCAAGGACCTTGCCGGCCCGCACCAGGTCGTCCAACGCTGACAACGTCTCCTCGATCGGAGTCTGCGGATCAGGCTCGTGCATCTGCAGCAGGTCGATCCGGTCCGTGCCCAGCCGTCGCAGCGACGCCTCGACCGCGGCCCGGACGTACCGACGCGACCCACGGGCGTCCCAGTCCGGGCCGTTCACCCCGGCCATCGGCTTGCCGAACTTGGTGGCCAGCACCACCTCGTCGCGGTGACCGGCCAGCGCGTCGCCCAGCAGGGCCTCGGACGAGCCCGGCGGACTGCCGTAGATGTCGGCAGTGTCGAACAGGGTGACCCCGCAGTCCACAGCGGCGTGCACGACCGCTGCCGTCGCCTCCGGCCCGATCCGCCCCCCGAAGTTGTTGCAGCCCAAGCCCACCACGGAAACCGCCAGCCCCGACACACCCAACCGCCTGACCCGCACGCCGCACTCCTCGTCCCGACTCGTCGTCCCTGCTCGCGGGCGGCCCGACCCCCGCAGCCGGCGGCCGGCAGGCCACCGGCCGCAGCGCCCCACCGCACGATCGAGCCTAGCCGGACCTGTGCTGTCGCCAGGGGACGAAGCACTTGACCCGCACTTAGTAAGCGCGCATACTTTCTCCATGATTCCTGTTGCCACCGCACATCTGATCTCGCCGGCTCCCGCGTCGGCGTTCTTCGCCCGCTGGGCGGACATGGCCACCTGGCCACAGTGGAACTCCGACACCGAGTGGGTCCGACTTGACGGCCCGTTCGCCACCGGCTCCACCGGCCGGCTCAAGCCCACCGGCGGCCCCTCGGTGCGCTTCGTCCTGACCGCCGTCGTGCCCGACCGCGAGTTCGTGGACACCTCGCTGCTCGTGGGTGCACGCCTGGTCTTTCGGCACTCGGTTGCGGCCACCGATGACGGTGGCTGCACCGTCACGGTGGACGTCAGCCTGAGCGGTCCCCTGGCCCGGGTGTGGAACCTGCTGCTGGGCAAGGGCTTTCGGGCCAGCGCACAGCCTGACCTGGATCGGCTCGGTGAAGCGGTCAAGGCTCCGGCGGCGCCGGCGCGTGAAGTCGAGCCGGCCGCCGCTGAGCCGGCGTGAGCGCAGGCCCGCACCGGCTGGCCACCGGGTTCACGACGCCCGAGGCGAGCCCGGGCTTCCTGTTGTGGCGCGTCACCAACCGTTGGCAGGCGGCGCAGAGGGCGGCGCTGCGACCGCTTGGCCTGACCCACGTGCAGTTCGTGCTGCTGGCCTCGCTCAGCTGGCTGGGCTCCGAAGACCCGGTGACCCAGCGGGCCCTTGCCGACCACGCGGCAACCGACCCGATGATGACGTCACAGGTGGTGCGTGCCCTTGAGGCCAAGGCCCTGCTGGTGCGAGCCGCCCATCCGGTGGACCGGCGGGCCCGGGCAGTGACGCTCACCGCTGCGGGGCGAGAGCTGGCCGATGCCGCAGTGGGCGTCGTCGAGGCGTGCGACCGGGAGTTCTTCGCCGCGCTGGGCACCCGCGCGGCCGCGTTCACCCGCGCCCTTGCCGCCCTGGAGCGCTGAGCGCCGCCACAGGAGTCCGGGCAGCCACTGGCGTGCCCGCGTCAGTCGGCTCGTCGTCGGTCGAGCTGTCAGTCGGTGGGTTTGGCTACGGCGTCGATCGACCTGATCCGGGCGCACAGCACCTTCAGCAGGCCGCGCGCGATCGACGGGTTCTCGTCCAGGATGGGAAGGAACTCCCATGAGGTCAGCGCAAAGGTCTTCAGCCCCGACTCGCCGGCCCGCACCGTTGCGCTGCGGGGTAGGCCGTCCAGCAGCGAGATCTCCCCGAATCCGTCACCAGGGCCGAGTCGGCCACGGGACTGGCCGCCGACCGACACGTCCGCGGAGCCTTCCATGATCAGGTGGAACGCCACTCCGGACCGCCCGTCGGTGGTCACCTCGAACGCTGGTGCGAACTCCACGACACGTCCGGCCCCGACGATCTTCTTCAGCACCTTGGGCGGGACGCCTTTGAAAAGGTCGACCGAGCCGAGCATGCCTGCGATGTCCTCGTTGGCCATGTCGCACACCTCCCTGAGGCCGCGATAGTAGCGGAGCGGATCATCCGGCGAGGCTCCAAGCGAACACCACGGCATCGCCGTCGCCGGGTCGGGTCGGGTCGCGTCATCCTTTCGACTGAGGCCGGACGAACCGTTCGGCTGCCACGAAGTGGCGCTGCGACGCCAGCCACCTTGACACGCTGTCGGCATGAACCGACGCGCATGGAAGTTCGGCGGGGGCGTGAGCACCCCGCCGCTGCTGGGGAGGGTCCTCGCCACTGCGGTCGTGATCGCCGCCGGCGCCCTCATGGTCGTGCGCGTGGTCCGAGAGACCGCCGACGGGAACCTCGAGCCGGCCGGCTTCGTGTTCTTCCTTCTCGGGGTATGGCTGCTGTTCGCCGTTGTCTTCTTGCCTCAGCTGTGGCGTCCGAGTGCGGAGTGGCGACGCGAGCAGTTCGACCGGCAGCGCCTGCAGCGGCGGCTGCGCACCGCGATGGACCCCAGCCGCCAGCCCAACTTGGGCCTGGCACGCGCCCGGGCGGCCTACTGCCCGGTGTGTGGGCAGGCCGGGGAGTTCACCTCACGATCACGCACCCTGTGCAGCGCATGCCAGCGGCCATGGTCGGCCGGACGGGCCATGCCGGCCCCGCTGGCACCGTGCTCGACCCCGCCCTCGGTGATCGACCTCCGCGACCGTATCGCCACCCACCAGTAGCCAGGCCCCGCCCCGCCCCGAGGAGAGCCACAGCCCGATTGCTCCGGGCGTCTGCTCGTGGCCGGGCCTGACCGGCGTCGGCCCGGTGGGGTCACGGCTGGGCGTAGTTGCTCGCTCCCCACCAGTCGACCACGACCACTGGCTCGTCGCCGACGACCCACGCGTCGTGGCCATGCGGCAGCGCTGTCACGTCTCCGGGGCGGGCGAGGAAAGTGGTCCCGTCGGCCATCTCGATCGTGAGCTCGCCGCTGACGTGGTACTGGAAGTGGGGGGCTTCGCACAGTTCGGTGCCGGCGATGGGCCGCACGTGCTCAGACCAGCGCCACCCAGGCTGAAGGGTCAGGCGACCGATCTGCGCGCCGGCGATCTGCACGACGTCCACAACGCCGCGCTCGAACGTCCGCGTCTGGTCCGGTGAGCCGAAGCTGGCGTGCTCGGGTGCGGACGCCGCAGGGAAACTGCTGTGCGAGCCTTGCTGAGCGTCAGTGGTCATGGCTTGCTCCTTCGCTGTGGCGCCGGCCCGGTCGGCCGGCAGCTGCTACCTGCTGGACATGCTGCGACGAGCCGGTTGCAGCAGCTTTGCGCCGGCGCCGCCCGCCGCTGCAACCGCGTCCCGGCGCCCGCGCCCCCGGCGCCGACACCTCAGGTCGTGCGGCGCTGTCACCGGCGATAGCGCAGCCGAGGCGCAGCGGCTTGGATGGCACGGTGCACAAGCTGGCGATTCGACTGCTGGCGGGGCCGGGCTACATCGACCTGGACGGGGTGGCCTCGGCCACGTTGGGCAGCCGCAAGGCGCGCTCGCTGCTGTGGCTGCTGGCCGTCGCCCGAGGAGCCTTCGTCAGCAGCGAGACCCTCGCCGAGGCGCTGTGGGCCGACGACCCACCGGCCCGGCCGGCCGACCAGGTCGCTGTCCTGGTCAGCCGCCTGCGCGCCGTGCTGGGCCGCGACCGCATCGAGCGCGGTGACGCCGGCTACCGGCTTCGCTACGACTGGCTGGACGCCGACGAAGTCGACGCGCTGACCACTGAGACGCAGCGCCGTGCCGACGCCGGAAACGTGTCGGGGGCCGCGGCGGCTGCCCGGGTGTCGGTGTCGCTGCTGCGCGCGCCGCCGACCGGACCAGACCTGGCCGGCCCCCGGGCCAGCGAGGGGCTCGCTGACCTGGACCGGCTGGTCGCCCGAGCCCGTAGGGTCGCCGCCGGGGCGCTGCTGTCGTCCGGGGCCTGGCTGGAGTCGGTCGATGTCGCCACCGACGCGCTCGCCGGCGACCCCTACGACGAGGACGCGCTGCGAGCGGTGATGCGCGCCAACGTCGCCGGGGGGCGGACAGCTGCTGCGCTGGCCATCTACGCCACCGCCGCCGAGCGGATGGCCGACGACTTGGGCGCCGACCCCTCGGCGCAGACCAAGGACCTGCACACGGCGATCCTGCGGGGGGAGCTCGACGGCGCAGACGCCCCGGTGAGCGGCCCGCTTCCCGGCGCCGTCGCGGTGGTCGGCCGCGACCGCGAGCTCGCCGCTCTGCGCGACGCAGCAGCCAGAGCACGACGCGGCGACGTGCAGGTGGTGGTGGTCGAGGGCGAGGCCGGCATCGGCAAGACCGCGCTGGTCCGGGCATTTACCCGGCAGCTGCCCCGCACCGACGTTGTGCTGTTCGGCAGCTGCGCCGAGCTGGGGCGCTCGGCCCCCCTGGATCCACTGCTGGGTGCGCTGGCCGCGTGCCTGCGCAGCCTGGGCCCCGAGCAGGCCCGCGACGTTCTGGGCGCCGACGCGCCCGTGATGGCACCACTGGTCGGCTTCGCTGCCGCAGGCTCGGCGCCACCGCTGCTCGCCGACGGCGTGGTCGGGCCGACCCTGGTGTACTCGGCGCTGGCGTCGGTCCTGGGACGACTGGCCGGGACCGCGCTGCTGGTCGCCGTCCTCGACGACCTGCACCGCGCAGGCTCGGCCCTGGTCGAGTGGCTGGAGTTCGTGCGGACCCGACGGGTTCCGCTGCTGGTGGTCGCCACCGTCCGAACCCCGCAGCTCGCGCCCGTCACCGCGACCGACGTGCTGCGGATCGGCCCGCTGAACGCCGAGCAGGTCGCCGACATCGTCGGCGCGGCCCGGGGCCGGCAGCTGTTCGAACGGTCCGGGGGCAACCCCCTCTTCCTGACCGAGCTCGCCCTCGCCAGTGACAGCGCAGGTCTGCCGGCGTCCCTGGTGGAGGCGGTCTCGACCCGGTGCGACGGCCTGGGGCGGGCCGCTGACCTGCTGCGCGCAGCGGCCGTGGTCGGCGACCGGGTGGACCCGGACCTGCTCGCGGCCGTGCTCAACCGGCCCGCAGTGCAGATCCTCGACGACTGCGAGCTCGCGGTCGCCCACCACCTGCTGGTCGACGATGCGGGCACCTTCCGTTTCCGGCACGCCCTGGTCCGCGACGCTCTGGCCGTAACGGCCAGCGCCGGCCGCTCCGCCTGGCTGCACCGCCAGGTCGCCTGGGTGCTCGAAGGGCGGCCCGACGCAGACCCCGCCGAGGTCGCCGACCACGCCCGCCGAGGCGGGGACCTGCCGCTGGCCGCCCAGAGCCTTCGGGCCGTCGCCGCCCGCGCCGCCGAGCGGTTCGACCACGCCACCGCCGAGGCAGTGCTGGACGACGCACTGACTTTGCACGCAGAACCGCAGACGTGGCTGGAGCGGGCCCGGATCCGGACCCGGCGTGGGGACTACACCGGCGCCTACCGTGACGTGGAGCGGGCCCGACCGACCGGCGCCAGTGCCCTGGAGGTCGGCGCCTGGGCGTCCTACTTCGACCGGCGCTTCGAGCAGGCAGCCGCGTTCGCCGCTGACGGAGCCGCCCTCGCCGACGACGACACGGTGAGGGCCCGATGCCAGACGGTCGCCGGCCGCACCGAGCACGCCCGCGGGGACCTGGCTGCGGCCGAAGAGCTGCTGTCCGCGGGGACCCACACCGCCAACGGGGCCGACCGAATGATCGCCAGCGCCTGGCTGGGAGTGCTGCGCTCACACCAGAGCAGACCCGCAGACGCCCTGGCGCTGCTGCGACCGGCGACCCACCCCGGGCTGCGTGCCGAGCACACGTCGGCGATCTTGCACGCACTGCTGTTCAGTGGGCACGCGCACGCTCTGGCCGGCCGACCGGCTTCGGCGCTGGAGTTCTTCGGCCGCTACGACACCGAAGTCGCCCGACGACACGTCGGGCGCTTCACCGGCAGGGGCACCAACTTCGCCGGCTGGGTGCTTCGCAACATCGCCGCGACGTCCGAAGGCGTCGACCTGCACCAGCAGGCGCTCGAGGCCGCGTCCACCCTCGCCGGCCCCGAGACCCGGGTGGCGGCGCTGGAGGACCTGGCCGAGGCCGCACTGGCCACCTGCGACGTCGATGCCGCCAGCGCCCTGCTCGAGCAGGCAGCAGCCGCGCTGCACGGCGACCTGGTGTTCGGCTGGCGGCTGCGCTTCAAGCTCGACCTGCTGCGCGCCCGTACCGCCCTGGCCTACGGCGACGCCGCCGCGGCGCTGGGCCTGGCCGCCACCGTGGCCGCCGACGCGACCCGGCTCGCCGTCCCCCGGTACGCGGCCCCGGCCCGCCTGGTGCTGGCTCTGGCCCGCGCCGCCAGCGGCGAACCGGTCGACCTGTCCGTCGTCGAGTCCGACCTGCTCGCCGTGCAGTCCGCGGTCGCGCTCGAGGCCTGGTGGTGGACCGGTGAGTGCGCGGCAGCACTGCACGTGCCCGCGTGGATGGACCTGTGCTCCTCGCAGGTGGCGGACCTGGCCGGTGCCGCAGGTGAACGCGCCGACGGTTTCCGCTCACGCGCGGCACCCCGGCTGGATGCGTGGAAGGCAGCCGCCGGCTGACCCGGCCCCCGCGGTCACCGGTCGGCGGGGTCCGACGCAGCCAAGATGACCAGCGGCACCAGCAGAGGCGGCGCCCCGGCCAGCGCACGCTGGCAGGCGGTGACCAGCTGCCCGCGCCGGCCAGGGTC
>Ga0075029_100002490_pt1 | contig 10459 bp, 7 predicted proteins | sample LitLauG_LLR_2013_FD_71391 | JGI IMG/M metagenome (GOLD analysis project Ga0075029, IMG submission 71391) | Freshwater sediment microbial communities from North America - Little Laurel Run_MetaG_LLR_2013 | ecosystem: Environmental > Aquatic > Freshwater > Creek > Sediment | place: USA...
ATATTGTGACCATCCCGCGACTGGCCGGTTGAAAAACAGCTGTTCAAGTGTCAGATCGCCGTGGAAGATGTTGCCCTCCGTCAACCCATACGTGCGTTCGAGGTCAAGCGGAGTCAGTACTTGCCGTGCCACGATCGCATTCGGCACATTGGGCGCGTATTCGGCAATTTTCTTCACTACGCGATCGCCGAGCAATTCGCGATTCTCGTCCCAATTTCCATGGCGTAGCTTGTACGGCACGTACTGCACGAAGCACGTCATAACATGCCTGCCGGCAGGAGCGAGCGACGGGTCAGCGTTCGACGCGATGACGCAATCGACCCAAAGCTGTTCAGGGATCTCACCGAACTTCGCAACGTCGTAACAGCGCTCGGCAAATTCCAGCGACGGCACCAGCGTGAACAGCGACCGTTGTTGCGGATCGTAACTGGCGGGCGTGCCTGTAAACCGCGGCTCCTCCGTCAGAACCATGTTGACCTTGGCGCAGGGGCCATCCATTTTGATTCCGCGGATAGCCTGAACAAAATCAGCCGGGAGGTCCCGCTCCGCAACCATGCCAAGAAAAGTTCGCTTGGGGTCTGCATTCGACAGCACGACGCGAGCGCGAATCTCAGCGCCATCTTCCAGCACCACGCTTCGCACCCGTCCATCTCGGGAATCAATTTTCTGAACCGCGCAGCCCGTGCGGATTTCCGCGCCAAAGCCCTGGGCCGCGGCGGCCATCGCCTTCGTGATCGAACCCATGCCGCCCATGACGTGCCCGTAAAAACCTTGCTGGCCGTGTTCGCCGCCGCTCAGCAAGTGGAACAGGAGGCCGAGTGCGGTGCCGGGCTGATATGGGCCTCCGTGCTTGCCGTAAACATTGTTAGCGAGGAACAGTGTCTTCACTTTCTCCGATTCGTAGTTGCGGTCGAGAAAGTCTCCAAGGCTGCCCGTAAGAAACGAGATCAGCTGTGAGATTTCGGAACTTGAGATTCCGCGAAAACGTTTTCCCGCGCGGAACAGCTCCGACCATCCAGAAAAAGATTCCGTGCCCGGTTCTGGCGGTGGCTCGAGAAAGAATGGCTGTAGATACCGCGCCAGCTTCTTGAGCCGGTCGTCTACGCGGACGAAAGTCTCCGCGTCTTTCGGCGAAATCTTGCGCAACTCTTCGACCACTCGCTCGCGATCCGACCACCACGAGACAACTTGGCCGTCCTGGAACGGTACCTGCAGCGCCGGATCGCAGGGAACCATTCGCAGGCCATGATCGCCAAGCCGAAGGTCGCCAATCACCTCGGGCCGCAGCATGCTCGCAATGTACGAGGTCGTCGATGCCCGGCACCCAGGAGCGATTTCTTCCGTGACGCAGCATCCACCGACGATGTCGCGCCGCTCGAGAACAAGTGTCGAGTATCCCGCGCGCGCCAGATAGGCCGCAGCCGTCAGGCCGTTGTGTCCAGCGCCAATCACAATGGCGTCGTAAACCGGGTTTGCGCGGCTAGACATGCGCCTGACCTTTGGTCAAAACAGGAAAAGATCCCGAGCGAAGAAGCTAACGAAAGCTCAAGAAAAAAGCCATTGAAAAATAGATTATGACTGCTGTATCGTTCGTTGACCGCAGGTCAAGAACCCGGGGGAGAGGTGGGGCCATGGAAGGTATTACAAGCAGTCTGGCAAAGCCAACGCAGATGAGGAGGGATGGAAGACCGCGACCTCGTTCAGAAGCAAAACGCGGAAGGATTGTTGAAGTAGCGATCCGGCATTTTGCCGAGCGCGGTTATAGTGCCGCCCGTGTCGAAGACATCGCCGCCCAGTTGGGCATTGCCAAGGGGTCGGTGTTCCAGCATTTCAAAAGCAAAGACGGACTATTTTTCGAAGCCTACAAGAAAGCCGTGCTGTCATTCCCGAAATACATGCAGGCTCCGGAGGCGGTACAAGAGCGCGGATTCTTCGAAGTACTCCGCTATTGGCTCGGGCGCACAGAAAATATGGTCCGTGACAACTGGTCCGCTTACCGAATCTATCTGGTCGGCAATTACGGGACGGATCTCGCGCTGCGGCGTGAAATCAACCGCTTCCTCGTCGCGGAAGACCCCTACGGATGGCGTGATTTTGTAGCTTTTGGTGTGGGCCGAGGCGAATTACGCCAGGACCTTGATGTCGACATGATCGGATCGATTCTCGAATGGACCATGGATCGATTTCAAGATGCACTCCTTACCGAAGAATTAGACCCCGGGCTGTTCCGCAAGTCTGGGCCGGTTCCCGAAGAAAAAGAAGCTCGCATCGAGCAGTTTGTCGACTTGCTCCGCAGAGCAATCGGATCAGACAAAGTTCAGGCCACGGGCCAGGTGGCGGGAAAGAAAGCATGAAGAACGGCATGACAGTGGAGCAGATTCTTGCCACCTATGACGCGTCGGCGCCCCTGACTGAAGCTTCCACAATCCCAGCTCCTTGGTACGTCGATGCGCGGATTGCCGACCTGGAGCGGCAGACGGTCTTTTCGCGCACCTGGCAGGTGATGGGAAGAGTCGATCAAGTCGCCAAGCCGGGTCAGTTTGTAACCGCAACGGTCGCCGGAGAGCCACTGGTCGCGGTGCGCGGAACGGACGGTGTGCTCCGCGCCTTCTATAACGTGTGCCGCCATCATGCTGCGGCAGTCGTCACCGAGCCGTGCGGGCAAGCGTCGATCCTGCATTGTCCATATCACGGATGGAACTATGGTTTGGACGGCGCGCTCAAAGGCATGCCGGAATTCGACGGAGTGAAAAACTTCGAACGCAAAGAGAATGGTCTGGTTCCAGTCAAAGTGGAGACCTGGGAACAGTTCGTCTTCGTCAACCTTGATCCGCAAGCCGCCCCGCTCGCGGACTTCCTCGGCGGGATCATCAAGCGAGTGGCGCCTCTTGGCTTGAGCAAACTGCACTATTTCACGAGCAGGAGCTATGACATTGCCTGCAACTGGAAAGTCTTCGTCGACAACTATCTTGACGGCGGCTATCACGTCCCGCATCTGCACAAGGGACTCAGTTCGGTCTTGGACTACAAGCAATACACCATTGAAAACGAAGGCCGCTTTTGTTTGCAATCGAGCCCCATGGTGAGTTCCAACGAAGATGCGGCCACCGGAACAACACGCCGCGGCGATCGTGCATGGTATTTCTGGCTGCATCCGAACTTCATGTTCAATTGTTATGAAGGCTATCTGGACACGAACCTGGTAATTCCGGTCGATGTCGACCACTGCCGCGTTGTGTTCGACTTCTACTTCAGCGACATCGGCGAATCGGCTCGCGCTTACAACGAGTCGAGTGTCGCGGTCGGGAATCGCGTGCAGGACGAAGACCTTGGCATCTGCGAAGCGGTGCAGCGCGGCCTCAAGTCGAGAGCCTATGGAGCGGGACGCCTGTCGGCGCGGCGTGAAGCCGGCGAGCAGTTGTTCCACCAGTTGCTCGCGGCCGACTTGAAAAGCGGCCTTGCTCTCTAAGGAGATCGATCTCTTGAAAACAGCTAATCTGGCGGTAATCGCCCTGACGCTCAGTTGCTTTTCACTAGCCCAGGTGACGGTCATCAAGGCCGGCCACCTGATTGATCCTGACTCGGGAACAGTACTCGCCGACCAGAAAATTTTGATCGTCGGCAACAAAATCGCAGCGGTTGGAAAAGAACTGCACATTCCCGGCGATGCCAAATGGATCGACCTCTCCGATAAAACCGTGCTGCCGGGACTGATCGACTGCCATACGCATTTAGTCGATGGATATCTCGATCCCGAACCGTTCAACCGCGTAAAAAAATCGGCCTCGCAGCTGGTACTCGAATCGGTTCCAAACGCGAAGGCCATGCTTCTGTCAGGATTCACTTCTGTGCGGGACGTAGGAACCTACCGCGCGCTGAATGATGTCGCCCTTCGCGATGCGATTACTCGCGGCGATGTCATTGGCCCGCGCATGTTCGTCGCCGGCGCCTACATCACCATTACCGGAGGTGCAGGGGCGATGACGGGCCAGGCGCCCGATGTGCAGCTTCCCTGGGATTTTCATTACGGAGAAGCGAACAGCCCGTGGGAGGTGCGTCAGAAAGTTCGCTTACTAGCGCACAATGGCGCCGACGTTATCAAAATGCTGTCGACCGGTGCGGTGCTGACGCACGGAAGTAGTCCGAACTCTCTCGAGTTTACCGAGGAAGAACTGCAGGCCGGTGTAGACGAAGCGAAAAACTTCGGACTCCGCGTTGCCGTGCACGCACATGCCGCGCAAGGTATCAAGAATGCAATCTTGGCGGGTGCAGCATCAATCGAACATGCCGAGATGCTGGATGACGAACTGATTTCGCTCGCCAAGCAGCACGGTACTTATTTGGATATGGATATCTACGATGAAGAATGCATCCAGGCGCAAGGGAAGACTGGCCAGGAGCCGGCAGACTTCCTGGAGCATGATGCGGAATTGGGGCGAATCCAGCGCGAAAACTTTGGCAAGGCGGTACGCGCCGGAGTCAAGATGGCATTCGGCACTGACGCGGGAGTCTGCGCCTACGGCACCAGCGGGAAGCAGTTCGCGTTCATGGTGAAGTACGGGATGACGCCCATGCAGGCAATTCAGGCCGCCACGTCCAATGCGGCCGATCTGCTAGGACATTCGAACGAGTTCGGATCGATCAAAGCGGGGAAATATGCCGACCTGATCGCCGTCAGTGGCGACCCATTGAAAGACATCGGAGTTCTTGAGCGGATTGAATTTGTGATGAAAGAAGGGAAGGTTTACAAGTCGAGTGGCGCGGCGGCTTGTTCACAGTAAGTATTCTCGCGTACAGGTGCTACGGGTGGAAGTTCAGTTCGATCAATTCTCTGCTCTCCTGCGGCGCAGGCACCCACTTCCATTTCTCGATTGCATCGAGCGCTGCCTTTGCCAGCACCGGACTACCGCCAATCAACTGAGTCGACTTTACCTTGCCGTTCGGGGCGACCGTGGCCTCCACCCTTACTGTTCCGGTGATTTGCATCCTGCTCGCGAGTTCCGGATAGGACGGTGTCACCTGGCTTACGATCTTCCGTTTTACGGGTGTCAGCTCTTGGGCAAATGAAGTCGATGGGGCAAATGCTCCCATGGAAAGCGCCAGCACGAAGACGGTAATAATGGGTCGCATAGACGAAATCACTGAGAATGAGATTACGCAGAATCTGCTTGGGCGCAAGTGACGATGGTAATTAGGCCGTGGCCCGAAAATTGCCAAGACCTGCTACTGGTGGTCTCGAGGAATTGTCTCCTCCCAGGTTTTCTGCTTCAGCACCTTGCCGTCTTGATAGAGTTCGCGAACGTACTTGTAATAGAAGTTCTTGGCGTCGCTCGACAGCGTGAGATGCCCCTGCCAGACCAGGGTGCGATCCTTCAACTCCATCGTGATTTCGGCCTCGCCTTGCACCGAACTGGCTTCAGGATGGTTGTCGTCCGCCAGATACGTGATGCCTTCGAAGTCCGACTCTTTTCCCCATGGATATGTCTCCGCCGACTTTCCCGTCCACGTCACCTTTGTCTTCGCGTTGACTTCGTCGCGTTCCGTCTTCCAGTCTCCCGGCCATGGAAATCCCTCGCCGTGTATGTCGCTCCGTTCCTGCGACGGTTCCGGTGGATCGAACTGTGGCGCGGCATACATCGAAGGCGGCACCAGCGGCAGCACAAGGCGCGACGCGTTGCTGCCCCCGAGTTCAAGCGTAGTCGTCATCGCATATGGAGTTGGCCACACCATCGGCCACAGCGCATTCGAAACAGACAAACGAATGCGATGGCCTTTAGGAAATGTCCAGGTTGCCAAATGCATTTCGATGTCGATGGAATAGGTCTGATTGGGAACCAGATCTTTGGGATCTGAACTCGACTCGCGTTGGGCTCCGTTGATACCCGCTCCGGTGATCTGCGTGACAGTGCCATCCGCTGCCACGTCCGATAGCCGCGCAAACCAGTCGGCCAACGTTGCCGTCGAACTGACCTGCAGCAGAGCATGGGGCCGACCCAGGATCGTCAGGTCCGTCTTCAGTGGCACCGAGTCGTAGACCAGGCTATACGCGTCTACCGGGCGCGGATCGGTCAACAGTTCTCCCCACCAGAATCCAGCCTCAACCCCAACGCTCGGAACGTAGCGCATTTCGTGTGCCGCCGCCTTGGGTGAGTCCGTCGCAAGCACGTGTCCATCATGCAGGTACAGATTCGTATTCGCGACGTTCTGCGGAGGCCAACCGCTCTCGCCTCTCCATTTTCCCGGCACATTTTTCAAGTGCGTGTCCGGCGGATGCCACTCTTGCATGTAAATCGACAACGCCGGCTCATTCATGATTCCCGTGTTGCGATTCTTCAACCACTGGTCCCACCAACGCAGAGCCTGATCCCGCCATTCAATCTGCGGCCCGGGTTCGGCTTCATTGGGGAAGGTGTGGTTCCACGGTCCGATGATGGCTTTGACCGGTGCCTTGACCTGCTCGAACATCTTGGGGATCGAATCGCGATAGCCGTCAAGCAGGCCACCGATCAGGAAGCAGGGAATCTTGATCTCGCTGAGCGGCCGCAAGGGAGCATGCCAGAACTCTCCATCGCGCTGGTGCTTGAAATACATCAGAGACCAAGGGGCGGAATCGAAGCGCGGGCCGAGCACCTTTTCATCCAGCGTGTAGTCCGGCGCTCCCGTCATGCCGGGAGCGAGATCCATGTTCAACTCAAATTCGTCGAAGTGCATCATGCCGTCGACGTAGTGAACATCATCATGAAACAACTGCTCGGTGGCATCGACGGCAATGATCGCCTTGAGCGCCGGTGGACGGCGCATCACCATCTGGATCGAATTGAACCCTCCCCACGAAATTCCAAACATGCCGACCTTACCCGAGGACCACGGCTGCGCCGCCAGCCACGCAATCACCTGCTCGCCGTCGAGTTGTTCTTGTTCGGAATACTCGCGGTTGGTAGGCACGCCCTCGCTGCTCCCGAATCCACGAATGTCAACCCGCACACTGACGTACCCGCGTGCCGCAAACCAGCTATGGACCGGATAGTCGCGGGCAGCCGTCGCATCATCTTTGCGATAAGGCAGATACTCAAGCAGTGCAGGGAACTTCTCGCCCGGCTTCGGCTTGGTCGAGTCCGGCATGTAGAGCGTGGCGGAAAGGCGAACGCCATCCGCCATGGGAATCCATTGCTGCTCCATGTGAACAGCGCGGAGTGTTGCCGCTGATTTCGGAACGGCAGCCCGAATCGCAGTCGGACACATCAGCCCGACAGCAAACAGGGCCGCCACGGAACAGAACCTGATTCGTTTATTCAAGCTGGTCTCGATGTGTAACTGCGGCCATGCCAACATAACGCCGCAAATCATAGCAGGAGTTGTATTCCGAAATTAACCGCGGAACGAGACTACTGCATACCCAGACGGTGAATGATTGCCTGGAAGCGCGGTTCGGAGCGCAGCCACTCGAACTCCGGATCGACGTTGATGAACAGTTCCCAATAGTCGTGGCGTTCGTAGGACTTCTCCAGCCAATCTAACGTGAGCTCGCGGTCGTGCAGGTGATTGGCCGCGGCGACGACGAGGCTCGGCCGCAGGAGTCCTGCGTTCGCCTGTTTGATGGCGGTCTCCATACTCTTCCGCGCTTCTTCGCGGTTCCCCTTGGCTAACTCGCGCGTCACATTGTCGTCTCCGGGATTGTGGGCTTCGGCGGCAAGGTAGTCGCTATAACGGCCCTCAATGAAATAGCCGATGGTCAGCATGTTGTAGGCGAGGAGGAAGTTGGGATCGCGGTCGAGAATGCTCTTGGAGACGGCGATCACGCCGTCATAGTCACGCTGATACTTGCGCACCATGGCCAGATCCACGTCGACGATATATGCGAGCGGATCGAGGCGGCGCGCAATGGCAAGCTGGGCCTCGGCTTCGGCCAGCCGCCCGTGCGCCATCAGTCCCAGCGCGTAGTACTGGTGCGCGCTTGGATAGCTCTGGTTTAGCTTCAGCGCCGTCTTATATTCCCGCTCAGCCGTCGGCCAGTCGTAGTCGTAGTGGCAAGCGATATTGCCAAGAGCGGCGTGAGCCTCAGCCAGTGTCGGATCGAGCTGCAGCGCCTTGGTGGCGGCATCGCGCGCTCGGGGCAAATAGGCGGCAGGATTGACATTTTCCACGTTGCCGATGGAAATCAGCGAATCGGCTAGTCCCGCCCAGGCCAGGGCATAGTTCGGATCCCGGTCGAGAGCCTGCTGCATGAGGGCCACGCTCTTCAGTTCATCGGGATAGGTGCGGCGTCCCCACAAATAGCGAGCTTCCAGGTAAAGCGCGTGAGCTTCGGGGTCGGGTGCAGTCTGGGCTGCCGCTGAAGGAGACACGCTGCGGGCCATCTGGCGCGCGATTGAGTTCGCAATTTGCGACTCGATCTGAAACCAGTCCGCGGTCGTGCCGTCATAGGTCTGGCTCCAGATCGTGAAGCCGTCCCGCGTGCGATTCAGTTCTACGGTGACATGCGTGCGATTTGCCGCGCGTTGCACGCTGCCTTCCACCACTGCCTCAACATTTAAGCGGGAGCCAATGTCGCGCAGGTCGTCGTGCTTTCCCTTGAACGCATACGCCGAGCGGCGTCCGGCCACTCGCACGCCATCGAGATGGGAAATGGAAGCGGCGATTTCATCCGTCAACCCGTCGCTGAATGCATCATCGAACGAAGGAGCGCTGAGGTTGTCGAACGGAAGCACCGCAATCGAAGAAATCGGAGTGTGGCGTTGCCGCCGCCACAGAAAAAGTCCAGCCACAACAACAACCGCCACAAGGGTTCCAGCGACGAGCCACAACCCCAGGTGCGAGTTGCGCTTTCGAGTCTGCGCCGTTAATCCAATCTCGTAGCGCGCCGTAAAATCCCGCGTCTCCGGTTCAGCCGTCACCCTCGTTTGTCTCTCGCCAGGGACTTCTTCTGGGGACGGCCCCGGTACCATCGCTGTTCGGTCCTGAACGGATTCGACGGTTTGGTTGAGGATCGGTCCAATCCATCGATACCCGCGGCGCTCGATCGTTTGAATGAAAATTGGATTCTCGGCGGAGTCGCCCAGCGCGTCGCGCAAACGCATCACCGCACTGCTGATGCCTTGCTCGAAATCCACAAAAACGTCAGACGGCCAAAGGGCCTGGCGGAACTCCTCGCGCGTAATTACTTCCCCGGGACGAGTCAGCAGCAAGGTCAATGCCCTGAAAGGCAGGTCCTGAAGCCGGACCTTTACGCCATTCCGCCGGAGTTCGCCCGCACGGAGGTCTGCTTCGAACACACCAAAGCGAACGAGGGCCAAAGGCGTCTGTGGAGAACCCATAGAGACGGTCTGCGGGGGATGGACTTAGTTTACCACTCCGCCGGGAAGGCATAACTGGCACTTTCGGGGGGTCTGAAACTGGACAATAAGTTTGCCTAAGTATATGTAAAAACATCCCTTATTTCGCTATAGGCCCGCCATGCACCCGCTATCCCCAGACCATTGACCGAGGACCGCATTCCGGGTCAAAGTCGCCGCGGGTTGTGGGAGTAACAAATTTCCGGACCGGTTTGACACGCAAGAACGTACAGGAGACAACAAAGTGAATTCGACCCTAAATCAAATCCATAAGCTGGGCGTGATCCCCACCGCGCTTCTCGCGCCCAACGTTTTCCACAGGTGGTTGCAACGACTAACAGGAATCCTTTTCGCAGGTCTGCTCTTCACAGGTTCGGCTATCACCTCGTCGGCCCAAACCACCACCGGGACGATCACCACTTGCGCTGCTCCGGGAACTGGCAACCTCGCCGTCCTCACTCCGGGCGGCTTCGAGATGACCATCAACTCGGTGGGGGACATCGCCGGCTACTACCTCGACTCGGGCAGTGTGTATCACGGCTATCTGCGGACACCTTAGGCCGGCGGCTCCGAGTCAACTGTTAGCCCGCAAGTCCGGAACGGATGTGCGGAGGAACCAGTCGGCCCGAACCAGCTCAACCAATCCCCCATCAGGAAACGAAGACCCAGATGCAACTTAACTCTCAGGAGATAACACAAATGTTTTCAAATCATCGTCAAAGCCATCGATCGCGCAGTTTCGTTATTGCCCTAAGCTTGCTCGCTCTCGTCATGCTCGCCGGAGTGCTCATTCCGGCGCAGGCACAAACCATCGGCTTCCCGGCGCCCACGACTTTCCTTTCGGCTCCAGTCCTGGATACAAATAGCTCAACCGTAGCCGTCGCTACCGGTGATTTCAACGGGGATGGCAAGCTGGATGTCGTCACCCTAGATAGTGGTTCCCGTCTCAACGTGATGTTGGGCAACGGGGATGGCACGTTCCAAACGCCGATCACGCTCGATATCAGTTTAGGTAATTTCTTTCCCGAAGCCATCGCCGTGGGTGACTTCAATGGCGACCACCTGCTCGACGTTGCCGTGTGGGCGGCCTACAACAATCCCATCGGCACTCAAGTCAATATCTACCT